>FWWL01002698.1_pt1 | contig 35283 bp, 23 predicted proteins | sample 2228331 | NCBI WGS metagenome assembly FWWL01 (sample SAMEA103939775, study PRJEB20133) | metagenome
GCTCTATTCTGGAAGAGTTGATATATCAGAATTTTCTCTTACATCAAGCAGAAATAGATAGTGTAACCATTAGCGATAAGGAAGTAGAATCAGAAATGGACAGAAGACTTCGCTATTTTATTAATCAAGCAGGTAGCGAAAAAAAGCTGGAAGATTATTTTAACAAGACCATGCTCGAAATCAAAGCCGATCTTCGTAAATCTTTGAAAAAACAAATGCTGGCCGAAAAAATGCAAGATAAGATTGTTGGAAACATTAAAATCACACCTACCGATGTTCGAAATTTTTACAAATCTCTTCCACCCGATAGCATCCCCACTATTGATGAAAAATTGGAATACCAGCAAATAGTAATATATCCGGTACTCAGCGAAAAAGAAAAACTCGAAGCCAAAGAAAAATTAGAAAACATCAGAAATCGTATTCTCAAAGGCGAAAGCTTTGCTACTTTAGCTGTTCTCTATAGCGAAGACCCCGGAAGCGCTCTAAAAGGTGGTGAACTTGGTTTCTTCAGCCGTCAGGATATGGTACCTGAATTTTCTGGTGCAGCTTTTAAGCTAAAAGAAGGCGAAGTTTCGCCTATCATTGAAACTGATTTTGGATATCACATCATTCAACTTATTGAAAGACGCGGAGAACAAATCAATGCCCGACATATTCTTATTACCGTAAAAAGCAATTACGAAGAACAGATGAAAGCTCAACAGAAACTACAACAAATCTACGACAAAATTGTAATAGATTCTATTAGTTTCTCAAAAGCTGCTTCGTTATACAGCATGGACAAAAATACTGCCTTCAACGAAGGAATAGCAATTAACCCTTATACAAACAGCACTCGTATCGAAAAAGAATATATAGACCCTGCAACATTAAAGCAACTTGAAATATTAAAAGTTGGTCAGATCAGCCCTGTGTTCGAATTTTTTGATGAAAAAGGTAAACGCGGATATAAAATAGTTAAGCTCAAAAATATCTATCCAAGTCACAAAGCAAATTTAACCGACGATTACGATTATTTGCAACAACTTACACAGGAACACAAAAGACAAGAAGCCATTAAACGATGGATACTTCAGAAATCAAAAACAACATATTTTACCATAGACGATGATTTTAAACGTTGTGATTTTAATTTGATAAAATTATAGTTATTATGCAACATACAATAGATGACATTCAGGCAGCGAAGCAACTACAATCAGCCCACGATCGATTAAAGAAAGAAATACAAAAGGTAATAGTAGGGCAAGACCGTGTTATTAACGAAGTGATAACAGCTCTATTTTCAAAAGGACATTGCCTGCTGATTGGAGTTCCTGGATTGGCAAAAACCCTTTTAGTTACCACCATTGCCAAAGCACTTGGTTTAAAATACAATCGTATCCAATTTACACCAGACTTAATGCCATCAGATATTGTTGGAAGCGAAATTCTTGACGAAAGCCGAAAATTTCGATTTATTCAAGGTCCAATATTCTGCAACTTCTTACTCGCCGACGAAATTAACAGAACACCACCCAAAACCCAATCTGCTCTGCTCGAAGCAATGCAAGAAAAATCGGTAACTGCTGCCGGCAAATACTTTAAACTCGAAGAACCCTTTTTTGTTCTGGCAACACAAAACCCCATAGAACAAGAAGGTACTTACCCCCTACCCGAAGCTCAGCTCGACCGCTTTATGTTCAATATCATTTTAGATTATCCGTCGTTTGAAGAAGAAGTTACCATAGTTGACGAAACAACATCAGTAAAACGAGTTGAAACACAACAAATCCTTACAGCCGAAGACATCCTTTTTTACCAGCAGCTTATCTACAAAGTCCCTGTAAACCCAAACGTACTGAAATATGCTGTTAATCTTGCCTCCTGTACACGTCCAAACCGCCCCAACACACATCCTTTGGCTGCCAAATACATTACCTGGGGAAGTGGTCCCAGAGCCTCGCAATACCTTATCATTGGTGCCAAAGCTCATGCACTGCTTAACGGAAAATACAGCCCCGACATTGAAGACGTTAAAGCCGTTGCACATCCTGTTTTACGCCATCGTATCATTAGAAATTATCAGGCAGAAGCAGAAGGCATCACTAACGATATGATTATTGATGAACTCATAAAGCAATAAACATGCGATGCTTTCTTTTCGTCATAATTTTTTTACCCTTTCTGTTTTCTCATGCACAAAATATAAAAAAAATAGAACTGGTTAATGCTGATTTGATTGACTACGACGAAGAACGTTATGGAAAAAACATCAAACGACTGTTAGGCAATGTTACTTTACGCCACGAAAATGCCATACTCCGATGCGACAGTGCTTTCCACAACAGCGAACTGAACGATGTCATCATGTATGGCAAGGTAAGCATCAATTTCAGCGACACTATTCATTTATTCGGAAAACAAATCAGTTATTCTGGTACAACAAAGATTGCCAGAGTACGCCATCAGGTTATTCTTGAGCATAAAAAAGCAACTCTTTACTGCGATTCGCTCGACTTTGACCGTAATACAAACACAGCCTACTATTTCAACTACGGAAAAATTAAAAGCGGAGAAAATGTTCTGGTTAGCAAATGGGGATACTATTTTGCTCATTTACGTGATTTTGTTGCAGTTAAAGATGTGATACTTACTCACCCACAATACAAAATGTATAGCGATTCGCTTCGATATAATATTCAAACTGGCATTGCTACTTTTTATGGACCATCTAAAATTATTAGCGACACTAATCTTATTTATTGCGAAAATGGATGGTACGACACCAAAAAAGATATCAGTCGTTTTAGCAAGAATGCCTATTTATGGAGCAAGAACAAATTGCTCAAAGGAGACAGCCTTTTCTACGACCGAAACAACCAATATGGAATTGCCAGCAAAAATGTTTTTCTCATTGATAGTACAAATAAAGTCATTGTTCGTGGCCATTACGGAAAATATTTCGAAAATCCTGATAAAGCTTTTATTACAGATAGTGCTCTTTTTATTCTGGCACAAGATTCTACCGACACTTTATATCTTCATGCAGACACTCTGTTTTATCTTACCTACTCCGATAGTACCAAATTTTTAAAAGCCTATTACCACGTAAAATTCTTCAAAGATGAACTACAAGGCTCCTGCGATTCGCTGGTTTATTCTGTACGTGATTCTTTGATGGAGTTATATAAAATACCAATATTATGGAGCGAAAAACATCAGCTTACAGCCAAAAAAATTGAAATATATTTTCGAAATGATTCTTTATACAAAATACTTCTTAACGAATTAGCCTTTATCATTTCACAGGAAGATAGCCTCTTGTTTAATCAAATTAAGGGAAAAACGATGACTGGCTTTTTCAAGGAAAACAAACTGTATAAAGTTGAAGTCAAAGGAAACGGACAAACCATTTATTATCCAAAAGACAACCACGAAATAATCGGAGCAAACAAAGCCGAAAGTAGCGAAATAACTATTTTTATCAACAATAATGAAATACAAAAAATTATTTTCCACCGAAAACCTAAGGCCACACTTTACCCGTTAAAAGACATTAATCCGTTAGACTTCAAACTCGATTATTTTAAATGGTACGAAAAATTAAGACCACTTTCGCCAACCGATATATTTATTAAAAATCCTTGATTGGCCGAATTTTATACTTTTTCGTTCTAATTTTCATTTTTTTTTGGATTTACCCATATCTTTGCAAAAATTTTTCGTTATGAAACTGAAAGTAGCAGCCATTTCACTAATTATTGTAAATCAATTAATTTCACAAACCGATACTATTCGATTATCCGAATTAGAAGTTAATGCTAACCGCATAAGTTCAAAATATAAAGACCATCTTCGTGTTGTACAAATCATAGATAAAAAAGACATCAGCCAACTTCCGGTAAAAACATTATCAGAAATATTAGATTATATTGTAAGTGCCGATATTCGTCAGCGTGGATTCAACAATGTTCAGGCAGACATTAGTCTTAGGGGTGGTAATTACGAGCAAACTCTGGTTATGATAAACGGAATACCTGTAAACGACCCCCAGACAGGTCATCACAACCTTAACATTCCTATTCATGTCAATTTAATTGAGCGAATAGAAGTGTTAACCGGAGGCGATGCCCGTCGTTATGGAGCTAATGCATTTGCCGGTGCCATCAACATAGTTACCAAAGAAATGTCATCAAATAAAATCAATACTACCATTACAGGTGGAGATTTCAAGTATTTCTCAGGTGAAATAAACGGAAACGTTAAAACCAAGGATATTCAACACTTATTTTCCCTTGCCCATCAACAGAGCGATGGATACCGTCCCAATACCGACTTCAACAATAGTCAGCTCACCTGGCAAATGACCTATAAAACCGAACATTCTATCACACAAAGCATAGCAAGCTTAGAAAACAAAGCCTTTGGAGCTCAAAGCTTTTACACTCCTAAGTTTCCAAATCAGTACGAACAAACCAAAGCACTGTTTTCATCTATCAGTCATAAACAATATGGGGAAAAAGTAATTTGGACAACTCAGCTATTTTATCGTCAGCATCACGACAGATTCGAATTGTTCAGACACGATTTACCAGCTGACCAGATACCAGGCTGGTACAAACACCCCAATTATCACATGACACGAACCGCAGGAGGGCAAACATTTGCGACTTTTAATCACCGCCTTGGAAAAACTACAACAGGCGCAGATTTGCGTTACGAACACATTTTCAGCAATGTACTTGGCGAATCCATGAACGACACCATTAAAGCACCTTTCGAAAAAGATGGATTTTTTACCAAGAAAGCCGAAAAATATGTCAGCTCAGTATTTATTGATCATGAGTACAGCTATAAAAAAATTATACTTTCCGGAGGGCTAATGGCAACCTATTTATCTACAAATCATTTCTTTATTTATCCGGGAATTGACTTCGGATTTAACCTTCACGAGCACTGGAAATACTTTGCATCAGCCAATCGTTCGGTACGAATGCCTACCTATACCGAACTCTATTACAAAGATGCAGCCAACGAAGGAAACATTTATCTAAAACCAGAAGAAGCCAACAATATTGAAACCGGCATTAAGTTTCAAAATAAGCTATGGAATGTACAAATGGCAATATTTTACCGCAACGGTATCAATATTATTGACTGGGTACGACTGTCTGCAACCGATAAATGGCATAGTGAAAATATTAGCACGGTTAACACAATGGGTGGGGAATTATTGATTTACTATTTCAATCATGAAAAATATTTGCCAGATTTTATCCATAATATTCAGGCTGGTTATACCCATATAAATATCGAAAAACAAACGGGAAATTATTTTTCGAAATATGCCCTTGATGTGCTTCGACATAAATTCTTTATCTCAAACACCTACACTTATGATAAGCTATCTTTTACATGGAAGCTTCTTTATCATGAGCGAATGGGAACATATACAGAATTTCCAAGTGGAAATGAAGCTTATTACAAGCCCTACGTTACAATAGATGCTTCTATATATTATCAGCTAAAAAATGTAAATTTATTTATCAATGGCACAAATTTGCTTAATACCTATTATTATGACATTGCCAACATTCCCATGCCCGGCAGATGGGTAAGAGGCGGATTAAACCTTTCTTTATAGGCATCAACTTTTATTTAGAATGAATTAAATTTATTTCATGCCGTAAAACAAACTTTAAACTGACAAAAGTCATATTCGGCGGCAACCTCCTGTTCTACTTTTATCATAATCAATTTTTTAATTAGAAATTAATTATTGTTACATTATTAACAGTGTTATTTTATTAACAAATTAATAAGGAGGTAAAAAAATGACAGAAGTTCAAGGAATTCTTGAAAAAGTAACAAGCAAATACGGCAAGGACCGTTCTGCTTTAATGCCTGCCCTTCAGGCTATTGTCAACGAGAAACATTATCTTTCCGACGAAGACATTGTGGAAGTTGCCCGAACATTTGATTTATCGGCAGCTGAAGTGTATGGTACTGCAACCTTTTATACATTTTTAGACACGGTACCACGTGGTAAATATGTTATCAGAGTGTGCAAAACTATAGCCTGCCACATGTCTGGAAAAGACGAAGTAATTGAAGCCATTGAAAACACACTAAAAATTAAAGTAGGTGAAACCACTGTTGATAAGAAGTTTAGTCTTCTTACTGCCAATTGCTTAGGTTGGTGTCATAAAGGACCCGTTATGTTAATTAATAACGAAGTTTATCCTGAGCTTACACCACAAAAAGCAATAGAAATCATTCAATCTTATCAACAGAAATAATGTTTAACTTAAATTACGAGAAACATGGAAAATAAACAATTAAAGAAGGTAGATTTAATATTCTGCAAAACCTGTCAGGATGATATAGAAGTGGTAAAAAAAGCCATCAGCCGTCATCCAGATGAAATCATTAACGATTTAATTGATTCAGGTTTAAAAGGAAGAGGTGGTGCTGGATTTCCTACCGGTCTTAAATGGAAATTCACAAAAAACCAGGATTCGGCAATTAAATATGTAGTTTGTAATGCCGACGAAGGAGAACCTGGTACATTCAAAGACCGTGAAATATTAGATACCGTACCTACCAAAGTTTTTGCTGGAATGGCTATTTGCGGCTATTGTATTGGAGCAAAGAAAGGTTATATGTATCTCCGCGGCGAATATAATTTTTTGCTTCCTAAACTAAACAGCGTTTTAGATGATTTCAATAAAAAAATCAAAGGCCTTGGTTTAGACTTCGACATTGAAATCCGTTCTGGTAGTGGAGCATACATCTGTGGTGAAGAAAGTGCCTTATTCGAAAGCATTGAAGGCAAACGTGGCGAACCACGCAACAAGCCTCCCTATCCAACCGTATCTGGCTTATTTGGCAAACCAACCGTAATCAACAACGTTGAAACATTTGTTTACACTGCAATGATTAATCATTTCGGTGTTGCCAAATTTAAAGAATTAGGTACTCAAGATTCACGCGGTTCAAAAGTATTTTCAATTTCGGGAGATACTCCAAAAGCTGGTATCTACGAATTGGAATTAGGGATGACTGTTGAAGAATTTGTTAAAGAATTTGGTGACGGTGATACAAAGGCTGTTCAAGTAGGTGGTGCTTCTGGTCATTGTGTTCCTCGTAAAAAATTTCACGACACCATTATCGGTTTTGAAGGCATACCAACCGGTGGTTCCATGATGTTATTCAACAGTGGCCGTTCGATGTACAATGTGTTAAAAGACTACCTCGAATTCTTCACAGAAGAATCCTGTGGTCAATGTACACCTTGCCGTGTGGGTTGTCAGCAGCTACTCAGAGGCATTGAAGCTGTAAAACGTGGCGAACGTCCTGCTTCTTACCTCGAAGAATTAAAGAAATTGGCACAAAGTATGAAAATTGCTGCAAAATGCGGGTTAGGACAATCTGTAGCTAATCCATTTATATCAATAGTTGATAATTTTAAAGAAGAAATCATTTACTAACCTTAAAATATAGGAGATTTAAACATGAGTAACTACATGGTAAACCTAAAAATAAATAACATTCCGGTATCTGTTCCAGAAGGGACAACTATATTGGAAGCTGCAAAAAAGTTAAATTTCCGTATTCCAACTTTGTGCTATCACGAAGATTTAAGTGTAGCCGGCAATTGCCGCGTTTGTGTTGTTGAACAGGTTGGTGCACGCCTGTTACCCGCAGCCTGTGCCACACCAGTTGCTGAGGGAATGGAAATATTAACCAATAGCAACAAAGTTCGTCAAGCTCGCAAACATGTTATCGAATTACTTCTTTCGGAACATCGTGCCGATTGTACAGAATGCTACAAAAACGGCAATTGCGAATTACAGGATCTGGCTCACGAATATGGTGTTAATCAACACATTTTCATTGACTTAAACAGAAAAAGAAACTACACTATCGACCGCAGTTCTCCTTCAATTATTAAAGACGATAGCCGTTGTATTCGTTGCCAGCGTTGTGTTCGTACTTGCGAAGAACTGCAAGGTGTTTCAGCTTTAGCTGTTGCATACAAAGGCGACCATCAAAAAATTTCTACCTTCTTCGAACATCCTATGTTTGAAGTGGTATGTACCAATTGCGGTCAATGTATTAACCGCTGCCCAACCGGTGCTTTAATTGAAAAAACCTATATAGAAGAAGTATGGGATGCTATCAACGATCCAACAAAACATGTAGTTGTTCAAACAGCTCCAGCAGTACGTATCGGTTTAGGAGAAGTGTTAGGCTACGACCCAGGCGAAAGAGTTACCGGTAAAATGGTTACAGCCCTGAAGTTGTTAGGTTTCGACTCTGTATTAGATACCGACTTTACAGCCGACTTAACTATTATGGAAGAAGGAACCGAGTTGTTAACCCGCCTGAAAAAAGCATTGGTTGACAAAGAAGCCGTTGCTCTTCCGATGATGACATCCTGCTCACCCGGTTGGATTAAGTTCCAGGAACACATGTTTCCCAACTTATTAAACAACCTTTCTACCTGCAAATCGCCACAACAAATGTTTGGTGCACTTGCAAAGACCTACTATGCTCAAAAGAAAGGATTAAATCCAAAAGATATCGTTTCTGTATCTATAATGCCTTGTACAGCCAAGAAATTTGAAGCTAATCGTCCCGAAATGCGTGCAAGCGGCTTCCAGGATGTTGACTATGTACTCACTACCCGCGAATTAGGTATGATGATTAAACAAGCAGGTATTGACTTCATGAAATTACCCGATAGCAAATACGACAGCATCATGGGCGAATCAACAGGTGCTGCTGTAATTTTCGGTGCTACCGGTGGTGTAATGGAAGCTGCATTGCGTACAGCTTACGAAATTGTTACCGGAAGAGAAGTTCCTTTCCGCAATTTGAACATAACTCCTGTACGTGGATTTGACGGAATCCGTGAAGCCTCAATAAAAATCGAAGGATGCTTACCCGAATGGAGCTTCCTCGAAGGTGTTGAGCTTAAGGTGGCTATTGCACACGGCTTAGCTAACGCCAAAAAATTGATGCAGGCCGTTAGCGACGGAACATTATCGTACCACTTTATCGAAGTAATGGCATGTCCGGGTGGATGCCTCGGCGGCGGCGGTCAACCCATTCCTACCAACCTCGAAATCCGTAAAAAACGTGCTGAAGCAATCTATGCAGAAGATGAAGGAATGCCTTTACGTAAATCTCATGAAAACCCAGAAGTTCAAATGATTTATCAAGACTTCCTTGGTAAACCTCTCGGACATAAATCACACGATTTGCTCCACACACACTATAAACCCAGAAAACGTTATTAATAGCTTAATATCATAAAAAAGGGCTGTCTCAAAAAGGCAGCCTTTTTTATTTGTGTACAACTATAGATTTTCTTTCTATATGATTTTCGAAGCACAGCTCTATAATGTACAGACCATCCTCCAGGTCAGACCATTGTATTTTTATGTAATCTTCATAAAGAGAATATTCTATTGGTAAGTTTTTCCCTTCTACGCTTATCATCTTAATTCTATTTGCTTTATTAGCAGAAGCAATAAAACAATAGTCTTTTGCAGGATTGGGATAAACATTTAAATCAGAACATGTTGAAAAATTTTGTAATTTCTGAAAAGAAGCAACCTTAAACCAGATAGGTGTAGTAATTGAATAAAACTTTTCAGAATTTCTCCTGTAATAGGCAGCTTGAACAGAGTTATAATTTTTTTGAGTTTCTATTTCAGCTGAAATAGCAATATATTGATTAATTGGAATTGTACCGAAGAGAGAAACATTTTGCAAAAAGAAATCTCTCAAACTTATAGTAAAAAAGCCATTTGTCAAAGTTATTGGAATACGATAAACCGAGTCTTGCGTAAACAGAATAATTTTTGCAGAACAAATCTGTCCGTAATAATCATTTGTATATGTCTGTATGGTTATGAATATCTGGTTTTCATTAACATTAGATAGGTCTGCGTCATTACCAGAAATAAGTGTTCCAATAGGTGTTTGAATAGAGCAAACAACAACAGGTCCGGAAGAAAGTATGGTATTACCATTTTTAAGACCTAATAGCACATTTCTACCATAAGCTCCCATGCTGTTGGGACAATAAACTAAAGTAGAAAAGGCTCCAGGAAAATTATTTTCTACAACACCATACACACCCCCATAAATATAATTAGTATTAGAAAAATTAAATGAACCATGTGCATCTGAACCTGCTATCAAAAATGGCTTCCAATTTTCAACATGATTATTCTGATTTTTTAGCTTTAATCCTCTACAAAGAATAGTACTATATGCTTCAAAGTTTTGTTTATATCTGAAGTACCAATGCATAAAGTCTGTTTCAGACAATTCAACAAATCCAAAAGGCTCAGCGAATCGTTCTGTATTCCACGGATCCCTATCGGTATCGGTTGTAACAATCGAGTTAAATAAGTTCATTATCTGAAAACCAATCAATGCAGGTTTTAAAACAAAAATGCCCGTATCGGTATGATATACATCGGATGGCACAGAAAGATTATTCCAGATTACGGTTCCAACACTATTGGCTGGTTGACCATTTACAGGCGATGAATAATCGTTAAGGTTCCAAACCCCTCCGTTAACTGCAAAAGGCAATGCATCGCCTTCTGCAAAAGGATGAGCCGCATAACAAAAAGCATGATATTTCAATAATGAATCTTGCAATTTGCTTATTGAAATATTTGTTGGTATTAAATCTCCTCCTCCGTCGAATATATATGGAAGCTGAAAAGGATTATTTGGGTCTGGAAATACTAATGCGTGAACAGTTTTCCCCTGCGAATTATTAATCGAAGCCTCAATTGCTCTGATAAATAAAAACGAAGAATCCTGAATGTTCATCTGCTGTATTTTGTTAGCTAAAAGCTGCCAGTTTGTTTGCATGGAATCTCCGTAATTATCAAAATCGCAGCTATGATCCGTAACTGTTATCCAATCTAAGCCCAATTTTTTTGCAGCACGCTTTGAAAGTTCCAGTGGTAACCCATTTTCAGCGTCATTCTGAGTATTTATAGCATGAAAATGTACATCACCACGATACCAATCAGGAACAGTTATTACACGATTTTTTGTAACAAAAACCCTAAACCAGAATTCCTCATCTACATCCCAGTCAATAGTTAGATAAACATGAACATCTATAATACTATCTGAACATAGGTAGTTTGACCAAACTTCAAAAGGAATATTGAAGGTAAAATAAAAATATCTTTTATTTATCGTTACAACAGGTACAGGTGGTATCCACCAGTTAGTATCAGCTGTGAATAAAATGGTATGTACATCATCATTAACAGGCAATGAATTAATAAAACTTTGGCTATTCCACTGCATATCATCGTTTGAATAATCGGAAAAAAAAGCAAGAAACTGTTGAGCAGATAATGTGTCAAAAAGCAAAGGAGTAGAAAAAACTATATCAGCAGCACATTTTAATCTAACATCTATAGCATGGAGATAATTGATACAATTTGCACATTCATTTTCGTGAAAATAAAAAGTAACAGGCAGTAAACTATCTTTTGAAACATCTAAAAATTTTGGACAATCAACATAAACATCAGATCCAGGCGTATTATTCTGCTTTTGTGCAAACAATAATGAACTGTAATAAACACACAAAACGATAAATATAAAACGCATCATAAAAGTAACATAATACAACAAAGATAACACTAATTAAGAATTTCATCAAATTTTTTATACCAGGCTTTTTTCTCTTGCACATCCCAGTAAGAAATGTTAGTGTTTTTCAACTGGTTCTTCCATATAGTAAGCTTATGTTTAGGGCAAGAACTGTCGAAAACAATCCATTTTGCATTAACGATGGTCAGAAGTTTGTCCATTGACACTTTAGCTTTTCCCTGAACAACAAGCAGATCAACGTTTATTTTTTTTGAAAAATCACCTGCACCATAAAAAGTATTATCGTTAATAATGAATATTTTATAATTATAAAAGCTCATAAAATGACGCTTAAACCATACATTCACATTATTCAAAGCCAAAATATTCGAAAACAGATACTGTTCTGTTAAATTCTCGAAAAAAAGTACCTTTTCTGCTTCCATTCCCATTTTTATCCAGTTTTCCCGAGCCGTTTTTAGTAGTTTCTGATGATGTTCTTTGCTGACAAAAACAATGTTGTCTCGTCCATCTATTAGATTCAAAGTAGAAGCTGATGGTAAATTGTATATAATAACTGCACGACTTGATAAAGATTCGTATTTTCTAACTACTAATGACATTGAAATAACAATAAGAACAAGTAAGGATAATCGCAAAAATCGAATCTTTGCTGTAAGAATAAAAGCTGTTATCAGTATAATTAAGGAATACAATAGCAGTAACAACCATTCGTTTACATAAATATTCGTAATAACAGCATAAGGTAACTTTTCAACAAATATTGTAAAATCATTCATAAAAGTTACCAACCACTGTAAAAGAAATGAAAAAGCACTACCAATATACGGCAGCCACGAAAAGATAATCACTGCCAAAGCAACATAAATAACAATGGTAACCAAAGGAACTAAAACAATTCCCGACAAAAGAAAATATGATGGAAACTGATGAAAATAATAAAGTGATAGTGGTGTAGTTACCAACTGGGCAGCTATAGTAACACTTATCAAATCCCACACGAAAGACAAAACTTTACTCTTTATATAAAACCAATTTCGTATTTTAGGCTGATAATAGACAATTCCGATTACTGCCACATACGACAACTGAAAGCCAACCTTGAACAATTCGAACGGATTAACTAAAAGTATCAGAAAAGCAGAGGCTGCCATTACATTATATATGTTGGTTGGTCTGTTCATAAACCTGGCAAGAGCAACAAAACTAAACATAGTTGTAGCACGCACTACCGAGGACGACAAACCTGTCATGAGAGCATAAAACCACAATAAGCATAAAACCAGAAATAATCGCAGCAATTGCAACTTCCTGTTTTTATTTAAAAAGAACAACAACCATTGTATAACTAAATAAACAACCCCCACATGTAAACCACTAACTGCCAAAATGTGTGAAGCACCAGCGTAAGCATAAGACTTTTTTAAATCTTCGTCTATTTCGTTTTTATAGCCTAACAATATTGCAGAAGTAATAGCAAATACATCATCGGACAATTTCATTTGCCGAATAATTGATAAAAAATAATCTCTGCATTGATCTGCAAAATGAAAGATAGAAAAACTATTCCTTGTTTTTGACAGCCACGACCATTCATCAGACTTTACATAAGAACTGTAAGATATGTAATGAAAAAACAAGAATTGCCTGATGTTAAACTCCTCTGGATTTCCTAGGTTTTCTGGGACTTTTAATAATGAATGGAACAACAATTGGTCGCCCATTTTAATCGTACTTGAGCGATTATCTTTTTCTACATAAAACACACTTCTTTCATTAATTCTTTGCCATCCTTGATGAGTTTTCACGGCCTCTATTTCAACAAGTAGTTTAACAGATTTTGGCTTTATTTCGGGTTTTTCTATTACATTGCCTACTACTAAATATTTATCATTATCTGCATCTTGTATTTTCTGATTCGGATAATGCCATTCGCATAAAGCATATCCTAACACAAATAAAAAAACATTAATTATAATGCCCCAGCTTATATTTTTCCACTGACGATATGATATACGAATATTAACTTGCACAATCACTAATAAAATCAATAAACCCAGCAAAATGGGCACAGTATAAAACGATGACAAAAAAGGAAATGATTTAAAGAAAATAATTCCGCTAATAAAAGGAATTACCAACCGCACAAAAGGTATTTCGCTGTAAGGATAATAAGAATTAGACATTTTATGGTGCTATACGACGAAAACCACTTCTTTCAACATTGCTTTGGTGCAAACTTCTATCGTACATGTAAAATACCACATCACAACTATCAAACGTCATAGGTAAATTAAAAGTCATATCAACCATTAATGTACAACGCAATACTTTATTAATTCCTTGTGGTTCAATATATTTGGTGCGATAATAAAAAGGAGTCGTTAAAGGCAAAGGAACTAATTGTCCATTGTGTTTTACATAAAGGTCAACATACAAATTGTAATAGTATTTTGAACCCTGATCATAGGGAGGCATAGTATCGTTTTCTTTTAATCCGATATCACCATCACCGTCTATTAATGAAAAAATCAACTTAGCTCTTCGTATGGTATTTCCTAGTTCATCGAGCGTATCTTTAACGGGTAAACCGATAAATTTAATAGCTGGTATTTCGGAAACTTTTTCAGGTTTTTTGCATGAAGGTAAAACTATCAATAACACCCCTATAAATACTATACAACGCATGAGAAAGATTGATTTACTCACAAATGTACATAAAGTTTTTAAATTACACACAGACGATTGAAATAAATATACTCCAAAATAGAGAAATAAATCCTTATTGTCATTTGTGCTCTTCGTGTCAAATTAAAATTCACGCAATAAACGCAAATTGTACCGATTTTTATGAAATGAACACAAGAAATTTTATAGTAGAAAATAAAGAAAATTTTGGAAAGACCAACATAAATGTATCCTTAGGTAAAATTTAAATCATAATTTTTTGTGTAAATCAATAAAAAAAGAATGTTTATTAAATCAATCTTTTTCTGAATACATTATTGATGAATGTGTTTTTCTGACCATATTCTTTGTGTAGAAATATGTATATTTGTATAAAATATTTTTTATGAAAATTGGAATCATTATTGAAACAAAAGAATATGAAAAAGCGTGGAATGCATTTCGGTTTGCAGTAACAGCGAAAAAACAAGGACATGAAGTTAAAGTTTTTCTTATGGGAGAAGCAGTTGAATGTGAAGGTCTGACTCACGAAAAATTCAACGTTGATGAACAGCTAAAAGCATTTGTAAATCTTGGCGGCGAAATACTTGCATGTGGCACTTGTTTGAAATCCAGACAGCTAAACAAAACTGAAACTTGTTCTTTTTCAACTATGATTGACTGTGTAAATCTTGTTGTATGGGCAGACAAAACAGTAACGTTTTAATTTAAACAGTTAAATGGTTGTTTCAAAACCGTTTCTTTAAAGTTTTGATGTATGGATATCATCCTTTCGCTTGCAAGAAAGGCTTAAATATATTTTCTTGATTATTGTAAAAGAATCTGTTTTTAATAATGAATAAAAAGATAAACTAAAAATATTATGAAAGCAATTAACACTATTAGAAAAATATTGCACTTTTTAAATTTAGATGCAGAACTTGAGAATCATGATATAGTGTATGAAGAAATAAAGAAAGGTATTGTTTTCAAAGGTACAAATTTATGGATTTTGTTTTTTGCAATTATCGTAGCATCTGTTGGATTAAACATGAATTCAACGGCTGTAATAATTGGTGCAATGCTAATTTCACCCCTTATGGGACCTATCAATGGAATGGGATATAGCATTGCAACTTACGATTATGAACTCTTTAAAAAATCTGTAAAAAACTTTTCCTTTGCTATATTGACAAGTATAGCAGGTTCTGCAACCTATTTTGCATTAAGTCCTGTATCAACAGCTCATTCGGAATTATTGGCCAGAACCAGTCCTACAATTTATGATGTTTTGATAGCTTTATTTGGTGGATTAGCTGGAATTGTTGCCATTAGTAGTAAGCAAAAAGGGAACGTCATACCTGGAGTAGCAATCGCTACTGCTCTTATGCCTCCTTTATGCACTGCTGGTTACGGACTTGCAACAGGACAATTAAATTTCTTCTTTGGAGCTTTATATCTGTTTACAATCAATACTATATTTATTGCTCTGGCTGCTGTATGGATTTCTCAGTTATTAAAATTCCCAATAAGAACCATTGTAGATGAAAACAAAAAGAAAAGAATAAATAAAATTATCACACTGATTATCACTGTTGTACTCCTACCAAGTATTTATTTTGGATATCAACTTGTACAACAAGAAAAATTTTTACAAAATGCCAGTTTATATGTTTCAAATGTTTCGCTTGTTGAAGGAAATTATCTTTTAAAATATGACATTGAAGCAAAATCTAATACGATTACATTAGTATATGGTGGTTCTCAACTATCAGATATTCAAAAAAAAGAAATTATCAGAAAATCAAAAGATTTCCGGCTTGAAAAAGCAAACATACTCATAGAACAAGGTTTAACTTTTAACAACTTTGATGAAAAAAATATTGAACTTATTAAACTTAAAGAAGAGATTTTTAACCTAAAAAATTCATTAAACAAAAAGAAATCCCAAATAGATAGCATTTTTAGTCATCAAAAGTTTGGACTTACGATATTAAATGAAATTAAGCCAATATTTCCTCAAATTACCGGATGTTATTATTCTGAATCATTTTATTTTCAAGATACACTTAATTCACCACAAATAATACCTGTTGTTTTATTAAAAGCCAAATCTCAATTTGATGAAGCTGATAAAACAAAAATCAATAACTGGCTTAAACAACGACTAAAAAAAGAACATGTAAAAATTTATTACGAGTGATTTACCCTTACTTATTTTCAGATTTATCGTTAAAAACTTTCTATTTCAATGTATCAGGTTCTTTAAGCTTTGAATTTTCTATACAAAAACCTCCTTTTCAATATTGTTCTTTGTCATTCGGGAAATTCACCTCTTTCACATCGTGAATATAATGTATGACAGCTTTTTTAATTTCTTCGTAAAGATTATGATAACGACGCAAAAAACGTGGTGAAAACTCTGTTGTAATTCCCAACATATCGTGCAAAACCAAGACTTGCCCATCAACAGCTCTCCCTGCACCTATTCCTATCACAGGCATTTTCACACTTTTAGTTACTTTCTCTGCCAGTACCGCCGGTATTTTTTCTAAAACCAGTGCAAAACATCCTAATTCATCAAGTATTTTGGCATCATGTAACAATTTTTCGGCTTCTTTTTCTTCGCGGGCACGAACCACGTATGTACCAAATTTATGAATGCTTTGTGGCGTTAGTCCAAGATGTCCCATAACTGGAATACCTGCCGATAGTATTCGCTGAACACTTTCCTTAATCTCCTCGCCTCCTTCAAGCTTTACTGCCGATGCCCCTGTTTCCTTCATGATTCGAATAGCCGAATTGAGTGCTTCCTTTGAGTTTCCCTGATAAGTACCAAAAGGCAAATCAACCACAACAAGAGCACGCTTTACAGCTCGAACAACCGAAGCACCATGATATATCATTTCATCAAGAGTAATTGGTAAGGTAGTATCGTAGCCCGCCATGACATTTGAAGCAGAATCGCCTACCAGAATCACATCTATTCCTGCGTGGTCTAGTATTTTGGCCATCGAATAATCGTAAGCCGTTAGCATGGAAATCTTTTCTCCACGCAACTTCATCTCGGCCAAAACATGAGTTGTAACTTTTTTAACTGTTGGAAAGTTCATTGGAATATTCTTTATATCTTTGCCACAAAGTTCATTTTTTTTTATGAAAAGAAACATATTTTTCAGCATTTTTTTTCTCTCTATACTTTTTTGGCAATGTAGTAACGAGTTAGATGTAAACGACAACTGGAAAGACTACACCGTTGTGTATGGTTTATTAAACCCACAGGAAAATTCTCAGGTAATTCGCATATCCAAATCTTTTCTGGGTGAAGGAAATGCCTACCAGATGGCTCAGATACCCGATTCTATTTATTATCAAAAGCCAATTACCGTTAATCTTGAAGAATGGATTAACGGAAATCTTAATAAAACGATACTTCTAAAAAAAGATTCATTAATTCCACGCGATAGCGGAGTGTTTGCTTTCACCAAAAATTATTATTACACAACTTCAGATCCTTTACGAACAGATGCTATATACAAGCTTGTCATCAATATTGACGGAAAAATTGTCAGCTCCGAAACCAAAATGATACCCGATTTTTCGTTTGTAACTGTTCCAAGCATGATTTCATTCTCCACTACCAGTAATTTTAAATTTAGCTTTAACACTCCAAAAAACGGAAGAATTTTTCAAACCTTTATACATTTTTATTATTACGAAATAACTGCAACCGATACACTTCGAAGGCTTATGGAAATTCCATTGGGTAAGTATATTAGCAATAACATAGAAGGCAATCAAATAGTCAATTATGAATATCCAGGAATTAAATTTTATCAGGATGTTGCCAATAAAATAGTTGATTCCGACCAGGTAATCAAAAGAGTAACAGCCAAAGATGCTATTCAGCTTGTGGTATATGCAGGAAGTAATGAGTTATATGCTTATATGCAGGTTAGTGCCCCTAGTACCAACCTGTCAATGGATAAGCCCAGCTACAGCAATATTACAAATGGCATTGGATTATTTACCAGTCGCTACACCAAAAAAGATATGATGCGTCAGCTTACCCAGCGAACCATAGACTCGCTTGCCATGGGACAATATACCAAACATCTTAAATTTTTAAATTATTCTAATTCCATTATTGCATGGCAATATCTGCCATAAGCTGACACCCTTTGGTTTATTATACTGACAAATTTTCTTATTTTTTCTTTGTTATTCAAATGGCATTTATCTTGTTAAAGAAAAAGAAAAATTTTTAAATTATGGGAAAAATTATAGGAATAGACCTTGGAACAACAAACTCATGCGTTGCTGTAATGGAAGGCAACGATCCGGTAGTAATACCTAACAGCGAAGGCAAACGAACCACTCCTTCGATAGTTGCATTTTTAGACAACGGCGAACGCAAGGTTGGTGATCCTGCCAAACGTCAGGCCATTACTAACCCTAAAAAAACTATTTACTCTATTAAACGTTTCATGGGCAATCGTTACGATGAAGTTACTCAGGAAATTGCCCGTGTTCCATACGAAGTAGTACGCGGTGATAATAATACACCTCGTATCAAAATTAACGACCGCACTTACACTCCACAAGAAATCTCGGCAATGATTCTTCAAAAAATGAAAAAAACAGCCGAAGATTATCTTGGACAGGAAGTAACCGAAGCTGTTATCACAGTTCCTGCCTACTTCAACGATGCTCAGCGTCAGGCAACCAAAGAAGCTGGCGAAATAGCTGGCTTAAACGTACGCCGAATCATCAATGAACCTACTGCTGCTGCACTGGCTTACGGATTAGACAAACGAAACAGAGACATGAAAATCGCTGTGTACGACCTCGGTGGTGGTACTTTTGATATTTCAATTCTTGAACTTGGTGACGGCGTATTTGAAGTAAAAAGCACCAATGGAGACACTCACCTGGGTGGTGATGACTTCGACCAGAGAATTATTGACTGGTTAGCCGATGAATTTAAAAAAGAAGAAGGCGTTGACCTTCGAAAAGATCCCATGGCACTTCAACGCTTAAAAGAAGCTGCCGAAAAAGCAAAAATTGAGCTATCAAGCTCCACTACCACCGAAATCAACTTGCCTTATATCATGCCCGTTGACGGTGTTCCCAAGCACCTTGTAAAAACGTTAACACGTTCAAAATTTGAACAACTTATAGACGACCTTGTACAAAAAACTATTGAACCTTGCAAAAAAGCTCTTCAAGACGCTGGTTTAACACCAAAAGATATAGATGAAGTTATTCTGGTTGGTGGTTCTACCCGTGTGCCTATTATACAAAAAGTTGTAGAAGACTTTTTCGGCAAAACTCCTTCAAAAGGCGTTAACCCCGACGAAGTGGTGGCTATTGGAGCTGCTATTCAAGGTGGTGTCTTAACTGGTGAAGTAAAAGATGTGCTCTTGCTCGATGTTACTCCACTGTCGCTGGGTATAGAAACACTGGGTGGTGTAATGACCAAACTTATTGAAGCCAACACAACAATACCCACCCGCAAAACCGAAGTATTTACCACAGCAGCCGACAACCAAACTTCTGTTGAAATTCATGTATTGCAAGGAGAACGTACTCAAGCCAGTCAGAACAAGACAATTGGTCGCTTTCATCTGGACGGCATACCTCCTGCTCCACGTGGAGTTCCACAAATTGAAGTTACATTCGACATTGATGCTAACGGAATTTTAAATGTATCGGCTAAAGACAAAGCCACCGGCAAGCAACAAAGCATCCGCATTGAAGCTTCTTCGGGCTTAACAGAAGAAGAAATAGAACGCATGAAGAAAGAAGCAGAAGCAAATGCCGAAGCCGACCGTAAATTCAAAGAAAAAGTAGATAAACTGAATGCTGCCGATAGCCTGATATTCCAAACAGAAAAACAGCTAAAGGAATTTGGCGACAAACTTCCTGCTGACAAACGTTCGCAAATAGAAGCTGCTGTTCAGAAACTTAAAGATGCCCATAAAGCAGAAGATTTAGCTGCAATAGACAAAGCTATGGCCGAACTGAATGAGGTTTTCCACAAAGCGAGTGAAGAAATGTATAAAAATACTGCAACTTCATCTTCTGCTAGCAGTAGCTCTGCATCAACGAGTGGAAATAGCAAAACAGAAACAGAAGTTACCGATGCTGATTTTGAAGAAGTAAAATAATAAACCGATTTACTCTGAGTTTGATGGACTGTCGAAAAAAGGCAGTCCTTTTTTGTTGATATTGTTGAATAACCTGCTTACAAAACAACTGGCTTTACGAGCTGCCAATACAGGATCTGAAAGAGAATGCAAATAAATGGAAAAAGCTGTTGAAAAAGCACAACCTGTTCCATGGGAATAACGGTATGAATATCTTTTTTTCGTAAATATTTTCGTAATTCCTTGATATACTAATGCTTCATTTATGATATTTTTATTAATATCAAAATGACCACCTTTAATATAAATATTACATCCAAAATCTTTATATAAGTTTAGTGCTTGTTCGATTGCTTCGTCAAAATATTGAATTTTATAACCTGATAAATCTTCAAGTTCAGTTTTGTTTGGAGTAATAAAAGTTGCATAAGGTAGAATGGAATTTTTAAAAAGCTTAATATTTTCTTGGTCTAAAAACACCTGACCTCCTGAGCTCTTAAAAACTGTATCTACTACTTTCACTGGAATTTTTGTTGTTTTTAAAAAAGCTGATATTAACTCAATTTGTTCGATAGTAGTAAGTACGCCAATTTTGCAACAGTCAACAGAAAAAGTTCTTGACATCAAATCGATCTGATCTGCTAAAAATTTGATATCAACAGGAACAATACGGTAAACTTTTTGAAAATCCTGTAAAGTTAGTGCTGTGATAACATTTAATGGAAAATACCCAAGCATCTCAGCAACTCTTAAATCTTGTTGTATTCCTGCACCTCCAGAACTATCACTAGCTGCTATAGATAAAAATGTCCTCATTCTCAATTATTATCTAATTTTACAGCACATAAATTACCACACATGGAGCAATAATCTGTTTTATTAGTTGTATCAGCTCTTTTTGCTCTTGCTTTTTCTTCATCTATTGCTAGTTTAAACATTGTTTCCCAGTCTAGCTTTTTTCTGGCAATAGACATTTGTTTATCGTGTTCCCGGGCACCATATACATTATTTACCAGATCGGCTGCATGTGCAGCAATCTTACTGGCAATAACACCTTCTTTTACATCTTCTATTGTAGGTAAAGACAAATGTTCGGCGGGAGTAACATAACACAAAAAATCGGCACCTGCAACAGCTGCTAATGTTCCACCAATAGCCCCCACAATATGATCGTAACCAGGAGCAATATCTGTAACCAGTGGTCCTAATACATAGAAAGGAGCTCCATTACAAACAGACTTCATCAGCTTTACATTTGCTTCTATTTCATCGAAAAGCATATGTCCCGGGCCTTCTACCATTACCTGTACTCCTCTTTGATGGCATCTTTCAACTAATTCACCTAGTACCAATAATTCTGCTATTTGACCTCTATCTGTAGCATCAGCATTAGCTCCAGGACGCAAACCATCACCCAGACTAATTGTTACATCGTATTGTTCGCAAATGTCTAAAATTCGGTCAAACTGTTCATATAAAGGATTTTCTGCGCTATTTTTTCTCATCCATGACCGAATTATTGAACCACCACGACTAACGATACCCAAAACACGTTCATCGTTATCCAGAAATGAAAGACTTCTTTGTGTTATGCCACAATGCAAAGTCATAAAATCTACTCCCAATTTGGCTTGAAATTCAATTTCATTGAAAACATCTTCAAAATCAAGATTACTAATATTATCTTCATTATCATTTAAAACTTTGGTTGCAACAGAATATATAGGAACGGTTCCTACCATTACTTCTGAGTTTGAAACAATGTTTTTTAAAATTTCGTGCAAATTACCACCGGTTGATAAGTCCATTATAGCATCTGCTCCGTATTTTATGGCGGTTTTCATTTTCTCCAGTTCAACCAAAAGATTACAATGCAAAGGCGACGTTCCTATATTAGCATTAATCTTTTTCCGTAAGCCGTTTCCTATACCCCGTGGAGAAAAATGATGATTTATATTTTTCGGTATTACTACATAACCAAAAGCAATTTGTTCTCTTAACCAATCAACAGGCACATGCTCGTGTCGAGCAACTATTTCCATTTCTTTAGTTATTTTGCCTTGTTTAGCAGCTTGAATTTGAGTCATAAGATTTAATTTTATGTTTAACAAACTGAATTTTTTCTTTTAATTCCTTTCTGGTTTTACTTTCCATAAAATATCTGACCATGCAAATATTTCTTGCACCGGCCGCAAGAACACTATCAAGATTCTCAGGGAAAATACCACCTATTGCGACCACCGGGACAGTTGACAAGGCTATAGCCTCGGTCAATTTTTGAACCCCAACCACTGGATCAGGATTTTTTTTCGTAGTTGTCGAATATACCGGACCAAACCCAACGTAATCAGGATGAAATAATAATGCATGTTTTAATTGATCAAAATTATGTGTCGAAAGCCCAATAAGCATTTTATCTCCAACTATTGTACGAGCAAATTCAACTGGCATATCATCCTGTCCTAAATGCAATCCATCAGATGAAACAATTCTGGCAATATCTGGTCTGTCGTTAACAATAAGTTTTGTAGAAGAATGTTTTAGAATGCTTTTCAAATCGAGTAAAGTTCTTATTGCTTCTTTATCAGAAAGATCCTTTTCTCTGAATTGCAGAAATTGTATATTTTCTTCCACACAGACTTCCGCTATGGTACAATAATCCAATATCGGCTTTGATATGATAAAATACAAACCGAAATCATTCATTTTTTAAATCTTTAATAATAATTTCAGCAACTTTTTTTCCTGAGAGCAACATACCACCAAAAATAGGCCCCATTCTAAAACTACCACTTACTCCATTTGCTGCCATGCCTGATACATACAATCCAGGATATATTTGTTTTGTATTTTCGATAGTTGTTTTTTCAGCCTCTTCTACTTGCAAAGACATTTCTCCGACAACTCCTCCTGTTACTGTAAATAGCTGAACATTATTTTTTCGGGCTACTGTTCTGGCAATTTCGCAATCATGACCTGTTCCGTCTAAAACAGCTTTAGATATAATTATGAGCGGATCAACATGCAATTTATTTAAATGAACAGGTGTCCAGTTGACAACAATCCCGGATACTTTATTATCTTTAAAAACCACATCTTCTACAGAATAACAATTAAAGATGGTCGCTCCAAATTCAGTAGCTTTATAAATAAGAGCAGACGTTGCATGTACAGAATCTGCAACAACAGCTTTTTCATCAACACGACGATAGCTTATGTTTAGCTCATCAAGAATAAAAACTGCTTCATTTTGAATAACAATTTCATTAAACATCATAGCACCACCCCACATTCCACCACCTGGAGCCAGTTTGCGTTCGAAGATAGCTGTCTTTAAACCCGATTTAGATAAATAATAGGCAGCAACCATTCCTGATGGTCCTGCTCCTACAATAGCAACATCCAATTCAAGATGATTTTTCAATTTTTCAAAATAGCCTTCAACAATGCTTTTAGATACTAATTTTTCCATAATGTATTATTTTTCTTGATTAAAAAAACAGGAGCCTTAAAAAACAAACTGTGATTATTTTCATTTCTCTCCCTACGCTGGCATTACCCAGATCAGGTTCAAAGGGTATAATCTCAGCCTGTATATTAAGGCACCCCTATTCTATTCAACGTCAAAGGTAATAAATAATTTTCAAATAAACTATCTTATCGTAAATTTTGCATAAGGACTAGCATTCAGTCCACAGAATTCATTTTTCAGGTATTTAAAATAACCTGCAACAGCAATCATAGCAGCATTGTCGGTAGTAAACTTTATTTTCGGAATAAAAACTTTAAAACCCTGACTAGTTAAATCAGAAAATTTTTTTCTTATTTCAGAGTTGGCCGAGACTCCCCCACTCAAAGTTATTGTATAAATCTTTGTTTTATCAGCAGCCAATATAACCTTTTCTGTAAGAATTTCAACAATAGTTCGCTGATACGAAGCACAGATGTCGTAGATATTTTCTTGAATAAAAGCTGGATTATTTTTAATGTTATCTTTCAAGAAATACAGCAACGAAGTTTTTAAACCGCTAAAACTAAAATTCAATTCATTTTTAAGTGGTTTGGCAAAGTCAAATCTAAAAGGATTGCCTTGTTGTGCATAAGCATCTATAACAGGTCCGCCCGGATAATCAAAACCCAGTAACTTGGCAGCTTTATCGAATGCTTCACCGGCAGCATCATCAATGGTTGTACTTACAAGCTCAAAACTGTAAGGGCTATGTACTTTAAGCACCTGCGTATGCCCACCGGAAATCAACAGACACAAATGTGGAAATTCAGGATAATTGGGAATTTCATCTGGTTCAGATAAAAAATGAGACAAAACATGACCGTGCAAATGATTAACTTCAATCAACGGAATATCAAGAGCCAAAGAAAGACCTTTTGCAAAAGAAGTACCTACCATTAACGAACCTAATAAACCAGGCCCTAAGGTAAAAGCAATGGCTTGTATTTCTGACATTTTTTTTCCTGCAAGGGATAAGGCTTCGTTTAAAACAGGAATAATGTTTATTTGATGCGAACGTGAAGCCAGTTCGGGAATAACCCCACCATATTTTCTGTGAACTTCCTGACTGGCAATAACACTGCTTAACAAGGTCTGATTCTCAACAATTGCAACAGACGTATCATCGCACGACGACTCTATTCCCAGAATGGTTACTTTTGTGTTCAAAATATGTATCTTTGCATAAAATCTGCTGCAAAATTAGAAAAAAAAGATACATACTATTTATTTACACACCGCTGGGATTTATTTTCGGCCTTCTGCTGTTTATGTTCTTAGTTTTTAAAAGCCCGGCAGTACAAACTTTTATCACACATATCATTGCAAACAAACTATCTGAAAAACTCAACACACGCATCTCAATTGGAGGCGTTGACTTTGCTTTTCTTAAAACACTCATCTTACACGATGTTTACATCGAAGACCAGACGAAAGATACTCTTTTATTTATCAAACATCTAAAACTCAACATTGAATCTGTTCAATGGAAGCAAAGAATACTAAATTTTAAGGACTTAACACTTTATAGCCCTACCATTAAACTCAAAGAATTAGAAAACGGAAATCTCAACCTACAATTTTTAATTGATGCCTTTTCAGACACTACAGACACCAGCATTTCGAAACCTTTAGAAATTTACCTTCACACATGTAGAATGCAAAACGGTAAATTTTGCTATAAAGTAGCGACAACAACTATTCCAACAAAAACCGGTCATATAGATTTTGCAAACATAAAGTTATCTGCTATACAAATCAACATAAACTCATTGGTTTTCGGAAAAGATAGCATTCCATTCAAAATAAATAAATTATCATTCAAAGAGCATTCTGGTTTTGAGTTAAATAACTTAACAGGACAAGGTTTTTTTCACAACGATAAAGGTATTTCCCTTAACAAATTAACCATAAACACCCGCAATAGCCATATCCGTGCCCATCATTTTAATCTGAAAACCTTATCATCTGATGACTTTAATAATTTTACAGAAAAAGTAAAATTTGATGTTTGGTTCAACACTTCATTACTTCATTCGAACGATATAGCTTACTTTTCTGAGGTTGTTAGAAATATTCAACAATCTGTGTACATATCGGGAAAAGTAAGAGGACCTTTAACATCGCTTAGAGCAAGAGATTTTAGAATTAAATACAGAAACCATACTTATATCAATGGCAATTACGACATAGATGGTTTGACTGAAACAGACAACCCATACCTTTCTCTACGTTTTACTCACTTAAAAACCCACATTGACGATTTTTCCAACATTGCTATCTCTGAAAACTCAAAATTTGAAGCACCTTCGGAATTAAAAACATTAGGAAACATCTATTATTCAGGCGAATTATCTGGTTTTGTCAACGATTTTGTTATGTACGGTAAACTTCAAACTCAATTAGGTAATCTTAAAACAGACATTTCTATCAAATACGACACGCTAAAAAAGAAAACCAGAATAAATGGTTCGTTAACAATGAATAATTTTGTAGCTGGAAAAATTATTCAATTGTATCCATTAATTAAAAACACTTCGTTAACGGTAAGTGTAAGTTCCGAGTTTTTTAAAAACACTATCAAAGGACAGGTTAAAGGAAATATATATTCACTGGACTTTAACAACTATACCTATCAAAACATAAATATTGACGGTACTTTTACAGAAAAAATGTTTGATGGTAACCTTCAACTGAATGACCCGAATATAAAGCTCGACTTTTTAGGAAAAATTGACTATTCGCAAAAAGTTCCCATATTTAATTTTATGGCAGACATACGCCAGGCAAATCTTAATAAACTCAACTTTGTTCATCCTGATAGTGCTATTACTGTTTCGCTTTTGCTTGACTCTAAAATACAAGGATTAAAGCCTGATGAATTAAACGGACATCTGGATATATATCAGGCCGAATATAGGCACGGAGATATACTGATTAAAAATCCGCATCTTTCATTTACAGCTACTCAAAACAGCGAAAACAAAGAGTTTTTACTTCGTTCAGACATTGCCGATATTGACATCAAAGGCTTTTTTCAATTCGAACACATAGACTATTATCTTCAGAACTTTTTCAATCATTATTTGCCTTCAGTTAATATTGCCAACATTCCAGCTAAATTTCGCTTCGATGAACAATTTTCTGTATCGATTAACGGAGTTTTTAAGAAACAACTAAACTGGATAAAGGAACTCATTCCTGAATTAAAAATTTCACCTAATACTCATTTTTCGTTAAACTTATCCTATCCAAACCATATACGTTTTTTATTAGCAGCCGATTCAATTAAATTTAATGATGTTACTGTTAATAAACCAGAAGTCTCCATAAAAGAAAACCAAAATATTCTGAATTCAACGATTCATACTGAAGAAATATTCATTACTGAGCAAATTCGTTTGCCAAGGTTCAGTTCAAATATTATTACAACCAATGGAAACCAGGAAGTTTATATTACATGGGACCCTAAAGATAGCCTTATTGGAGATGCTGAAATTTCTTCTACTGTTCAATACAAAAACAATCAATTCGAAGTCTTTTTCAATCCTTCCCGACTATACATAAACAAAGCCAACTGGTACATTAACGATGGCAACATAAACATAAGTGATAGTGTGATAAAAGTAAACCAAGCCATCATCAACGAAGGCAACCAATACGTTTATATAGATGGTATTTTGGGCAAAAGCATCAACGACTCGCTCAGCATTCGCATCAATCAGTTCAACATATCATTTATTAATCCATTTATTCAAAGCAGCAGTTTATCTTTCGACGGAATATTAGACGGAACTATTTGCATACAAAAGGCATTGAACAAACCAATTCTAACTATAAATAACACTATTAAGACAATGCGTATAAACAATGAAGAGCTTGGAGATCTGATAATACTTGCAGAATGGAACGACGAAAAGCAACTATTAACCTACAAAGCAGATGCTTTCAGAGGAAAAATTAACACTCTTACTATTAATGGAAACTATCTTACTGAAGGCATTTTCGATGCTTCTATTAAACTCGACAAATGGAGATTAAATGTTCTTGAACCTTTTATCAATTCATTCGCAAGCGATATTAAAGGAATAGCTTCTGGACAATTACATTTTAACGGAACCTTAAAAGACCCCAAACTCGAAGGAAAACTAGAACTTACCAAGACTGCATTTACCATCAATTATCTAAATACAAGATACAATTTTACCGGAGAAGTTGACGTAAAAAACAACGCACTGGTTATTAAAGAAATAGACATTTACGACGAAGAGGCAAATCGGGCCAAGCTTAGCGGACAATTTATCCATAAGAATTTTTCAAATTTTACAATTGACTTAAAGCTGAATACCGAACGATTTTTATTCATGAATACAAGATACACCGACACCAGCTTCTTTTATGGTTCGGTATATGCATCAGGCCTGGTCAACATTCAAGGAACACCTGACAACATTAACATTACAGCCAATGTTCAAACAGAAAAAGGCACCAAATTTAATCTCAACCTTGAATCAAACAGTCAGGTTAGTCAAAACGATTTTATTAGAATCGTAAACAAAAAAGCACCGGTAGAACAACAAAACCAGAACATTCATTCGTCACTTACCGGATTAAATCTTTCATTTACCATTCAGGCCACTCCCGAAGCTAATGTTCAACTCATTTTCGACTCAAAAGTAGGAGACATCATAAAGTCTCAGGGCAGTGGTAATCTTCGTCTGGAATTAAAACCAAACGGCGATTTTCTTATATTTGGAAACTACGTCATTACACAAGGTGATTATTTATTTACCTTACAAAATATTATTAATAAAAAATTTGAAGTAGAACCGGGTTCAACTATCTCTTTTAATGGTGATCCACTCTCTGCCAAACTCGATATTAAAGCTGCCTATAAAATTCGCACCACATTGTACGAACTTATGCTCGACTCTACCTATAAAAACCGTGTTCCCGTTGAATGTGAATTATTTCTTAAAAACAATTTACTCAATCCATCATTCAAATTCAACATCAAAGTTCCCAACGCCGACAGTCGTGTAGAAGGAGTATTAGCTGCCCTCTCAGAAGAAGAAGTAAATAAGCAAATTATATCATTACTGGTACTCAATAGATTTGTAACTCCCGAAAGCTACAAAAGTGGTGTAAAGACAATAGAATACAGCAATCCAAATGCACTTGGTGTTAATTCTTCTGAGCTTTTAACCAACCAGCTCAACTACTGGCTTTCGCAAATATCTAAAACAGTAAATCTTGGTGTAAACTATCGTCCGGGCGATGTAATATCGAACGAAGAACTGGAAGTTGCCTTAAACACACAAATATTAAATGACCGTATTACTATAAATACAAACTTTGGTGTTTCTACAAATAATCAAACAGAATCCTCAACTTTGATTGGCGACTTTGATATAGAAGCCAAAATAAGCAAATCGGGCAAACTACGCGCAAAAGCTTTTAATCGTACCAATACGAACATCTTGAAAGACACTTCGCCATATACACAGGGTGTAGGTATATTTTATAGAGAAGAATTTGACTCGTGGAACAACCTGCTAAAAAAATACTGGCAAGCCGCATTTGCAAGAAAAAATGAGGAAAATTAGTAGTTTAAAATTCAACCTATTTTCATTTCGTATATGTTTTTTAATTTAAGTAATGATGAAATGGTTTAATCGTAGTTTTCAACTTTAATGTTAAAAACATTCTGTATTTTTGCTCAAAAAAAAATATCTTTCGTACCCTTTACATATTATGCTGTATAAGCATGGGTTTCTATTTAGGTGGATATTTTCTTGTTCACCAAACATTTATTTATCACTACAAAAACGAAATGAAGCAGTTGATAAGTTTAGGGAAATATACACCCGAGGTTGTTGTAAAATTTAATTACTCCGAAATAAAGCCGTTCATTACCTGGTTTGAAAAAGGTAAAGAATTTCGTTATCATGGCAAAATGTACGATGTAATTACAATTAAAAAGCAACAACATGCTATTGTTATCTTAGCCATCGAAGACAGCAAGGAACAGCATCTGATAAATCAATTTCAGCATACGCAAAAGACTAAAAAGTACCTCATTTATAAATTATTATTATACATGCCTTTGTATCAAGAATTTAATCTTTTTACCCGGTTAACGGACATTCTTTTTTTTCCGTATTTTAAGATATTGCCTATTAACATTATACCTTCTACACCACCACCTAAATCCGAATCATTTTTACTACTTTAATTTTGATCGTTAATTATCTATTATCTATCAGCCGTTCATTTTCGTTTAATTATTAATCATTAAAAAGTATTTTTATGAGAGCAATAATATATTGTATAATGTTTATAACGTGTAGTTTAATTATAAATGCACAAACCATTCAGGTTATTGACATTAGCAATTTACAAGGCATCAGCTATGTCAGCGTATTAAAAAATGGACAACAGATAGGAATTACTAACCTGAAAGGCAATATTCAGGTAACAGCAAATCCTTTTGACACGCTGGAATTCAGACACATTTCTTACGAAATAAAAAAAGAAAGTTTTCAAAACATTGTTGCTCAAAAAGGAAAAATATACCTAAAGCCCATGTATCATCCGTTGAATGAAGTAGTAATATCTGCCAATCGTTTTGAAACTGAGCGGCAAAGCATTGCCCAACCCATACAGGTAATTGGTCAAAAAGAACTTCAACTACACAACGCTCAAACATCTGCCGATGCTGTTCAAACCGAAGGTTATGCTTTTGTTCAAAAAAGCCAGATGGGAGGTGGAAGTCCCATCATTCGTGGCTTCGAAGCCAATAAAATACTCCTTGTGGTAGATGGTATTCGAATGAACAATGCCATATACCGTGGTGGGCATTTACAAAACATCATCACCGTTGATCCTAATTCTCTGCAAAAAATGGAAATACTGTATGGGCCTGGTTCTGTTATGTATGGTAGCGATGCTTTAGGAGGTACCATATATTTGCAAACCAAAAATCCTGCCTTGAACGACACTACATCGTGGACTACATCAGGCGAAGTCATGGCAAGGACAGCGTCGGCTAATTTTGAAAAAACAGGGCATGTAAGCTTAAACATTGCTAATAACCGAATTGCATCGCTTACAACCTTTACCTACAGCGATTTTGACGATTTGCGTCAGGGCAACAACCGAAATCCCTTTTATGGAGACTGGGGTAAGCGACTGTTCTTTGTTGAGCGAATAGACAACAAAGATAGTATTTTGAACAATATGGAATATAACATACAAAAAGGCTCGGCATATTCGCAATACGACATGATGCAAAAACTGTTGTGGAAAGCATATGATTATACTGAAATATTGGCAAATGTTCAATATTCAACCTCTTCAAACATATCTCGTTATGACCGCCTAACTCAAACACAAAACGGATTACCACGATTTGCCGAATGGTACTACGGTCCGCAAAAACGACTTTTGACCTACCTACGACTCAACTATCAAAAGCCTACAACCATGTTTGATAAATTTTCCATAACACCGTCCTATCAAAACATCGAAGAAAGCCGACACGACAGAAAATTCAACAACAAGTGGTTGAATCATCGAATAGAAAAGCTCGATATTTTATCGATTAATGCCGATTTTATAAAAAACTTTTCAACACAAACCTTTACTTATGGTCTAGATGTTTCTACAGAAAAAGTAGATTCCAAAGCACATAAGGAAAATATTTTAACCGGCGAACAACAACCTTTAGATACACGTTATCCCGATGGTGGCAGCACCATGGATCGTTATTCGTTTTATTTATCACACAAAATAAAAATTACTGAAAAACTCTGTGCAAACGAAGGTATTCGATTTAATTACTCCATGCTCAATGCAACCATAAACGATACTACTTTCTACAAATTTCCTTTTAGCAAAATATCACAACAAAATCAAGCTCTTTCAGGTAATATAGGCCTTATTTATATGCCTTTCAGACGGCTTTCCGTTCAAGTAAATTATGCTAATGGTTACCGCACACCAAACGTAGATGATTTAAGCAAAATTTTTGAAACCACTCCCGGAAATGTAATTATGCCCAATGAAAAACTAAGACCTGAACACACACATACCTTTGATTTAGGTGTAAGAATCGGAAAAAATCAGGATATTGCTCAAGCCTTGTTCAATGGTTATTATACCTTATATGACAACGCTATTACAACCGAACCCGGAACATTCAACGGTCAGGATTCTATCATGTATGACGGGCAACTAAGTCGGGTATTGATGAATGTTAATAAAAACGAAGCTTATCTGTATGGAGTAACTGCTCAATTAAACATTAAATTGAACGAATGGTTGCGTTTTAATGGATCTGTAACATACACGTATGGCAGAATAAAAACCGATACTACCGACTATCCCCTCGATCATATTCCTCCTGTATACGGTAAATGTGCTTTCATGTATATCTCAAAAAAAATACAGTCTGAGTTTAATCTGATGTTCAATGGATGGAAATTTGTCAGAGATTACAACATGTTTGGAGAAGATAATTTTAGCTTTGCCACCGAACACGGCATGCCTGCATGGATGACTCTTAATCTTTTAACTTCCTACAGCATAAACCAAAACTTTCAATTAAATGCCGGAGTTGAAAACATCCTTGACCAAAATTATCGTCAGTTTGCTTCAAACATCAGTGCAGCGGGTAGAAATTTCAAGCTTAGCCTTCGCTTCTGCTGGTAAGTTTAACAGCTATTCCTCGGCTCAATTGATGGGCCGAGGTTCTGGCTACATTTGTTTGAGTGCATCCTGAAAAATAGTGTCGTTTTCAGGTATTTCAATTCTCTTAACTGTATGCACACCTTTTAATTTCTTTATTTTACTGATTAGTTGATTTAAGTCGTATGCATCGTGAATGTATAAATCTATAATACCGGTAAATATTCCATGATTGGCATCGAACAGAATAGATTTCATGTTAATTTCCATTTCGTTCGATAAAAGGTTGGTAATACTATGCACAACACCAATGTTATCTACTCCGGTAATTTTTATGCGAACTATATACGACAGTACTTTTTTAGAAACCCATTCAACAGATACAATTTTATCGCCAAAATTAGCCATGTAACGAATAGCCTGCTCACATTCTCTTTTATGAATTACAACTTTGGAAGGTGATATCAGATAACCAATCACCTCGTCGCCTGGAATAGGCTTACAACATTGAGCAATACTATATTGCTTATCAACATCTTCATTCAACACCAGGGTCCTTCTTCTATCTATTGGCGTTATTTTTGCAGGTTCATCTTTTTCAGTGCTACGTATAAAAGGCAGTCTGGCAGTAGTTTTAGATATTTGAATTTTCCAATAACGAATAAATTTATTTCGGCTTCTATGCTGAACAATTTTCCGAATTTTTTCAACATCAGGTTCTTCGTTTCCCATTTTATAATACAAATCATCCTTAGATGATGCCTGGTATTCAACCATTAACTGCTTAAATGCTTTACTCGTTAAAGGGATATTCCAGTCTTTAAATTTTTCCTCGAGCCAGTTCTTGCCTTTCAATATTTTTTCCCTTCGTTCATTTTTAAAATGCTCTTTAATTTTCGACTTTGCTTTTGCAGTGACAACAAATTCCAACCATTCTTTTTGTGGCTTCTGAATGTCGCTCGTTAAAATTTCGACCTGATCACCACTTTGTAATACATGATTTAAAGGAACAAGTTTAAAATTGACTTTTGCTCCTATAGCATGATCACCAATTTCTGAATGTACATCATAAGCAAAATCGAGGGCAGTACTACCTTTAGGAAGACGCTTTAACAGTCCCTTGGGAGTAAAAACAAATATTTCTGATGAAAATAAATTCATTTTAAAATCGTCGATAAACTCTAGCGCATTTTCGCTATTGTTTTCGAGCATTTCACGAATTTTTTTAATCCATCTATCCAGTTCCGATTCTTCGCCCCCATCTTTATATTTCCAGTGAGCGGCATAGCCCAATTCGGCTATTTCGTCCATTCGTCTTGAGCGAATTTGTACTTCTACCCAACGACCTCCCTGACCCATCACTGTTGTATGAAGAGCCTCGTAACCATTGGCTTTGGGTGTACTTATCCAATCCCTCAACCTATCCGGTTTCGGCTTATATATGTCAGTTACAACCGAATAAATTGCCCAACATTGAGCTTTTTCGGTCATATTCGATAACGGTTCGAATACAATACGGATTGCAAATATATCGTACACTTCTTCAAAAGGTACGCCTTTATTTTGCATCTTATTCCATATAGAAAAAATTGATTTCGGACGACCAGAAATAGTATATGCTATACCAAGATTATCCAGCTGCTCTTTTATAGGAGCACAAAACTCTTGTATATATTGCTGACGCTCATCTTCCGATGCTTTTAGTTTTTTTACAATCTCATTATACACTGCAGGGTGCTGATGCTTAAGCGATAAGTCTTCGAGTTCGGTTTTTATTTTATACAACCCCAAACGATGAGCCAATGGTGCGTACAGGTATAAAGTTTCGGCAACAACCTTCATTTTCTTATAATCGGGAACTGAGTCAAGAGTTCGCATGTTGTGCAAACGGTCGGCAAGTTTCAATAAAATAACGCGAACATCGTCAGAAAGTGTTAGCAACATCTTCCTGAAATTTTCTGCCTGAACCGATTGACTGCCATGATCAAATACGTTAGATATTTTGGTCAGTCCATCAATTATATTTGCTACCTTATCGCCAAACAGTTCCCTTATCTCATCCAATGTATAATCACTATCTTCTACCACATCATGCAGCAAAGCACAAATTACAGAAGTAGCACCCAGCCCAATTTCTTCAGCTGCTATACGAGCCACAGCAAGCGGATGATACAAATAAGGCTCACCGCTTTTGCGACGCATATTCTCGTGGGCCTTAAATGCCAGTTCATACGCTTTCCTGATTTGCAGCTTATCTTCTTCGCTCTTACAGCGATGACAAATCGAAAGCAACTCTTCAAAGGTACTATCTAATGCTTCTTTTTCCTGTGGTGCAATCATAAGCAAACCATTACGCAAAGATAATTCAAAAAGATGAAAAAATTAGCTCATTTGTTTTTATAAAAAAAAAATCATTCATAAACTTGTCAGAAAAAAAAATGTTATAACTTTGCTTAAAATTCTAAAATAAAGAACCATGAGAACAACTATTTTTTTATTAATGGTCGCTATTTCGACTGTATCATTGGGGCAAATTGCTATTAATACTTCCGGCAATAATCCTCATTCGAGCGCCGGATTGGATATTGATTTCACCGACAAAGGCTTGCTAATTCCTCGTGT
>FWWL01002699.1_pt1 | contig 35281 bp, 34 predicted proteins | sample 2228331 | NCBI WGS metagenome assembly FWWL01 (sample SAMEA103939775, study PRJEB20133) | metagenome
GTGTACTTGACGGCGTTGTCCACGAGGTTTCCGACTGCCTGCTCCAGGCGGTCCCGGTCGCCCCGGACCGGCGCGTCCTGGCGCCGCACCACCAGGCGCACGCCCTTCCGGGAGGCCAGCTCCTGGAATCGGCGTGCCACCGCCTGCACGAGCTCCCCGGCGTCCACCTCCTCCCGGCGCAGCCGCACCACCCCTGCTTCGAGGCTGGACAGGTCCAGCAGGTCCGCCACCAACCGGCTCATCCGGTCCACCTCCTGCAGGATCTGGTCCACAAAGCGCTCCGCCAGGGCCCGGTCCTGGAGGCCTCCGTCCCGGAGCGTCTCCGCCATGGCCCGCAGGGAAGCCAGCGGGGTACGCAGCTCGTGCGACACGTTGGCCACGAAGTCCCGCCGCACCGCCTCCGCGCGGCGTTCGTGGGTGACGTCCCGCACCAGCAACACGAACCCGCCCGCGGGCAGGCACCTGGCCACTACGTGCAGCAGCCGGCCCACCTCCAGGTCCCGCGCCGCCTCCCCCGCGGAGGCGGCCTCCCGGAGGAGCCCGTCTACCTCGTGCCGCCGGAACAGGGCGACCGCGGAAAGCTCCCGGGCCTGCTCCGGGTCCACCCCCAGCAGGTCTGCGGCAGCCCGGTTGAGCCACACCACCCGGTGGCGAGCGTCCGTCTGCACCACCCCCCACGGCAGGCGGTCCACCACGGCGCCCACCTGCTCCTGTCCTTGCCGGGCCGCCTCCAGGGCTTCCCGCAGGCCGCGCAGGGCCCCCTCCACCGCCGCGGCCACCTCACGGGTCAAGGGCTCTTCCAGGCCCGGGGGACCTCCCGCCCGCAGGCGGGCCGCCAGGTGCTGTGTGGCGCGGCGCCACGCCTGTTCCCGCCACCCGGCGGCCACCAGGGCCAGGCAGCCCGCCCACGCGGCCGCCGCCTCCCACCCGAAACCCGCGGCGGACGCCCACGCGGCCAGCACGCCCGCCCCCGCGGCCAGGGCCCACCACAGCCACGGGCTCACGCGGACCTCCCCGCCCCGCAGGGCTTCAGGGCTCCAGCCGGTAGCCCACCCCGCGGACGGCTTCGATGCGCGCCGCGGACCCGGCTTCCCGCAGCTTGCGCCGCAGCCAGGACACGTGCACGTCCACGGTGCGCTCGTCGCCCTCGTAGTCGTACCCCCACACCCGCTCCAGCAGCTGACCCCGGCTGAGCACGCGGCCCGCATGCCGCAGGAGGACCTCCAGCAGGTCGTACTCCTTCGGCGCCAGCTGCAGGGCACGGCCCCCGCACCGTACCTCGTGCCGGGCAGGGTCCAGCTGCAAGTCCCCCACCACCAGGGGCGCCGTCCGCTGCAGGCCCCGCCGGCGGAGGGCCGCGCGCACCCGGGCCAAAAGCTCCCGCATGGAGAAGGGCTTGGTCACGTAGTCGTCCGCGCCGAGGTCCAGCCCCACCACCCGGTCCGCCTCGTCCGAGCGGGCGGTGAGGAGCAGGATGGGCACGTCGCTGTCCCGACGGAGGACGCGGCACAGCTCGAACCCGCTCATGCCCGGGAGCATCACGTCCAGGATCACCAGGTCGAAGGTCTGGCTGCGCGCGAGCTCCAACGCCGCCACTCCGTCGAAGGCCTCCGCCACCTGGTAGCCTTCCCGGTGCAGCGCGAACCGGAGGGACTCCACCAGGGGCCGTTCGTCGTCCACCACCAGGATGCGGGCGGACATCCTACGGCAGGAGGGCAGCCGTCAGGGCGCCCAGGGTGCCCGTGTACTGCACCAGCTCCACCCCCGCGTCGCGCAGCAACCGGCTGGCCGCGGGGTCGGGGTAGTCCCCCGCGTACACCACCGTGCGGATCCCCGCGTTGGCGATCATCTTCGCACACACCAGGCACGGCTGGTGTGTGCAGTACAGGACCGCGCCCGCGATGGACACCCCGTGGTAGGCCGCCTGCAGGATGGCGTTCTGCTCCGCGTGGATGCACAGGCAGGTGTCGTGCCCGGTCCCGGGAGGGGCTTCCCCCGCGCAGCGGCCGCAGCCTCCCTCCCCGCAGTTCCTCAGCCCCCTCGGGGTGTCGTTGTAGCCGGTGGACAGCACCATGCGGTCCTTCACCACCACCGCCCCCACCCGCCGGCGCACGCAGGTGGACCGTGTGGCCGCCAGGGCCGCCATGCTCATGAAGTACTCGTCCCAGCTCGGCCGGCCCACGTCACCTGGTGCCGAACAACCGGTCGCCGGCGTCCCCCAGACCCGGGAGGATGTACCCATGGTCGTTCAGCCGTTCGTCCACCGCGGCGGTGTAGATCACCACGTCGGGGTGCTCCCGGTGGACCCGCTCGATCCCCTCGGGGGCCGCGATGAGGCACATGAGCTTGAACCGGGTGGCGCCCCGTTCCTTGATCAGGCGCACGCACTCCGCCGCAGACCCCCCGGTGGCCAGCATGGGGTCCAGCACCATCACCTCGCGCTGTGCCACGTCGGGCGGCAGCTTCACGTAGTAGGTGACCGGCTCCAGGGTCTCGGGGTCACGCCAGATGCCCACGTGCCCCACCCGGGCGGTGGGCATGAGCTTCGTGATGCCGGGCTCCATGCCCAACCCGGCCCGGAGGATGGGGACCACCGCCAGCTCGTACCCCTCGATGGACTTGCCACGGGTGCGGGCGAGGGGAGTTTCCACCTCCACGTCCCGGGTGCGCAGGTCCCGGGTAGCTTCGAAGGCCAGGAGCATGCTCAGCTCCTCCACCAGCTCCCGGAACTCCTTGTGGGGCGTGCGGCGGTCCCGGAGGATGGCGACCTTGTGCTGGATCAGCGGGTGGTCCACCACGTAGACCTTGGACACGCCTCACCCCTGTGCCTAGTCCCGCACGCCCGCGGGGCGCGGCACGTCCGCCTCCGCGTAGATGGGAAAGCTTTGGCACAGCTCCTGTACTTCGCCCCGCACCCGCGCTTTCACCGCCGGGTCGTCGGGGGCCGCCAGCACCTGGGCGATCCAGCGGCCGATGCGCCGCATCTCCTCCTCCTTCATGCCCCGCGTGGTGACCGCGGGGGTGCCCACCCGGATCCCACTGGTGACGGTGGGCTTCTGCGGGTCGAAGGGGACCATGTTCTTGTTCACCACGAGGTGCGCTTCCCCCAGGGCCTCCTCCGCCACCTTGCCCGTGAGCCCCTTGCTCCGGAGGTCCACCAGCAGGAGGTGGTTGTCCGTCCCCCCGGAGGTGATGTGGAACCCCCAGCGCAGCAGCTCCTCCGCCAGCGCCCGGGCGTTCCGCACGATCTGCGCCGCGTATGCCCGGAACTCGGGGGTGGACGCCTCCTGGAAGCACACGGCCTTGGCGGCCACCACGTGCATGAGGGGCCCTCCCTGGGCGAAGGGGAACACCGCGCGGTCCACCGCCTTGGCCAGCTCCGCCTTGCACAGGATCATGCCGGACCGGGGGCCCCGGAGGGTCTTGTGGGTGGTGGAGGTGACCAGGTGCGCGTACGGGACGGGGTCCGGGTGCACCCGGCCCGCCACCAGGCCCGCGAAGTGGGCCATGTCCACCATGAGGTAGGCGCCCACCTCGTCCGCCATCTCCCGCAGCCGCGGGAAGTCGAAGTGCCGGGGGTACGCGGTGGCCCCCGCCACGATCATCTTGGGCCTGTGCTCCCGGGCCAGCCGCGCCACCTGGTCGTAGTCCAGCATCTCCGTGTTGGGGTCGACCCCGTAGGGGATCACTTGGAACAGCTGGCCGGAGAAGTTCACGGGGCTGCCGTGCGTCAGGTGTCCCCCGTGGGCCAAATTCATGGCCAGGATCTTGTCCCCCGGCTGCAGCACGGCGAAGTACGCGGCGAAGTTGGCCTGCGAGCCGGAGTGGGGCTGGACGTTGGCGTGCTCCGCCCCGAACAGCGCCTTCGCCCGCTGGATGGCCAGCTCCTCTACCCTGTCCACGAACTCGCAGCCCCCGTAGTACCGGCGGCCCGGGTAACCCTCCGCGTACTTGTTGGTGAGCACGCTCCCCTGCGCTTCCAGCACCGCGCGGCTGGCGTAGTTCTCCGACGCGATGAGGTTGATGCGGGTCTGCTGCCGCTCGATGTCCCGCACGATGGCGTCCGCCACCTCGGGGTCCTGGCGCAGCAGGAACTCCAGCATGTCCGGTCACCCCCTCCCGTACTTCTCCTCCACCGCCCGGAGCTTCGCCAGCCGCCGGTCGTGCCGCCCGCCCTCGTAGCGGCTCGACAGCCACGTGCGGACGATCTCCCGGGCCAGCTCCGGCCCGATGACCCGGGCGCCCAGGGACAGGACGTTGGCGTCGTTGTGCTGCCGGGCCATGCGGGCGGTGTAGGACTCCCAGCACACCGCGCACCGCACCCCCGGCACCTTGTTGGCCACCATGGCCTCCCCGTTGCCGCTTCCCCCCAGCACGATCCCCAGGTGGCACTCCCCGCGGGCCACGGCCTCCGCCGCGGGCAGGACGAAGTCCGGGTAGTCCACGGGCTCCGGGCCGTGGGTGCCGAAGTCCACCACCTCGTGCCCGAGCTCCTCGCAGAAGCGCTTCAGCTCCTCCTTCAGCGCGTAGCCCGCGTGGTCGCTGGCGACGGCGATGCGCACGACCCTCACTTCGCGGCGGACAGCACCTCCACCTGCCCGCCCTCCCACACGCGCTCGATGGCCTCTGCGGAGATGGGCCCGGGCCGCAACACCCGGGGCCGCTCGCCCGTGGCGTCCACCACGGTGGACGGCCGGCCCCGGAGCCGGCCGCCGTCCAGCACCAGGGCAACCCGGCCGTCCAGGTCTGAGAGCACCTCCGGGACCGTCACGGGCGCGGGCCTGCCCGTGGAGTTGGCACTGGTCCCCACCAGGGGGAACCCGCACGCCCGGACCAGCGCCCTCGGTACGGGGTGGTCCGGCACCCGCAGCCCTACGGCGCCAGTTCCCGCGGTGACCAGGTCCGCCACCACGCCCCGGGACCGCAGCACCAAGGTCAGGGGCCCGGGCCAGAACCGCTTCATGAGGCGGCGGGCACCCTCGGACACCTCCGCCAGATCCGCCGCCTGCCACGCTTCCGCCAGCAGGACGGGCACGGGCTGGTCCGGGGGCCTGCCTTTGATTTCGAACACCCGCCGGACCGCGGTGGGGTTGGTGGCGTCGCAGCCCAGCCCGTACACGGTGTCCGTGGGGTAGACCACCACCTCGCCCGCCCGCAGCGCTTCCACCGCCCTCCTGGGGGCGGGTGCGTCCGGGTCCACGCGCAGCACCACCACGTGGGTGAGGAGAGCTTCCCTCATCGCTGCGTCCTCTGTCCCCTCGGTCCTGGAATGGGTAGCCCGCTCCGGCCCCACTGTACGGCCCCCGGGCGTCCCCCGCAACCGGACGGCAACTCCCTCACCGCCAGCGGGCCACCACCACGCGCTCCAGCCCTGCCAGGTCGCGCACCACCTCCGGGTCGTGGTAGCCCAGCCCGCGGAACACGCGCACCACCTCCTGCGCCTGGCCCCACCGGGCGGCCACCTCCACCGCCACCAGCCCCCCGGGCAGCAGGACGTCCCGGGCCTGGTCCGCGATCCGCTCGTGCAGCTCTACCCCCCGCGGGCCGGGGGCGAACACCGCCACCGGCGGCTCCGCCAGCACCTCCCGCGGCAGTTCCCCACGGGCGTGGGGAGGCACGTAGGGGGGGTTGGAGACCACCGCGTGTGCCCGGACTGCGGCCCGCAACAGGGGCTCCAGGGCGTCCCCCTCCACCAGCCGCACCCGGCCTTCCACGCCGTGCCGGCGGACGTTGGCCTCCGCCACCGCCAGGGCCTCCGCGGACAGGTCCGTGGCGTACACGGTGGCGTCCGCCCGGTGCACCGCCAAGGCTACCGCCACCGCACCGCAGCCCGTCCCCACGTCCACGTACACGGGCCGTGCTACCGCCCGGGTGCGGTCCAACGCCAGGTCCACCAGGAGCTCGGTCTCCGGACGGGGGACCAGGACCCGCTCGTCCACGGTGAAGGGAAGCCCGTAGAACTCCCGCTCGCCCACCACGTAGCTCAGGGGACGGCCGCGTGCCCGCTCCTCCAGCAGCTCCCGGTAGCGGCGCCACGCCTCCGGCTCCATGGGGCCGGTCCACCGCGCGTACATCCGCGCCCGATCCACGCGGAGGGCGTGGCGCAGCAGGACCTCCGCCTCCAGGGCCGCCCCCTCCACCCCGCACGCCTCCAGGTGTTCGCGGCCCCACAAGTACGCCTCCCGCACGGTGGGCGGGGACCCGCCTGCACCCGCGGTCCCCCTACCCGCCTGCGCGCGCACAGAGTCTGTCAACGGGCCGCCACCTGCTCTGCTTCCGCCCTGGCGTGCGCGGCCAAAGCATCCAGGATGGGGTCCAGGTCTCCGTCCAGCACCGCGTCCAGGCGGTACAGGGTGAGCCCGATGCGGTGGTCGGTGACCCGGTTCTGGGGGAAGTTGTAGGTGCGGATCTTCTCGCTCCGCTCGCCCGTGCCCACCTGTTGCCGCCGGGTGGCCGCGATGCGCGCCTGCTGCTCCCGCCGCCGCAGCTCCAGCAGGTGGGCCCGCAGGATCCGCAAGGCCTTCTCCCGGTTCTGGTACTGGGAGCGCTCGTCCTGGCAGGTGACCACAATCCCCGTGGGCAGGTGCCTGACCCGCACCGCGGTCTCCACCTTGTTCACGTTCTGGCCGCCCGCCCCGCCCGCGCGGAACGTGTCCACCTCCAGCTCCTCGGGCCGGATCTCCACCTCCACCTCCTCCGCCTCCGGCAGGACCGCCACGGTGGCGGTAGAGGTGTGGATGCGGCCTGCCGCCTCCGTCTGCGGCACGCGCTGCACCCGGTGCACGCCGCTTTCGAACTTCAGCCGGCTGTACGCCCCCTTGCCCGCTATGCTCAGGGTGGCGGACTTCACACCGCCCAGGTCCGAGGGGTGCAGCTCCAGCACCTCCACCTTCCAGCCCCTTCGCTCCGCGTACCGGGTGTACAGGCGGAGCAGGTCTGCCGCGAACAGGGCCGCCTCCTCCCCGCCTGCCGCCGGCCGGATCTCCACGAGGATGTTGCGGTCGTCGTACGGGTCCCGGGGCGCCAGCCGCTCTGCCAGCTCCGCCTCCAGCACCCGGCGGCGCCGCTGGAGGTCCTCCAGCTCCTGCGCGGCCAGCTCCCGCACCGCGGGGTCGGGGTCCTGCAGCAGGGCCTGGGCCTGCTCCACGTCGGCCTCCACCCGCCGGAGGGCGCGGGCCCGTTCCACCACCTCCTCCAACTCCGCGTGCTCCTTCGCCAGCTGGCGGTACCGTGCGGGGTCCGAAAGGAGGGACGGGTCCCCCAAGAGCTGGCTGAGCTCTTCGAACCGCTGCTCCAGCTGCGCCAGCCGCTCCCTCGGGACAAGCGAAGCCTCCCGCATCACGCCACCGTCCGTTCCAGCCACCGGGTGTCCTCGCGCTCCAGCACCGCCTGCAGGGCCCGGATGGCCACCTCCACCTGCTGCGGCTCCGGCTCCCGGGTGGTGAGGCGCTGCAGCCACAGCCCGGGTGCTACCAGGGGCCGCAGCCACCGGGAATGCGCCCCGGCCCGGATGACCTCGTACGCCAGCCCCGCCACCAGGGGCACCAGGGCCACCCGGGAAGCCAGCCGCCACCACAGGGGCGGCTTGCCCAGCAGGGAGAACACCACCACCGCCACCAGCACCACCACCAGCAAGAACGACGTCCCGCACCGGGGGTGGTACCGGCTGTGCTTCTGCACCTCCTCCACCACCAACGGACAACCGCGCTCCCACGCGTTCACCACCTTGTGCTCCGCCCCGTGGTACATGAACACGCGCCGCACCTCCGGCAGCAGGCCCAAGGCGGCCACGTAGCCGACCAACACCGCGGTCCGCACCACGCCCTCCACCAGGTTGTACGACACCGACCCCCACCCAGGGTCCGCCCACCGCGCCAGCAGGGTCGGCAGCACGAAGAACAGGCCCACCGCCAGCCCCAACCCCAAACTCAAGCTCGCCGCCACCTCGCGGCGGGACAGCGGCCGGCCTAGCTCCTGCTCCACCGCCTGACCGGCGGAGTACACGAGGGCCTGGGTCCCCACCGCCAGCGCCTCCCACAGGACCACCATCCCGCGCAGCACGGGCAGGCGGGCCCACCCCTTGCGGACCAGCAGGCTGGGCCGGTGCAGGACCTCCTCCGCGATGGTCCCGTCCGGCCGCCGGACCGCGGTGGTGACCCACTGCGGCCCGCGGATCATCACGCCCTCCAGCACCGCCTGGCCGCCGAGGAAGACCCTGGCGTTCACCCACACCACCTCGGCTCCATCGTACCTGCAAACGCCCGCTTGCGCGCGCCGTACGCCTCTTGGGGCAACGCGCACCAGGGCGCCCAGATTCCACTTGGGGGATTACGGGAGGTAGCGGAGGGGGTTGACCGGCTGGCCGCGCACGCGGAGTTCGAAGTGCACGTGCGGCCCGGTGCAGGCACCCGTGCACCCCACCCGGGCGATCACCTGCCCGCGGCGGACCCACTGGCCCGCCCGCACGAGGAGCGCGGAGGCGTGCCCGTACCAGGTCTCCATGCCGTCGCCGTGGTCCAGGATCACCACCAGCCCGTACCCGCCGTACCACCCGGCCCGCACCACCCGCCCGTCCCGGGCCGCGTGGATGGGGGTCCCCCGGGGTGCCGCGATGTCCACCCCGGAGTGGTGCCGGCGCCACCGGGACCCAAACCGGGACGTCACCACCCCGCGGGCGGGCCACAGGTACGCCACCGCGGTCCGGGTGCGGGGCAGCACGGCCTTCCGGGGAAGCGCACCCGGTGCGGGGATCACCAGCTTTTGACCCACCTGCAGGAGGTCGCCCTGGATCCCGTTCGCCTCTGCCAGCTCCTCCACGCGCACGCCGGTCTTCAGGGCGATGGCCCACAGGGTGTCCCCGGGCCGGACCGTGTACCGGCCTGGCTCAGGCCGCGCTGCCCCCGCGGGGCGCCCGGCGGGGACCTGCAGCACCTGCCCCGGCCGCAGGAAGTCCGCGTCGGACAGCCCGTTGCGGGCTGCCAGGTCCTCCACCGTGGTCCCGAAGCGCCGGGCCAGGTCCCAGAGGGTGTCCCCCTCCTGCACCCGGTAGGCCTGCGAACGCCCAAACGCGGGCTGCTGGGGACGGACCCTCGGCCGGGCAGGCGGTGGCGCCGGTACGGCTACCCGCGGGGTCTCCCCTGCCTCCCGTGGAAGGCGGGCCACCAGGAACTCCGGCGGCCGCACGGGGCTGGGGAAGGCCGGCGGGAGGCCGCCCAGGAGCACCAGGGAGCGGCTGGCGTTTTGCACGGCCCCCGCAGGCGCGCGGGAGGTCGCGGGCGGACCCGGGACCAGGAGCACCAGGCACACAGCCAGGGCACGGACGGCGGAGCGACCCAACGCCCCTCCTCGGCTGCCAGGTGGTATGTCGGAAGACCTGCTGGTGCCCGCGACAGCGGACAGATAGATTGTAGCCTAAGTCGTCAACCCCGATAGATGCGAACGTATGGACCCTGCCACAAGCTGCGTAGGCGGTCTATCCCGCGGGGTCCGCGAGGGTGTGGGCCGTCTCAGGAGCCCACCCGGATCTCCTCCTCGGAGGACTTCACGATGGACCGCAGGAAGGCGGCGTTGTTGGGGGTCTTGCGCATCCGGTCGAGGATCAGCTCCGTCATGGCCACCGTGTCCAGCTGCTCCAAGGACTTGCGCAGCACCCACACCTTCCGCAGCTCCTCCTCCGTCAGGAGCAGCTCCTCCCGGCGGGTGCCGGACATCTTGATGTCGATGGCCGGGAAGGTCCGGCGTTCCTGGAGCTTGCGGTTCAGGTGCAGCTCCATGTTGCCGGTGCCCTTGAACTCCTCGTAGATCACGTCGTCCATGCGGCTGCCCGTGTCGATGAGGGCGGTGGCCACGATGGTGAGGCTGCCTCCTTCCTCGATCTTCCGGGCCGCCCCGAAGAACCGCTTGGGCCGGTGCAAGGCCGCGGGGTCCAGCCCACCGGACAGGGTCCGGCCGGAGGGCGGGACCACGAGGTTGTTGGCCCGGGCGAACCGGGTCAGGCTGTCCAGCAAAATCACCACGTCCCGCCGGCCCTCCACGATGCGCTTGGCCCGTTCCAGGACCAGGTCCGCCACCTGCACGTGCTCCTCCGGCGGCCGGTCGAAGGTGCTGGCCACCACCTCCGCCTCCACGGACCGGCGCATGTCCGTGACCTCCTCCGGCCGCTCGTCCAGGAGCAGGACCATGAGGTACACCTCGGGGTGGTTCTGCACGATGGCCTGGCCGATCTTCTTCAGCAGGGTGGTCTTGCCCGCCTTGGGCGGGGAGACGATCATGGCCCGCTGGCCCTTGCCGATGGGCGCGAACAGGTCCACCACCCGGGTGGTGAGGTCGCTGCCCGTCTCCAGCCGGAAGCGCTCGTGCGGGAAGACCGGGGTCAGCTGCTCGAAGTGGGGCCGGTTGCGGGCCTGTTCGGGGTCCAGGCCGTTTACCGCCTCCACCCGCAGAAGGGCGTAATACTTCTCGTTGTCCTTGGGAGGCCGCACCTGCCCGAGGACCTCGTCCCCCACCCGGAGCCCGAACCGCTTGATCTGCGAGGGCGAGACGTAGATGTCCTCGGAGCCCGGCAGGTACCCACCCGTCCGGAGGAACCCGTACCCCTCCGGCATGATCTCCAGGATGCCGGAGCGGAACATGAGCCCGGACTGTTCCGTCTGGGCCTGCAGGATGCGCATGATGAGCTCCTGCTTCCGGTACCGCCGGTAGTTGGGGATGTTCAGCTCCTTCGCGATCTCCTGGAGCTCGTTCAGGTTCTTGGCTTCCAGCTCCGCCAACGCGAGAATGGCTGCCACCTCCACTCCCTTTCTGGGTTTCGCACCACCCCTCCCGGGTACCGCTCCGAGGGCCGAAACCGGAACGCTACCGCCCCGGGGTCGGTGTGGGGCTCCGGCTCGCCAGCTCTGCCTGCAGCTTCCGCCAGTCGGCCAGGAACCGGTCCAGGCCCTGGTCGGTCAACGGGTGCCGGAACAACTGCTCCAACGTGGCAAACGGCATGGTGGCCACGTCCGCCCCCGCCCGTGCGGCCTCCAGCACGTGCAGGGGGTGCCGCAGGCTGGCGGCCAGGACCTGCGTGGAGAACCCGTAGCGCCGGAGGATCTCCACCGCCTGGCGGACCACGTCCATGCCCACGTGGCCGATGTCGTCCAGCCGCCCCACGAACGGGCTCACGAAGGACGCGCCCGCCTTGGCCGCCAGCAGGGCCTGGACCGGCGTGAACACGAGGGTCACGTTGGTGCGGATTCCCTCCTCCCGCAGGGCCACCACCGCCCGCAGCCCTTCGGGCGTCATGGGGATCTTCACCACCACGTTGGGGGCCCACCCCACGAACTCCCGCGCCTCCCGCACCATGCCTTCCGCGTCCAGGCTCGTGGCCTCCACGCTGATGGGACCGGAGACCCACTGCGCGATCTCCTGCACCAGCGACTTGGGATCCCGCCCCTCACGGGCCATCAGGGTGGGGTTCGTGGTCACCCCGTCCAGTATCCCCCAGCTGGCTGCGGTGCGGATCTGCTGGGGGTTCGCCGTGTCCAGGAAGAAGCGCATCCGCTAGCCCCTCTGCCGCGCCTTCCGGCCTCCTGCGGCCATCCGCTACGGCCCCTTTGCCTCGATGTACATCACGTCCCCCACGTCCCCCAGCAACAGCATGGCCAATTCGTCGTTGGGCTTCAAGTCCTGCACCTGGGCGGGCCGGTCGTTCCGGTACACCGCCACCACCGCCCCCAGCCGGTAGTTCCGGATGGTGGGACCGTCCACAAGGGACAGGATGGCGGGGTTGCCTGGCTGCACGGCCCGGAAGCGGCCGCGCACGAAGTTGTACCGCCCCAGGGCCTGCATCACCCCGTCCAGGGCCACCGCGGCGTCCAGCCGGGTGGCGGGGTCGTTGGGCCGTACCCGCCCGTCCGCGGTGGTCAGGAACTTCCGCTCCAGCGCCAGTGCCACGTACCCGCGGTGCTCCGGCCGGACCTCCTGCGCGTCCTGCGCGGGGATGGGGTTCCCCCGCTTGGCCAGCGCCTCCTGCTCCAACCCGCTCACCCTCGCCACCAGCTCCGCCACCTCCGCGCGGGAGATGCTCGCCCGCGGGCGGAAGGTGTGGTCAGGGAAGCTGGTGACGAACCCTTTGGTGAAGAAAATCGTCACCGTCATGGGCTGGGGCCGGGCGGTGACCACCCCCACCAGCTCGTACCGCCCCGGCGGGACCGGCCGGTCGTTCTGGTCCAGCTGCTTCCACCTGGTGTCCCCGACCACCACCTGCTGGTTGGGCTGCACCGTGAGCTTCAGCCCCTGGCTGGTGAACTGCTGGCCCAGAGACCAGCGGGCCACCTCCTCCCCCGACTGCGCGCGCACCACGAAGTCGTAGCGCTGGGACGTGGGGAACTCCACCTCCGCCGGCCGCCCCGCGGTGTTGCGCAGGGACAGGGTGAGCGCGATCTCCTCCCCCGGCCCGTAGGTCCCCTTGTCCGTCTCCAGGATCACCTCCCACTCCTGCACCTTCCGCACCGCCTTGCGCTGGTTCACCGTGCCCGCGCTGGCCAGGGCCCCCAGCAGGCCGCGCGCCGCCTGCGGGATGTCCTGCGCATCCCGGTACTCCGGCAGCGCCCCGCCTGTCTCCCGCAGCCCCACCGCCCGGGCCAGGGCCACGAAAAAGTCCAGGCGGCTGATGCGCTCTTCCGGCTGGAAGCGGCGGTCCTGGGGGACGGGGAACACCCCCTTGGCGGCCAGCTTTTCCAGCATCCGCTGTTCGGGACGTCCCGCCACGTCCGTGAAGATCTGCGCCCACGCGGGCGCCCCGAATGTCAGCACCAACAGGGCCACAACCCAGCTCCGGTAGGACATCCCGCAGACCTCCCGTGGTCTTGAGGCGAAGACGACCCGCGGTGTGCTGGCTAGTCCCCGCCGTCCTGCGGCGGCTGCCCCCGCACCTCTGCGGTCCGCAGGTCGGCCAGCTCCTGCTCCAGCCGGCGGATCTGCCCCTCCAACGCCTCCGCGGGCTCACAGAGGGCCACCAGCTCTGGGTCGCTCAGCGTGCCCGCCCGGTACCGCGCGTGGACCAGCCGGCCGATGTCCGTGTAGCGCTCCTCCAGCCGGGCCTGCAGGCTCCCGATCTCCAGCCGTACCCGCGCCACCCGTGCGAGGCGCTCCGACTCCCGTGCCACGGACGTGGCGCCCTCGCGGACGGAGCGGACCACGCGGTCGATGAGTTCCCGTGCGGCGGTCACGGGTGGATTATACCACCCCGTGGCGCCCCGGGGCGGGCTTGCCCTTTGCTACCATGGTCCGGGACGTGCGGGACCTGAAGGCGGAACTGCGACGGGCCGTGGAGCAGGCGGTGGCCCTGCTGGGGGCGGAGGAGCCGGTGGAGGTGGTCCTCCAGCCCACGCCCCCAGACCGGCCTGGGGACTACGGCACGCCCGTGGCCTTCAGCCTGGCACGGGCCCTGCGCCGGCCGCCCGCGGCCGTGGCGGAGGAACTGGCCGCCCGGGTGCCGCGCCCCGCGGGCGTGCGGGGGGTGGAGGCGGTGGGGGGCTACGTGAACTTCACCCTGGAGCCCGGGGAGCTCCTGCGGGCGGCCACCGAGCCCCTGCGGCCTTTCCCGCCTCTCGGCCGGTGCGTGCTGGTGGAGCACACCTCGGTGAACCCCAACAAGGAGCTGCACGTGGGGCACCTGCGCAACATCGCCCTGGGCGACGCGGTGGCGAGGATCCTGGCCCACGTGGGGTACCAGGTGCACGTCCTGAACTACATCGACGACACCGGCCGCCAGGTGGCGGAGACCCTGTTCGCCCTGGAGCGGTACGGGATGCAGCACGACGGGGTCACCAAGTACGACCACTGGGTGGGTGAGGCGTACGTACGCCTGCACCGGGAGATGGAGGACCCGGACCTGCGGGGTCCGCTGGAGGAGGGCGTGCGGGCGGTGCTGCACCGGCTGGAGACGGGCGCCCTGCGGGCGGAGGTGGAACGGATCCTGCGGGCGCAGCTGGAGACCATGTGGCGCCTGGGGGCGGAGTACGACGCCCTGGTGTGGGAGTCCGACCTGGTCCGGGAGGGGCTCCTCCAGCGGGCCCTGTCCCTCCTGGAACACACCCCGTACGTGCACCGTCCCCGGGAGGGCAAGTACGCGGGCGCGCTCGTGCTGGACACCTCCGCGTTCGTGCAGGGCCTGGAGGACCCCTACCTGGTGCTGGTCCGGTCAGACGGCACCGCCACGTACCCCGCGAAGGACATCGCCTTCCAGTTCTGGAAGATGGGGCTGCTGGAGGGCTTGGGGTTCCGTCCCTTCGCCCGACAGCCCACCGGCCGCGTGCTGTACACCTCCCACCCGGAGGGGGACCGCACCCTGCGGTTCAGCGGGTGTGAGCTCACCGTGAACGTCATCGACGCCACCCAGAGCTACCCTCAGCTGGTGGTGCGCACCGCCCTGGCGGTGGCGGGCCGGCCCGACCTGGCGGAGGGCGCCCACCACCTGGCGTACGAGACGGTGACCCTGGAAGGCCGCCGGATCTCCGGACGGCGCGGCCACACGGTGTCCGTGGACGAGGTGCTGGAGGAGGCGCGCCGCCGCGCGCGGGCCATCGTGGCGGAGAAGAACCCTGACCACCCCGACCCGGACTCCGCCGCGGAGCAGGTGGGCATTGGGGCGGTCCGGTTCGCCATGGTGAAGGCAGAGCCCCGCAAGCAGATCGACTTCCGGTGGGAGCAGGCGTTGTCCTTCGAGGGCGACAGCGGGCCGTACGTGCAGTACGCGCACGCCCGCGCGGCCTCCCTCCTCCGCCGGGCGCAGGAGCTGGGGCTGGCGGACGAGGAGCCGGACTTCCGCCAGGCCACGGAGCACGAGCGCCCGGTGGCCCGGGCCCTGCTGGACTTCCCCGACGCCCTGCGCGGTGCGGCCGCGCAGCGCACGCCCCACGTCCTGGCCCAGTACCTGCTGGACCTAGCCGCGGCCTGGAACGCCTACTACAACGCCCGCAACCCGGACGGGACGCCCGCCACCCCCGTGCTGCAGGCCCCGCGGGGGCTGCGGGGGGCGCGGCTGGCCTTGGTCCGCCAGGTCCGGGGGGTGCTCCGCACGGGGTTGGAACTGCTGGGAGTCCCTGCCCCCGAGGTCATGTGAGCTACTGCGGGGGCCGGGGGCCGAGCCGGACCTGCAGCTGCAGCCGCTGGCCGCCGCGCACCACGGTCACCGTGACCACGTCCCCCACCTTGCGCTGCAGGATCTCCCGTTGGAAGTCCGAAGCCCCCTCCAGGCGCTTGCCCTGCATCTCCACGATGATGTCCAGGGGCTTGATGCCCGCGGCCTCGGCCCCGCTGCCTGGGACCACCTGCTGCACCAGCACCCCGTGGTCCGCCGCCAGGCCGTAGGCCTGGGCCAGCTCCCGGGTGACCTCCACGTACGCCACCCCGAAGAAGGGCCGCTGCACGCTTCCCGTGCGGATCAGCTGCTCCATCACGGACCGGGCCACGGACGACGGGATGGCAAAGCCGATCCCCTGCGCCTGTGGGATGATGGCGGTGTTGATCCCGATCACCTGCCCGGCGCTGTTCACCAGCGCCCCGCCGCTGTTCCCGGGGTTGATGGCGGCGTCCGTCTGGATCAGGTTGTCGATGACGAACCCCGGCACCTGGATGGACCGGTTGAGGGCGCTCACGACCCCCACCGTCACCGTGCTGCCCAAGCCGAAGGGGTTGCCGATGGCGATGGCCAGCTGGCCTACCCGCAGGGCGTGGGAGTCCCCCAGCTCCGCGGCGGGGAGCTTGCGCCCTTTGGGGTCCACCTTGATGACCGCTAGGTCCGAAGGCGGGTCCGTGCCCACCACCCGGCCCTCCAGCTCGGTGCCGTCCAAAAGCCGCACCCGGATCTGCGTGGCGTTGCGGATCACGTGGTTGTTGGTGAGGATGTAGCCGTCCTCGCTCACGATGACCCCGGACCCCGCGCCCTCCTGCGGGAACAGCTGGCCGAAGAAGTCGGGGGCAAACCCGCGGGTCTGGATGTTCACCACCGCCGGCCGCACCCGCTCCACCACCTGGATCACGGTGGACTCCTCCGTCTGCACGCGGATGGTCCCGCCGGGGACGGTGGGCGGCTGCGGTGCGGCGGCGGTGGGGGCCGGCGCGGTCGGACGGGCGGCCAGGTAGCCGCCCGCGGCCCCCGCGAGCAGGGCCAACACCACCACGGCCACCCACAGGGCTACCCCGGGCCGCCGGGGAGGCGGAGGCCCAGGAGGCACCTCCTGCGGCGGGACGTACACGCGGTAGGGGGTCGACATGGCTCTGCCCTCTCCAAGGAGCTCTCCCTCATAATCTCACACCCCGCGTTGGGGGTTTGCCCGGGTGGGTCCGCTACGGGCCCCACAGGGGGAGCAGGATCTTGATGTGGGTCACCCGGAGCAGGGCGTCGTCCCTCCGTCCCACGAGCGGGGGGAACAGCCCCCAGGGACCTCCGTCCACCCGGCACAGGACGAGGAACCGCTCGCTCACCCGCCGCTGCCAGTCCTCCTCGTGCAGGTCGTCCGGGTCGTAGCGCGGCGCCAGGAAGGCCCGGAACAGGGGGGCGGTACCCTGCGGGGAAGGGTCCAGGGGGTTGAGGGGACCCACCACCATCCACTGCGTCCCCAGGATGGCGCCCACCAGTTCCGGGCTGTGGGCGTGGTCCCGGGGGATGATCTGGAAGCCGCCCACCTCTCCCACGGGGGAGGTGGACACGTCGATCACGCCCGGGTGGTTCGCGCGGATGCGCCCGACCCCTACGTACTGCGTCCCCCCGAACCGTCCCACCCCTGCCACCGGACGGAGCACCACCGCCAAGAGCTGTTCTGCACCGTCCAGGTAGCGCGCCCGCACCAGCCCGCCGAACCGGTTTTCAAACTCCACCTCCGCGGGAGTGCGGGCCGGGCGGTGCACCACCACCACCAGCCGCGCACCGGGCGCGGGTGTCCAGCCCGCGGCGGGCCGCAGTCCTTCGGGGCCCTCCACCCACACGGGGTTGCCCACGAACGCGCTGTACCGGCCGCCGAAGATCCCCTTTCCTCCCGGGATGTCGGTGACGACCCCGTGTGGGGCCCAAGCCGTCCCCTGGGGCCACACGCTGAAGATCACTCCCCGGCCGTCCGGAGCGTCCCCCACCTTCACGTGCACCGCGTTGGCCCCGCTTGCCACCACCGTGCCCGCCTGCCCCCACCGGCTGGCGGTGAACCCCACCGCGGTGGCCAGTACAGGACGCACCACCGTCCCCACCCGCCGCCACGTCTGGCCGCCGTCCTCGCTGGCCTCCACCGCACCGCCCGGGGCGTTCTCCAGCCGCCACCGGTACACCTCCACCGCGCCGTCCCCCTCCTCCCCCCCGGCGCCCACGGGCACCGCGCCCCAGCTCGCCACCAACACCGCCACCACCAGCCCGTACCAGCCCGCACGTGCGCGCATCCGCCCACCTCCTCCCCCATTGTGGCGCGGGAGGATTCCGGCGCGCGCGACCCGAAAAGGCGAAACCGTGCTGAACTGGCTGCGCCGGCCGAAGTACCAGACCGTGGAGCGCCGCGACCTGCCCGCGGGCCTGTGGGCCAAGTGTCCGCGGTGCGCGCAGCTGGTGTACCGGAAGGAGCTGGAGCGCAACCTGAAGGTCTGCCCCAAGTGCGGCTACCACCACCGCCTCAGCGGTCCCGAGCGGCTGCAGCTGCTGGTGGACGAGGGCACCTTTGAGGAGTGGGACCCAGACTTGGTCTCCCAGGACCCCCTGGGCTTCCCGGGCTACGCGGAGCGCTACCGGCTCGCGGTGGAGCGGACAGGCAGGCGGGAAGCCGTCCTCACCGGACGCGGCCGCATCCACGGGACACCGGCCGCCCTGGCGGTGCTGGACTTCGACTTCCTCGGGGGCAGCATGGGCTCCGTGGTGGGCGAGAAGGTGGCGCGGGCCTTCGAGCGGGCGGTGGACCTGGGCCTGCCCGTGGTGACGTGCACCGCCAGCGGCGGCGCCCGCATGCAGGAGGGCGTGCTGTCGCTGATGCAGCTGGCGAAGACGGTGGCCGCGGTGGGCCGCCTGCACGCCGCACACCTGCCCTTTGTGTCCGTGCTGTGCGACCCCACCACGGGCGGGGTGACCGCCTCGTTTGCCATGCTGGGCGACGTGCACGTGGCGGAGCCCGGGGCGCTCATCGGGTTCGCGGGGGCCCGGGTGATCGAGCAGACCATCCGCCAGAAACTGCCCGAGGGGTTCCAGACCGCGGAGTTCCTGCTGCGGTGCGGGCTGGTGGACCTCATCGTGCCCCGGGCGGAGCTGAAGGCCACCGTGGCCCGGCTGCTGCGGTTGATGACCGGCCTGCCGGAGGTGGCGGTTGACGCAGGCGCCTGACCGCGGGGAGCGGGAGCGCCCGCTCGAGGAGCTGGAAGGGCAGCGGATGCGCCCGCAGGCGGCCGGCGAAGCCGCAGAAGCGCAAGCGCAGCGAGATGCCTCGCAGGCCCAAGCGGAGGCGCTGGGGGGCCAGCCCACCCCTTGGGAGGTGGTGCAGATCGCGCGCCACCCGCAGCGGCCCAAGCTCGCGGACTACCTGGACCGGCTGTTCACCGACGTGGTAGAGCTGCACGGCGACCGCCTGTTCGGCGACGACCCTGCGCTGTTCGCGGGACTCGCCCGCCTGGACGGGCAGCCGGTGGCGGTGGTGGGCCACCACAAGGGGCGGGACACCCGGGAGAACGTGTACCGGCGGTGGGGGATGCCCAACCCCGAGGGGTACCGCAAGGCAGCACGGGTCCTCCGCCTGGCGGAGAAGCTGGGCCTGCCGGTGGTGTCCCTGGTGGACACCCCCGCCGCGTACCCCGGGGTGGAGGCGGAGGAGCGGGGCCAGGCGGAGGCCATCGCCCGCGGCATCCTCACCCTGGTGCAGCTGCGCTGCCCGGTGGTGGTGGCGATTACCGGGGAAGGAGGCAGCGGGGGCGCTCTGGCCATTGCGGTGGGCGACCGGGTGCTGATGATGCAGTACGCCATCTACTCCGTGATCCCGCCCGAGGGGTGTGCGGCCATCCTGTGGCGGGACGCGGACCGCAAGGAGGAGGCGGCAAGCGCCCTCAAGCTCACCGCCCAGGACTTGGTGCAGCTGGGGGTGGTGGACGAGGTGGTGCCCGAACCCCTGGGGGGCGCGCACCGGGACCCGGACGCAGCCGCCGGGGCCCTGCGGGAGGCCGTGCTCCGCCACCTGCGGGAACTACAGCGGGTCCCGGACCAGGACCGCCTGCGCGGCCGGTACGATAAGTACCGGCGCATGGGCCGGTTCGGCCAGCTGCCCACCGGGCTGCTGTCCCCGTAGGTAGACGGAAGGAGCGGACATGTCCAGCGACCAGCGCCCCTCGCTGAACTTCGACGAGATCCGCGAGCTGGTGCGCATCGCCAGCGAGGCGGACATCACCGAGCTGGAGGTGGAGGCGGGCCACCTGCGGGTGGCCATCCGGAAGGCTCCCCGGGCGGGCACAGCGCCGGCCGCCCCACCCGCGCCGGCACCCGCCGCCCCCGCGCCCGTGCCCCCGGAACCGCCCGCCGCCAGCTGGGTCCCGGTCACCGCACCCATGGTGGGGACCTTCTACCGGGCCCCCGGCCCTGACCAGCCGCCCTTCGTGCAGGAGGGCGACCGCGTGGAGGCAGGCCAGACCTTGTGCATCATCGAGGCCATGAAGATGTTCAACGAGATCCAGGCGGAGGTGTCCGGGCGCGTGGTGCGGGTCCTGGCGGAAAACGGGGCTCCCGTGGAGTACGGGCAGCCCCTGTTCCTCATCGACCCGCACGGCTAGCCCCCATGTTCCGAAAGGTCCTCGTGGCGAACCGGGGCGAGATCGCAGTCCGGGTGATCCGGGCCTGCCGGGAACTAGGCATCCGGACCGTGGCGGTGTACTCGGAGGCGGACCGGGACAGCCTGCACGTGCGGCTGGCGGACGAGGCCTTCTGCGTCGGCCCACCGCCCGCCGCGGACAGTTACCTGAACGTCCCCAACATCCTCAGCACCGCGGAACTGCTGGGCGTGGACGCCATCCACCCCGGGTACGGCTTCCTGTCCGAGGACCCGCGGTTCGCGGAGATCTGCCGCGACGCCAAGATCACCTTCATCGGGCCACCCCCGGAGGCCATGGAGGCCGTGGGCAACAAGGCCCGGGCGCGGGAGATCGCCCAACGGGTGGGGGTTCCCGTGGTCCCCGGCAGCCCGGGACCGGTGCGCAACGAGCGGGAGGCCCAGCAGGTGGCGGACCGCATCGGGTACCCCCTGCTGGTGAAGGCGTCCGCGGGCGGCGGAGGGCGCGGCATGCGGGTGGTGCACAACCGGGAAGAGCTCGCCCGCGCCCTGCAGACGGCCCAGCGGGAGTCGGAGGCCGCCTTCGGCAGCGGCGAGGTGTACCTGGAGAAGTACCTGGAGGAACCGCGCCACGTGGAGGTACAGGTCCTGGCGGACAGCCGCGGCCACGCGGTGCACCTGGGGGACCGGGAGTGCTCCATCCAGCGGCGGCACCAGAAGCTCCTGGAGGAGGCTCCCGCACCCGGGCTGGCACCCCGCCTGCGGGCCCAGCTCCACCGGGCGGCCCTGCGGCTGGTGCAGGCCATCGGGTACGTGAACGCGGGCACGGTGGAGTTCCTGGTGGACCGGCAGGACAACTTCTACTTCCTGGAGATGAACACCCGCATCCAGGTGGAGCACCCCGTCACGGAGGCCATCACGGGGCTGGACCTGGTGGCAGAACAGATCCGGGTGGCCGCGGGCCAGCGGCTGTCCTTCACACAGCGGGACGTGGAGTTCCGGGGCCACGCGCTGGAGTGCCGGATCAACGCGGAAGACCCCGCCCACGACTTCCGGCCGTCCCCCGGGCGGGTGGTGTCCTTCGTGCCGCCCGGGGGTCCGGGCATCCGGGTGGACACCCACGTGTACGCGGGCTACACCATCCCGCCGTACTATGATTCACTGGTGGCAAAGGTGGTGGCCTGGGGGCGGGACCGGCAGGAGGCCATCGCCCGGATGGAGCGGGCGCTGCGGGAGTTCGAAATCACCGGAATCCGCACCACCATCCCGCTGCACCGCGCCATCCTGGACAACGCGTTCTTCCGGCGCGGGGAGGTGTACACGAACTTCGTGCAGCGCCGCGTGGACCTACAGAGCCTGGGCCGCGTGTCCAGCTGAGCACAGGAGGGGAAGGCCATGCAGCACGCACAGCCGCTTGCGGTGTCTGTGGACACGTGGTTGGACTGGTACCGCACCCTGGTGTTCTGCCGGCGGTTCGAGGAACAGACGGAGCGCAGCTTCCGCCGGGGGAAGATCGGTGGCTACCTGCACGTGGCCATCGGCCAGGAGGCGGTCCCCCTGGGCTTTCTGTCCGCGGCCCGGCCGGACGACGTGTTCTTCGTGTCGTACCGGGACCACGTGCACACCCTGGTCCGGGGCACCGACCCCGGCGCGGTGATGGCGGAGCTGTACGGCAAGGTCACGGGCACCTGCAAGGGCAAGGGGGGGTCCATGCACCTGTTCGACGTGGCGCGGGGCAACTACGGAGGCTACGGGATCGTGGGCGGGCACATCCCCCTGGCGGTGGGGGCGGCCTACGCCCTCCGCTACCAGGGCACGGACCGCGTGTGCCTGTGTTTCTTCGGCGACGGAGCCATGAACACGGGCGCCCTGCACGAGGCGGCCAACCTGGCGGGGCTGTGGGGCCGCGAGGGGATGTGCCCCGTGGTGTTCGTGGTGGAGAACAACCAGTACGGCATGGGGACCTCCGTGGAGCGGGCGTCCGCGGTGCCGGAGCTGGCGCGGCGGTTCGACGCGTACGACATCCCGCACGAGCGGTGCGACGGCATGGACGTGGTGGCGGTGTACGAGGTGGCCGCGCGGGTGGTGGAGCAGGTCCGCCGCAGCGGCCGGCCGTACGCGGTGGAAGCCCTCACCTACCGGTTTTCCGGCCACGGGGCTGCGGACCTGTTCCAGCCGTACCGGGACAAGCAGGAGGTGGAACGGTGGCGGCAGCGGGACCCCATCCTGCAGCTGGAACGGCGCCTGCGGGAAGCAGGAGCCCTGGACGACGCCCGGGTGGCGGAGGTGGCCGCGTGGGCGGACCGGCGGGTGCAGGAGGCGGTGGCGTTCGCGGAGTCCAGCCCCGAGCCTCCGCCGGAGGAGCTGTACCGGGACGTGTACGGAGGGTGAGAAGGTGGGGGAGATGACCTACCGGGAGGCCCTCCGGTCCACCTTGGTGGAGGAGATGGACCGCGACCCCCGGGTGCTGCTCCTCGGGGAGGACATCGGGGTGTACCAGGGAACCTTCCGGGTCACGGAGGGACTGCTGGAGCGCTACGGGCCCCGGCGGGTGGTGGACACGCCCATCTCGGAGCTGGGGTTCATCGGCGCGGCCATCGGCATGGCCATGCTGGGGCTGCGGCCCGTGGTGGAGGTGATGACCTGGAACTTCTCCCTGCCCGCCGCGGACCAGATCCTCCAGAACGCGGCCAAGATCCGGTACTTCTCCGGAGGGCAGGCTTCCGTGCCGTTGGTCATCCGGGGCCCCAACGGCGCGGGCGTGCAGCTGTCCGCCCAGCACTCCCAGTCCCTGGAGTCCTTCTACGGACACTTCCCGGGCCTGCAGGTGGTGGCACCCGCCACCCCCGCGGACGCCAGGGGGCTCCTGCGGACCGCCCTGCGCGCCCAAGACCCCGTCCTCTTCCTCGAGCACGCGGCCCTGTACGGGATGAAGGGACCGGTCCCGGAGGGCGACTACACCGTCCCCTTCGGGCAGGCGGCGGTGGTGCGGCGTGGCCGGCACGTGACGGTGGTGGCGTACAGCCGCATGCTGCACCTGGCGCTGGCGGCCGCGGACGAGCTGGCCCGGGAGGGGGTGGAGTGCGAGGTGGTGGACCTGCGCAGCCTGCGCCCCTTGGACCTGGACACGGTGGCGGAGTCCGTGCGGCGGACGCACCGGGCCGTGGTGGTGCAGGAGCAGTGGCCGCTGTTCGGGGCGGCCGCGGAGGTGGCCGCGGGAGTGTACGAGCGCTGCTTTGACGACCTGGACGCGCCCGTGGAGCGGGTGACGGGAGAGGACGTGCCCGCCCCGTACGCCCGGAACCTGGAGAAGCTGGCCTTCCCCGACGAGGAGCGCATCCGGCGCGCGGTGCAGCGGACGCTGCAGTAAGGGGACCGCGGGAGGAGGGCATGGCCGAGGTCATCATGCCCAAGATGGGCGACGCCATGACGGAGGGCAAGATCCTGTCCTGGCGGAAGCGGGACGGGGAGCGGGTGGAAAAGGGCGAGGTGCTGGCGGAGATCGAGACGGACAAGGTGAACGTGGAGATCGAGGCGGAAGAAGGGGGAATTTTGCACATCGCGGTGCCCGAGGGGCAGACGGTGCCGGTGGGGCAGGTCATCGCGTACATCGACGGGCAGCCCGCCGCCCCCCCAGGGCAGCCCGCCCCGCCCGCGGCACCGCCCGCCCCTGCCCCCACCCCACCCGAGCCTGCCCCGCCTCCGGCGGGCGAGCGGGTGAAGGCCTCACCGCTGGCCCGCCGGATCGCCGCCGAGCACGGAGTGGACCTGGCACACGTCCGCGGGACGGGACCCGGCGGCCGTGTGGTGGAGCGGGACGTGCTGGCGTACCTGGAGCGCCGCGCCGCGGAAGCCCCCGTACAGCCGCGGGAGGAGTACGAGGACGTCCCCTTGAGCCGCATGCGGCAGGCCATCGCGCGGGTGGTCACGGACAGCAAGCGGCACGTCCCGCACTTCTACGTGACCGCGGAGGTAGACCTCGCCCGCGCGCTGGAGCTGCGGGAACAACTGCAGGAGGCGCTGGGCGAGGAAGGGCGCGTGACGGTGAACGACCTGGTCCTGAAGGCCACCGCCCTGGCGCTCCGGAACCACCCGGACCTGAACAGCCAGGTGGTGGACGACCGCACCGTGCGCCGCTTCCGGCAGGTGCACCTGGGCATCATGGTGGCCACCCCCGACGGCCTCATCGCGCCCGTGCTGCGCCACGCGGACCGCCTGCCCCTCCTGCAGCTGGCCAAGGAGGCCAAGCGCCTCATCGAGGGAGCCCGCAACAGGCGCCTGCGGCAGGAGGAGTACACGGGCGCCACCTTCTCCGTGAGCAACCTGGGGATGTACGAGGTGGTGAACTTCGTGGCCATCATCCACCCGCCACAGGCGGGGATCCTGGCCGTGGGCCGGGCCCAGGAGCGTCCCGTGGTGCGGTCGGGACAGGTGGTGGTGCGGCCCGTGCTGCAGCTCACCGTCTCCGCGGACCACCGGGTGACCGACGGGGTGGGCGCCGCGGAGTTCCTCGTGGAGGTCAAACGCCTGCTGGAAAACCCCGTGCGCCTGTTGCTGTAGCCGGACGTCCTACTCCGCCTGGAGCTCCTCCAGGGCCTGCCGGTAGGCGTCGAAGTCCCGCGCGCTCCACAGCACCAGGCGGACCACCTGGAAGGCTCCGGGGTGGTCCCGCAGGAAATCCAGCACCGCCCGCAGGGCCACACGCGCGGCGCGGTCCACCGGAAAGCCGTACGCGCCCGTGCTGATGGACGGGAAGGCCACGGACCGCAGTCCCTTCTGCCTGGCCACCTCCAGGCTGGACCGGTACGCCCGGGCCAGCACCTGGTCCTCCCCTTCGGACCCGCCGCGCCAGACGGGGCCCACGGTGTGGATCACGTACCGGGCGGGCAAGTTCCCGCCGGTGGTGATCACCGCCTGCCCGGGAGGCAGGCGCCTGCCCGGCAGGGTTTTCACGATCTCCTTGCACTCCTCCAAGATGGCGGGGCCGCCGGCCCGGTGGATGGCCCCGTCCACGCCCCCGCCGCCCATGAGGGTGGGGTTGGCGGCGTTCACCACCGCGTCCACCTGCTGGTCCGTGATGTCCCCCTGCACCAGCTCCAGGGTGCACCCTTCCACCTGCACCGACACGCTACCCACGGGAACTCCCTCCTTCCTGCACGGCCACGTACGCGGCGCCCACCAGCCCCGCGTGTTCGTCCAAGGCCGCGGGCACCACCCGTACCGCCTTCCACGGCCGCTCGAAGCTGGACTGACGGGCGGCTTCCTGTAAGGGCTCGAACAGCCACCGGCCCGCCCGGGCCACCCCTCCTCCCACCACCACCACCTCGGGGTTCAGGAGGTTCACCAGCCCCGCCACCGCCCAGCCGAGATACCGGCCCGCGCGCCGGAAGGCTTCCTGTGCCAGCAGGTCCCCTGCCTCCGCCGCCTCCGCCACCTCGCGGGCGGAAAACGGCTCCCTGCCCGCCAGCACGCTGGGCTGGCCCTCGTGGATGCGCTCTGCCGTCCACCGGGCGATGGCGGGGCCAGACGCCAACCCCTCCAGGTGGCCCACCCGGCCGCACGAGCACACCGGGCCCTGCGGGTCCACCACCACGTGGCCGATCTCACCCGCGGTGTCTGTGGCTCCCCGGTACAGCCGGCCGTCCAGGACCAGTCCGCCTCCCACGCCCGTGCTCACGGTCACGTATACCAGGTGGCGGGCGCCCTGCCCCGCTCCCCGCCACCACTCGCCCACCGCGGCGGCGTTGGCGTCGTTCTCCAACACCACCGGACGCCCCAGCCGGTCTTCCAGCATTTGCCGGAACGGCACCTCCTTCCAGCCCCGGAGGTTCGGCGGCTGGAACACCACGCCCTCCCGCACGCTCAAGGGCCCCGGTACGGCTACCCCCACGGGCCCCGCGGGCAGGGGCCCCAGACCCCGGACCAGCTCCGCCACCCGGTCCGCCACCGCCTCCGGGCCCGTCTGCGGCGTGGGCACGCGTACCACCCGCACCACCTCCCCGTCCGGTCCCACCACGCCCACCCGGATCCAGCTGCCCCCGAGGTCCACCGCTGCGGTGGCCCGCATGCTCCTCCCTCCCTTCCCTTGCCCTGCAGGAGGAATGCCTCCCGGGCTCAAAGATTACGGTACGACCCACGCGGTGGCGGGAGGTGGAGGATGACCTACGTGGTGGCCGCGGTCGTCGTCGGCCTGTGGCTGCTGTACTCCGCGGTGAAGATCGTGCGGGAGTACCAGCGGCTGGTGGTCTTCCGGTTCGGCCGCTCCGTGGGGCAGCGCGGCCCGGGGATCGTGTTCCTGATCCCGTTTGTGGACCGCGCGGTGTGGGTGGACCTGCGTGAGGCCTTCCTGGAGATCCCCTCCCAGACGTGCATCACGAAGGACAACGCCCCCATCAACATCGACTTCCTCATCTACTGGAAGGTGGTGGAACCGGAGGCGTCCGTGATCCAGGTGGCGGACTTCGCGGGTGCCGCGCGGGGGATCGCCACCACCACCCTCCGGGCGGTGATCGGCGACATCGTCCTGGACGACGTGCTGGCCCGGCGGGAGCAGATCAACCAAGTGCTGCGGGCCAAGCTGGACGAGGTCACGGAGCGGTGGGGGGTGAAGGTGACGGCGGTGGAGATCCGGGAGATCCTCCCCCCGCGGGAGGTCCAGGAGGCCATGACCCGGCAGATGTCCGCGGAGCGGAACCGGCGGGCGGTGGTGACGGAGGCGGACGGGAAGCGGGAGGCGGCCATCAAGGTGGCCGAAGGCGAAAAGCAGGCGGCCATCCTCAAGGCGGAAGGCGACCGGCAGGCGGCCATCCTGCGGGCGGAGGGGTTCGCCCTGGCCTTGGAAAAGATCTTCGGGGTGGCCCGTCACGTGGACAGCAAGACCATGACCCTCCAGTACCTGGAGGCCCTCAAGGCCTTGGGGGAAAGCCCCTCCACCAAGTTCGTGTTCCCCATGGAGTTCACGCGGCTGCTGGCCCCCCTGGGCGACCTCGCCCAGAGGGCGGTAGAAGACAAGGGCCCCTCCGCGTAGGAGGCCCGTCCGGCTACACGATGGCCTCGTGGGTCTGCGCGTGGAACAGGTGCATCTTCCGCAGGTCCATGGCCACGGTGACCTCGTCGCCCATCTTCGCCCGGCTGTGGGCGTCCACCCGGGCCACCAGGGGGTGCCCTCCCGCGTCCAGGTACAGGATCACGTCGGAGCCCAAGGGCTCGTGCACCTCCACCCTGGCCCGCAGGGGGACGTAGGACGGCGGCAGCTGCCCGTCCCGCAGGGCCACGTCCTCCATGTGCTCGGGCCGGATCCCGAAGATCACCCGCTGGCCCTCCCACGGCCGCACGTACTCCAGCAGGTCGGCGGGGATGGGCACCCGCCAGGTGCCCGCGTCGAACACCAGGCTCCCGTTGTGCGGGCGGATCTCCCCCGGGACGAAGTTCATGGACGGGCTGCCGATGAACCCCGCCACGAACAAGTTGGCGGGCTTCTCGTACAGGTTCATGGGGCTGTCCACCTGCTGCACGACCCCGTCCCGCATCACCACGATGCGGTCCCCCATGGTCATGGCCTCCACCTGGTCGTGGGTCACGTACACCGTGGTGGTCTGCAGCCGGGCGTGCAGCTTCTTCAGTTCCGCCCGCGTCTGCACCCGCAGGGCCGCGTCCAGGTTGCTGAGCGGCTCGTCCATCAAGAACACCTGCGGCTCCCGGACGATGGCCCGGCCCACCGCCACCCGCTGCCGCTGCCCGCCCGACAGCTGCCGCGGCTTGCGGTCCAGCAGGTTCTCGATGCCCAGCATGGCCGCGGCCTCCCGCACCCGCCGGTCGATCTCCGAGCGGGGGTACTTCCGCAGCCGCAGCCCGAAGGCCATGTTCTCGTACACCGTCATGTGCGGGTACAGGGCGTAGTTCTGGAACACCATGGCGATGTCCCGGTCCTTGGGCGGGACGTCGTTCACCAGCCGGTCCCCGATGTACACGTTGCCCTCCGTGACCTCCTCCAGCCCCGCGATCAGCCGCAGGCAGGTGGTCTTGCCGCACCCGGAAGGGCCTACCAGGACCGTGAACTGCCGGTCCGGGATCTCCAGGGTCACCCGGTTCACCGCCACCACGTTCCCGAACCGCTTGGTCACGTTCTCGAGGAACACCCTCGCCATCCTGGGACCTCGCCTCCTCGACCCCCGGCCTAGGTGCCTTCCAGCCGTCGCTTGAGCTCGTCGATGACCGCCACGGGGGTGGGATCTACTTCGTTCAGATATGCAAGATACACGCTCACCAGGTCGCCGAACAAGACCAAGGACAGGACCCGCGCCAGCCGGCTTTGGCCCTCCGCGTGCACCTCGTGGTAGCCGGCCGCCTGGCCCAACGCCACCTCCCGGGTGATCTCCACCCGCCGGACCAACCTGGGCGGGTCTTCGGGATCCCGCAGGACCACCACGTGCAGCAGCCCCTCCGGCTGGCCCGCGAGCGCCCAGCCCACGGTCTCGTTGTGGTTCAGCTCGGGGAAGCTGTGCCAGGTGGCGTACACCTTGCTGTTCTCGTTCAGCTGCGTCTTCCACCGCAGGGCCGCAGGCTCTGACAGGCGGGACGCCGCGTACACCACCGGGACCCGGCCCACCAGGGCCCTGGCCAGCTGCTTGGGCGGGTTGGCCGCGGAGGGGACCTCCGGCCCCCACCGGCGCACCAGCTCCCGCAGCAGCGCCGCCGCCTCCTCCAGCTGGTCCTCCAGCCCCTCCACCCACCCCCACCGGTGCAGGGCACCCAGCATGGGGCCCAGCAGGTACCCCAGCGCCGCCCGGGGCGGCAGGCCGGGGGGGATCCGCACGCACGGCGTCCTGCTGGCCTGCGCGCGCTCCGCGAGCCTGCCCCCCGAGGTGACCGCCACGCACCGCGCGCCCGCCCGCCGCGCTGCTTCGAAACCGGACAGCGTCTCCTCGGTGTTCCCGGAGTAGGAGCACGCGAACACCACGCAGCCCGGACCCACCCAGGAGGGCGGGGTGTAGTCCTTCACCACCGTGACGGGGAAGGCCGCGCGGTCGTACAGCAGACCCCGCAGCAGGTCCCCACCGATCCCGGACCCGCCCATCCCGAAGACCAGGAGGTGCTGTGGCAAGGTTTGGCCTGGCGCTTCCAGCCGCAGGCCCAGCTGCCAGCCCTCCCGCAAGAACTCCGGGGTACGGAGCACGAGTTCCGCCATGTCCTGGGGATCCAACGCCTTCCGCCTTTGCGGGTCGTCCAGCAGGTAGCTCACGCTTCCACGGTTTCGGGGCCAGGTCCCAGGACCCTTCTTCCGCGTGCCGCACCCCTCCCCCCAGGCGGTAAACTGCCCTTGCGATGCCGCGCGCGGTGGTGGTGGCCGTCTCCCACCCGGACCAGGCGCTCCCGGCGCTTTCCCTGGCCCTGCCCCTGGGCCAGGCCTGGCAGGCCCCCTGCGTGCTCCTGCACCCCGTGACGGTCCCTGCTGACCAGCCCCTCAGCACCGCGGCCACCACGGCCCAGCAGGCCCGGGAAGCTCTGGAGCGCGCGGTGGGGGACGTGGAACAGGCCCTGCGCCCCCGGGTGGTGGTCCGGGCAGGCCACGACCCCTGGCAGGAGGTGGTGGTCGCCTGCCGGGAGGAGGGCGCGGAGCTCCTCCTGGTCCCCCGCGGGGGCGACCTGTCCGGTGCCCTGTTCGGGCGCAGCCTGGACCACGTGGTCCGACAGGCGCCCTGCGACCTGGTGGTGGCGCCGTTGCTGCCCCCGGACGCCTTCCGCCGCGTGCTGGTGGGGGTCCGGGGAGGGCCCAACGCGGAACTCGCCCTGCGGGTGGCGCAGGCGTTGGCGCGGGCCGTGGGCGGGGAGGTCACCGCGCTGCACGTGTTCCGGGAGGACATCCCGGAGCGGGAGCGCTGGCGGGAGGAGCGGCCGTACCTGGTGGTGATGCAGCGGGCGGAGCCGGGGGTTCGCAAGCGCATCGCCGCGGGGCGTGCCGCGGACGTGCTCGCGCGGGAAGCGCCCGCGTACACCGCGGTGGTGGTGGGTGCCACCGCGGACCCCTCCCGCCCCGCGGTACAGCCCGCCCTGCGGGCGGTGGACCGGCTGGTGGTGGTGCGCAGCGGGCAGTCGGTCCAGGCGTGGCTGGCCCAACACGCCACCGCGCCCGCCCGATGGTCCCGGCCGGAGGTGGAAAAGTGGTTCGCGGAGAACACCTTCCACGCCCGCGAGTTTGAAGACCTCCACCGCCTGGTGGAGCTCAAGCGCCGCCGCGGCTGGACCATCAGCCTGGGGTTGCCCGCCCTGAACGAGGAGGAAACCGTGGGGGCGGTGATCCGGGTGCTCCGCCACCACCTCATGCAGGAAGTACCCCTGCTGGACGAGATGGTGCTCATCGACAGCGACTCCACCGACCGTACCCGGGAGATCGCCCAGGCGGAGGGCATCCCCGTCTACCGCCACCGGGAGATCCTGCCGCACCTGGGCTCCTACCGCGGGAAGGGGGAAGCCCTGTGGAAGAGCCTGTACGTGCTGCGGGGCGACCTGGTGGTGTGGGTGGACACGGACATCCGGAACATGCACCCCAAGTTCGTGTACGGCCTGGTGGGCCCCCTGCTGCGGGAGGAGCGGATCCTGTTCGTGAAGGGGTACTACCGCCGGCCGGTGCAGATCGGGGACCGCCTGTACGAGACGGGCGGCGGCCGGGTGACGGAGCTGGTGGCGCGTCCCCTCCTGAACCTGTTCTTCCCGGAGCTGTCCGGCCTCATCCAGCCGCTGGCGGGGGAGTACGCGGGACGGCGGGAGGCGCTGGAGCAGATCCCCTTCTTCACGGGCTACGGGGTGGAAACCGGGATGCTCATCGACCTGCTGAGCCGGTTCGGGTTGCAGGCCATCGGGCAGGTGGACCTGGAACAGCGGGTGCACCGCAACCAGTCCCTGCAGAGCCTGTCCCTGATGGCGTTCCAGATCGTCCAGGTGGTGGCGCGGCGGCTGGAGGACCGGCTCGGCACCCCCTTGCTGGACCCCGCGGCGCACACCATGAAGCTGGTCCGGCACGAGGACGGGCGCCTGTTCCTGGACGAGCGGGAGGTGGTGGAGGTGGAACGCCCCCCCATGAACACCGTCCCCGAGTACCGCAGCCTCCGCGCGGCGCTGGCCTCCCGCGCGGGGGCGGGGGGCTGAGGCGGGCGTGGACCCCCTGGAGGCTGTGCGGTCTCGGCTGGACCCGGCCACCGTGCCGTTCACGGACCGCGGCAGCCGCCTCCTGGTGTTCCGTGAGCCGCAGCGAGCCCGCCTGTACGTGCGGGTGTGCGAGCGCTGGCCCAAGCTGGAGTACGCGGAGGGCAGTTACCGGGTCCGCCCGCCCCTGGTGAAGGAGCTGGAGCTGCTGGACGGCGACGGGCAGCCTCTCGGCTGGGACCTCACCCCCTACCCCCACAAGCTGGTGTTCCACACCCCCGCGGGCCGGTTCGAGCTGTGCTTCGCCACCCCCGAGCTGCTGGCCCTGCGCCCCCCCGAGGGCCGCTGGGGCGTCCGGTTCGTGGTACGGCTGGACAGCCTTTCCCCCGACCGGCGGGGAGGCCGCGGGAAAGGCGTGCGCAACGTGGCGTACACCACGAACGCGCGCCTTTTGCGCAACGAGGTCACCTCCACGGACGCAGGCCAGTGGCGGGTGACGGTGGTGGCGGACCGGCACCCGCAGCCCCTGTTTACCCTGAACATCACCCCGCGGCTGGGCTTCGACCGGCGCATCCAGCCCCTGGGTGTGTTCGAGGCCGCGGAAGCCCGGTGGCGGGAGTGGTTCCGCCGGGTGCCCGGGGTCGCCCCGGAACTCCGCCCCGCGTACCTGTACGCGTGGTACGTGATGCGGGCCGGCCTCATCAGCAGCCGCTACCACGTCACCCGGGAAGCCATGGTGCCCTCGAAGGTGCACTACGTGGGGCTGTGGCAGTGGGACGCCTTCTTCCACGCCCTCGCCTACCGCCACGTGGATGCAGACCTGGCCCACGACCAGTTCCGCGTGCTGTTCGACCACCAGCGGCCGGACGGCATGGTCCCCGACTGCGTGTTCGACGAGGGGCTGGTGGAGCGCCTGGGCTACCCCGTGGACGCCTCGGTCACGAAGCCCCCCGTGGCGGGCTGGTGCCTGTGGCGGGTGTACGAGGCCACCCAGGACGCGGACTTCGTGGACGAGATGTACGAGCCCCTCAGCCGCTGGCACCGGTGGTGGTTGGAGCGGGGCGACCGCGACGGCGACGGTGTGTACCAGTACGACCACCCCTTCTCCTCCGGGCTGGACGACAGCCCCCTGTGGGACCACGGCATGCCCGTGGCGTCTCCGGACCTGAACACCTACCTGTGTTTGCAGGCGGAGTCCCTGGGCCGCATGGCAGAGCGTTTGGGCTACCCGGAGGAGGCGGCAGCCTGGCGGGCCCAGGCGGACCGGCTGGCGGAGGACCTGGTACGGTGTCTGTACGACCCCGCCGCGGGCGTGTTCTGGGCGCACCGGGTGACAGAAGTTGGACCCCAGCGGCTGCCGGTCCTGGCGGTGGTGAGCCTCCTGCCCCTGCTCACCGGGCGGCTGCCGGAGGCCGTGGCGGAGGCCTTGGTGGCCCGGCTGCGGGACCCTGGGTCCTTCTGGACCCCCTATCCGGTGCCCACCGTGGCCCGCGGCGACCCCGCCTACGACCCGGACCGCATGTGGCGCGGGCCCGTGTGGGTGAACATGAACTACCTGCTGGTGGACGGCCTGCTGCGCTGCGGCCAGCGGGACTGCGCCCGCGAGCTGTGCGACCGGACGCTGCAGCTGGTGGCCGGCCACCCGGACATCCGGGAGTACTACAACCCGGAAACAGGCCAGCCGGGCAGCCGGGCGGCCGTGGCCTTCGGGTGGTCCGCGGCGTTGTTCATCGACCTGGCCGTCCGCCGGTGGCGGGGGGAGATCTAGTGGACCTGGTCCGTCAGACGGTGGGGGAGCTGGTGGCGCCCGCTACCCTGGCCGCCGCCCTCCGGACCCTGCTGAGCGTGGTGGTGATCGTGGCGGCTGCCGCGGGGATCGTGTCCGCCACCCGCAGGCTGCTGGAACGGGCCCTGCGGCCTGCGCCGGGCGTCCGGGACTACGAGGCGCGCCTGGCCCGCGCCCGCACCCTGGCCTCCCTGGCCCACAGCGTGGTCCGGTACACCGTGTACTTCGTGGCCCTGGTGATGGTGCTCCGGCAGGTACACGTGGACGTCACCGCCCTGGTGGCCGGCGCGGGGCTTGCGGGCTTGGCCCTGGGGTTCGGAGCCCAGACCCTGGTGCGGGACAGCCTGTCGGGGTTCTTCCTCCTCCTGGACGGCGGGCTGCAGGTGGGCGACGTGGTGTCCGTGGCCGGAGAGGTGGGGCAGGTGGAGCAGGTGACCCTCCGCACCACCCAGATCCGCCGGTACACGGGGGAGCTGGTGACCATCCCGAACGGCGAGATCACGCGGTTCGCCAACCTCAGCCGCGGGTACCTGCGGGCGGTGGTGGCGGTCACCGTACCTCCCGAGGCGGACCTGGCGGCCGCGGCGCGGGTGCTGGAGGAAGTGGCGCAGAGGTGGGCGACGGAGCAGGCGGACTGGACCACGGGTCCTGTGGAGGTGGACCCGCTGGTGGAGGCGTCCACCGCGGGGGCGACCCTGCGCGTGGCGGTACCGGTCCGGCCTGCCCTGCGGGCGGAGGCGGAGCGCCAACTGCGTTGGCGGCTGTGGCAGGCCCTGCAGGCCCAAGGGTTCCCGGTACGGGCTCTGTCGGGGACGGCCTGGCCGCTATGATGGGAGAAAGACCATGGTCACCGCCTCCGACCGGCCGTCCCCGGGTGGGCGCAGGCGCACCCTGGGCGTGGTGCTGGCGGGCGGCCGCGGCGAACGGCTGCACCCCTTGACCCGGGACCGGAGCAAGCCCGCGGTCCCCTTCGGCGGGAAGTACCGGATCGTGGACTTCGTCCTCAGCAACCTGGTGAACTCCAACGTGTTCTCCGTGTACATCCTGGTGCAGTACAAGTCCCAGTCCCTCATCGACCACCTGCGCCACGCGTGGCGCGCCAGCGGGCTGCACGAAGACCACTTCGTGCTGCCGGTCCCTCCCCAGATGCGCTGGGGCGACTCGTGGTACCGGGGCACCGCGGACGCGGTGTACCAGAACCTGAACCTGATCCGCGACTTCGGGCCAGCCCTGGTGGCGGTGTTCGGCGCGGACCACATCTACCGCATGGACGTCTCCCAGATGGTGGACTTCCACCTGGAGCGGGAGGCGGAGGTGACGGTGGCCGCGCTGCCCGTCCCGGTGGAGGAGGCCACCCGCATGGGTGTCCTGGAGACGGACCCGGACGGCCGCGTGCGGGGCTTCGAGGAGAAACCCGCCCATCCACGGCCCATGCCCGGCAGGCCCGGTTTCGCCCTGGCGTCTATGGGCAACTACCTGTTCGACGCCCGGCTGTTGGTGGACGCCCTCACGGAGGACGCTTCCCGCGACACCGAGCACGACTTCGGCCGCAGCATCCTGCCTGCCCTGGTCCCCCACCACCGGGTGTTCGCGTACGACTTCCACACCAACCGCATCCCCGGGACCAAACCCTACGAGGAGCCCGGCTACTGGCGGGACGTGGGTACCCTGCAGGCGTACTGGCGCGCCCACATGGACCTTTTGGGTCCCCAGCCGCGGTTTGACCTGTCCAACCACCTCTGGCCCATCAAGGGCGCACCCTACCCGGGGCCGTCCGCCCGCATCGTCTTCGGCGAGGTCCGGGATTCCCTGGTGGGGGAGGGGTGCGTCATCCACGGCGGACGGGTGGTCCGGTCGGTGTTGGGGCGGGAGGTGCGGGTGGAGGAGGACGTGGAGGTGGAGGAGTCCGTGGTCATGGACTACTGCGTGCTGCGGGCGGGCGTGCGCCTGCGGCGGGTGATCGTAGACCGCTTCAACACCTTGGAACCGGGTACCGCCATCGGCTTCGACCCCGAGCAGGACGCCCGCCGGTACCACGTGGACCCCTCGGGGTTGGTGGTCCTCGGCCGCGGGGCCACCCGGGCTCTGTAACCCATTGACGGTTTTCGATGGTCCGCCTAGCCTGGGGACGTGCGCGCCCTGCCCGCCCCGCGACCGCGTGGCCCGGTACTCAGCCGGGAAGACCACCGCCGTGCGGCGGAGGTGGCGGGGGCGTTCGCGGCCCTGGCGGAGCCCGCCCGGCTTCTGGCCGTCCGGCTCCTCAGCCAGCACGGGAGCCTGTGCGTGTGCGAGCTGCACGCCGCCCTGCCCCTCGCCCAGCCCACGGTCTCCCACCACCTCCGGGTGTTGCGGGAGGCGGGCCTGGTGGAGGTCGAACGGCGGGGGACGTGGGCCTACTACCGGCTCCGCCGGGAGCCCGTCAAGCGGCTCGTGGCCGCCCTCGTAGACCTGCTGTAGCGGAGGGACCGTGGAGATCCGCCCCGCCAGGCCGGAAGACCTCCCCGCCGTGCTCGCCCTCCTGGAGCGCTGTGGGCTCCCCACCGCGGGGGTGCGGGAGCACCTGGACACGTTCCACGTGGCGGTGGAAGGA
>FWWL01002700.1_pt1 | contig 35257 bp, 27 predicted proteins | sample 2228331 | NCBI WGS metagenome assembly FWWL01 (sample SAMEA103939775, study PRJEB20133) | metagenome
TCAAATGAATTTGTTTCCATAGTTTGTTTTTTATGACATAAAATTAATTATACTTTATCAAATATACAAATAAAATATTCATAATCTATACATCTTGTATAAAAAGCTGGCGTAGAAAGCTATAAAAAGCTTTATCTCTCAAAGTTGCAAAACTTTTGCGGGGAGATCTTTTTTCCTTATAAGATAATGAAAATGAGTGGGTAATAAGCAAAAGGCATAGGTTTCTACATACGATGCTAAATATTATTTGTAACGACGAAAAAAAACTCATAGTTCTTTTCGTTGAAAAAGATTTTTTCGCTGTTGTTACCACGATTAAAAACATGATAGCATTTCTCTTGCTCGAGTTCTATCTGATATTTCTTCATGATAGCAGGTTTTTCATCTATTAGAAGAGAGGACAGACATCAGAAAGATTATTTCTGTTATTTAAATTTAAAATTTTCTTTAGCTCTTCCGCCATATTGTTCATCGCTTTCGGTAGCATCAAAATTATACAGAGTGTTGTTTCTGCTACTTAATCTTCTTTCCCAGTTTTTATCGTATATTTCGCCACGAACATCGGAATGTAAAAGTATGTAATCGTTTCCTACTAGCGTAGGATTATAAAAAACAAAACGACGATCACGCTGATTGCCAACAACATAATAATGCCAAATTTCATAAGGATATGCCGAAGGTTCGTGTTTGCTTTCTACAATATTGTTTGGTGCACCATATTTAAGATAAACCCTTCCCCTGTCTGAATCGTATCCTTTTTTAACCTGTGTGCTATACAATTTATTGACATAATCAACCAAAACCTTATATTTCAGCCATTCCGATTCAGGGTCTAAAGGATTTCTGCTTTTCCAGAATTCCAAAATAAAGCGTTTCATTTCGTCCGTATTCTTATTCGACAATACAGTCATTGCCCTCGACCACTCTATATCGTTGGCAATGGGATATATGCAACGAATAAGGTCTTTTAGACTATCTAAATTATTGTATTTTTGCACAAAGCTGTTTACTAAATCTTCTCCAGATACTGTAGCATATTTTTTATCTATTGCAGGGTTACTTCGTTGAAAAAAGCTTTTTTCTGTTAACAACACTTTATTTTCTTTATTGACAATTTCAATGGTTAAATAATAATTTCCAGATGGCAACTGACTAATGTCGAACCACATCATAAAAGGTATTATTTGCTGTGGTTTAACTTTTTTTGTAACCATATAATTCTCAAATGGCTGAGAGCTTGATACTTTATTGATAAAATAACGCACCAAAAAATCTTCATTATGAAAAACTTTCAATGTATTATAGATTTCTACATAAGCCTGAAATTTATTAACTGTTGATGGATAAAAATCAAAAATGTAAGGATAAAGGTCGTTCCCGCTTTTACTAAAAATATTTTCCTTTTCTGTTGGCTGACTTTTTTCAATATAAGTTATACCCGAAAATTTCAAATCATTTTCCAATGGTAATACTTGAACAACATCATAAAATCTGTTTTCTCCACTTTTTGTTTTATTTAAGGTATCGCGTACAATTAGTTCTACATTATAGATACCAGGATTGATAAACATTCGATGAACATAGATAAAATCCTGTTTTTTGCTACTATCTCTTAATTGTGGTGCATTTATATATAATTTATCAAATAATTTAATTTCAGCATTTTGTTTAAACACAAGGCTTAATTCTATACTTGCCTTATAAACATCGTCAATTTTCTCATAAACAAGAGAATTGCCAACAAAAGCAAAATACAACTCTATGTATGGTTTTGATTCGTGATCGTAAAATGTTGTATAATAGTAATAAGTATTTATGCTGTAAGCCGAAAAGGATAAAAAGACTAACAATATGCTTATCAATCGTTTCATATTTTTTTAGTAAAGATACGATTAAATGTTGAAAAATAAAACAACTACACTGGTGTATTAGGCAAAATATTTTTGAATATCTGTTAAAAATTCATTAAAAACCAAATCGTTAGTAGCAACTATTTCTTTTCCAAAAAGGAAATTGTTGTTACCTGAAAAATCGCTGACTTTTCCTCCGGCCTGTTTTACAAGAAAAGCTCCGGCAGCAACATCCCAAGGATGTAATCCATATTCATAAAAAGCTTCGAACCTGCCACAAGCAACATAAGCTAAATCTGTTGCAGCACTTCCTAACCTGCGAACTCCATGACTATTTCTGAAAAAATGTTCTAACGATTTTAACATTCCTTCTATTTTTGAATAATCATAATATGGAAAACCTGTTGCAATCAGACTTTCTATTACAGTAGCTCTATTACTCACACAAATTACGGAATTATTCATCATTGCATGACCATTCTTCCATGTATAAAAACACTCTTGCTGCGATATTTCGTAAACAATTCCTACTACAGGCTCGTTTACATGATATAAAGCAACCGAAATAGCAACAGGTGCTAAATGATGAATATAATTAGTTGTACCATCTAGAGGATCAATAATCCATGTGTATTCTCCTTCAACAGAAGCAATCGTCTTTTCCTCTGTTAAAAACGTTGACTGAGGCAGCAATTTGCTAAGTCCATCAACCAGCATTCGTTCGCTTTGTTTGTCAACATAAGTAACAAAATCGTGTGCACCTTTTTCTTGTATATCTTTCAGAGTAAACTTAGTCCATTCCTCAATAATAAAATTTGCAGAACGTTCTACTATCATACAAGCATCTAAACAAATGTTTTCAAAATGTTTCATAACAATTCCCCTTTGATTTGTTCACTTGTTTGTTCCCACGATATTAAACGAACAGGAACAATAGTATTGATTTTTTCTTTATTTAATGGTAAAGCAACTTCAAGATAATTATCAGTATAACCTGTCATTACCTCACTTGTTGTTTTTCTTTCTATTAAAACTTCACGAATAATATTAAGATTCTTAAGGGCAAACGATTTGTACTTTATGGAAGACAATTGCCGTAAAATAATGCTACGTTGCTTTTTTACTTTTTCCTGCACTTTATCTGTCATTAACGATGCTTTTGTGCCTTTCCTTTCAGAATACTCAAAAACGTGCAAGTAGCTTATATCTAAATTTTCGAGCAATACTTTGGTTTCTTCAAAATGTTTATCACTTTCACCGGGAAAGCCTACAATCACATCTACACCTATGGATGCTAAGGCATTTTTCTTTTTAATAAATGTTATTCTTTGTTCAAATAAATCAACCGAATACCTTCTGTTCATCTTTTGTAAAATCTCATCCGAACCTGACTGCAATGGGATATGAAAATGCGGAACAAATCGTTTCGACTGGATTACGAAGTCTATTATCTCTTCTGTCAACAAATTTGGTTCAATTGACGAAATACGGTAACGATTACAGGTTGTTCTCTCTTCAAGGGCTTTGATGAGTCCGAAAAAATTCTCCCCCGTACTATGTCCAAAATCTCCTATATTGATTCCGGTTAACACAATCTCTTTTACACCTCTGGCAGTTATTTCATTTGCTTGTTGAACTATTTCGTCTATAGAGGCATTTCTGCTTCTACCTCTTGCAAAGGGTACTTTACAATACGCACAAAAATAATTACAGCCATCTTGCACCTTTAAGAAAGAACGCGTTCTATCGCCAAGTGAATATGCCTTAAAAAAGGAGGAATTGTCTGATGTATCTTGACCTTTTGAATTTGCCAAAAATTCTCCAAATTTACCTTTATCGGAATTGCCTATTATTAGTGAAACACCTTCAATATTTTTTAAAGTATCAGCATCTACTTCTGCATAACAACCTGTGGCTATTATTTTTGCGTGAGGGTTTACCTGATGCAAATGCCGTATTGCATAACGCGATTTTTTATCGGCTGTTTGTGTTACAGTGCATGTATTTATTACTATAACATCAGCCTCTTCGACGTTATGAGTAACTATATATCCTTGTTGTTCGGCTATTCGTTTTAACGTAGAGGTTTCAGTAAAATTAAGCTTACAACCAAGCGTTGAAAAATAAATGTACATGTATTAATTGTCCATAGAATTGATAACCTCGTCGGTCATTTCCAGATTATGCCAAACATTCTGCACATCATCGTTTTCTTCGAACTCCTCAATCATTTTAAGCACTTTCTGGGCAGTTTCTACATCCAACGTTTTATAATCGTTCGGAATTCGACGAAGTTCTGCATTTTCGGGTTCGATTTTCATTTCTTCAAGCTTCTTGTTAACTTTTCCGAAGCTTTCCATGGGACATGTAAGAATTATAATATCTTCATTATCTTCGATGTCCTCTACGCCAGCGTCAATAACTTCGAGCTCAAATTCTTCCATGTTCTTAATTTGTGATTTTGGAATGGTAAACACTCCTTTACGTTCGAACAAGAAGCTCAATGAGCCATTGGTGCCTAAATTTCCACCTCTTTTATTAAATATTGCTCTGATATTGCTAACTGTACGATTATTATTATCTGTTAAGCATTCTATAAAAATAGCAACTCCACCAGGTGCATAGCCTTCAAAGGTAACTTCCTGAAGATTTCCACCTTCATCGCTTGCTTTATTTATAGCACGTTGAATATTTTCTTTGGGCATGTTAGCACCTTTTGCATTTTGAATAGCAAGGCGTAACCGCGGATTTGATTCCGGATTAGGACCTCCTTCTTTAATGGCAATCTGAATTTCTTTTATTATTCGGGAAAAAATTTTCGAACGCTTTGCATCTAATGCCCCCTTTTTGCGTTTAATGGTAGACCACTTATTATGACCTGACATATCCTTTTAATTTTCTGCAAAGTTGCACAATAATTATAAAATATCAAAGAATAGCTAACAGGAAAAACGATAAACCGACAAATCTTATTTTTTCATTACCTTAAACTCAACTCTTCGGTTCATTGCACGTCCTTCTTCATCTGTATTAAAAGCAATAGGACGGTATGGACCATAACCAACTACGGTCATTCTGCTTTTATCAACACCTTTTGAGATAAGATAATCTGCTACCGCTTGAGCTCTTCGTTCAGACAATTTCTGATTGAATGCGTCTGAACCAATATTATCAGTATGTCCACCGATTTCAATTTCAATAGTGGGATTATTTTTCATAAATTCAGCCGTACGATCCAATTCGGGGAATGACTCAGGCAATAATACTGCCTTACCGAATTCAAAGAAAATATTATTCAATCGTACTACAGAACCTACTTCTATAGGCGATAAACGTAGCATTTCGTCTTCTATTTCAGTATATTCTGTTACATCGGTAAGGTCAATGTTTTTGTTCACATCAAAAAAGCCTAAACCAATTGCGCGAAAACCATATTTCTTGCCAGCAGGCAAGATGATTTTAAATTCACCTGTATTGGGATCTGTTCGGGCAACAGCAACTTCCTTTCCACCAGGCAGTTCTTCTACAATAATACGGGCATCAACCGGTTGATTGGTTTTTTCGTTCAACACCTTACCAGAAATTAACACAACTGGCTTGGGCTTTGCTTTAGAAGGCAATTTTATACGAAAGATATCATTTTTACCTTTAGAATTCTTTGTTGAAGAAAAGTATGCATAATCACCCGAAGCAGGTATATTGTATTTGGTATCACTTTCAGAACTATTTAACACAGGACCTAAGTTTAATGGTTCTGTCCAGTTCTGCCAGGTATCGTCTAAACGAGTTGTCATGAAAATATCTTCTTTTCCATAGCCCGATTTTCCAGCGGTAGAATAATACAAGGTAACACCATCGGCAGCAAGGAACGGTGAATAATCGTTTACCACAGTATTTATGGTAGGACCTAAGTTAAGAGGTTTTGACCAGCGATTATCAGCTTTTCTGAAACTAACATATAAATCCAATTCGCCGTAAGAGTCTTTTCGTTCCAGTGCCATAATGAGAAATTGTCCATCATTTGAAAGGAAATAATTTGCAAAAGGACTCATGTTGTAAAAATCATCTATTACCTGCTTTTCTGGAAATGCCCACCCCTGTCGTGTTTTATAGGTTAATGAAACACCCGGACCTGTTGAACCATCTTTATTATACACATTTGCAAGTAATAAACTATTTCCATCGGGAGTAATAGATTGAACAAAGTTATTATAAACATTATTTAATGGTTGACCAATATTTTTTGCAGGAGTCCATTTTCCATTTTCATCAAGAATAGAATACCAGATATCATCTTCATCTTTATTTCCACCAACATTGTCGGGATGAAATTTTCTTACAAAATATATTGTACGCCCATCTGGAGAAATTAAAGGAGCAACTTCATCGTAAATAGTATTTATAGCATCGCCAAGATTTTCGGGTTTTGCTGAAAAAATTAAATCAGGAACAACATTAATGTTCCATTTTACCGAATCTTTGCTATCAGAAATTCCGATTGCATCAATCCCATTTCTACCAATAACAGCCAAAGGATCGAGTCGTACTTCAACTTCTTTTACATAAAAAGGTGTGGGCTCAGTAAGGAAAATATTCAACATTCTTGTTCTTGTTCCAAGATTTTTTGGCTGAGTTTCGTAAACCACTTTTACATCTTCTTTCTTTTCACCATATAAAATAACCTTGGTAACAGCGCCAGGATTTGAGCCCTCTACCACTACTACCTGCTGTACTTGTGCAGGACTTTTGAAACCTACACGAATAAAAGCATTTTTATCTACTTCTTTGCCATCAACTTCTTTTGTACACCAGTTTGTATAAGCGTCACCACCTGTAGGATAAGTATTTGGAACACCCAATGCCTGATAAGCCGACCTATCTGTTTTAGAGTATTGAGATGAAAAAGCTATCACTTTATCTGCCCACCATACATTAATCACTTTATTTTTTTCTGCCTGTAATAAGGAATCTTTTATTAATGCAGCTTTCCATTTAATTAAATTACTATCTAATTCCGATTTTTTTGTTTGATTTATTACTTCTACTTCTGTTTGAGCAAAGAATTTTGTTGCAATCAGACATAAGCTTAATAATCCAATAAACTGTTTCATAGTCTTCTCATAAAAATTAACCTCAAAAATAAATAAGTATTGAATATCTACAAAATTTTTTAATGATTTTTTTACTCCTTTTTGTTTATCATGCTATAATTCAGTATTTTACAAAGTTTGTCAAAAAAAAATATTAAGTTGTATGTAAAAATAAACTATTTTTGAGAAAAAAAAGTTTATGATAAAAGTTATTTGCTCGTTACTAATTTTTTTATTGCATTTCAATTGGTTATGTTCTCAGGAATGGAGAAGTATCCGTCAAATTGAATTGGAGTATTACAACCAGTTCATCGTTCAAAATGATGAAGATTGGAATCAAATCAGAGGCGAAAGCAAGCCTAATGGCAGAGTATCGGACAAATCCTGCACATTAAACAAAATTGTGTTTGGATGGCATCCATACTGGAACAATGGATTGGAAGCTAATTACGATTGGTCGCTAATCAGCGACTTGTCATATTTTTGTTATGAAGTAAATCCTTCTACCGGCAATGCAAATAGTACTCATAGCTGGTCAACAGCCAATGTTGTCACACAAGCACTTGCTCATGGTGTAAGAGTTAATTTGTGTGTAACTTTGTTTAGCGACCATGCGACTTTTTTAACTAACAGCACCGCAAAACAGACGCTTATCAGTAATTTAATTAATCTTGTTAGCTCACGTGGTGCACATGGAGTTAATATAGACTTTGAAGGGCTTCCTTCTTCACAAAAAACAAACTTTACAAACTTTATGGTTGATTTATGCAACCAGTTTCATTCACAAATTCCTGGATCTCAAGTTAGCTTATGTTTATATGCAGTAGATTGGAGTAATGTGTTTGATATAGCTACACTAAAAAATTATGTTGATTTGTTTACCATTATGGGCTATGACTATTATTACAGCGGAAGCTCAACTGCAGGGCCTACCTCACCTTTGTATAGTTTCACAAGTTCTTATGATTACAATGTTGGCAAAAGCATTAATTATTATTTGAACGCAGGGGTACCGCCATCAAAATTAGTTCTGGGTTTACCTTATTATGGAATTGAATGGCCTACATCAAGCAGTAGTATTCCTTCAAGTACAACAGGAACAGGTTCTTCAAGAACTTACAAAACAGTTAAAAACAATTCATCGGGCTACTACACTTCCAGCAATAAACATTTTAATACGTCAAGCTATGTTCCTTACTATGTTTTTAACGACGGTTCATCGTGGCGTCAATGCTGGATTGATGATGGTTATTCGCTGGGCAAAAAAATGGAATTGGTTTGGAAGCGAGGAATAGCAGGCATTGGCATCTGGGCTCTCGGATACGACGACGGATATGCCGATTTGTGGAATAAACTAAATGAAAAACTTACCACTTGTTTTACTCAAGCATGTGTTGATACTATTTACGACACGGGTGGACCTGACAGAAATTATTACAACAACGAAAATTATTCATACACCATCAGCCCGACCAATGCAAGTTCTGTTCAGCTTACCTTTCAGTCATTTAATCTTGAAGCAAATTACGACAGCCTATGGTTATACGACGGTCCAAGTACTGCTTCACCTCTTATTGGAGCATATACAGGAACCAACAGCCCGGGAACAGTTAGTACAACACAACCCCATTTAACCATACGTTTTAAAAGTGATGGTGCTACCGTTACCTCAGGTTTCTCGGCTATCTGGCAATGTATTGTTGATAATATTCCGCCAACTACTAGCATTTCAACTTCAGGTAATTGGAAAACTCAAGATTTTACAGCAACCTTTACCGACAACGACAATATAGGAATTGAAAAAGCTTTTTATCAGGTTCTCGACTTCGATGGTCAATATTGGGGTGCCAATGCTCAACGAGGCTTCTTTGGCGATAATTTCGACATTTTACAACCTCACTGGTCTATTTACAATGGCAACTGGAATGTTACAAACGGCGAGCTTACTCAATCTGACGAAAGTTTATCAAACACAAATATATTCGCTGCATTAAATCAGACTTTATCCAACCGTTACCTTTACCATTTTATTGCAAAAGTCAATGGAACAGGTACCAATAAACGTTTTGGTTTCCATTTCTTTTCCGACAACGCCAACCTTGCCAACAGAGGCAATTCATACTTTATTTGGTTCAGAGTTGAAGACAAGCAGCTACAGTTTTATAAAGTCATAAACGACACTTTTTATCTAAAATATACCATATCGAATATTACAACCAACACAAACCAATGGTACGATTTTAAAGTAACTTATGACAGAACAACAGGCGAAATAGCCGTATGGAGAGACAATGTATTTTTAGGAAGCTGGACAGATCCTTTACCATATTCAACCAATGGCAATTATATAAGTTTTAGAACAGGAAATGCTATTCTCACTGTTAATGAATTAAAAGTATATCGTTCCCGTTATCCAAGCGTCACGGTAACATTAGGCGACAACACTAAAGACATCCGTTATCAAAACCCTAATCCTCAAACCTACGGTGCAAAAATAAAATCTATCGTTGTTGACCAGAACAGAAACATTTCATCTATTGCATATCATGATTTAAATATTGACTGGACAATACCAGAATTTTCATCAGCTATTCATGATGGTTTGTCATTCGATACAGATACTATTACTTCAACAAATACCATTTCTGCAAACTGGAATTATTTTAACGACCCACAATCTGAAATAGCCGAATATTGGTATTCTGTTGGAACTCAACCCGGACTTACCGATGTAATTAACTGGACAAACAATCAATCAAATACTTACTTTACTGATGCAGCAAACTTACAAATCGGACAAATGTATTATGTAAATGTAAAAGCTATAAACAATGCCGGTTTATGGTCTGATATTTTCACTTCAGATGGGGCTATTTATCTGCCTAATGGCGGTATTCCACTGGTTATGTTTAGCATGTCGGACGATACTCTTTGTACAAACGAACCACTTCAACTTATCAATCAAAGTCTTATGGCCGATTCTTTACAATGGATTGTTTCTAATGGCAACCCTTCATCATCTCATCAACCCAATCCAATCGTAACCTTTTCTAATCCAGGAACACATACAATAACTTTAGTTGCTTATAATGCCAATGGTTACGACTCATTTACCGATTCTGTGGTTGTACTTCAGTCTCCCATCATTTCTTTTACTCACACTATTCTTAATCAACAACCTCCTTATTATGTTGTTTTTAACAATCAAAGCCAGTACGCAACAAGTTATGTTTGGAATTTTGGCGACAATCAAACCAGCACAGAAGTTTCCCCTTATCATATCTATTCAGCAGACGGAACATACGAAGTTTCCTTAGAGGCAACAAACGAAAACTGCTCTTCATTAAGCAGTATCATAATCACACTATCATCTTCAGGAATATCTACGAATAATGCAACAACTATTTCCATCTATCCTAATCCCTGCTCCCAATATATTTACTTAAACTCACCTGATCCTGTTAAAAATATTGTTATTTACAATGTACTAAATCAGGAATTATCGACTATTGTGCCAGCAAACAATATACTCGATGTGTCATTTCTTGAATCAGGAATCTACATCTTAAAAATTCAAACTGTTAATCTGGAGACTATCGTTGCTAAAATTATTAAAAGATAAAAGTCACCTGTATTTTTTTTAAAAGTTTATACTTTTGCAAAAATTAATTAACTATGCATTACGATATTATTGTTATAGGTAGCGGACCTGGTGGTTATGTGGCTGCCATCAGAGCATCTCAGCTTGGTTTTAAAACAGCAGTTGTTGAAAAAGCTGAATTAGGTGGTATTTGTTTAAACTGGGGATGCATTCCAACCAAAGCCTTATTGAAAAGTGCTCAGGTATATCATTATGCCAAACACGCCGAAGATTATGGCATTAGAGTTAGCAATGCAGAACCCGATTTTGAAAAAATCATCTCCCGAAGCCGTAGTGTTGCCGATGCTATGAGCAAAGGGATTCAATTTTTATTTAAAAAGAATAAAATTGATGTAATTCAGGGCTTTGGAAAGCTTGGCGAAAATCGAAAAGTATTAGTAACCAAACCCGACGGATCATCCATTGAATTAATTGCTTCTCATATTATTTTAGCAACAGGTGCTCGATCAAAAGAACTTCCTCAAATGAAACAGGATGGCAAAAGAATCATTGGTTATCGCGAAGCACTCACTTTACCATACTTGCCTAAGTCAATGATTGTTGTTGGCTCTGGTGCTATCGGCTGCGAATTTGCTTATTTCTACAATACTATGGGCACAAAAGTAACACTGGTAGAATATTTACCAAACATTCTTCCACTGGAAGATGAAGAAGTAAGCAAAACATTGGCACGTGTCTTTAAAAAAGAAGGCATGGAAATTCTTACCGATGCTAATGTTACTCAGGTTGATGTTCGGGATTCTTATTGCATTGCTACCATCGAAACCAAACAAGGAACCAAAACCATTGAAGCTGATGTTGTTCTTTCGGCAGTTGGAGTTACTCCAAATCTTGAAAACATTGGAATTGAAGAACTAGGTATTGAGACAGAAAAAGGAAAAATTAAAGTTTCTAAATATTACGAAACCAATATAAAAGGCATTTATGCTATTGGCGATATCATTAACACTCCTGCTTTAGCTCACGTTGCTTCAGCAGAAGCAATCTGCTGCGTCGAATATATTGCAGGAAAAAATCCTCAGCCAATTAACTATCAAAACATTCCAAGTTGTATCTATACTACTCCTGAAGTTGCTTCCGTAGGCATAACAGAGAAAGAAGCCATTGAAAAGGGATACCAGATTAAGGTGGGAAAGTTTCCTTATACTGCTTCGGGAAAAGCAAAAGCAGCTGGAAATAGTGAAGGTTTCGTAAAACTCATTTTTGATGCTCAATATGGTGAACTACTAGGCGCTCATTTAATAGGGCTTAACGTAACAGAAATGATAGCAGAGCTTGTTGTATCAAAAACATTAGAAACAACAGGCCACGAGCTTATAAAATCTATCCACCCACACCCCACCATGAGTGAAGCAATTATGGAAGCTGCCGCTGCTGCATACGGCGAAGTTATCCACTTATAATACATTCAGATAATATCTATCTGTTAATAAGTCAATATTTATCTTACAACATTAGGCAAGGGATAAGATTTTGACGAATGTAGCTTTTTTGTCAATAAAAAGCAGTAATAGATTCATTAGTGTTTCAATTAATACTATTATATTTGCCATAGATATAGATTATATGAATAAGGTAAAACTTATACTGATAGGAGGAGCAGAAGATAAAACCGACAAACTTGAGGTTCTATCGAAAGTAGCAGAAGTTGCAAATCATGAAAACATTGTTCTTATTCCAACAGCATCACAATATCCCAACGAAGTAGCTGATCATTACCGCGATGCTTTCGAAAAGCTTAAAGTTAAAAATATTGTTTGTCTTGATATACGTTATCCTGACGAATGCGATAAAGAAGAATATTTGCGGGCAATAAACGAAGCAAACCTTGTGTTTTTCAGTGGTGGAGACCAGGTTAAATTAGTTGAAACAATTAAAGATTCTTCGCTTTTCCAGACAATAAAAAAGCGTTATTTGCAAAACGAACTCATTATTGCCGGAACTAGTGCTGGTGCAGCATCTGCTTCACAAAACATGCTATTTGACGGTGATTACAGAGGTTTTATTAAAGGCAAGGTAAATCATTCAAAAGGTTTTGGATTTATTGAAGGGATCGTTGTTGATACCCATTTCTTAAACAGAGAGCGTATTCCACGTTTAATGCAAATGCTTGCATTGGGCATTGAAAATAAAGCAATAGGCATTGACGAAGACACCGCCATTGTCATAGATGTTAATAACAATTTTGAAGTGATTGGCAGTGGAATGGTTACTTTAATGAATGCCGATGACGTAACATATAACGATTTTCACGAAATCAGTGAAAATCAAACCATAAATATCAATAATTTAAAAATAGGTTTTCTATCACGAGGAGCTCATTTTAATCTAAATCTTTGGTGTGTTATTAGGCCTCAGCATTCTGTGCTAAGCTCAGAAACATGCTTTTACGACCATCAGCTTATAACACCCGGAGCATACATTTAATTATTGTATATAATATTTACTACGTTGCCATTTTTATAAATGGTTGTTTTTACTAATTTGCCATTTTCATCGTAATAATACTTTTTCCCATCAATTAATCGTCCATTTTTCCATTCTCCTTCTCTATCCAATTTTCCATCTTTAGTATAAACTTTATGAAAGCCATTACCATCAAACATTTCAACACTGGTATTGGTTGGCTTATTTTCCTGAACGACAGGTATTTCTTTCTTTTGTTCCTCTTCTTTTTGAGTAACAGGTTTCGTTTCTGGGGTATATATTTTCACAGAATTTACATCAAGCTTTCCATCTTCAAAATTTTTTTCTGCAATAAGTCTTCCATTTGTATCGTATTCTTTTATTACTCCATGTTCTTTACCTTCTTTCCACTCACCTTCAATCATTAGTTTTCCATTTTCGTGATAATATTTTTGCACGCCTGTTCTTTTCCCATTTTCACTGTATTTCCATTCATAAGCAGGATTCCCATTCGGATGATAATATTTATAATCGCCAACCCATTTGTTTTCTTTCCAAATACCTTCCTCACTTACATTGCCATTTTCGTAGTAAAACCTTGCATACCCATTGGGCTTACCATTTTGGTAGGTTATTTGATGTTTTATTTTTCCGCTCGGATAATAGCCCTTCCACACACCTGTTCTTACACCATGCTCAAATCTACCTTCTTCTGTTTTAATATTTTGTTCGTATATTATCCAATATCCATGTTGTCTTCCATCAGCATCTAACTTGTTGATAGTATCATTCTGAGAATAAACAACAACTCCATGTAAAAAAAATATAATTACTATGATAGCAAACAACCTCATTATTTTTTACGTAATTAAACGATAATTCATAAATAGAGGTTACAAAATTAGTTCCAAAAATTAGATTGAAAAAGGAGAATAATCTTTAGGAATGGCAAAAAGATTTTCATCAACCTTATTACTATCAATTTTAGTGATATTTATAGAGCATTTTACATCACGAAGCAAGTTTCTCTCAACAATTTCAAGTGGCATACAGTTAAATGAGTTTGGTACTATCTGGAAATATTTATGAGTCTTTTGTGTTGAATTCCATAATTTAATTAAATAATAATAAAAACCGTAATTGCTGCTATCAACCCAATAAGTTACTTCCGTTTTTTCGGCTATATTTTTTACTCTCCACTGCTTACATTTTTTACCCAAAATAGTTTTTTCGTTTTCTGTTTTAATTATTTTAATAGTACTATCAAATTCCATTTTTTCTTCTTTCACCTTTAATGTTGAATAGAGCTTCTTTTGATGATTTAAAATAATCATTTCTTTATCGGTAAGATTAATAATAAGCGATTCATAATTTTTTCCACCATTATATTTATCAGCCCTAACAAAATTATTATCAATAAATAATTGATAGGTAGTTGTATCAAATAAGTTCTTTTCGATTAATTGAAAAGAACCTGTAAAACTATTTGTATAGGTAGGCGGAACATCTGTTCTTAATGAAAGTGATGCCAATTGTGGTTTTGGTGCACTATCTATTTGAGAAACTTTATTATCGCCAGTTAATGGATTGCAACTTATCAGTACAATTATGAAATATACTGAAAGTAGTACGTATAGGGAAATTTGTATAGATTGTTTCATGCTACAAAATTAAGTTACATTTTTTTGTCATTACTTTTTTTTTGACAAATCCACTGTTTTTTACGATTAAATCTTATAGAAAGTTTTAGATTGTAGCAAAAAAATAATTTAATTTTGACGAAACAGTATTTTTTGTAGACAAACGATTAAAATATGATGCTAAACGTTTATCCTATCATATTTTTAGGATTTACCCACTGGTCAAATTGTTCATTTGTAACTAAACCAAGTTCAATTGCAGCCTGACGCAATGTTTTTCCTTCTGCATGTGCTTTTTTTGCAATTTTTGCCGCATTTTCATATCCTATATATGGATTTAGAGCGGTAACCAACATCAACGAATTTTCAAGATGATTTTTTAACACTTCTACATTTGCTTCGATACCAACAGCACAGTTATTGTTAAAAGAAATGCAAGCATCGGCAAGTAAATGTAACGAACGTAATACATTATATATAATAAGCGGTTTGTAAACATTTAACTCAAAAAATCCATTTGCCTCACCAAGTGTAACTGCTAAATCATTGGCAATTACCTGCATACAAACCATTGTAAGAGATTCGATTTGCGTCGGATTAACTTTTCCTGGCATAATGGAGCTACCTGGCTCATTTTCGGGAATAAGTAATTCGCCAATACCACTTCTTGGGCCTGATGCCATTATGCGTATGTCGTTTGCTATTTTATTTAATACTGTAGCCGTTTGCTTAAGCGCTCCGCTCAATTCAACCATAGGATTGTGCGATGCAAGAGATTCAAATTTATTAGCAGCCGTAACAAAAGGAAAGCCTGTTAATTCCGCAATAACCTGCGCAACCTTTTCCGCAAAACCCTTAGGGGCATTTAAACCAGTTCCAACAGCAGTTCCACCTAACGCCAGTTCCAATAAATGTTTACGGGTGTTCTCGATTGCCTCTATACTATGAGAAAGCATTGAAACATAGCCCGAAAACTCCTGTCCTAAAGTTAATGGCGTAGCATCCATCCAGTGTGTTCGTCCAATTTTAATAATATCTGCAAATGCTTCTGATTTTTGTTTTAAAGTATTTAAAAGTAGTCTTAAAGCCGGTAATGTTTTATTTTCCAGAACTGTATAAGCCGCAATATGCATAGCAGTCGGAAATGTATCATTAGAACTTTGCGACTTATTCACATCATCATTTGGATGCAGATAAGTTTTTCCTTCGCCTAATTGATTTCCTTTCAATACATGAGCCCTATTGGCAATGACCTCATTCAAATTCATATTGGTTTGTGTCCCGCTTCCAGTTTGCCAAACAACCAACGGAAATTGATCGTCGAGTTTGCCTTCTAAAATCTCATCACAAACGGCAACTATTAAATCCTTTTTGTCTTCTGGCAATTTACCTAATTCATAATTTGCAATGGCAGCTGCTTTCTTAACAATTGCCATAGCATATATTACTTCTATAGGCATTCTGTCGCCAATATTTCCAATTTTAAAATTATTTACCGAACGTTGAGTTTGTGCACCCCAATAAACATCTGCAGGCACTTCTACTGTGCCCATTGTATCTTTTTCAATTCTGGTTTTCATAGAATTTTTGAATTAAATTTTGATAAGTAAATATACAGTAAATAATTAAAATCAAAGCTTCTTAAGCTGATATTTTTTTTCACTAGATAATTTTCTAAAACTGTTAATCATTTTTTCGATAAAAAATTTCATTTTTATACAATAATTGCTTATTTTCGTGCAAAATAAAATTCGATGTCAATGAAGCTAATAAAAATTAGTATTCTTTCTGTTGCAATGGTGGTTGCGCTTTTATCAAAATGTTTTGCACAAAAAGAAAGTGAAAATTTTAAACTAAAATACGCTCAAGCATGGGTTATTTTTAACGATGAAAATTACCGTGGTGCTTTAAAAATATATCGCGATTTATATAAAAGCAATCCAGAACACGCCATGCTTAACTTGCGTATGGGGCAATGTTACACAGAGTTAAAAATGATGGACAGTGCACTTATTCACTTGAAAAAAGCTGTTGAGTTAGACAGCACTATTAAAAAAGAAGCAAATCTCTTATTAGGTCAGGCTTATCATTACAAAGGCGAAATAGATAAAGCACTTGATTATTTTTACAAATACAAATCCAAACTATCGCCAAAGCAAGCTGAAAAAGACTATGTTAATGTTCTTATCCAGCAATGTCTCACAGCAAAAGACTTAATGTCAAAACCCGTACAGATAAAAGTTGAAAACTTAGGACCTTCCATTAACTCAGTTTATGTCGATGCCTGCCCATCTATTACAGCCGACGGTAAAACACTGATATTTACAAGTCGTCGTCTGGAAAATGTGGGTGGTAAATACGATTACGAAGCAGAATGCTATTATGACGACATTTACATTTCAAAATGGAACGAAATCAAAAAAGATTGGGAACCTGCAGTTAACATAGGCTCACCTATTAATACAGAACATCATGATGCCAATACGAGCATCTCGCCAGATGGAAACACTATTTTTATCTACAAAAACATTCCTGGCATAACTCAAAGCGGCGATATTTATTATTCAACAAAAGGTCCCAATGGTGAATGGACAGAACCCAAACCAATTATCAACAAGCACATTAATACATCCTATTTCGAAAGCTCGGCTTGTGTTACTGCCGATGGGAACACCATGTTTTTTGTCAGTGAGCGTGAAAAAGACGGCTATGGGCACGGCGATATTTACATGGTTAAACGCGAAGGAAATTCCTGGGGCATTCCGGTTAATCTTGGACCAACCATCAATACACCTTACGATGAAATAGGAGTGTATATTCATCCCGATGGCAAAACATTATTTTTTAGCTCCAACGGTCACAATACAATGGGCGGTCATGATATTTTTATGTCATATTTCGAAAATGAAAAATGGTCAACACCCATCAATTTAGGATATCCTATTAATACCACCAGAGATGAAATCCACTTTGTATTATCAACAGATAAACATACAGCCTACATTTCCAGCAACCGCTTTGGCTCTATCGGTGAATATGATATTTTCAAAATTGATATGTCAGAATATTTTAAAACCAATAAAGACATTCCTACACACGTTGCACAAGCTATTACAGGAAATACACTTACAATAATGAAAGGAAAAGTTAGCGACAATAATGATGGTAAGCCAATCAAATCTACCTTAACATTTAAAGACATAGTTGACAATCAAACATTTGTAACTGAATCAAATGAAAATGGCGAATATTTTATTACTCTACCATCTGATAAACGTTACGAAGTGTCTATCAAAGCCGACGGATATAAACCTTTTCAGCTTAAATTCAAGGTTCCCAGAAATGATGAGTTAGAAACCCCGTCTCTAATTAAGCATTTCCTGCTTAACAAAGAATAAAAAAACCGATATGAAAAAAATATATGTATTAGCGACCTTACTGTATTTGTGGTCGTTACAAATAGTATTGGCCGATACTATAAAAAAACCTATTGTTTATAAATTCGAAATAAAAACTGAAATTACGCCTCCGGCATGGAGAATAACTCAAAAAGCCTTAAACGAGGCTTACCGATTAAAAGCAGATTATATTATTCTTGAGCTAAACACTTATGGAGGAATGGTAGATGTTGCCGATTCCATAAGAACCAGAATACTCCATTCGTCCATCCCTGTTTATGTATTTATTAATAACAATGCAGCTTCTGCAGGAGCATTAATTTCTATAGCAAGCAAAAAAATATTTATGACCAAAAGTGCTACCATAGGAGCTGCTACTGTGGTAACTCAAGATGGCAAAGTAGCACCAGAAAAATATCAGTCGTACATGAAAAGCATCATGCGAGCTACAGCAGAGTTTCATGGAAAAAAAAACAAAGTTGAAAATGGCGACACTATTGAGGTATGGCAGCGTGACCCAAGAATTGCCGAAGCAATGGTAGATTCTTCTATCGCAATAGATAGCATTTCTCCTGCTGGTAAATTACTTTCTTTTACTGCTCTGGAAGCACAAAAATACGGATACTGCGATGGCATTGTTGAAAATATCAACGAGCTTTTAAAGCACGAAGGACTTGAACAATCAACCGTTTATATATACGAACCTACTACATTGGAAAAAATCATCTTATTCCTGCTAAATCCTGTAGTTCAAGGAATTTTAATCATGCTCATTATCGGTGGTATCTATTTTGAACTTCAAACACCGGGAATTGGATTCCCTCTTGCGGTAGCTATTTTCGGAGCAGTTCTTTATTTCGCACCTCTTTATTTGGAAGGATTAGCCGAACATTGGGAAATTTTATTGTTTTTAGTTGGCATTGGGCTATTGTTTATTGAAATTTTTATAACACCTGGTTTTGGAGTTATAGGAATTGCCGGTATTGGGCTTATTATCTTCGGTTTAGTATTGAGTATGATAGACAACATTGTGTTTACTATAGATGGAGCAGCTCTTCCCGCCTTATTAAGAGCTTTTTCAATAGTTATTACGGCTATTTGCTTATCTTTTTTTACTTCTTTATATCTTTCCAGCAAAATTCTTACTAACCCTCGACTTAAAAAATTAGCACTGCAAACAAAACAAGAAATATCAGAAGGCTATATTGGTGTTCAAGCTCAAATTGCTGATATTGTAGGCAAGAAAGGCATTACAACCACACCCTTAAGGCCTTCAGGAAAAATTGAAGTCGAAAACAAGTGGTATGATGCTATTTCTGAAGACGGCTTTCTATCGGCTAATGAAAATATTGAGGTAGTTAAATTCCTTAACAATCAAGCTTATGTCAGAAAAATCAAATCGTAATGATTTTTTAGTTCGTCATTTCAGAAAAGATGATTACGAAGAAGTATTAAAAGTATGGGAATTAACTGGTATGGGAGGTGCTCATCGGGGAGACAACCTCGAAATAATAGAAGAAACCATTCTGGCGGGCGGAGTCTTTTTTGTTCTTGAATATATTCCTCAACAACAAGTTATAGGTACTGCCTGGATAACTAACGACAAACGAAGGTTATATTTACATCATTTTGGCATTCATCCCGATTTTCAAGGCAAAGGACTCTCTCATTTATTAGCAAAAGCCTGTGTTGACTTAGGGAAAAAACTTAACTTACAAATGAAACTCGAAGTCCATAAAGACAATTATATTGCAAAAAAATTATATCAACAATATCAATTCAAATATCTTGGAGATTACGAAGTATTCATAATTCGCCAATACGCATAGTTTTTACAAATCTTATTATATACATTTGCGAATCAAAAACATATCTTATGATTAAATTCACTCTGTTTGTAGTTCTTTATTGCGTTGGAATATCTTTTATATACGCTCAAACAAATATTGAACGTATTAAGCATGATGTTTATATACTTGCTTCAGATTCTTTCGAAGGAAGAAAACCTTATACAAAAGGCGATACCTTAGCAACACAATATATTTTGAATGAATTTCTTAAAAACAAGGTTGAATTACTTGCCAAGAATGGAAAACAAGAATTTTCATTTAAACACTCCAGAGAAATAATTAATACAGACTTAAAAATAGATGACATTAGTTATCAGTATAGAAGAGATTTTGTGCCAGCCATATATTCTCAGAATAAAATTTTAGAAACGACTGCTGTATATGCAGGTTATGGTTTAATCTTTAATGAAGACACCATAAAGATTAATCATTATTACCATTGCGACGTTTCGAACAAATGGGTAATTATGCTTACCAGAAAACCTGAAAACATCAACATGCCCAGAAACATGTATAGCGATATGATTAAAGCCTCCATAGCCAAAAGAAAAAACGCTGCCGGAGTGATATTCATTGCAGGCAATTCGTTACCCGAACAAGATTATAATACCTTAAACAATGCAAACATCCCAGTTATGTACATTACCAGTGAGGTTTTCAACGAACTATGTAACCAAAATCAATTAAACGCAGATTCTTTAATTCAAAAAGCTGCAACTACAAATATTTTTGAGCCAATTGAACTAAAAAACAAAATTTCTGCCACCATCAATATTGAAATAAAAAACGGTTACACCAATAATATAATAGGTATAACAAGAGGCTCTGATCCTATCTTAAAAAGCGAGTTCATTGTTATTGGTGCTCACTTTGATCATTTAGGTATTAGCCCATCCAGAAAAAATGGCAATTCTTTTACACCTGAAATTCATAATGGAGCGGATGACAATGCTTCTGGCGTTTCAGCTATGCTCGAACTCATGAGACTTATTCAATCGTCTGATGTTAAACCCAAACGAAGCATAGTTTGGGTAGCTTTTGCTGCTGAAGAAAAAGGACTTCTCGGTTCAAAATATTTTACAGAAAACCCACCCGTCGAATTAAACAAAATCGTTGCAATGATAAACCTCGATATGATTGGTCGTTTAGACGAAGACAATCCAAAACTAACCATAAGCGGAACAGGAACTTCAAAAATTTTTAAAAAACTCATTGAAAAGCATTCTGCTAATCTTCCATTTAAAATAGCACAAGTACCTTCTGGCGAAGGACCTTCTGATCATGCAAACTTTTACCGCAAACGTATTCCTGTATTATTCTTAAACAGTGGACTTCATCTCGATTACCATCAACCAACTGACGATGCAGACAAAATTAATTATCAGGGAATGGCTCAAATTATTAACTTTGCCTATAATTTATTAATAGATCTAGCAAATACAAACAAAGCTCCCAAATTTAAAGAGACGAAAATTAAAGAAAAAACGAAGTCCTCCCACAATGAATCAAAAATAACCCTGGGTATTATTCCAGATGTTACAGGCTCTACCGATGGATTGTTGGTTGAAGGGGTAAGAGAAGGAGGACTTGCATCTAAAAACGGCATAAAAAAAGGAGATATTATCGTAGATATAAATGGTAAATCGGTAAAAAACATCTACGATTATATGGACCGACTTAATGAATTAGAAAAGCAAAAAGAAATTAAAGTCAAATTAAAACGAAACAACGAAATAAAAGAAATACTCATTCGTCTTCAATAACTACCAATACAATATCCATCCTGAATAATCAGGAAATTGTTGCTTAAACTCTGTCAAAGCTAAGTTTGCTTCATCTCTTGTTGAATATTGATTAAATGCAACCCTAAGTTTTCCATCACAATTCAATATAATAGGTATTGTTTTTATCTTTTCTTTAATGCTTCGACAATAATTTTCAACTTGCTTCATGTTTGTAAATGAAGCTATGATTAAAAAATAGGAGTTCGTTTTAGTCGTAATAATATTGCTTTTTTGTTCATTAACTATCTTAGACATTTTCTGCTTTGTAACAGTGTCTTCGATAGTAGCAGTTGAAGCAATAGCCACATCCGGATTTAAAGCGATGGGTAATGTTGTTAAAGTATCAATTGTTTGTTCAAGATTGTCGTTATCAATCTTTTTTTGGCTGTAATTCAATTTAGTATGTAAAAAAGCTGCATCGCTATATCCACCTGAATATCGGTTGATCTTTGTCGGCAAGATAGATAAGGCTACAACTGCTGGAATCAAAATTGCTGCTTTTAGCCAATGGCTCAAATTAGTTGAGGAACCAGGAAATGTAAATACTATTGAATGATCGCTATCCAACAGATTAAGCTCTATAGGCTGTAAACCATAGACAGCTGGATGTTCTAAAGAAAAAATGGGAGTAAAAAAGATACTTTTGCCAGAATACTCAAATATTCCCAAACTTTCAATGGTAATTTTTCTTGAACTCTCAAGCATTTTACTCCATTGATTAGCAAGGTCTTTCAACAGATTTAAAGTTTCAAAATAGCTAATGTTTAAATAAGCTGATAAAGATATGGCTAACACGCCATCATTCTGACTAATATGAGCATTATATAAAACTTTAAAACATGGAGGAAGCAACTTGGTTTTTCTTTCATCAAACTGAGCAGGAATAAACTCTAAAAAAAATGCTCCCCAGTATGGAAATATCACAAAACCATTTTGTTGCAGTTTATGCTTAAGCTGCAAAACAACTGCTTTTTCAAATTCCCCTATCATAACACAAAATTATGCCGAAAAATCTATTCAATTAATTAGACGTTGAAATAGTTACAAACAGTTTATTAACACGATTTACAAACAATTGTTAATAACTACGATTTGAATTTTCTTGCCAAAATGTTATTGAAGATTAAAAAAAATATAGTAAATTTGCAACCCAATTAAAAAGTAAAACTTTATGATCATTGTACCAGTAAAAGAAGGCGAAAGTGTTGACAAAGCGTTGAAGAAATATAAACGCAAATTTGAAAAAACAGGAGTAATGAAAGAATTACGCGAACGTAAAGCGTATAAGAAACCATCTGAACGTCGCCGCGAAGAAATTATCCGTGCAATTTACATTCAAAAATTACAACAAGGTCTTATTACTAAGAAAAAGTAATATACTTGTTAAAATTCATTAATTTTTGAAGCGTAGCGAAACATTTTTCTTTTTGCTACGTTAAACTTATTGAAATCCTTCCTTCACATTATCATGGGCAACGTAGATAATTTCCTTTCGTTTTTATCTTTCGAAAAGCATTTTTCTAATTATACAATAATTTCTTATAGAAATGATTTAGAACAATGTCAGCAATTTCTTTATGCTCTTAATAAAAACTTTGAAACAGCAACTGCACAGGATTTACGTTCATGGGTGGTTTCTTTAGTTGACCAAAACATCAATCCACCATCTATTCATCGCAAAATATCTGCTCTTAAAACCTTTTACAAATATTTACTTCGCGAAAAAATTATATCAGCCGACCCTACAAGAAAACTTATTGCTCCCAAAATGAAATCCAGACTTCCAAATTATGTTGAAGAAAAAGATATTCTTGAACTTTTTCAATCAATACCCTTTGAAAATAATTTTAAAAGTCAACGCGACAAATTAGTTCTATCTATATTGTTTGCTACCGGTATTCGGCTAAGCGAACTTATTAACCTTAAAATTTCAGACATTGACCTTCATTCTTGTACTTTAAAAGTGATGGGCAAACGTCGAAAAGAACGCATAATTCCTTTTGGCACAACGCTTAAAAATGACATTATCCATTACCTTAATTTTAGAAACTCAATTGTTGATGTAACCATACCTTATTTAATATTATGTAATAATCTCAAACAGGCCTATCCTAAATTAATTTATCGAATAGTTCATCATTATTTAAATTTAGTTAGCCCAATAGATAAGAAAAGCCCTCATGTTTTAAGACACACATTTGCAACACTTTTATTGAACAAAGGTGCAGATTTAAATGCCATAAAAGAACTTTTGGGTCATGCAAACCTGGCAGCAACTCAAGTTTACACTCACAATTCATTTGAACAATTAAAATCAGTTTATATAAAAGCTCATCCAAGAGCATAATTATTAACTAAAAAAACGGAGGACTTATTATGAAAGTAAAAATTCAAACAGTGCATTTTGATGCCGATTACCGTTTAGAAGAATTCATTCAAGAACGAATGAATAAATTAATCAACCGTTATAAACAAGTTATTGATGCAAATGTTACATTAAAATTAGAGAAAAGCGAATCAAAAGACAATAAAATTGCTGAAATTCGCATAAATGTTCCTGGCGAACCAATCTTTGTTAAAAAACAGTCAAAATCATTCGAAGAAGCTATTGATGATTCAGTAGAAGTAATACATCGCAAACTGGAACGTTTAAAAGATAAAAGATAATCAGTAGATTAATATTTTTTTTAAGGGGATCAAAAATCCCCTTATTTTTTTTCAAAAATATTTTGAAATCTAAAAATAATGATTTATCTTTGCAATCCAAAATTTTAAGGTTCTTTGACTGCCGATGTAGCTCAGTTGGCCAGAGCAGCTGATTTGTAATCAGCGGGTCGGGGGTTCGAATCCCTCCATCGGCTCAATGTTTGGGGAGATACCAAAGTGGCCAACTGGGGCAGACTGTAAATCTGCTGGCGTATGCCTTCGTAGGTTCGAATCCTGCTCTCCCCACAAATGCGGGAATAGCTCAGTTGGTAGAGCATCAGCCTTCCACGCTGAGGGTCGCGAGTTCGAGTCTCGTTTCCCGCTCTTTTTTTGCCGATGTAGCTCAGTGGTAGAGCACTTCCTTGGTAAGGAAGGGGTCATGGGTTCAACTCCCATCATTGGCTCAATTTTTAATTTTAAAAAGAGTATTAATTTATAAAAACTATTAATTATGGCTAAAGAAAAATTTGAAAGAACGAAACCTCATGTTAATATTGGTACAATTGGTCACATTGACCATGGTAAAACCACCTTAACTTCTGCTATTACAAAAGTTTTATCGGAAAAAGGTTTGTCAGAATTCCGTTCATTCGATTCAATTGACAATGCACCCGAAGAAAAAGAACGTGGTATTACCATCAATACAGCTCACGTTGAGTATCAAACTGAAAAGCGTCATTATGCACACATTGACTGTCCTGGTCATGCCGACTATATTAAAAACATGGTTACCGGTGCCGCTCAAATGGACGGCGCTATTCTTGTAGTGGCAGCCACCGATGGTCCTATGCCTCAAACACGCGAACATATTCTGTTAGCTCGTCAGGTTAACGTTCCAAAAATCGTTGTTTTCATCAACAAAGTTGACATGGTTGATGATGAAGAAATGATTGACCTCGTAGAAATGGAAGTTCGCGAATTATTAAACTTCTATCAATTTGATGGCGACAACGCTCCTGTTATTCGCGGTTCTGCATTAGGCGGATTAAACGGCGATCCCAAATGGACAGCTAAAATTATAGAATTAATGAACGCTGTTGATGAATACATTCCTATTCCACTTCGCGATGTTGAAAAACCATTCCTTATGCCAGTTGAAGATGTTTTCTCAATAACTGGTCGTGGTACTGTTGCAACAGGTAGAATTGAAACCGGTGTTGTTACTACTGGCGAAGAAATGGAAATTGTTGGATTAGGTTTTGAAAAGAAGAAAACAGTTATTACTGGGGTTGAAATGTTTCGTAAGATTTTAGACCGTGGTGAAGCTGGTGATAACGTTGGTTTATTGCTTCGTGGTATTGACAAAAAAGAAATCAAGAGAGGTATGGTTATTGCAAAACCCGGTACCATTACTCCTCACACACACTTCAAAGCGGAAGTTTATATTTTGAAGAAAGAAGAAGGTGGTCGTCATACCCCATTCCACAACCATTACCGTCCTCAATTCTATTTAAGAACCTTAGACATTACCGGTGAAATAATATTACCGGAAGGCGTAGACATGGTAATGCCTGGTGATAATGTATCCATCGAAGTAAAACTCATCTATCCAGTAGCTATCAACAAAGGGTTACGTTTTGCAATTCGTGAAGGTGGTAGAACAGTTGGAGCTGGTCAGGTAACCGATATTATTGAATAATATCAAAATAATAAAGGGAATAGCAGCAAGCTGTTCCCTTTTTATACGGGTGTAGCTCAATTGGTAGAGTAGTGGTCTCCAAAACCACCGGTTGGGAGTTCGAGTCTCTCCACCCGTGCAAACGAAAGGTTTTATGAAAAAAATAAAAAATTACTTGCACGAAGCTTATATTGAACTTAAAGAAAAAGTTACGTGGCCAACATGGAAAGAGCTTCAGGCAAGTGCTATCGTTGTAATGGTTGCTTCCTTTATTATAGCACTCGTGGTTTCATTGATGGATCTCCTTTTCAGCAATGTGATGCACGGTATTTACAGTTTGTTTTACTAATCGCCCTTCGGTATGGAAGAATTGTCGAAACAATGGTATGTAGTCAGAGCCATTAGTGGCAAAGAAAAGAAAATTAAAGAACACATTGAGGCTGAGATTCAAAAGCTCAACCTTCAGGATTATGTTTCGCAAGTTCTTGTTCCTACCGAAAAAGTATATCAATTACGTAAGGGCAAAAAGATTAGTAAAGAACGTAATTATTTTCCAGGTTACATTTTGATTTATGCTGCTTTAGTAGGTGAAATTCCACACATCATTAAAAGCATTAATGGTGTGCTTGGCTTTTTAACTACTCCAGAAGGCACTCCAATTCCTCTAAAACCCAATGAAATAAACCGTATACTAGGGAAAGTTGACGAATTGGCTGAAAGTGGAGAAGAAATTGTAACCCCATTCTTTGTTAACGAAACCGTTAAAGTAATTGACGGACCTTTCAATGGCTTTACCGGAGTAATAGAAGAAGTTAACGAAGAAAAAAAGAAACTTAAAGTAATGGTTAAAATTTTCGGAAGAAAAACTCCATTAGAATTAAGTTTCATGCAAGTTGAAAAAGAAAATTAAAACTTAGCCTATGGCAAAACAGATTGAAACATTTATTAAATTGCAAATTAAAGGCGGTGCAGCAAATCCATCACCACCGGTAGGACCAGCATTGGGTTCTAAGGGTGTAAACATTATGGAATTCTGCAAACAGTTTAATGCCCGTACACAAGACAAGGCTGGCAAGATTTTACCTGTAGTTATTACTGTTTACAACGATAAGTCATTCGACTTTGTAGTAAAGACTCCCCCTGCTTCTATTCAGTTACTTGAAGCCGCAAAGCTTCAAAAAGGTTCATCTGAACCAAACCGTAATAAAGTAGGACAAGTAACTTGGGATCAGATTAAACAAATAGCTCAGGATAAAATGGTAGACTTAAATTGCTTTACAATTGAGTCTGCCATGAAAATGATTGCTGGCACAGCAAGAAGTATGGGTATTACCATTACTGGAACACCTCCTTTTAAACAGTAATACGTTGTACAATGAAGAAGTTGACAAAAAATAGAAAAATGGTGCTTGCAAAAATCGATAAGCAAAAAGCTTATTCTTTGCAAGATGCTTCAAAACTTGTAAAAGAAATTACTTTTACAAAGTTTGACGCTTCAGTAGATTTGGATATTCGCTTAGGGATTGATCCAAGAAAATCTAATCAAATGGTTCGCGGTGTGGTTACATTACCACATGGTACAGGTAAACAAACTCGCGTATTGGTATTGTGCACACCCGATAAAGAAAATGAAGCAAAGGAAGCTGGTGCTGATTATGTAGGATTAGATGAATACATTGAGAAAATTAAAGGAGGCTGGACAGATGTAGATGTTATTATCACTATGCCTTCTGTTATGGGGAAAATCGGTGCTTTGGGTAAAATCTTAGGTCCTCGTGGTTTAATGCCCAATCCTAAGAGTGGTACCGTTACAATGGAAATTGGAAAAGCCGTTAAAGAAGTTAAAATGGGTAAAATTGACTTTAAAGTAGATAAAAACGGTATTGTTCACTCGTCCATAGGAAAGGTTTCGTTTAATGAAAATCAGATATACGAAAACGCCTTAGAGTTTATTCGTACCATTATTAAACTAAAACCGAGCTCTGCAAAGGGGACTTACCTACAAAGCATCTATATGTCGAGCACCATGAGCCCTGGTATTAAGGTTGACCCTAAATCTATTGAAGCATAAAGTTGGAGGAAAGAGCTATGACAAGAGAAGAAAAAAATAAGATTATTGACCAACTTTACGAGCAACTTCAGCAATACAATCACTTTTATATAACTGATTGTGCTGATATGAACGCCTCCGACACGAGCATGTTGCGTCGTAAATGCTTCGAAAGAAACATTAAGCTTGTTACCGTTAAAAACACATTATTTAGGAAAGCCTTAGAACGCTTTGATGATAAATATACCCCTTTATTTGATGCGTTAAAAGGCGGTTCTTCAATAATGTTTACAAACTCCAATTCAGAACCAGCTAAATTAATAAAGGAATTACGCAAAAAACAGCCAAAGCCTTTATTAAAAGCTGCTTATGTTGAAGAATCCATTTACATTGGCGATAACCAATTAGAAACTTTAGCTAGCATTAAGAGCAAAGAAGAACTTATTGGTGAAATCATTCTTATATTACAATCGCCAATTCGTAATGTTATTTCTTCACTTGAATCTGGCAAACATATTATTGCCGGTGTCGTTAAAACATTATCAGAAAAAAATAATTAATGTAGTATAAATCTTTAAAAACTTACAACAATGGCAGATTTAAAAGTTTTAGCAGAACAATTAGTAAACTTAACCGTAAAAGAGGTAAACGAATTAGCACAAATACTTAAAGATGAGTATGGCATTGAACCTGCTGCTGCTGCTCCTGTTGCAGTTGCAATGCCTGCTGCAGGTGGTGAAGGTGCTGCTCCTGCAGAAAAAACACAGTTTGATGTTATATTAAAATCAGCAGGTGGCGCTAAATTACAAGTTGTAAAACTTGTTAAAGAATTAACAGGCTTGGGCTTAAAAGAAGCTAAAGACCTCGTAGATGCTGCTCCAAAACCAATTAAAGAAGGAGTTAACAAAGAAGAAGCTGAATCATTAAAAGCTAAATTGGAAGAAGCAGGCGCTGAAGTTGAACTTAAATAAAAAAACATCATTATTTCTTTTAAAGGTTTAAGGCCTACATTGCTGGGCTTTAAGCCTTTTTATTGTTTTAAATTAAGTATTAAGTTCATAAAATGTGTGTTCAATGTCTGCTAAAAATAATAAACGTATAAGCTTTAGTACCCAAAAAATAGAGTACGATTATCCTGATTTTTTAGAGGTACAATTAAAATCATTTGAGGAATTTTTCCAGTTTAATTCAACAGCCGAAAAAAGAAAAAATGAAGGCTTGTTTAAAGTGTTTCAGGAAAATTTTCCTATTTCAGACACCAGAAATAACTTTACGCTCGAATTCATCGATTACTATGTAGACCCGCCAAAATATAGTGTAGAAGAATGTATTGAGCGTGGTCTAACCTATAGCGTTGCTTTAAAAGCTAAATTAAAGCTTTCCTGCAACGACCCTGAACACGAAGATTTTGACACTAAAGTAGAAGATGTGTATCTGGGAACAATTCCTTATATGACTCCAAAAGGCACATTTGTTATCAATGGAGCTGAGCGTGTTATAGTTTCCCAATTACATCGTTCACCTGGCGTTTTCTTTGGTCAAAGTATTCATGCCAACGGAACTAAACTTTATAGCGCACGTATTATCCCTTTTAAAGGATCGTGGATAGAATTTGCAACTGACATTAACAATGTCATGTATGCATACATTGACCGTAAAAAGAAATTACCAGTTACCACATTACTTCGTGCAATTGGCTTTCAGACAGACAAAGATATCCTGGAAATTTTCGACTTAGCCGAAGAAGTAAAGGTTTCAAAAACTGGATTAAAAAAATATATTGGACGAAGACTTGCCGCACGCGTTGTAAAAACCAGAATTGAAGATTTTGTTGATGAAGATACAGGAGAAGTATCATCCATCGAACGTCATGAAGTTATTATCGAACGTGAAACGATTTTAGAAAAAGATCATATTGATTTAATTGTTGACTCTGGGGCAAAATCTATTATTCTTCACAAAGAAGAACAAAACTTAAATGATTTTGCAATTATCTACAACACCTTCCAGAAAGACCCCTGTAATTCTGAAAAAGAAGCTATTTACTACATTTATCGCCAATTAAGAAGTGCCGAACCGCCTGACGAAGAAACCGCACGTTCAACTATAGAAAGCTTATTTTTCTCCGAAAAAAGATATAGTTTGGGCGATGTAGGACGTTACAGGATCAATAAAAAATTGAATCTGGATATTCCCATTGAAATAAAAACCCTTACAAAGGAAGACATCATTTCGATTATTAAATATTTAATTCAACTAATAAATTCAAAAGCAGACGTTGACGACATTGATCACTTAAGCAATAGAAGAGTTCGAACTGTGGGCGAACAATTAATGGGACAATTTGGTGTTGGCTTGGCACGTATGGCACGCACTATACGTGAAAAAATGAATGTTCGCGATAATGAAGTATTTACACCTGTTGATCTTGTTAATGCCAAAAGTTTAACTTCTGTATTAAACACATTCTTTGGCACCAACCAGCTTTCTCAATTTATGGATCAAACCAATCCATTAGCTGAAGTAACTCACAAACGTCGTATTTCAGCATTGGGACCTGGTGGTTTAACAAGAGAAAGAGCAGGATTTGAAGTACGCGACGTTCACTATACTCATTATGGACGCCTTTGTCCGATCGAAACACCTGAAGGACCAAACATTGGTCTTATTTCATCATTGTGTGTTTATGCAAAAATCAACAACTTAGGCTTCATTGAAACACCGTATAGAAAAGTAGAAAACGGTAAAGTACAATTATCAAACGACAAAGTAATTTATCTATCAGCAGAGGAGGAAGAAGAATATGCAATTGCACAAGCCAGTGCCCCTATTACAGACGATGGAACATTTATTAATTCTAAAGTTGTAGCACGATACAAAGGAGACTTTCCTGTTCTTTCTCCTGAAGAAATTCAATTTATTGATGTAGCTCCAAATCAAATTGCCTCTGTAGCAGCTAGCCTAATTCCGTTCCTCGAACACGACGACGCAAACCGTGCCTTGATGGGTTCTAACATGATGCGACAGGCAGTACCTCTTATTAAACCTGAAGCACCTATTGTTGGAACTGGTTTAGAAGCCAAAGTTGCAAGAGATTCTCGTGCTATCATCATTGCAGAAGAAGATGGCGTTGTTGAATATGTTGATGCCAACGAAATTGTTATTCGCTATAACAGAAGCAATGAACAGCGTTTCCTTTCTTTTGAAAGCGATATTGTACGTTACCAATTACCAAAGTTCAGACGAACCAACCAAAGTACAACAATTAATTTAAAACCTCTTGTAAGAAAAGGTCAAAAAGTAAAGAAAGGTGAACCTTTAACAGAAGGTTATGCAACACAAAACGGAGAACTTGCATTAGGCCGTAACCTTAAAGTAGCATTCATGCCCTGGAAAGGTTATAACTTTGAAGATGCTATCGTTATTAATGAAAAATTGGTTCGTGAAGACTATTTTACATCTATTCATATAGATGAATTTTCGCTGGAAGTTAGAGATACTAAACGAGGAGTCGAAGAACTTACCTCCGATATCCCGAATGTTAGCGAAGAAGCTACCAAAAATCTTGACGAAAACGGATTAATTCGCATAGGTGCTTATGTAAAACCCGGAGATATTTTAATTGGAAAAATTACACCAAAAGGCGAATCCGATCCAACTCCGGAAGAAAAACTTCTAAGAGCAATATTCGGAGATAAAGCCGGAGATGTTAAAGACGCTTCTCTAAAAGTTCCTCCTTCAATGTATGGTGTTGTAATAGATAAGAAACTCTTTTCAAGGCAAATAAAAGAAAGAAAAATTAAAACTGCTGAAAAAAATCTTATTGATAAGATAGATGAAGAAGCAAACAAACGCTATGCAGAACTCAAACAACAACTAGTTGACCGCTTATTCGAAATTGTAAATGGAAAAACATCACAAGGCGTAAAAGATTTCACCAATAAAGTAATCATAGCAAAAGGAGGAAAATTCACGCTAAAACAGCTTCAATCTATAGATTACAACAACATCAACCCTAATAAATGGACAACCGACAAAGCAAAAAATGAAATAATATCTCAACTCATTCACAATTATCTTGTTAAATACAAAGAAATAGAAGCTGAAGTAAAACGCAAAAAATTCACTTTAACCATTGGTGATGAGTTGCCTGCAGGTATAGTAAAATTGGCTAAAGTTTATGTAGCACAAAAACGCCCCATTAAAGTTGGGGACAAAATGGCAGGTCGTCACGGAAATAAAGGTATTGTATCTAAAATTGTACGCCAGGAAGATATGCCATTCCTTGAAGATGGCACACCAGTTGACATTGTACTAAACCCATTGGGCGTTCCCTCTCGTATGAACCTTGGACAGATTTACGAAACTGTTCTGGGTTGGGCAGGAGAAAAATTAGGAGTAAAGTTTTCTACACCTATATTCGATGGTGCTAGCTTAGATGAAATAAATGAATACTGTGACAAAGCTGGTGTTCCCAGATTTGGCAGAACCTACTTGTATGATGGTTGTACCGGCGAACGATTTGACCAACCAGCTACAGTAGGAACTATTTACATGCTTAAGCTTATCCACATGGTTGACGATAAGATGCACGCTCGCTCTATAGGTCCTTACTCATTAATTACTCAACAGCCATTAGGTGGTAAAGCTCAATTTGGTGGTCAGCGTTTTGGTGAAATGGAAGTTTGGGCACTTGAAGCCTTTGGCGCTGCCAATATCTTACAAGAAATACTAACTATTAAATCGGACGACGTAGTTGGAAGAGCTAAAGCATACGAAGCTATAGTAAAAGGCGATCCATTACCACAACCAGGTATCCCCGAGTCGTTCAATGTATTAGTTCACGAACTTCGTGGTTTAGGTTTAAGTATTAATATGGAATAATTTCCAACCTTAAATTTTGAAATTATGGCATTCAGAAAAGAAAATAAAATAAAACCGAACTTTAATAAAATTATCATTGGTATAGCTTCACCTGAAGAAATACTGGAACGTTCTCATGGTGAGGTTCTAAAACCAGAAACCATCAATTACCGCACATACAAACCCGAACGTGATGGGTTGTTTTGCGAACGTATTTTCGGACCTGTTAAAGATTATGAATGTCATTGTGGCAAGTATAAAAGAATACGTTATAAAGGCATCGTTTGCGATCGTTGCGGTGTAGAAGTTACCGAAAAGAAGGTGCGTCGTGAACGAATGGGACACATACAACTCGTGGTCCCTGTGGCTCATATATGGTATGTTCGTTCTCAACCCAATAAGATAGGAGCATTACTAGGATTAAACTCAAAGAAAATTGAATCAATTATTTACTACGAAAGATATATTGTTATTAATCCAGGTATTGCTAGAAGTGAAGAAATAGATAAGTACACCTTATTAACCGATGACGAATACTTAGAAATCATTAAAAGTTTACCAAAAGAAAATCAGCTCCTTCCCGACGATGATCCTCAAAAATTTGTAGCAAAAATGGGAGCTGAAGCAATTTACGAACTTCTTAAAAAACTCGATTTAGACAGCCTCTCCTATGAGCTACGAGACATGGCACAAAACGAAAATTCACAACAGCGTAAACTTGAATTATTAAAACGCCTTCAGGTTGTTGAAGCATTCAGAGAATCGAGATATATTAATAAACCTGAATGGATGATTTTAAAAATATTACCCGTTATCCCTCCCGAACTCAGACCACTTGTTCCACTTGATGGCGGAAGATTTGCTACAAGCGACTTAAATGACTTGTATCGCCGTGTTATTATCCGAAACAATCGTTTAAAAAGACTTATCGATATCAAAGCTCCTGAGGTAATTCTTCGCAACGAAAAGCGTATGCTTCAGGAAGCCGTTGATAGCTTATTAGACAATTCAAGAAAATCACAAGCAGTAAAAACAGAATCAAACCGAGCTCTAAAATCATTAAGTGATAGCCTAAAAGGAAAACAAGGTCGTTTCCGTCAAAACTTACTTGGTAAACGTGTTGACTATTCTGCTCGTTCTGTTATTGTTGTCGGTCCTGAACTTCAATTACACGAATGTGGCTTACCCAAAGACATGGCAGCAGAACTATACAAACCGTTTATCATTCGTAAACTTATAGAAAGAGGTATTGTAAAAACTGTAAAATCAGCCAAAAAGATTGTTGACCGCCGTGACCCAATGATTTGGGATATCCTCGAGAATGTAATGAAAGGCCACCCCGTATTATTAAACCGTGCTCCTACACTTCACCGCTTAGGTATTCAGGCTTTCCAACCAAAACTTATCGAAGGAAAAGCAATTCAACTACATCCACTTTCCTGTACAGCATTCAACGCAGACTTCGACGGCGACCAGATGGCTGTTCACCTACCTTTGGGCAATGCAGCAATATTAGAAGCACAATTGCTGATGCTTGCTTCACATAATATTTTAAACCCTAGCAACGGCGCTCCTATTACCGTACCGTCTCAGGATATGGTGTTAGGACTTTATTACATTACAAAACCTGCAAAATCTACTGCCGATTTTAAAGTTAAAGGTGAAGGTTATACTTTCTATTCGCCAGAAGAAGTTATTATTGCATATAACGAACAAAAAGTTGACATTCACGCAACTATTAAAGTACGCGTTCAAGATGTTGTAGATGATAAACCTGTTGTTCGTCTGGTTGAAACCACTGTAGGTCGTGTTATTTTTAACGAAGTTGTTCCAAAAGAAGTTGGTTTCATCAACGAATTATTGACCAAAAAATCGCTGCGTGATATCATTACCAAAGTTCTGAAAAAAGTCGGAATAGCCAGAACTGCTAAATTCCTCGACGACATCAAGAATTTAGGTTATTACATGGCATTCAAAGGTGGTTTGTCGTTCAATCTTGAAGATGTAATAGTACCTGCCGAAAAAGAACAGCTTGTTGAGGAAGGTTACAAGCAGGTAGAAGAAGTTATGATGAACTACAACATGGGGTTCATTACCAATAACGAACGATACAATCAAATTATTGATATCTGGACACATACCAATGCAAAACTTACTAATTTAGTACTCAAACAAATTTCAGAGCATCGCCAGGGCTTTAACCCCGTATATATGATGCTTGATTCTGGTGCTCGTGGTTCAAAAGAACAGATTCGTCAGCTTTGCGGAATGAGAGGTTTGATGGCAAAACCACAAAAATCGGGAGCTACCGGAAATGAAATTATTGAAAATCCTATTTTAG
>FWWL01002704.1_pt1 | contig 35193 bp, 24 predicted proteins | sample 2228331 | NCBI WGS metagenome assembly FWWL01 (sample SAMEA103939775, study PRJEB20133) | metagenome
CGCTGCGCTTCGGGTATCCGCTCGCCTTAGCGGGCCACCGTCCCCCCTTTTTAGGGGGGACTACAGGGGGGGTAGAGACGCCCGGCTATAAGCCCATCAGAGGCGATTTCAGTCGCTATGAGTAGGCAGTTACCTTCTATAAGTGAACCTGGACCCAGTCCAGGTTCACTTAAGATTCTAACCTTGAATTGCTACTTGTCAATTACATTAAGCCGGGCTATTCGTACCGCAGCGCATCAATGGGATTGAGGCGGGCCGCGCGCTGGGCCGGGTAGATGCCGAAGAACAGGCCAACCGCGGCGGAGAAGAGCGTCGCCAGGAGCACCGCGTCGAGTGTGGTCACGGCTGCAAAGCCTTCGTCCCGCAACAACAACGAGATCGCCTGCGCACCGGAGGCGCCCAGCACGATGCCCAGACTACCCCCAAACACGGAAAGCAACATGGCCTCGATCAGGAATTGCCAGAGGATGTCGCGCCGTTTTGCGCCCACCGCTTTGCGCAACCCGATCTCGCGCGTGCGCTCTGTGACGGAGACGAGCATAATGTTCATGATGCCGATGCCGCCGACCAGCAGGCTGATGCCCGCAATGGCGCCCAGGAAGGTCGTGAGCACACTGGTGATCTGCTGGAAGGTGCCGATCAGGTCATCCTGGCTGATGATGGTGAAATCATCGGGATCCCCTGGGTAAATGCGATGCCGCTGACGGAGGATGTCGGTCACCTCGGCGATGGCCAGCTCCATGGCATCGCCGGACGTGGCCTGCACGTAGATAGCGCCGAGGCGCGGCTCCCCCTGGGCCGTGCGCCGCGGGAAAATTTTGGCAAGCGCTGTGCTCAGGGGAATCATGGCCACATCATCCTCACTGCCAAAGCTGCCGCCACCGCCCTTGCGCTCCAGCACGCCGACCACGCGGAACGGGACCCCGTTGACGCGCACGATCTCGCCGATGGGCGCGGGCATATCGGGAAAGAGCGCTTTGGCAGTATCATCGCCCAACACGATGACGCGCGCCTGCGCGCTCTCGTCCGCGGAGGTGATGAAAGTTCCCTGGGCCACTTGCCAGTTCCGCACCTCCATGTAGGCTGGCGTCACCCCGAAGACCTGTACCGTTTTGTCGCGCCCGGGCACGCTGAGCCGCGCTCCTCCCTGCACGCTGGGCGCCACGCGCAGAATGTGCTGCCCCAGCTCCGACATTTCCAGCGCCTGCGCGTCCTTGAGCGTCAGATAAGCCGGGCGGCGCAGCTCCTGGGTGAGGGAGCCGGGAATCACAAAAAAGAGATTGGATCCGATGGCCTGGAAGCGCGTCTCGATGTAGACCTGGACACCCTGTCCGACCGACATGAGGGTGATGACCGCCCCTACGCCGATGATGATGCCGAGCATGGTGAGCACGGCACGCAGCTTGTTGGTGAGGAGGGCGCGCAGCGCCAGACGTACACTCTCTGCCAGATTCATCTACGCCTCCGTGACCGGTATGGGGACCGGCACCTCGCGCGCGGCCAGCAGCGGGTCGTGGATGATTTCCTCGCGCTCCAACAGGCCATCGAAGATGTGAAACACGCGCTGCGTGTGCTGTGCGATGCGCGGGTCGTGGGTCACCACGATAACGGTGATCTTTTGGGTACGGTTCAGCTCCTGCAGGATGGCCATGATCTCGGCGCCCGATTTGCTGTCCAGGTTGCCGGTGGGCTCATCCGCCAGGATGATGGACGGCTGGTTGATGAGGGCGCGCGCGATGGCCACGCGCTGCTGCTGCCCGCCCGAAAGCTCGTTCGGCGTGTGGTGGAGGCGCTCCCCCAGGCCCACCAGGCGCAGCATCTCCTGGGCGCGCTGGCGGCGCTCGCGGGCGGGGACGCCGGCGTACACGAGCGGCAGCATGACGTTATCCAGGGCGCTGGTCCGCGGTAGCAGGTTGAAGTTCTGGAAGATGAACCCCACGCGGCGGTTGCGGATGTCCGCCAGTTGGTTATCGTTCATCCGCCCCACATCCTCCTGCTCCAGCAGGTAGGTGCCACTCGTCGGCTGGTCCAGGCAACCCAGGATGTTCATCAACGTGGATTTGCCGGAGCCCGACGGGCCCATGATCGCCACCATCTCCCCGCGGCGCACGTTCAGGCTCACGCCGCGCAGGGCGTGCACTTCCACATCGCCCATGCGGTAGATTTTTTTGATGTCACGAAGTTGAATGACGTTCTGATCCATGTTATCGGAGGCTACCAAGATTCAATAAAGTGCGCTCCTGACTGAGCAGCGCCACCGTTTCTCCAGCCTGGAGACCTTCCAGCACCTGGGTGAAACTCTCGTTGCGGGCTCCCGTTCTCAAATCCACGCGCCTGAGGCCGTTCTCATCCTGGACGTAGGTGTAGGTCACGACGTCTCCCTCCACCTGTTCGGTGCGCAAGGCCCAGTTGGGGATGAGGAGCGCATCGGCGATGCTCTCCGTCACGATCAGCACGCTGGCGGTCATGCCGTCACGGACGGCCACCGTTTCGGTTGGGGCCAGCTTCACCTTGACCGCATAGAAGACGATGCCGCCGATGTTGGTGGCCGCGGGCGCGATGGTGTCCACGTGACCTGCCAGCTTCGTGTTGGGGTAGGCGTCCAGGGTAATGGTGACGGGCTGTCCCACCTGCACCTTGCCGATGTCCGTCTCGTCAATGGTCACGTTGATGTAATAGGCGGAATCGTCCAGGATCGTAATGGCGGGGAGCCCGGTGGGGGCAGGGGCGTTGGCGCGCAGGTTGACCGCGGCGACGATGCCGTCAAAGGGTGCGGTGAGCGTGGCCTGCTCCAACCGCGCCTGGGCCTGCTCCAGGCTCAGGTGCGCCTGTTCGACCTGCAGTTCAAGCTGGCGCAACTGGGTTTCGCTGGCGCCTGCTTGAAGGCGCGCCAGGGCTTCTTTGGCCTGAACGTAGGCACTGTAGGCACTCAGCCACTGCGTTTTGGCCTGCTTGACCTGTAGCTCGCCGCTTTGACCTTCCAGCGCCTCCACCTGAGCCGCGAGCTGCTGGTATTGCAGGTAGGCCTGATCGGCCATCCACTGGGGGATTTCACCGGCATCGGCGCGTGCCTTCAGGTCATCGTAGAGGGCTTTGGCCTGGTCGCGTTGTTCGATGGCCTGCTCCAGGTTCTTGTCCTTCTGGCTGATGGCGAGGTCTTTAGCGGTGCGGGCGGCATCGAGGGCCTGGGCGGTGCTGTTGACCGCAGCCTGGGCAACGCGGATATCGCCTTCACTGGGGCCTTGTTGCGCCTGCTTGAGGGCCAGTTCCGCCTGCTCCAGCAGGATCTCGGCCTGGCGCACGGCGCGTTCCAGATCCGCCGTATCCAGGCGCGCCAGGACCTGCCCTTTGCGCACCCGCTCGCCCACCTTGACCTGCACCTCGCTCACGATGCCCGGCAGCGTAAACACCAGGTCGGCGCGTTGCGCCGCGGCGACATTGCCACTCGCCGAGACGGTAATTTCCAAAAGGCCCACCTGGACCTGGGCAGTGCGTAACACCTCAGTGCTTTGCGCTTTCGCCTGGCGCTGTTTTAAAACGTACCAGGTACCGATCAGCAAACCGGCCACCACACAGACGATGATAGCGATACGTACGGCTGGTTTCATCTTGAGACTTCCTTTCTTGTCCGATGCTAAAGCGCTATTATACCGCATCGGCAGGCCGGGGGCAATGGTTTTGTTAGAATTTTTCGTGCAAAATGGTCGTCCAGGGCGGGGGAGGAGACCGAAAAAATCGTGCAAATCTGCAAATCAAAAATCTTGGCGTCTTAGCGGTGCATTGGTCAACCGCAAAGGCGCAAAGGACGCAAAGGATTTAAGAAAATCTTAGCGCCCTTCGCGTCTTGGCGGTTTAGAAGCGCCGGGGAAGGGCGTCCCAGGCGGTGACGCTGGCGCGCCTTTAATATGCATTGGGGGAGCGGAACAGGTTCACGAGGGTGCGAATAAGGATTTTGATGTCCAGCCAGAGCGACCAGTTCTCGATGTACCACAGGTCGTATTTGGTGCGCTCGGCGATGGAGGTGTCGCCGCGCAACCCGTTCACCTGCGCCCAGCCGGTCATGCCCGCCTTTTCCCGGTGCCGATCCATGTAGCGCGGAATGCTGCGCCGGAATTGCTCCACGTAGTAGGGCTGCTCCGGGCGCGGGCCCACCAGGCTCATGTCACCGATGAGGACGTTGATGAGCTGGGGCAGCTCATCCAGGTTGAGTTTGCGCAACCAGCTCCCCACGCGCGTGCGGCGTGGATCGTTGGGCACAGTCCAGTTGGTGCTCTTGTCTGCGTCGGTGCGCATGGTGCGGAACTTGATCATCCAGAAGGGACGCGCATCCAATCCCATGCGCTCCTGCACGTAGAAGACCGGGCCAGGTGAGTCGAGTTTGATGAGGATGGCGATGAGCAGCGACAGCGGGGAGAGGAAGACGAGCCCGACGCCTGCGCCGACAATGTCCATAGCGCGTTTGACGGCGCGCTTCCAGCCGCGCATCTGGATGTCGCGCAGGCTCAGCAGGGGCAGGCCGCCCAGCTCGGTGATGGTCAGGCGATCGGTCATGAGTTGGAATAGGTCGGGATAGAGGCGGATCGGCACGTGCCAGCGTTCGCAGCGGGCGATGAGCCAGAGCAGCTCGTGGCGTTCGGTGTCCTCCGGCAGGGCGATGATGATCTCGTCCACGGCTTCACGCTCCATGGCCGCGTCAAGGTCATTGATCGTACCCAGCACCGGCACGCCCTGGACCTGGGTGATCTCGGTGGGGTGCTCGGCGATGATGCCGACGGCGTCGTAGCCCAGGGATGGGTCCCACAGGATTTTCTGCAGGATCATGCGCGTGATGTCGTTGAGGCCGATGAGGAGCACACGGCGGCGCCCCCATCCATGCCGGACCAGGGCTTTTTGCAGCAGGTGGATCAGCCAGCGCAGCACAACCGTGAGCCCGATCGAGTAAAGCCAGGCGTACAGCAACAGGAGACGGGAGTAGTTGCCACCTGGGGGAAGGTCGCGCCGGATGAGGGATGTGATGGCCTGCCCCATCAGGGTGGCGATGGTGACGGCGCCGCTCACGCGGTACATTTCGTCAATGCGGGAGTGCTGGTACTCGTAGAGCCGGCTGAAATAGCACACGCCGACAACGGAGAGGGCGTGGATGAGGATCGTCGGCAGGTAGAAGCTCAAATCGCCCAGGTAGTCTGTGGCCGGCCCTGGGAATGGGATGGCGCGCCGGGTGTAATAGCCCAGTCCGTAAGCCAGCGCGGCCATGCTGAAGTCGCTGATGAACTTCAGCGCACGGATGAGACGCAGCAGGGCGGTATGGCTCAGGCGGCGCGTTTGACCTGCCATGTGATCACCCGTTCGATGAGGGCCAGGCTCGCTATGATGAGACCATCAAGCCAGCGCGCGGTGCTTGCCGCATAGTGCTTCTGGTAGAAGTGGCGCATGGCCTGCCAGAAAGCGATGCGCGCATAGGGGTTTTGGCGGCTGGCGGCGCGCTTGACGTGCAGGATGCTGACGCGCGGGGTGTAGTACACGCGCCATCCGGCGGCTTTCACGCGAAAGGCCCAGTCTAAATCCTCGCCGTACATGAAAAACGTCTCGTCCAGCAAGCCGACCTGCGCGATGGCTTCGCGACGCACGAGCATGAAGGCGCCGACGACGGAATCCACTTCGGCTTCCTGGTCGGGATCGAGGTAGGTGAGGTTGTAGCGGCCAAAGCGCCGACTGCGCGGGAAAAGCTGGGAGAGGCCGACCAGGCGATAGAAGGCCACCTCCGGGCTGGGGAAGCTGCGGCGACAGGCCAGGTCAAGCTGGCCGTTGGGGAGCACGACTTTGGGGCCCGCGGCGCCCGCTTCAGGATGCTCGTCCATGAAGGCGACCATTTCGCGCAGGGCGTGCGGCGGTAGCTCCGTATCCGGATTGAGCAGGAGCGCGTAGCGCGTCTGGCCCGCGTCCGGGAAGCCCATGGCGCGCAGGCCTTGATTGTTGGCGCGCGGATAGCCGACGTTGTCCGTGTTGGCGATCAGGTGCGCCTGGGGAAACTCCGCGGCTACCATGGCGGCGCTGCCGTCACCGGAGGCGTTGTCCACCACGTAAACGATAAAGCTTACGCCTTCGCTGCTATAGACGCTTTGCAGGCAGCGACGCAACAGCTCCCGCGTGTTGTAGTTGACAATCACAATGCCGATATCCATGGCCTGTATTCTAACACAGAAGCAAAGGGTAACAAATGTCGGGGCGCCCTCCTGGCGCGCTTTTAACCGCCAGCCTGCGCCGCGGGAGTAGTTACATTTTACCACTGACAGGCGGGCCGTTTGTAAATTGACTTTGTTTAAGGCTCGTCTACAATAAAAATGTGTCAAAGCAAACGTTGGTCCTGAGCCTGTTTGTTATTCTGCTTGAGGCCTCTCAAGCAGACTATTGACCTGCTCCCTTGAAGAGCAGGTCTTTTTTTGTCAGAACTGGTAACTGTTACTCATAGAGATTGACATCGCCTTTGATGGGCTTATAGGCTGGCGTCTCTGACCCCCCTGTAGTCCCCCTAAAAAGGGGGACGGTGGCCCGCTAAGGCGAGTAGGGGCGGGATTTATCCCGCCCAGGGAGCAGGGATTTATCCCGCCCAGGGAGCAGGGATTTATCCCGCCCAGGGAGCAGGGATTTATCCCGCCCAGATGGCCGATGAAACGAGGCAAGTAGTTACCTGAGCGAAACTTGTCCAGGTTTATCATCACTTTGCATGAGAGGAGGTAGGTTATGACCGTACGAGCTTCGTATGCGGAAGGACCGGTGGAGTGGGAGCGTTTTCTGGCACGGCGCACCCAACGCATGAAGAGTTCCGCCATCCGCGAATTGCTCAAGTTGACGCAATCCCCAGACGTGATCTCTTTCGCGGGAGGGATGCCGGCGCCGGAGTTCTTCCCGGCGCGTGAGATCGAGGAAGCCTGCGCCTACATCCTGCGCGAGGAGGCCGCGCGGGCTTTGCAGTACAGCACCACCGAGGGCTATCCGCCGCTGCGGGAGTATCTGGCGGAGTCCATGAGCAAATACGGCATTCAGCATTCGCCGAGCAACATCCTCATCACCACCGGCTCGCAACAGGCGCTCGATCTGGTGGGTAAAATCTTCATTGACCCGGATTCCTACGTCGTGACGGAAAACCCCACCTACCTGGGCGCGATCCAGGCCTGGAACGCTTATGAGGCGCGCTATGTGACCATCCCCCAGGATGAGCACGGGATGCAGGTGGAGCTGCTGGAGGAGATTTTGCTCAAGCAGAAGGAGATGCCGCGCTTCATCTACGCTCTGCCGAACTTCCACAATCCTGCGGGCACCACCCTGCCGGAAGCGCGCCGCCGCCTGCTGGTCGAGATCGCCCGCAAGTACGACCTCATCATCCTGGAGGATGATCCCTACGGTGCGTTGCGCTACGAGGGCGAGGATATCATCCCCATCTGTGCCCTGGCGCCGGAACGTACGATTTACCTGGGCACCTTCTCCAAGACGCTGGTGCCGGGCCTGCGCATCGGCTGGATCGTGGCGCCGGAAGAGATCACGCAACGCCTGGTGCAGGCCAAGCAGGGCGCGGATCTGCACAGCAGCACCTTCGACCAGATGGTCGCCAACGACGTGGCGCAGCGTGGCCTGCTCAAGATGCACATCAAGCGCCTGCGCAAGGTCTACGCGGAACGACGCGACACGATGCACGAGGCGCTGGAGGAGTTCTGGTCGGAGGAGTGCACCTGGACCCGTCCCGAAGGCGGCCTGTTCCTGTGGGCGCGCGTGCCGGAGGGTATAGATACGACGGAGCTGCTGCGCAAGGCGGTGGCGGCCAAGGTGGCCTATGTGCCGGGCGTGAATTTCTATCCGCACGAGGACGGCGGCTTTAACGCGATGCGCCTGAACTTCTCCAACGCCAAACCCGAAATGATCGTCGAGGGGGTGCGCCGGCTGGGCGAGCTCATCAAGCGGGAACTGATAGCGCGCGGTTGATGTCACGATGGGCGGCGCGGCTCGTCCTGGGAGCTGGTGCTGGTGCCGCGGCCTGCCGGCTGATACCTCGCCGCGTGCGGCCCATTTTCCAAAGCAAAATTTGACACTTTGGGCTTTAGTGGTATAGTCTAATTAGATGTTCCCTGGTTGTGCCCGTTGAAGCCGTTCAGGGAGACACGCCCTGAACGGCTTTTTTGTTGGGATTGGGGAACCGCCCGGATGTACCGTAGCAGGCGCTAGCCTGCCGGCAATTCAGTTCACATTTTTTGGAGGTTTGTTGTATGGATACACTGCGTGGCAAAGTTAAGTGGTTCGATGAGAAGAAGGGCTTCGGCTTCATCGAGCGCGCCGATGGCAAGGGCGATGTCTTCGTCCACTTCTCGGATATTCAAGGGGGCGGTTTCCGCACGCTGCACGAGGGCGATGCCGTGGAATTCGCGCTGATTCAGAGCGAGCGCGGTCCTAAGGCGTCCAACGTCAAAGTGGTCAAGTAGAGTACACTTCCCACGCACCTTTCCCAGCGGAGGCCCGGTCACACGGGCCTCCGCTTTTGGTTGGTCATCCGGGGGCGTCGCCTGAGCGGCGTGATGAGGGGCCTGTTTTGTGCTAAAATAGTATTAGCGTTTTGCGCGTACAGCATGAAGTGAGGGCACTGAGCAGCAAATTCTGCGCAGTGTGGGGGACTTCCCCTTGAAGAAGGCAGAAGGTATGGCCCGCCAAACACGAGCAACACAGCTCAGCCGTCTCGTCCTTATCTTGATCGCCCTGGCCTGTCTGGCTAGCCTTTTCTGGTCCTTTTGGACAGAGACCCTGCAACCTTTTATCCGGCAAAAACAGTATGTCGCTGCCGCCGTTGAAGCCGGGGGCTTTCTGCTGGCACTGGCTTCGGTGGGGCTGATGGCCTATAGTGCTTATCTTTTCCTCAAAGCTACCTTTGTTCTGTGGCAAGATCCTCATTTTCAGTATAAAGTTGCCATTGTGCAAAACAAACGCAATTTTCCACCGGATGTTGTGCGTCGCACGCGCCGGGAGAATCTAGCTGCCCTGTGGCTGGCCTGGCGTCCCGCCCTGGTGTGGATGGGCGTGGGGTGGGGCGTGATGATGGTTGCCGGCCTTCTCATCCGCCTGGCGGAAGGGCGACTTTGAACGCAAAGCCCCAAAACCTCCCCTTGACACAATTTCATTCTGTGGTATAGTTAAGTTTAGATGTTTCCTGGTTCGTACCTGTTAAGCCGTTCAGGGAGACACCCTGAGCGGCTTTTTTGTTGGGTTGGGAAACACATCACACGTACCGTAGCGAGCGTTAGCGCGCCGGAATTTAGTTTAAACCTTTTGGAGGTTTGTTGTATGGATACACTGCGTGGCAAAGTTAAATGGTTCGATGAGAAGAAGGGGTTCGGCTTCCTCGAACGTGCCGATGGCAAGGGCGATGTTTTCGTCCACTTTTCAGACATTCAGGCGGGCGGTTTCCGCACGCTGCATGAAGGCGATGCCGTGGAATTCGCGCTGACGCAAAGCCCGCGCGGGCCCAAAGCGGCCAACGTCCGGGTGGTCAAGTAAACACTTCGCACACCTTTCGCGCGGAGGCCCGTTACAAGCGGGCCTCCGCTTTTTTTGTTTTTGATGAAGCGCGCCGTCCGCGCGCGTGCTCGCTTTCGTTGGATGGGGCTGCAATCCCCGCCACCCAGGACGAGCAGCGGTGCTCATGCGCGGGCGTGTCGTCCTACCCCTTGATCACCGCCAGCGGGCGCACCCGCGCCACCTTGCGCGCTATCCCCGCGCCCACCACCGACTCGACCACAATGTCCACATCCTTGTAAGCTTCGGGGGCCTCCTCTGCCAGGCCCTTCAAGCTCCCCGTGTGGACCACGATGCCCTGGCGACGCAGCTCATCGCGCACCTCGGCGCCCTGGCGCTCGCGCGTCGCCTGATGGCGGCTCATCATGCGCCCCGCGCCGTGACAGGATGAGCCAAACGTCTCCTCCATGGCTTTGGCCGTACCGACCAGCACATAGGACGCGGTCCCCATGGAGCCGGGGACCAGCACCGGCTGTCCGGTGCTGCGGTAGACGCCGGGGAGCGCGGAATGGCCAGGCGCGAAGGCGCGCGTTGCCCCCTTGCGGTGCACGACGGCCTTCACCTTGCGTCCGTTGACGCTGTGCTCCTCGATTTTGGCAATGTTGTGCGCCACATCGTAGACCTGATGCAGCTCCCAGTTGGACACCTTCCCCGCCAGCACCTGCTCAAAGGTGAGGCGGACAAAATGTGCCAGCACCTGCCGGTTGGCGAAGGCGTAATTCGCAGCGGCGGCCATGGCGGCCAGGTAGTTCTGCCCCTCCGGCGAGGTGACCGGCGCCGCGACCAGTTCGCGGTCGGCGATGGTGAAGCCGTACTTGCGCGGCGCGTCCTGCATCTGCCGCAGATACTGCCCGCACACCTCGTGGCCCAGGCCGCGCGAGCCGCAGTGGATTTGCACCACGATGCTGCCCTGGCGCAGGCCAAACGCATCGGCCACATCGGCATCGTACACCATGTCCACCACATCAATTTCCAGGAAATGGTTCCCCGACCCCAGGGAGCCGACCTGCGTCAGGCCGCGCTCCAGCGCGCGTTTGGGGACCGCATCAGCGCGCGCGCCGGGAATGCGACCGCCATCCTCCGTGCGCTCCAGGTCCGCGCGGGTGCCGTAGCCGTGCTTGATGGCCCACTCGGCACCCTGGACCAGGATGGCCTCCAGGTCCTTCTGCGTTGCACGCACGGCGCTGCCCTCCCCGACGCCGCTGGGACAGTTACGGTACAGGGCCGCGTTGAGCGTGTCCAGATACGGGGCGATTTCATCCGCATCTATGAACGAGGCCAGCATGCGCACCCCGCAGTTAATGTCGTAGCCCACCCCGCCGGGGGAGATGATGCCTTCATCATAGTCGAAGGCGGCGACCCCGCCGATGGGGAAGCCGTAGCCCTGATGCACGTCGGGCATGGCCATGGCATACTTCAGGATGCCCGGCAGCGTCGCCACATTGATGAGCTGCTCGATGGATTTGTCGCGGAACGCCATCTCCAGCACCTGCTCCGAGCCGTAAACGCGCGCGGGCACGCGCATGTGCGGATGGTGGTCTCGGGGCAATTCCCAAATGTAGGGGCTGATACGCTTGAAATCTTGCTTGCTTGTCATCGCTCACCTCCTGGGTACTTTCTGAGCGCCCGACCGGCAGTAGAACCAGCCAGGGTGAGGGAGGGCAAGCCCGCCCTCGTCAGGTATCGAACACAATTTCCGTCTCGTAGCCCGTGGCCGTGCGTCGGATGGCCAGGTTGTGGAACGTGGCGGCTTTGACGTAGCTGGTGTAGCCTGGCCACGGGCCACCCTGGAGCGTCGCTTCCAGATGCGTTTCGCTCAAGGCTGCAAACTCCGCGCCGACAAAGCCAAAAGCGTGACACTCGCTCAGGTACAACAGCTCATTGAGCCAGTCCACCAGCAGAGTTTCCACGTCCGGCGCGTCTAGCGCGATGGGATGGGTACGGGTAGCGCACAGGCGCTCCGGCTCCGTGATGAGGCTCATCAAGCCCCGCCCCGCCGTGATGAACAGATCGGCCAGATCATCCGCCCAGACGTGCAGGGCCAGGTCTGCCGTGTGGCTAATCGGTTCCCAACGTCCCATCGCGTTTCCCCCAGGTACGCACAATAAACGCCAGCATGAAATCGCGCAGCGCCTCCACCTCGTTAAAGCCAAAGCAGGGTGCATCGCTCAACCCGAGCACGTCCGTGACGTAGGCGATGCGCCTGACCAATCCCGGCAGGGGATGGGGATCATGTGCCGCGCGGACAACCTCGATTTTGGGCAACCAGTCAACCTGCTTATAGCCTTCAACGAGCACCAGATCGGTCTCGTGCAGGCGTTCCAGCAGCGTGACCAGCGGCATTTCTTCCGTGCTCACGGTGGTGTGCACCACCTGCTGTGGCGTCACCAGCAGGGTCTGCGTGGCGCCCGCCTGGCGATAACGTGCCGTATCGCTGCCGGGCGCATCCGTGAGCACGTCACGGTGATGGGTGTGTTTGATGAGGGTGAGGCGCCATCCCGCCGCGCGCAGCAGCGGGATGAGCGCCTCGATGAGCGTCGTTTTGCCGCAGCCCGATCGGCCCGTGAAAGCGAGGGTCGGGATGCGGGGCGTGTACATGGCTTTAGAGATCCGCGCCCTTGCGGCGCCCGATGACGATGCCCTGCCAGGCGGCGACCACCACCAGCGTCAGCAGGGCCGAAGCCGCAGCTTCGGGCAGGCCATTGGCCACGGCGATGCTGCCGATGAGCGCCCAGGGGAGCAGGCCCATCAGCCCGATGACTCCCAACACGAGGATGGTGTTGGTGAGGCTCCCCGCCACGCCTGCCGCAATCAGACCGGCAGCCGGCCAGCGCTTGAGCGCCTTCCACACCAGCCAGGCCACGGGCCCGATGAACAGGCGCGGCAGCACCGAGAGCACCGGGTTGGTGAACCACACATCCGCTGGCCCGTTGGGCGCGATTGCTGCCTGCAACATACTGAAGATGCCGAAGATCAGGCCGATTGCCGCCCCCACGATCGGACCTTCCAGCACCGCGCCGATGATGGCCGGCACGTGCATGATAGTCAGCGAGGCCCCCGCGACCCACGGGATGAACCCCAGACGGGTCCAGCCCAACAGAACGGCGATGGCCCCTAGCAGACCTGCCACGATGAGCTTGCGCGTATTGGTTTCCGACATATCTCCTCCTGAAATAAAGTATAAAGGGTGTTGAGATTATAATCAAGACTTGAGGGCTGGCAAGTCTGTAAGCATGCTGCCGAGGGGCTGCGCGCGGTATCCTCCGCGCCTCTCGCGGCAAGCTCATTTTGGCATTTGCCCTGATGCCGGTATACTATAGATCCGACTTGAAACCACACATGGGGAGGTGGAAGATGGACGCGCTGGAAGCCATTCGCACCCGACGCAGCGTGCGCCGTTTCACGGTGGAACCTGTGACCGAGGACCAACTGGAGACCTTGTTGCGCGCCGCCATGAGCGCCCCGTCGGCGGGCAACCAACAGCCCTGGCATTTCATCGTGGTAGATGATCGCGCGCTTCTGGATCGCATCCCGGAGTTCAGCCCCTATGCCAGCATGTGTCGTCAGGCGCCGTTGGGCATTCTGGTATGTGGGGATACCACCCTGGAGAAACATCCCGGCTATTGGATTCAGGACTGTTCCGCTGCGACGCAGAACCTGTTGCTGGCGGCCCACGCCCTGGGCCTGGGCGCGGTCTGGACCGGCGTGCATCCGCGTGAGGAGCGCAGTCGCAGCTTCCGCGACTTGCTCAAGCTGCCCGATCACATCATGCCACTGGCTTTCATCGTCATCGGTCACCCCGCGGAGCGGCCTCAACCCCAGGACCGCTTCCGCCCGGAACGCATTCGCCGCAATCGCTGGTGAGGTGAGCTATGGAGCCTGCCATTGTCTACTGGATGGATTTACGCGCCAAACCGGGCCGCTCTTTGCTGGCGCGTTTTGAAACCTTGTTACGGCGTGCCGGCCTTGAGGAGCTGGACATGCGCCAGAAATTTGTGGCCATCAAGTTGCATTTTGGCGAACCGGGCAACCTGGCCTACATCCGCCCGAATTACGCCGCGCGCGTGGTGGCTATGGTACGCAAACAGGGCGGCAAGCCTTTCCTTACGGACTGCAACACGCTCTACACCGGGCGACGCTCCAACGCCGTTGACCACCTTGAGGCGGCGCACGAACACGGCTTTAATCCGCTCGTCACCGGATGCAACGTGATCATTGCCGATGGTCTCAAGGGCACGGAGTACCGCGAAATCCCCCTGGCCTTCAAGCACTGCCGCACCGCCAAAATCGGCGCCGCCATCGCCGATGCCGATGTTATCATCTCCATGAACCACGTCAAGGGGCATGACATGATGGGCTTCGGCGGGGCAATCAAGAATGTCGGCATGGGGAGCGGCTCCCGCGGCGGGAAGCTGGAGATGCACAGCGCCTCCAAGCCGCGCATCAAGGCCGAAAAATGCGTGAGCTGCGGCATGTGCCTGCGTCACTGTCCGCAGGGTGCGATTCATTGGAACGCTGACCACAAGGCCGAAATTGATTACGCTCTGTGCATTGGCTGCGGTCAATGCGTGGCTGTGTGCGCTTACGATGCCGCGCAGCCCGTCTGGAACGAATCCAGCGACATTGCCTGTGAGAAGATGGCGGAATACGCCTACGCCGTGCTGCACGACAAACCCGCGCTGCACATAAACTTTGTCATGAGCGTTTCGCCGAACTGCGACTGCTGGGACATGAACGACGCGCCCATCGTGGCCGATCTGGGGATTGCCGCTTCGCGCGACCCGGTGGCCCTGGATCGCGCCTGCGTGGACATCATCAACGCGGCGCCGGCGCTCCCCAACACCGCGCTCACCGATGCGGGGTATCGTGAGGGAGAGGACAAATTCGCCACCCTCTTCCCGCGCGTGCGCTGGCAGGTAACCCTGGATTACGCCGAGGCTATCGGCCTGGGTACCCAAAAGTACGTCCTGGAGCGCGTGGCGTAACGCGCAGGGCCTGTAGCGGAGCCGGTCATGGCCGCCGCTGCCGCGCGCAGCGGCGGCTTTATTGTCTTTGGGGTGCTGAAAGCTCAGCCACGGTGAGTGGCTATCCAAAAATTTCGCGTAGCCATAAAAAAAAAGGGGGAGGGGAGTCAGGCCCTACACCTCAAGCCCGGCCAGCGCACGTTGCAGCCCGGCTACCGCGGCCTGGAAGAGCTGCTCCATCACCTCCGGCGGCGCCTCGTAGGCCCCGCCGAATGAGCCATCACCCAGCGCGGCGCGCACCTGATCCGGCGCGGCCACGCGGTTGTACACGACCGGCGCTTTGCTGCCCGCTGGCAGGGGACGCACGCGCGTGAACGCGAACGCCTCCATCCAGTTGGCGTGGGCCGTCTCCAGGCCCGCGGCACGCGCCACCGCGAGCACCCCCTCATCCAACCACCAGTTGTACAGCGCAAAGCGCGCCTGGGGGAGAGCCGCTGCCAGCTCGATCAGCACCGGCGTCAGGATGCCGATATTTCCACCATGGCCATTGTTGACCACGATGCGCCGAAATCCCTGCCGCACCAGCCCCATGATCAGGTCGCGCACGACCGCGGCATACGTCTCCGGACGTAGCGACACACTGCCGGGATAAGCCGCAAAAGCGGGCGTCACACCGTAGTGCAGGGGCGGAGCTACCAGCACCCCCGTGACGCGCGCCACCTCCTGCGCCAGGGCCATGGGGATCAGGCTGTCTGTCAGCAAACTCAGATACCCGTGTTGTTCGCACGATCCCAGGGGCAAAATCAGGCGGTCATCCTGTTGCAGATGAGCTTCTACCTCCATCCAGCTCAACGCCTCGAACATCATTGCCTCCTCTGTTGCACGCGCTGCAACGCTTTAGCGGGGACGTGGCTGCACAATCGTATCGTACGCCGTGGCCGCGGCGCGCAGCGTGAAGTAGAACGTCGCGCCGGCGCCGGGCTCACTTTCCACCCCCACCTGACCGCCCATGCGCTCCACAATCTGGCGCACAATCGAAAGCCCTAGCCCATGCCCGCGCGCGCGGATCTGATCCATGCGCGTGAAGGGCACAAAGAGACGTTGCTGCTCTTCGGGCGTCAGGCCTGGGCCGTTATCCCGCACCCAAAAGCGGATCCAGCCGTTGCCCAGGTCCGTCGCCCCCAGCTCGATGCGGGGCGGTTTCCCCCCGTACTTAAGCGCATTGCTGAGATAATTGGCCCACACCTCCTCCACCCAGGCGCTATAGCCCATCGCGCGTGGCCATTGATCCGGCACCTTGATTTCAGCGCCTGTACTTTCGATCATATACCGCAGCCGGCCCTGCACTTCAGCCATAATCAGCGCCATATCCAGCTCGCTCTGCCCTACATCCTTCACGTGATGGAGACTGGACAAAATCAACAACTCGTCAATGATGGCGACCATGCGTCCGGTCGTGCGTGCGATTTCCTGGAGCATGTCCAGCTCCATGGCGTCCATTTTATCCTGCATGATCTCCAGCAACATTTCACTGTACCCCATGATCGCGTTGATGGGGTTCTTCAGGTCGTGGGCGACCATGTGGGCAAACGTATCCAACTGGCTGTTGCGCTCCTCCAGCTCTTTCGCGTAGCTCTGCAGATGACTTTGCGCGACTTTACGTTCGGCAATCTCCTGCTGCGCGCGCTCGTACAATTGCGCCTGATAAATGGCCACCCCCAGCGTGGCGGCGATTTCCTGCGCCGTACTCAAATGCTCCTGAGAAAAACTGCGCGCCTGGAGCGTCTGGATGTGCAACGTCCCAATCAACCGCCCTTCCGCCATCAGGGGAATCACCACGTAGGCGTGGATGCCCTCGTCCAACAGGGCCTGCTGGAAAGGCGTACGAGTGGGTAAGAGCGTCAGATCCTCATACCCCTGCGCAAGGCCCCGGCGGAGACGGACATCGGCGTGTAGCTCCTGGTACAGAGGTATCGTCTCCTGGACTGACGGAACCAGCGGCGCGTTTGCCTGGGCTGCGAGCAAGGTGGCTTTGCGCCCTTCTCGTAGCTCAAACACCAACGCCCGATCGCAGGGAATCAAGCGCCAGAGCCGATTCACCACGGCGACTGCGATCGTCTGCGTGGACCTGGCAGCAATCATGGATTCAATGATCTCACGCACCAGGCTCAGGCGCAGCAGATAACGCTGCTGTGTCATCTCCGCTTCTTTCAGCGCGGTGATATCCTCCTTGATGGCCACAAAATGCGTGATACGACGTTCGGTATCAAAAATAGGGGCGATGGTGGCGCGTTCCCAGTACAGGTTTCCATCCTTGCGCCGGTTATGAAACTCCCCACGCCATACCTGCCCGCTTTTAATCGTCTGCCACAAATGGCGGTATATCTCCGGTGGATGCTCGCCGGATTTGAGGATGCGCGGATTCTTGCCGTACGTCTCCTCCGGCGTGTAGCCCGTCATCGCGGTGAAGCTGGGATTCACGTACTCGATGCGCCCCTCCGTATCCGTGATCACGATCGCGTTTGCGCTCTGCTCAATGGCGCGCGTCAACTTGAGCATTTGCAGGTTCTGTTGCTCCAGGTAATGACGTTGGACCATCGCCTCCGCCTCAGCGCGGCGTTGCTCTGTCACATCGCGCAGCAAGAGCAACTGTCCCAACACTGCCCCACGGTAGTTTTCGATGGGCGAGTTATGCATCTCATAGATCCGGGGTGGGTTTTGGTGATAAATGAGCTCTGGCACGCCTGCGTCACTTTCCGTGGCGTTGCGCAGCGTCAACGCAGGGTGAGAAGCGAGCAGCGCCTCCCACGACACGCCCAGGACACTTTCCAGCCTGACGCCCAACAGGTGTTCCGCCGCGCGGTTCAGGTCCACGATAGCCCCGTTACGATTCAACACCACCGCGCCATCCCGCATCGAATCCAGCGCCAGCTCACGCGCCGCGGGCAGTAGCGGCATGCCCAAACTCTGCCGAAACATGGCCCAGGCCAGAATCAGACCACTCAAGGCAGAGCTGAAGGGCGTCAGGTTCAGGTTTGGATTCAATTGGTGCATGCTCACCATCGCCAGCACACTCAAACTCAACGGGACCACTGCCGCAATGATGATCCAGGTCAAGTCGCGGCGGCGTTGTGGCGCAACCCGTTTCCATGTGTGGAGCAACAAGTACAACGCAAGCATGATGGACAGGTACGTGTAGGCCGCAAAGATGTAATACAACAATCCTCTTTCAACCGCCAGCATCGTCAGGGACCCCCAGGGGACCAGGGCGGCACGCTTCCAGAGCCAATGATGCCAGGCGTTAGTCCAGACCAGGACATTCATGCTGAGATACAGTCCCCAAAGTCCTGCTTTCTGGAAGCGATTCAATCCCCATTGGGGGTACAGATAATGTGCAATCGCCAGCGCGTATAGAGGGCCCACAATGGAAGTCCCCAGATACGCCAGGGAAGCCCAGATCACCTTGTCGACCAGGGTTTGTGCGGCGATTTGGAACCCGTAACAGAAGGCCCAAAACGCATTGGCCAGAATCATCAAACCCATCATGCGTGCCGCCATCTGGCGCCGTTGTTGCATTAAGTGCGCGGCCATGTAGAGATTGAAAAACCCGACCAGGAGCAATATCAAGGTGTAGGGATTCATGAACGGTGCCATAACTTTCCCCCCTTTGTCAGGTTGACATGTCTGGATAGACGTTTAGTGCAGAGGCTCTTTGAATGGCCACTTATCCAGACTCCCCCCGATTTTGTGCCTTCATTGTACAACAATTTGCAAGAATGGTAAGCGTGCAGCAGACAAAAATCTTGCAGCCAGACGGAGGTAGAGAAATTTGAACCACAAAGACGCAAAGGACGCCAAGATTTTTCTTAAATCCTTAGCGCTCTTTGCGCCTTCGTGGTAACTTTTTCCAAAACAAAACGGGGACGGGGATAAAGAACCGTCCCCGTCTTTCTCATGCCTGGCGCTTTCAGGGCTGGATGGCGAAATACTCTGCCGCAGGATGTGGGATGACCAGCGCTGCGGTGCTGTGCTCAGGGACGATCTGCCCCGCCTCGGTGAGGGTCAGACCCAGGTGCGTTGTAACATCCAACAACGCCCACACCGTGACGTGCTGGCGCAGGTCGGGACAGGGCGGATAGCCCCACGAGTAGCGTTTGCCCACCTCCGGTGGCAGGCCCAGTGCCGCATTGACCTGACGGTGCGTCCACTCCGCCGTGGCTTCGGTGACCTGCGCGGCCAGGCCGTGCACGAAATACGCCTCGCTGAAGGCGCCTTCCGCCTCCAGGGCCGCGTAGCGTGCTTGCGCGCCCGCGCCTACCGTCGCCACCTGCAGCCCGATCCAGCCGTGGGGCTCGCTGCACGGCTGGACGTAATCCGCCAGACACAAACGCCGTCCGCGCGGCTGACGCGGAAATGCAAAGCGTGCTACCTCTTGCTGTGGCGTGCGCGGATCGTAGAGGATGATGACGTCGCCGTCGCTGTGGGCTGGGAACAAGTCGTATAGCGCCGCGGGCCGCAAATAGGCCCCCGCCATGGCCCACATCTCGGCCAGGCGCGCGTCGAATTCGCGCCGCAGCTCCTCCCAGGTCGGACCGGTTAGACCGCGCGCGCCCCAGCTCACGCGATAGAGCGCGTCGCGATCCAGCAGCGGCCACAGCTCCGCCAGAGAAGGTTCGAGCTTAATGGCCAAGGCGTTCCTCCAGTACGCGCAGCGCGTCGAAGGCGTCCTTGCAGTAGTACACCCCGCCCGCGTAATCCGCGCCGATGCGTTCCGCAAAGGCCGGGTTAATCGCCGCCCCGCCGATCAGGACCGGCAGGGACAGGCCGCGCCGCTGCAGCTCCTCTACGCACAGGCGCATCTGCGCACTCGTCGCCACCAGCAATGCCGAAAGTCCAATCGCATCCGCCTGCACCTCCAGCGCCTTATCCACAATGGCGCTCACCGGCACCTGCTTGCCCAGGTCGTAGACCGTGTAGCCGTTATTCACCAAAATCGTTTTGACCAGGTTCTTGCCGATGTCGTGCACGTCGCCGAACACCGTGGCCAGCACCAGCTTGCCCTTGCTGCTGCCGCTCTGGCGGGGCAGGTGCGGTTCCAGGTGCGTGACGGCGGCGCGCATCACCTCCGCCGCCTGCAACACAAACGGCAGGATGAGCTCGCCGGCGCCAAAGCGATCGCCGACTTCCTTCATCGCCGGTAAAAGGATGGTGTTCAACACCTCCAGCGCGCCCATGTGCTCCAGGCAGGCATCCACCAGCGCCTCCACGCCCTCGCGCCGACGGCGCAGGATGGCGTCGTAGAGCTGCTGGCGCACGTCGCTGGTGGGCGCGGCGGCGCTTTCTGCCCCTTCTGCCAGCCCGGCAAAGTAGGCGATGAAGCGCGCCAGCGCATCGGGCCGGCGATTGAAGATCAGGTCGTCGGCCAGGGTGCGCGCCTCCTCCGGCAGGTCGGCGTAGGGTGTGATCTGCGCCGGATTGACGATCGCCACATCGAGGCCCGCTTCCACCGCGTGGTACAGGAAGACGCTGTTGAGCACGCGGCGCGCGGGCGGCTTGAGCCCGTACGACACGTTGCTCACGCCCAGGTTGGTCAACACGCCCGGCAGGGCTTGTTTGATGGCCGGGATGGCGCGCAGCGTCTCGTGAGCAGCGTCGGCGCTGGCCGGGTCGCCCGTGGCCAAGGTGAAGGTCAGCGGGTCGAAAATGAGCGCGTGCGGCGGCAGGCCGATCTCATCCACCGCCAGGTGGTGCAGGCGCTGCGCGATCTCGACCTTGCGCGCCACCGTACGCGCCATGCCCTGCTCGTCAATGGTGAGTGCGATGACCGCCGCGCCGAAGTCGCGCGCCAGCTCCAGGATGCGCCGCGCGCGCGCCTCCCCGCCCTCCAGGTGCACGGAGTTGATGATGGCGCGCCCCGGATACGTCTCCAGCGCGGCGCGCATCACCTCTGGATCGGTGGTGTCAAAAGCCAGCGGGACGGGGCTGCTCAGGCTCAGGCGCTTGACGACCTTGCGCATCGTCTCCGCCTCATCGCCGCGCTCGGTGAGGGCCACGCACACATCCAGCACGTGGGCGCCGTTGGCGACCTGCTGCTCGGCCAGCTCGACGATGGCATCGTAGCGTTCCGCCAGGATCAGTTCGCGCGCCTGCTTGCTGCCCTGGGTGTTGATGCGCTCGCCGATGAGCAGGGGCCGCGGCTCCTGGTGCAGGGCCATGGCGCTCAGGTTGCTCGCCAGATACGGCACCGGGCGCTCCGTCCAGGCCGGGGTGGGGGGCAGGGGAAGGGCGTTCACGGCGGCGACCAGGGCCGCGATGTGCTCAGGTCCCGTGCCACAGCAGCCCCCGACGACGCGCACCCCCGCGCGCACAAATTCGGCCAGCGTGCGCGCGAAGTCCTCCGGCCCCAGGCTGTAGAGCGTGCACCCGTCCACGTTGCAGGGCATGCCGGCGTTGGGCAACACGGCCACAGGACGCGGGGACAGGGCGACCAGGCGGCGCACGCTCTCGCGCATCTCTTCCGGCCCGGTCGAGCAGTTGATACCGATGACGTCCACCGACAGCGCGCTCAGGGTGGCGACGACGGCTTCGATGTCGGGGCCGGTGAGCATGCGCCCGGTGTGATCCAGCGTGACCTGGGCCTGCAGGGCGACCGGGCGTCCGCTGGCGCGGATGGCGCGGCTGATGCCGTGGATGGCGGCCTTCACCTCCAGCAGGTCCTGGTGCGTCTCCAGGAGCAGCACATCCACCCCGCCAGCGATGAGCGCCTCCGCCTGTTCGGCGTAGACGGCGCTCAATTCCTCGAAGCTAATGGCGGATAGCTCCGGGTCATCGAGAGAGGGGAGTTTGCCGGTAGGCCCCATCGAGCCGGCGACGAAGCGCGGCACGCCGGTCTCCGCCGCGAAGCGGTCGGCGACCTGGCGCGCAAGTTGCGCGGCGCGCTGGTTGATCTCGCGCACGCGCGTTTCCAGGCCGAACTCGCGCAGGGCGATGCGGTTGGCGCGGAAGGTGGCCGTTTCTACGACCTGGGCGCCGACGCGGTAGTAGGCGCTGTGCACCTGCGCGATGGCGTCGGGCGTGTGCAGGACGAGGGCTTCGCCCAGGCCCTGCCAGGCCGCGCCGCCGAAAGCTTCCGGCGGCAGGGCCAGCTTCTGGACTTCGGTGCCTGTTGCGCCGTCAAAGATCACCAGGCCGCGCTGAATCGCGTCCAGATAAGGGGTATGTTTCATGCCAGTCTCCTTCCCGTCACTCTGCTTAAGCGCCCAGGCGCGCGCGCTCCTCTGCGATCACGCTTTCATCCAATTTGGTGAAAAGGGGATCGGGCTTCGCGAGGGGGCGCCCGGAGGGCAGCAGCTCAAACGCCCAGCGGCCCTGAGCGCCAGCGCCGTCGTAGTGTAGCACGGGGTAGGCTTTGCCGTCCTCGTCTGTGACCTCTTCCGCGCGCAATTCTCCGAAGAGCGGGGATTCATAGCCCAGCATGCGGTGCAGGGCTTCTGCCGAGAAGGGGAGGAAGGGGGCCAGCAGGACCTTGAGGGCGTTGATGACCTGCAGCGCGACGTACAGGCTGGTGCCGGCGGCGGCGCGGTCGGTTTTGATCTGGAACCACGGGGATTTGACCTCCAGGTAGCGGTTGGCTTCACGCGCCAGGGCCAGGGCTTCGCTGAGGGCGGCGCGCAACTGAACCGCCGCGAGGCGCTGTCCCACCGTGGTGAAAGCCTGCTCGGCAGCGGCCAACAACGCGCGATCCGTCTCGTCCAGCTCACCCGCGTCCGGCACAGCCCCAAAATGCTTGGCCGTGAAGGAGAGCACGCGGTGCACCAGGTTGCCCCAGGTGGCGACCAGTTCGCCGTTGTTGGCGCGCACGAACTCGTCCCACGAGAAGTCCGTGTCGTTGGCTTCCGGCAGCACGGAGGCGATGTAGAAGCGGATGGCGTCGGGGTGGTAGCGCTGCAGGATGTCCGGCAGCCAGATGGCCCAGCGGCGGCTCTTGGAGGCCTGCGCACCCTCGATGTTCATGAATTCGTTGGCGGGCACGTCGTAGGGCAGGTTGAAGCGCTGCGCCGGGTCGTCGGTGTAGAGGGACTGCGCACCGATCAGCTCCGCGGGCCAGATGACGGTGTGGAAGGGGATGTTGTCCTTGCCGATGAAGTAGTAGGTTTCGGCGCTGGGGTCATACCACCAGGCCTGCCAGGTCTGGGCCGTGCTCCAGCGTTTGGCCCATTCGATGGTGGCGGAAAGGTAGCCGATGACCGCCTCGAACCAGACGTAGAGGCGCTTGTGCTCGTAGCCGGCGAGGGGCACGGGGATGCCCCATTCCAGGTCGCGGGTGATGGGGCGTCCGCGCAGCCCGCCCTTGACGTAGTTGCGCGAGAAGGCCAGGACGTTGGGCCGCCAGTGGGCTTTGCCGGTCTCCAGGAAGGCCAGCACTTCCGGCTCCAGCTTGCCCAGGTCGAGGAAGAAGTGCTCGGTTTCGCGGATGACGGGGGCAGCGCCGTCGAGTTTGCTGCGCGGGTTGATGAGCTCGGTCGCTTCGTAGGTGCGCCCGCACTGATCACACTGGTCGCCGCGGGCGTCGGTGTAGCCGCAGTACGGGCAGGTGCCCTCGATGTAGCGGTCGGGCAGGAAGCGCTGCAGCACTTCCGAATAGAACAGGCGCTGGGTTTCGGTGTAGATGTAGCCTTTTTCCCACAGGCGCAGGAAAAGGTCGCTGGCGACGCGGTGATGGTTGACCGTGTCGGTGTGCGTGAAGAGGTCATAGCTGATGCCCAGGCGCTGCTGGGTTTCGACGAAGCGCCGGTGGTAGCGCTCGAAGACTTCGCGCGGCGTGACGCCCTCTTTTTCCGCCGTGACAGTGATGGGCGTGCCGTGCGAATCCGAGCCGGAGACCATCAGCACGCGGTTACCCGCCAGCCGATGGTAGCGCGCGAAAATGTCCGCCGGCAGGTAAGCGCCGGCCAGGTGTCCAACGTGTAAATCGCCATTGGCGTAGGGCCAGGCGACGGCCACCAGGATTGTTTTTGTCATGCTTTACCCCCTGTTTGGAATGGAATGTGATTGTAAATGGTGCAGGTGATCTGTCAAGTGCAAGCAAAACCCCGTTGCGCGAAGCAACGGGGCAGCGACGTCCCTCCGAATCCTCAACAGGCCGCGCACCTGTGAGGCGGAGGGACGGGCAACATCATCATGATGAGCGCTCCGCGGGTGGGCATGGGCTTCACCGTGAGAGGTAATCGCGCAGCTCGCGGCTGCGGCTGGGATGGCGCAAGCGGCGCAGGGCCTGGCCCTCGATCTGGCGGATGCGCTCGCGCGTGAGGCCGAATTTGCGCCCGACTTCTTCCAGCGTGTAGCTGCGTCCGTTCTGCAGGCCAAAGCGCATGCGCAGGATGCGCACTTCGCGCGGGCTGAGGGTGGAGAGGGCCTCTTCCAGTTTCTCCCGCAAGAGCTCCTGATAGGTCAGTTCCGGCGGGGTGGGGGTGCGGTCATCTTCGATGAAGCTCCCCAGCTCGTTGTCCTCGTCCTCGCCGACGGGGTGCTCCAGGCTGAGGGGCTGCCAGGAGACGCGCATCATCCATTGGACCTTGCGCGGTTCAATGTCGAGGTCTTCGGCCAGCTCCTCAGGGGTGGGCTGCTCACCGCGTTGTTGTTCGATTTCCTGGGCGCGGCGGTAGAGGCGGCGGATGCGGTCGCTCATGTGGACCGGCACGCGAATCGTGCGCCCCTGATCCGCGATGGCGCGGGTAATCGTCTGGCGGATCCACCAGGTGGCGTAGGTGCTGAAGCGATAGCCACGCTGGTATTCGAATTTCTCCACGGCTTTCATCAAGCCCAGGTTGCCCTCCTGGATGAGGTCCAGGAAGGGCACGCCGCGCCCGATGTAGCGCTTGGCGATACTGACGACCAGGCGGGTGTTGGCGCGAATGAGGTGATCCCGGGCTTCCTGGCCTTCTTCGATGAGTTGTTGCAATCGCTGGCGCTCTTCCGGATCATGGCCGTTAGCGCTCAGGGCGCGGCTGGCCGCGCGGCCCAGCTCGATTTTGCGGGCGATGGCCACTTCCTCCTCGTTGGTCAAGAGGGGGACGCGCGCCATCTCGCGCAGGTAAAGGGCGACCGTGTCATCTACCTCGATGCCGTCAAGGGTGCAGTCCTCGTCCAGCGCCAGGGCTTCGAGATCGTCCATGTCCTCCTGAACAGGGGATGGGTCTTCTTCTTCTGCTGCTTCAAGCTCAGGCAGGACGGCGCTGCCATCTGCTTCGTCCACGTCCGGACTGGGAGATGCTTCAATTTCTATGCCCGCGCGTCTCAGGCGTGCCAGAATCCATTTGAGCTTAAACTCGTCTTCTTCCATGCCCTCCAGGGCTTCGATGACTTCATCCAGTGAGAGGTATCCCTGAACTTCGGCTTTTTCGATCAATTCGTTAATGATGACGTCCATAAACAGGGTCTCCTTAGTCGGATTTGGCCTTAAGAGAGCGGCTCTCCAGGGTTTCTGGCTTGCAGACGCATTCACCACGTCCCAGGTGCCCGCCGCAGGTGGGGCATAGGCCGGGGCAGTCTTCACGGCAGACGGGGTAGGCGGGGATGCCCAGCCAGGCGCTTTCGCGCAGCAACGGGTCCAGGATGGCCGAGCCGTCGCCGTTCAGGTGCACAGGAAATTCATCAGAAAGGGGGGTACCGGGATTGCGGATCAGATAGTCAAGCTCTAAGGTGATTGGGGTGAAAAACAGGTCGAGACAACGTACACATTCAACTTCTGCCAGGGCTTGTAATGTCCCATGGATAAGGATGCCCTGGACAACTCGTGTAAGTTGAAGCTGTCCACGGAGGTCCTTGAGATGCAGGTCCTCTATTTTGATACTTCGTATATTTACCTCTGCGTACTCTCTAGTCCCCGCAGGTGCGTGCATTAAGCTTGAGAGGTCTACCCGCAACATTTAAAAATGCCTCCAAAGACGATTAACAATACCATTATAACATAAGTTAAACCATGCGTCAAGTTTTTTAAAAGATCATCTTAAAAAACAGCGTGGAAGAAGGCAAGCGGGGGGTGAGACGCGCCGTGCCCCGGGTGTGGGCGACCGAGCCCTGTCCCGCCTTGAGGGGAACCACGTCGGATAGACTTCAGTCTGTCTGTGTGGCAGGTTAAAACCCGTCGCACAATTGCTGGAGCCAAAACCGGTGTACCTTCGGCCCAAAATTGTGCTACACTAGACCTTATAGAGGATGCACAGATATTTTAAGGGGGGACTGTGCGCCTCACCCTCCTCAATTTTTGGGTTTGTCTCCCCTGCCAACTTGTTCAAGGAGGAGTAAGATGAGACTATGGCGTTATGGGATAGGCGGCCTGGCTTGCCTTGCCGTGTTTTTCGTGCTGACTCTCTTTGTCTTCGTGGCGCCCTTGCGGGCTGCCGGGTCCACGGCGGCGCGCTGGGCTGCGTTACCGCCGGAAGATCGTGCCGCCGCCATTGATGCGGGGGAGCCGGTTGATTTGTACGTGTACCTCTTCCGGATGGGCCGTCCTGCACCCACTCAGAACATGGCGTTTGAGGTAACGGTGCGCAATGACGACAGCGAGGTGCGCGCTCTGGCCGACCAGGTTGTGCTTACCGTGACCTTGCCTTCGGGCGTAAGCTATCTTTCCGATACCGCGGGCGTTTCTCCCAACCTTCAGGGCCAACAGGTCATCTGGCCGTTGGGCAACTTGCCAGGCGGTGAGGAGCTCAGGTTTATGCTCTTCCTCCACGTTGGCAACTTGCCGGTGGAGACCGAGCTGATCACGCAGGCCGAGGTGACCAGCGCCAACGATGAGTTCAACCCGGATGACAACATCTACAGGGATTACGCCTATGTTGAGCAAAACCACACCTATTTGTCTGTTGGGCTTGACTCCTCGGCCCATGAAATGGCGCCAGGCGCTATCACGCGCCATCGGGTAACGGTCTGCAACATGGGCTTTACCTGCAGCGATACCATCACGGTCACGCATCAGTTACCGGTGTCCATGACGGTGCTAGGATGGGAGAGCCTCACGCCGGGATGGATGATGGCGGGAGGGGATGCCCATACCCTGGTGATGACCTACCCATCACTGGGCGGGAATGGCGAGATTCCGGTCTGCGCCGAATTCGATGTCTTTGCGCAAGTCTCACTCATGGCGCAAGATGACGAGGTGCTCATCACGACGGGCGACATGGTTTCCCCAAGCGACCTGTCGGAGGAACCTGGTCACGGGCACGCGGAGCTGCACCAGACCGTGACCGGGCTCTGGGCTGACCTGAGCATCCGAAAGAAATGGCTGGGGGGCATCCTGACCGCGGGCGGGGACGTGCATTACCTGATCCAGGTGCGCAACGAGGGGACCAGTGGAGCGGCCAATGTCCGCATTACCGACACCCTGCCGCTTGCCACCGTTTTTGTCAGCGCCAAACGCATGGATACGCATGCGCTTTTCTCCCCCGTTTTGAGCGATTCACAGCGCGTCGTTTGGGAGCTCCCCTATCTCCCTGTAGGCGACACCTTCGAGTTCGACGTGTGGTTGGACATTGATGCGGGAGCAGTGCCTGGCCTTGAGTTGACCAATCTCGTCCAGGTGGAGGCCTTGCCGGAAGAATGGCTCACCGCGAACAACATCGCTTCCTGGATCGAGAGCGTCCATCCCTCTGGCGCCAATCTGCGCATCCACAAGAAGATCATCCAGGACACACCGTCTTACATCCAGTACCACATTGACTTCATGAACGTGGGGGACGACGTCGCTGAAGCGCCGATGATCGTGGACACCTACCCGGAAGGGATGGTCCCTTATTCCTACTATGCCCCAACTTACCTCAGCTACAGCCATTATCCCGCTTCGCGTGAGGTAAGTTTTAGCAGCTCTCCCTACGTATGGATTTTCCCGGGTCAGATGGATTCCATTGACCTCTACTTCTTTGCGAGTGAGCCGTTTGGCAAATGGTTCACTAACGCGGTGACCATCACCAGCGCTTCCCAAGACGTGGATCTGAGCGACAACGTCTCGACGATCACCACGTATGGAGGGAGCGAGCTGGCATGGGTAGAGGTGAACGTGAACCATCCTTACGGGGTGATCTCCGGCCAGATCAGACCTGAGGCTGGCTTTTACAACGTTTACGCGCAGACCCCCTCAGGCACCTATTTTACCTCCGCTGATGACGGTGGTTACTGGGAGATCTGGACATGGTCCACCATCCTGCCGGGGGACGTGATCACCGTCACCACGAGCGATGGGTTTGGCCCTGTCTCTATCACTGTCCCGGATCCCTTTGAAGCCGAGGCCGAAGCTGGCACGGGGGTGGTTGGGGGGCAGGTTGATGAGGTCCCCTACACACCCTTGACCGTCTGGCTCTATTCGGGCCATCATCGGCGCACGGCTTTAGGAGCAGCGGCGACGTATAGCGTCCAGTTCCCAGCTTTCCCGCCCGGGACCGGTGGACACGTCGCCTACCAACGCTTGTTCAGTATGGTGCCGGTTTATCTCAACCGCTACTTCTGGGATGACACCCTCAGCCTGCATGTGGATATGAGCGCTGACGAGGTGGCCGCGAATTACGGCCCTGGTCATGAAGTAACGGTTACCCTCAAGGGAACCGATAACGCCCTGATAGACCGGGCCCACGTATCTACCGAGTTGTGCAATGGAGTGTTGGGCAATAGTGGTTTCCATACCCACTTCTACTACGGCTGGGAAGGCGGCATGGCGCCTAATTTCCAGCCTTATCAGACTGTAGCAGTCCAGGTAGACGACGGCAACACAGCTGAGGTACGCCTGGGCCGATTCGACCTGACCTTGAATCCGAGTGCCGATGCCGTCACGGGGACCCTGCATGCTTGACGGCTGGGAGCGACTGTGGTGGACATCACCTGCCACCTGTACCTTCAGACAGAACCTTGGGAACTGCGCAAGACAGCCAGCGTTGTGCCGGATGGCACGAACACCTTTACATGCTCATGGGCCGGGGAGTATGACCTGACCCCGAACGATGTCGTCAAAGTTGAGTACCGGACCCCTGACGGCCATTACGTTGGCCAGACCATCCAGGCGCCCCGTCCAGCCGTCAGGGTCTTCAAATACGGCGATGGCATTCCTGGTCCAGGCGGTAATTTCCGGTACCACATTGAGTACGAGAACTACGGGGACGCCCCCGCAGAGGATGTGGTCATCACGGACGTGATGATGGGGCAAACCTACCTGGGCAGCACCGCACCGGTGACGCCGACCGGCACCGGCAATGGCCCCATCGTCTGGGCGCTGGGGACGCTTCCCCCCGGGGCGCGAGGTCACTTCGTCCTTTTCGCGCACGTGGTGGCGGCGGCTAATACCCAAATCAGCAACACCGTAAGCATCACCACCAGCAATCCCTACAACACGTCTGGGCCCTGGGAATTGAGCTATACGGTCGAAGATACCGTTTTGCCAGCCAATGCCCAATTGCGCGTTTCCAAAATCCCCTATCTCTGGCAGCCAGCGCCAGGCCAGACCTTCGGCTACGCGCTTACGGTCTGCAACGATGGTGACACGTCCAGCGCCGCCGTCACCTTGACGGATACCCTACCGCCCCAAACCACGCTGGTGGGGTGGTGGGGCGATGAGCCCGGGTGGCGGCTGGTGAGTCAAAACAACAACATGGTGACGTTTACCTACCCGACGGTGGGAGGTCACCGTTGCCAGAGCGTGGACATTCGCGTGCGGCTCGCGCCTTCCACTCCGCCAGGCACCTGGATCACGAATACCGTAACGCTCGCCTCGTCCAGTCCGGTCACCGTTGCCACGGACAGCGTCGGTTTGGAGGTGCATGGGCCTATCCCCGACCTGGGCGTGGCCCTGGAGTTCATCAGCGCCATGCTGACTCCCGGTGGAGAAGTGCTCTATCAAGTCCATTATGGGAACTACGGTAATGTGGACGCGGTGGACCCGCTGCAGATCGTCGTCACCCTGCCCCAGGGCGTCCAATTGGCCGGCGCCTGGCGTCGCGCACCGGGGGACTGGTCAACCACCATCCCCATCACACCGGTCGCACAAATGGGCCGTGACGTGGTCTGGGAGTTCCCGCCGCTGCAGACGATGGTGAGCAGCGCGTTTGAGTTCGCCGTGACCATTCCGCCGACCATGCCGGTGGGGGCTGAATTGCTGGCCCGCGCCCGGATTCAGCCGCTGCCCGGCGAACGGGATCTCATCAACAACGTGAGCAAGTGGCGTGAACAAGTCTACGCGCATGGCCCCAATCCGCGCCTGACCAAAAGCCACGAATGGAAAGACGGGAGACAGACCCTGGCTTACCGCATCAGCTTTGAGAATGTCGGTGACGTGGGGATCAATGAGCCTCTGGTGATCACCGATACCCTGCCCGCCGGCGTGATTGTCGGCAGCGCTTACGATGTTCGATACAGTTACTTTACGGAAATTCCCATCGAGGTAAGGGATGGGCTTATCATCGCCACGCTTCCCTACCTGCCGGCACGCGCCAATGGGGCTATCGAGTTTGAGGCGAATCTTGCTGAGCCCGGCTACAACCACTGGTACACCAATACCGTTGCCATGACCGTGCCTGCCGGTGATGCCAATCCCGCCGATAACGTCTTTACAGACGTGGCCTTCAGCGGTACCGGCGTGGAACACGTTAACCTGCACTGGGGATGGGGCCATCATGTCCTTGAAGGGCACGCGGTAGTTCCACAGCTTGTGCTGACCACACCTTCCCAGGTGTTGACGCTGCCAACAGAGGGTGGCTATTTCTACGTTGAGCTTGCTGAGCCGTTGGCCGAGGGCGACGTTTTGACCCTGAGACCGACAGGGGCCTCTGAGTCGGTTGAAATTCGCATTCCCGATCCTTACAGCGTGTTGGCCACCTCGAGCAGCGGCATCGTGGCGGGGCAGGTCGGCACCGAAACGGCAGATGTCTGGGTCGAGATGGAAGAGAAGGGCTACTGGCACATCTGGACGGAGCCTAACGGTGGGTTCTCGGTGAACTTTGGCCCGGTGCCGCGCGGCGCGCGCGGCTTCGTCAAGGTCGAGACCTGGCACAAGGGCGCCCTGGTGCGCGTCTACCGTCCCTTCCGCACCCAGGACCTGCTGCTCCAGGTCAACTACGCTCACGATTGGGTGTACGCCACGTATGCCCGCGCGGATGTGGCGGCTACGGTCAACGTCAACACGGGGACGGGGGTTTACACCGTCAGCGGCCCGATGGTGGTCACTTATTACGGAGAGGATCCGTACTTCTTCTCTGCCGATCACGTCTGGACGCCTGACACGCCGGACATTCGCCCAGGTCACACCGTGCAGGCGACCACCAGCGATGGCGCGAGCACCTCGCTTGTGGTGGGCACGATCAATGCCAGCGTGGACGTAAACCAGGATCGTCTAGTGGGCACGGTACACATCCCTGCAACCCGGCAGCTCCTGGAGCAGGCGCCGGTACGGGTGGAGTGCCGTCCGTGGGACGCTCCGCCGGGCGTGGAGACGATTGTCGTGATCGTGACCCCCAACGGGGTTGATACCTTTACCTGCAGTTGGGCCGGCGTCTGGGATATTCAACCGGGCGAAGCCATCGCCGTGTTGTATGAACAGGACGGCAACGCGGTGATGAATGTCTTCAACGAAGAGGTGGAGCCGCCAGCACCTGATGTCAAGGTGACCCAGGTCGCGACGCCGTTGCCCGCGGTGGTGGATCAGGCCCTGCAATTCACCCTCACGGTGACGAACGTGGGTGAGGGGGTGGCCAGTAACGTGCTCCTGACCAACACCCTGCCGGTGAGCATGACCTTCGTCAGTGTGAGCGGGCCCTCTTGCGCGCAGGCGGGACGCCTGGTGACCTGCCAGGTGGGTGAGCTGGCCCCCGGCGCATCAGTGCAGGCGCTGATCACCGTAAAGCCCCAGGCTGCGGGCACCTTTGTCAACAGCGCGCGGGTCACCGCGGACGGGGATCCCAATCCCCAGAACGATGTAAGCAACCTGACGTTTATGGTGGTGGCCGCCCAGCAGGTGCGCGTGTTCGCCGTGACGCCCACGTCGGCTCCCAACACGCAGGAGACGCCGATTGTGGTGCAGGGCGCGAATTTCAGCACGCCGGCCACGGTCAGGCTGATAAACGCCAGCGCTGAGGTGACGCTGTCCAACGTGACGGTGGTCAGCGCGCAGGAGCTGCAGGCCACGGTGCCGGCCAATCTGACGCCTGGCACGTATCATCTGGTGGTGAGTACCGCGAGCGGTGGCAGCGATACGCTGCTCAACGCCTTCACGGTGCTCAGCAGCGCGCCGCCGACGCTGCAGGCGATTGCGCCCGATCACGCGCGCAATGTGGAGCCGGTGCTGGTGGATGTGTACGGCACGAACCTGGCGCCGGGCCTGACCGCGGCGCTACGTCGCACGGGTCAGGCGGACACGGCGCTGCTGAACATCGGCTACGTGAACAGCACGCGCTTCAATGCGCGCGTGCCAGCAGGGCTACCGGTGGGGACTTATACCCTGGTCATCACCAACCCCAATGGACAAAGTGCACAGTTGGCTGATGCTTATACGGTGCTGCCCATTCTCGATGACCTGGTGCCGCGTGAGAACAGCTTCCTGCTCTTCCCGCCCAGCCCGCGCGCAGGCGATGAGGTCTCGATGACCATCACTGTGCGGCGCGTGGGAGGGACAACGGTACTTACGACGGTGGCGGTGGATTTCTACGTGGTGGATGCCGCGGGCGCGGAGACGTATCTGGGGCGCGGTCAAACGCCGGCGCTGGCACCGGATAGCCGTGTGGCCGTGTCGCTTGTCGCCTGGAGACCGTCGCAGGCGGGGACTTATACGCTGCGCGCGGTGATTGATCCCACCAATGCCGTGGTGGAAACGTTCGAGGATAACAACGTGATCACGCGCACGGTGGAGGTGTTGCCGGCGCTCAGCCGTGATGTGACGCCGCCGACGGTGATCGCCTTCAGCATCAACCAGGGCCAGGAGCGCACGACGGAGCGGCAGGTCTATCTGAATGCGCTGGCCACGGATAACGCAGGCGGCAGTGGGGTAACCCACCTGTTCTACATCGAGTATGTGCTCAACTTCAACACCCGTCAGTGGGGGGCGGTCGCAACCAGCGGCTGGGTGCCCTACGCGGAGGCCAGCACGGCATACCCATGGGAGCTCTATCCGCTGCCGGGGGTGCACTATCTCCAGGTCTGGGCAGCGGATGCCGCGGGGAACATTTCCCAGAACGCGGGGCTGGCCTTTATCAACTGGGTGCCGGGCGCGGCGCCATTTGCCATCGCTCAAGATGAGGTGCAGCCCTATCTGACTTCCTTGCAGGAAGGGCAGAGGCTCACCCTGCGCCTGACCTCCGTCACCGGTGACGCGGATCTTTACGTGTGGCGCGCCACCGCTACCGGGCCGGTGCTGGTCGCCGCCAGCTACCTGGAAGACCCGGTCGAGGAGGTGAGCTTCAGCGCGCCGGCGAGCGGCTTCTATCTGATCGAAGTCTACGGGTATGCCACAAGCACCTATTTCCTGGACTTCATCACGAACGGCGCGTTGCGGCACAGGTGGAGCAACGGCGTGATCCTGCCCAGCAAGGGCCGCGGCCTGCCTACGTCTGATCCGGGCCTGACGCCCAGCAGTACGACGGAAGAAATGGGCGTGCCCTCATCGCCGGTGACGCTGCGTGAGTATTATCTTTTCCTCCCCGTCACGTTGCGGGGAGCGCGTTAAGCGGTTGGATAAAGAGCAGGGCGGGGGTGTCCCCGCCCCGCTTTTGTGCGTGCTGCGTGTGTTTTATTGGATCCGCCACACGTGGACCACCGGTTTGGCCCCGTCGGCGAACAGCTCCAACACGTACAGGAGATCGTGCGCGCGGTCGTAGGTTACTTCACCGATGCGTGAGCGGCGCTGGTCGCCCACGCCCAGCATTTCGGGTTCGATGCCGGCCGGGTTGAGCAGGAGATGCTCATCTATGTCTATGACGGCATAGGGCTGGGGTGTCCAGGATGCGATTTCGCCCGCGGCGACGCGCGCCAGATCTGCCGGGTTGTAAAGGATGAATTGGGCATCAAAATGGGTGGACCACCAGCCGCGATAGTTGTTGTGGCCGACGCATTCCACGAAATCCTGCGCCGGGCAGGGAGTGCCATCAGCCTGGCGACAGGTTACGAAATCCGTTACGTCTCCATCCACGCAGGGATAGTCGGGACCGGCGGGGTTGACGTACCCGTACCAGTACTTGGTGCCGTTGGATTTGGTGCCGGCAAATAGCACCGCCGTCTTGCCGCTGCGAGTCGTCAGCCATGCGCCCCCTTCCCATTCGTCGGGATGCTGGTAGCCCCTGAGGCAGCGGGTGATGTCCGCGGTGTTGAACGAGGTTTCGTACAACAGGAGCACGGTTTCTGCCAGGTGGGTGCCTGCTGGCGCGGGGGTGCCGTTCGCGTCCACCCAGGGGCGATAAGCGAAGAGTGCCGGTCCCATCCCTGACCAGCCGCCATCCCTGAAGCGACCAGTGCCCAGATAGCGCCCCTGGGCATGGGCATCGGCCCAGGCGGCTGGAATCTCGAACATGTAGCCATTCACACTGTAGAGCGATTGGTAGCCGATGAACCATGGCCCTTGCATGTTGGGGGCTGCCAGGTTGAGGTCGAACCAGGCATGTGAGGCCACCGGTGGCTCCGGTTGGAAGTGCTGCCCCCAGGCGATGTGGATTTTGGGGCCCGTGGCCGGGGTGTTGAGATACGCCATGCCGATGCGCGGAATCTCATCCAGCCCGACAAAGCGCCCCGCGGCGACGTTGTGGAAGCCCTGCAGGAAGCTGGCCTGGGGCAGCGCTTCCAGGTTGCGCGAAAGGGAGGGCGCAGGAATGTTGATTTCAGCCACCTGATCGCCGTCCGGTAGGTCTCCGTAGGGCATGCGGTCGTGCCCGGTGATGAACAGCGAGCCTGGGAAGCCATCGTTGGGCCCTGACGGGTCGCCGTTGGGGTTGAAGGTCATGGCATTGCCGCCATACTCGAAGGTGCGGGGTCGTACGGCGTCGTCGGGCAGGCGGAACGCGCCCAGGTAGACCAGGTCGGCAGGTTGGACGAGTGCCCCTGTACCCGGGGCCGCGCGGGTTACCAGTGGCAGGTAGATGGTCGAGGTTGCTGTCGGCGTCATGCCGACCGGTTTTTCGCTGGCCTGCCCTGCCGGGGTGGTCGAGAGGCTGCATCCCATCAGGGTGCACATGAGGGCCAGCAAAAGTTTGTGGAATATTTTCATAGACGCCTCCTTTCCGTAAATCAGGTTTAGAGATTGGGGGCCTTCATCCCGTGCGTGATGCGGGTTGGGCCGGAGTTGGTCGCCAGGGTGATGTGGGGCGTGTTTGATGGTGAGAGACACGGAATAAGGCAACCCGTTTAATAATCTGCAGCGGCTCGGACGTGTTTTGCTGTAGATGCGGAAGTTATGCGGGCGCCAGGCTTCCGCGGGATGAAAGCTGGTTTGAGCCGTTGTTTGCCCCCAGGGTTAACCTGATTATAAGGGCAGACTGGATGATCTGCAAGTCTGCAAATCGAGCAAGTCTGCAAATCTGCAAATCGGAAACCCTCGTTTCGCGTAACTGCCTACTCATAGCGATTGAAATCGCCTCTGATGGGCTTATAGCCTGGCGTCCCTGCCCCCCCTGACGTCCCCTTGTCAGGGGGGACGTCAGGCGAGCGGATA
>FWWL01002707.1_pt1 | contig 35156 bp, 32 predicted proteins | sample 2228331 | NCBI WGS metagenome assembly FWWL01 (sample SAMEA103939775, study PRJEB20133) | metagenome
TTAGTTTTCAAAGAACCACTGCCTGATCGCTGCAGGCAAAGTTGCTTTTTACCAGAGCCGAGGGTCTTGGTCAAGCCTTTTTTTCGAGACCCTTAAAATCGCTGACGCGTGGCGTCAACGGAGGCCGGATTATAGAGATCCTCGTTCGAGTGTCAAGGGGTTTTTCCTGCTTGTCTGAAAAAAATGCTCTTCACCTTGTCTGCGGTGCTACACAAGGGTTTTTCTGCACACGAGGTTTCCCCTTTTTCCGTCTTCGTCTGGCAGAGCTATGTCCAGCCCCTTCCAACGGCAAAGGCAACCGTGAAGCTCCTTACAATGCGCCTTGCTTTGGCCTTGGGCGTAGGTTACAAAGCAGTCTCTTTGAGAAGCACCCTTGAAGCTCGGGTCCCTTTTTCATACAGGGACCATCATGACGGAAGGCTGTTTTATGAAGGCATTCAAAGAAACCGTTCACCAACTATGGCGGAAACTGGCCAGTGTTCGTCTGGCTCTTTTCTTGTTCTTTATCCTTGTCGTGGGCTGCATTGTAGGCACTTTGGTTCCCCAAGGGTTGAGCGAGCGCGAAATCATGGCGCGTTATGGGCCCGAGAAAGCCCGATGGCTCATGGCTCTGCAAATCACCGATCTTTATCATTCCGTAGCGTTTAAGGCTCTTCTCGTCCTACTCAGTGTGAACCTCACCGCCTGCACGCTGCAACGGCTTCCCAAGACAAGAGCTCTCTTGCGGGAACGAGACGACTTTTTGGATCCCGCCAAGCTCACCAAATACAGCCTTCATCGGGTCATGGAAGTGCCCATGGATTTTTCCAAGGTGCGGTCTTTGTCTGAAAGCGTTCTCAGCAGCACCTTTGGGCGACTCCAGCACCTGCACGCTCCAGCCGACTCTCTGGCCTTGGTGGCGGAAAAAGGCCGTTGGTCACGATATATGGTTTATGTGATTCACGTGAGTGTGCTCTGGATCTTCTTCGGTGCTTGGACGGGTTCCATGTATGGTTTTAAAGGAGTCTTGAATCTGGCGGAAGGTGAAACCAGCCAAGAAGTGTTTGTGCCCAGGGAACGTGCCATGATCGCCCTTCCCTTTCAGGTGCGCTGTGATGATTTCGATGTAAGTTTTTATGAAAACGGAATGCCCAAAGAGTTTCGATCGGACGTGACCATTCTTGAAAACGGCATTCCGGTTCTGAACACCTCCATTCGCGTCAACGACCCCATCAGCTACCACGGTGTCACCTTTTATCAAGCATCCTATGGAGCTTTACTGAAGAGGGCGAGGGTTGCCTTCACCAAATCGGAGGAAGGCGAGCGTTTCGAGCTGGACCTGCCCTTTGGGGAAGCTCTTCCCTTTGGTTCCACGGGCCGAAAGATCCAGCTTGTCGACTTCACCGAAGATTTCAGCGGTTTTGGGCCCGCCGTGGCCATGGCTACCTGGAAAGAGGGTGAGCAGCCTTCAGGCTCCTGGATTCTTTTGAGTCACCCGGATTTTCACGGTAATCGCCTGCAAGGGTATCAGGTGTCCGTGCTGGATTCGGAACGGGGGTACTACACAGGGTTACAGGTGAAGCGGGATCCCGGGGTTCCTATTGTCCTTTCTGGATTTGTGGCACTTCTCGTGGGCCTTTTGTGCACCTTTTACGTGTCCCACAAAAAGCTTTATCTCTGGGCACATCGAAACAATCCGGGTACAACCCTTGTGGCCGCCGCCTGGACCAACAAGAAAAGCCTTGCCTTTGAACGGGAATTCCAACATCTTTGTGACCGCCTTGCGGACACTCTGCATCGCCGCACACAGGGGACGTAGCGCGCCATGAACAGTTCCGTTCTTCTTGGAGTCACCACCTTTGCTTATCTTTTGACCACAACCGTTTATTTGGCCGGGGTCACCTTTCAGAGACCGAAACTGCTTTCTTGGGGCACAGGGTGTGCGCTTGTCAGTCTTCTCATTCAAACCGCGGGCATCGCGCTTCGTTGGAAAGAATCCTACGATCTGGGTTTCGGCCACGCCCCTCTTTCCAACCTCTATGAATCCCTTGTTTTCGGCTCATGGGTTCTGGTCCTCATCTATGTGGTTTTTGAAAAGAAGATGGGTCACCGTGCTCTTGGATTTGTCCCCACGGGTATCGCTTTTCTGGCCATGGCCTACGCGTCGTTTTCCCCTAACGTGGCCTCCAAGATTCAACCTTTGGTGCCGGCCCTCAAGAGCAATTGGCTTATCGCCCATGTGGTCACCTGCTTTATGGGCTACGGTGCCTTCGCGATCTCCTTCGGTTTAAGCCTCGCCTACCTCTGGCGCAGAAGAAAAGAAGGACGTCCGTGGTCTCTCCTTTCCGCCAGTCTTATTCCCAATGCTCGAGAACTGGATGAATTCAATTACCAGGTGGTCCTTTTCGGTTTCTTTTGGCTTTCCATCGGCATCATCACCGGATCCGTGTGGGCCAATTCCGCATGGGGATCCTATTGGAGTTGGGATCCCAAGGAAACCTGGTCTCTGATCACGTGGCTTATTTATGCCACGGTGCTTCATGCAAGGGCGGTGCGGGGTTGGAGAGGGCCAAGGGTGGCCTGGTTGTCGGTTGTTGGATTCTGTTCCGTCCTTTTTACCTATTTTGGTGTGAATTTTTTGCTGAGCGGCTTGCATAGTTACGCCACGAAGTAAAAAGCGAGCATGGAGGTGATCGGACCGCTCGGTCGTTGAAAACCCTAAATCAGAGAACCAAAATCGGATGACCGAAGGCGGCATGGACTAAGAGGAAAGGATCCATGGTTTTTGGTTTGGGCCCTACGGAATTGCTCCTCATATTGGGCATCGTGATTTTTATTTACGGTGGAAAACGCCTCGCCCAAGTGGGCAAAGCTCTGGGCGAAAGCGTTACCGAGTTCAAGAAAGGTTACCAGGTCGAAAAACCTGAGGTGCGGGACGCTCAATACCATCAACTTTCAGAACACGTGGAGCCGTCGGAACCACCGGATTCCAAGGGGGTATGAAATGTTTGGCATGGGGTTTCAGGAACTCCTCCTGATTCTTTTTATCGCGCTTATCGTGGTGGGACCGGGAAAGCTGCCGGAGCTTGCTCGAGCTCTGGGTCGAGGGTTGGCGGAATTTAGAAAGGCCACAAGCGATCTCAAGAGCACCTTTGAGCAGGATGAGACGGTCCAGGAGCTGAAAAAGGAATTCCGCACGGCCCAAAGCCAAATTATGTTGGAAAACTTAAGCTCGTCCATCAAATCGGAGGTCTCCAAGGTTGAATCCGCCCCTGAGACGACTCCACAGCAAGGAACGGTAGCCGAAGGATCTAAGACTGAGACCGAAGAGCCGAAAGAGACGAAACCTCAGCGTGAAACCGCAGAGAATCGAAGAGTCCCATGAGTCAGCCTGCCGATAAGATGCCGTTTACGGAACATCTGGAGGAGCTGCGACGACGGCTTATCATTTGCGCCATTGCCGTTGGCGTCGGGTTTGTCATTTCCTATTTCTTCAAGGAAAAGATCTTTTCTTGGCTCATGCAGCCTCTGCTGCAAGCCCTACCCAAAGACGGGCATCAGAAGCTCATCTACACGGCGCCTCACGAAGCCTTTATGACCTATATTAAAGTTTCTTTTCTCGGTGGCGTGGCCTTGGCGGTTCCGGTCATTCTTTACCAGTTTTGGCGTTTTGTGGCCCCCGGTCTCTATGAGCACGAACGCCGCTATCTTTACCCCATTGTGATCTTGTCTACGATCTTTTTTATCGGTGGGGCCGCTTTCGGTTACCTTATCGTTTTTCCTTACGGCTTTCAGTTTTTTGCTTCTTTTGCCACAGAATTCATCGCTCCAATGATCAGCACCAAAGAATTTCTCTCTTTTGCCACGCGGCTCCTTATTGCCTTTGGGCTCGTGTTTGAACTGCCCTTAGTCACGCTCTTTCTGGCAAAACTGGGGTTGGTCAAGGCAAGTTTTCTTAAAAAGCAGAGAAAGTACGCTATCCTTGTGATCTTTATTGTGGCGGCCATTTTGACGCCACCCGATGTTTTTACTCAGATTCTTATGGCCATTCCCCTACTTATCCTCTACGAAATGAGTATCTGGATTGCTCATTTCTTTGGAAAGAAAGAAGAGGCCGAGGCGTCGGAGGCGGAAGAAACATCCACGTCTCCTGCCTCGTCGGCTTAGAGGCTTCAAGGAGGCACATACGCCATCATGGAAACCATAACTCTGGTCATTGCCACTCGAAATCGTGCAAAGTCCGCGGAGATTCGAGCTCTTTTGCAGGGCTTTCCCGTGGAGATTCGAGATGTGACGGATTTCGGCCCGCTCCCAGAACCTCGAGAAGACGGCTGCACCTTTGAGGAAAACGCTTACAAGAAAGCTCTTTTTACGGCCCGTGTTTTAGGGCTTCCGGCTTTGGCCGACGATTCCGGCTTGGAAGTCGAAGCGTTGGGAGGGGCTCCAGGCGTGCATTCCGCTCGATACGCCGGCGAGAACGCCTCTGATGCCGACAACAACCGCAAGCTTCTTGAGGCCATGAAGGGGCAAACCCATCGTAAAGCCCGTTTTGTGTGTGTTCTATCGCTTGCCGTACCGACAGGTCCGGCCCTGACCTATGAGGCCGTATGCGAAGGGGAAATCACCACGGAGCCTCGAGGCAGCTTCGGGTTTGGCTATGATCCTCTTTTTTATTATCCGCCGGCAGGGAAAACGTTTGCGGAAATGACACCGGAAGAGAAGGCGGCGGTAAGCCATCGAGGGCGAGCCTTGAGGGAGTTGCGGGACGAATTCGACAAGGTGCTGGTCTGGTTGCGTCAAAGGTTGGCGGAAGAAAAAAGGCTTCTTTCAGAAGGTATCTGTATGCATGAGCACAGTTGACGCGCCTCAAAGTGTATCCTGGCAGGACTTTAAAGCGCACCTTCTCGACCGAGTGCATCATTGGCGCGTCTACGGACTTCCCGGGCGATGGCAAGTCCTTCGAGATTTGGAAGATCTTCTAAGATTTCGAGAAACCGTGCCGATGGAGGCTCGACCGCCTTTGCACCGTTTTCCGAAGATTGCTCTAGCAACCATCGACGACGGCTGGGGACACGGCCTTGAGGTCATCGAAGCGGCGGCTCAAGCCATAGGGGCTCATGCGGTTCGCTTAGGGCTTTTGTGTCCCCCCGAGGAAATCCTAGAGGCATGTCGCCGAAACCCGCCTGATATTTTGGGGCTGACCGTGCTTCGCGCCGATGCCGAACCCCTTGTGGCCGCCATTGTTCAAGGGCTTCCTCAACGTGTGACTGTTGTGGCCGGGGGGCCCGTGTTTCAATGGGATCCCGATTTTGCTCGACGCACGGGTGTTCATAAAGTCCTTGAGGACGTAGCCTCTTTTCTTCAGTGGCTCTCGTTGCTTCTTCCGTAGATTTTTTTCCAGGGTTCCTTTTTCTTTCGATGCACATCAGCAACAGCCAGGTAAAAGGCACCCACGGCCAGTTCTGCGCAGTGGTGTTCATGCTTTGGAAGGGTTTCCAGAAACTCGATGACCTGCTCCGGGGTCAGTTCCCAGGCGTCTTCCAAAAACTTCCCTTCCATCAGTTCACAAACGGTATTGGCGCAGGCTACGGTATTGAGGCATCCATGCACTTGAAATGAGACGCGTTTTATGGCCCCATCAGAGCCGGTGACAATGAAAAATTCCACCATGTCTCCGCACGAGCCTTTTTTCATTCCATGACCATCGGCATGTGCGAGAGTTTCCATGTGATCCGTTCTCAAGGCCATTTCCAGAAATTTTTCTGAATGGTGCTGCCAAAAATCATGGACTTCTTTATCCAACATCTTCGTCCCACCTCTTTTGATTCGACAACTTTTTCGTCACTTCAAACGACGATCTCAAGCGGAGTTATCTAGCAGGCGTCTCTGCATTCGTAAAGGGCTCCCTTTGCGGTTGCCCAAGCATCGTATACAGTAAAAAGGAAATCTTTCTCGCCATCGCAATGGAGTGACTCGAATATTCCCTCATCTAAAGAGGAGGTAGTGCCATGGCCATTGAACTGAAACCCATCAAAACCATCGGCATCCTCACAGGGGGAGGCGATGTTCCCGGGCTCAATCCCTGTATCAAGATTTTGGTGTATCGATGTGTCGAGGAAGGCTTTCGCGTCCTCGGCATTCGCCGAGGCTGGGCAGGGCTTGTGGACTACAATCCCGAAGATTCGGAAACCTTCGCCAAGTGCTTTCAATGGCTGGAAAAGAACACGGTTCGCACCATAGACCGTACGGGCGGAACCTACCTGCATACTTCTCGAACCAACCCCGCAGCCGTGCGGCTTAAGGAAGCACCTCCTTTCTTGGCATCTCAGTTCCGTTCCGAAGGGGAAAAGAAAGACTTCACATCCCATGTGCTCAACAACTTGGATCTACTCGGCGTCGATTGCCTGGTGGCCATCGGCGGAGACGACACTCTAAGTTATGCTGTTCGGCTGCACCAGGAGGGCTTTCCGGTACTGGCGGTCCCTAAGACCATGGACAACGATGTTTTCGGGACCGATTATTGTATCGGTTTTTCCACGGCGGTGACGCGGAGTGTCAACTTCATTCACGCCTTGAGGACGTCCACAGGATCCCACGAGCGCATCGGAGTCATTGAACTTTTCGGTCGTCATTGCGGAGAGACGTCTCTCATCAGCGCCTACCTTGCAGGCGCGGATCGAGCCATCATCAGCGAGGTGCCCTTTGATCCCGAAAGGTTGGCGATGCTGATTATGGAAGACAAAAAGAATAATCCAAGCAATTATGCCATGATGACCATCAGCGAAGGGGCACGGATGCTAGCGGGAACGATTGTGGAACGTGGCGAAGAAGACGCCTACGGCCACAAAAAGCTTGGAGGTATCGGCCTGATCACCGGCGAGATTCTTAAAAAACTCACAGGCCAAGACATCATCTATCAGCAGCTCTCCTACCTCATGAGAAGCGGAGCTCCGGATTCTTTGGATCTTATGGTAGCTGTCAATTTCGCCAATATGGCCGTGGATTTGGCCCTCAGAAGAAACTTCGGCCGTATGGTGGCTCTCAGCAAAGGCATTTACACGGACATGCCCGTGAGCATTGTGATTTCGGGACAAAAACGGGTGGACGTACACGAACTCTACGACGTGGAAAACTACCGCCCGAAGGTGCGCCACGTCATGGGTAAGCCCATGTTCTTGTATTGAACAACGAAGGGGCTTGGCACGGGGTTGCTTCACCCCCGTATCTTCAGCCCCCTTTTCTTAAGGTGCTTCTCGGTTACGAGTCGTCACCACCAGGCCCTCTTCGAAATACAAGGCTTTGACAACCCCTTCCAGGTCCTTGGTGGAAAACGTTTGGGGTGTTTGAAGTTTTTCCAAAGCTTTTTGCAGGAATCGAACACCTTTGGCCACGTTCGGCCCGCTCAGGCATCCTCGCAGCGAATAAAAGCCCCAGATCTTGTAAGGCAGCGAATAGCCTTCCTGCTCGGACAATTCCAGAAATTCAAACACCTCACCGTACGGGGAATGAAAAGGCCCCGTGAGCACTTCAATGGGCAAAGGCACCTCTTCGGCCATCACCTCCAGACCATGCCTTTCGCGTAAGTACGTTCTCAGACCCCAGACCTCTTCTTCCGTAAGGTAGCGCAAAACCTCTTCCAAAGCCTGGCGCCGTTGTCGCTCGTTAAGCTTGTCATAACCCGCAATGAGGTTTTCCATGGGAAGCACGGGGTCGGTTCTGTCCAGACGGTACCAATTGAGCCGAACCCCGTAGTAGGTGACTTGATCCTTTTCCAGTTCCGTCATGGAGTACGCACGATAAAGCCTCATGGGTTGCAAGGATCCGCCGGTTCTGAAAGATTTTCCTCCAGGAAGGACATGAAACCGCCTCTTCATGTCACACCTCCGGCAGCCCCAAAACCCTGAAAAGGCTTTGTTTGCCCCCGCAACCCTGTATCATTTGCGCACGGAAAAGAAGGAATCGGACTTGCAGTCCCCCGTCTGCTCTTTGACAGTGCATTCACTACAAAATTCCCCGTACTCGGGCCGACTCTGCCTCTTGATAATGTCTTGCCCCGTGGGGTACTGACTACAATTGGAACACCAATGCCATGTCTGACTGTCTTCCTTGCGACGATACACGACCATGAATGCCACCTCCTTTTTTCCACATACACATTTTCTGAACGTTTACGCGCTGAGGCACCCACCATGCACCTGCGTCGAAGCGTCGACTTGTAAACATTGTACATATTTTCTTCCTTGATGAACACTCTTTGATGCACCTTTTTTCTTGAGCTGTCCGTTCTTGAAACAGGGCGGCTAACCTATTGATTCCTTTTCCCTTGACACTGTGCCTGGGGAACGATTAGAAGAGCCTGTGCTGTGCCGGACGATTTCGCGAGAGTGGCGGAACTGGCAAACGCACTGGACTTAGGATCCAGCGCCCTCGGGCTTGGGGGTTCGACTCCCCCCTCTCGCACCCGAGCCGCCTTGAGCACCTTGTCCAAAAATGGGATGTGCCAAACCGGCCATTGCTTGACCGTGGACGTAACGAAGTTAGTCCCACTGGGCTTCTAACTTCGTTTCGTTTTTGGGCGAACGCCCCTTTCAAACGCATTGAATCCAGGACGTTTTTGGTTACCTTTTAACGTAAAGGGTCAGGGAAAGCTTAAGCGAACACAGAAGGAAGGTTTGACCGTGGAAATGAAAGTCACCGTGACCGACCTGGGGCCGACCCAGAAAAAGCTGCATGTTGTTGTTGAACCTCAAGCCGTTAAAAAAGAACTGGACAAGCGCTACCAGCAGCTCAGCCGACAGGTGCGCCTCAAAGGTTTTCGCCCCGGCAAGGTCCCGCGAAAAATCCTTGAATCCTATTATGGAAAGACGGTTCAAGGGGAAGTTTCCAACCAAATCATACAAGAAACTTATCCTGATGCTCTGAAACAAACGGACCTGAAGCCCATGATGGAAGGGGATGTGGAGGATTACCGGTTTGAACCCGATGGGTCCTTTTCCTATGCCGCCATTGTGGAGGTTCGACCGATCTTTGAAGTCAAGGACTATTTGGGGTTGGAGGTGGAGGCGGCACCCCCTGAGGAGATCACCGATGAAAGGGTGGAAGCCGAATTGAAAGCCCTGCAGGAAAGGCATGCGGACATTCGATCCCTTCAGGACGACCGTCCGGCTCAGTGGGGAGACTACGCCATCGTTGATGTGGTCCCTTACTTGGACGGAGTCGTTTTCGAAAAAGGCGTCAACAAGAATTTTTATGTCGAACTGGGTTCTCAGAGGATTCATCCGGACTTCGATCAGCACCTTGTGGGGCATCGTGCGGGTGAGACTCTGGAATTTGACCTGTATTTCCCCGAAGACGCAGAAAGTCGGGATCTGGCAGGAAAAACGGTGCACTTTGAGGTGACCGTCAAAGAGATCAAGGAAAAGATTTTGCCCGAACTCGATGACGCGTTTGCCAAAAAAGTGGGCGGTCATGCTTCGATCGAAGCCCTGAAGGAATCGCTTCGTGAAAGGCTTACTCGAGCCGTCCAACAGGCCGCCAAACAGCGCCTTCGAGAAGCCATCATGGAACAGTTGCTGAGCAAGACTTCCTTTGATGTGCCTGAAAAAGTGGTGGATCGAGAGGTGGATCGACGGATTCAGCATTTTGTGCATCAACTGACCGCTCAGGGACTCAAGATCGACCCCACCCGATTTTACACTCCGGAAGTGCGTGCGGACCAGCGTCCCGGCGCTGAAAGGGATATCCGATGGCGTTTGATCGTGGAACAAATTGCAGCCCAGGAAAACCTGGAACTGAGTGAAGATGAAAAAGATACCGTCTACACGGAAGTGGCTCGAATGTATCGAACAACACCCGAGCAAGTGAAGACGGAATACCAAGACAGCACCATTGTGGCGGAAATGTTTCAGCAAAAGCTGGAAGAAAAGGTTTTTCAATTACTGGAAGATCACGCTGTCGCCAAAGCCAGGAGCGAGGAGACGGCGAGTTGAGGTTGGGAGGCAGTGTCATGTCGTTGATTCCCATTGTCATTGAACAGAGCAGCCGTGGTGAGAGGGCTTTTGACATTTATTCCCGCCTTCTCAGGGACCGTATCATCTTTTTGGGCACAGCCATTACGGATGAAGTGGCCAACGTGATCATCGCGCAGATGCTCTTTCTGGAATCTGAAGATCCGGACAAGGACATTCATTTCTATATCAATTCTCCGGGAGGCCTGGTGACGGCGGGTCTGGCCATTTACGACACCATGCAATACATCAAGCCCAATGTTTCCACGTTGTGCATGGGCCAGGCAGCGAGTATGGCCGCTGTGCTGCTGGCTGCCGGTGTCAAGGGGAAGCGTTACGCTCTACCCCATGCTCGTATCATGCTGCATCAACCCATGGGAGGATTTCAGGGGCAAGCCACGGACGTGGATATTCAGGCTCGAGAAATCCTTCGCCTGCGTGAAGAGTTGAACAAAATCTTGATGCATCACACAGGAAGGCCTCTGGAACAGATTGAAAAGGACACGGACCGGGATTTTTACATGTCGGGGTTCCAGGCCAAGGACTACGGCCTGGTCGATGAAGTGATTGTGCGACGGGCGGAAAGCCCCAGCGAGGGACCTCGCCCTGTGTAGAAACTGATGTCGGTTCGGCCGACACTGTGGGCTTTTCCTGGGGCCTTCACGAGCGGCCGATTCTCAGTGAAAAGAAAGAGCAGAATCTTTGGGGGAAAGGGCGTTGTTACACGGCACGCCGAGAAAGCCGTGCAATGACGCCCTTCTTGTTTTTGGCTCGCATTTTGCTTTATTTGGTTGCACGGGGCAAGAGCCGTTGCTAGAGTGTCTCAGAAGGGTTATCATAGGGCAACAAACCAGCACTTGGGGCTGGCGATCTCAAAAGCGGTATCAGGCCTAGGGGACATAAGATGAATATAAGAGAGATTTTCCCCTGGGGTCAACGGAGGAGGATAGTCCATGGCGAAGAAGCGTGATGAGAGAACGGGAGAGCTGCGATGCTCTTTTTGCGGAAAGAGCCAAAATGAGGTCAAGAAACTGATCGCCGGTCCGACCGTTTACATTTGTGACGAGTGTGTGGAACTGTGCAACGACATTATCGCGGAAGAATACGAACGTGACGAGGTCAACCGGGCGACTCAGATTCCAAAGCCCGCGGAAATCAAGGCGGCTTTGGACCAGTATGTCATTGGACAGGAAAGGGCCAAGAAGATTCTTTCCGTGGCGGTGCACAACCACTACAAGCGCATCGAGCTGCGTCCGGATAAAAAGGACGATGTGGAACTGCAAAAGAGCAACATCCTCATGATCGGTCCCACAGGCTCGGGCAAGACCCTTCTGGCCCAGACTTTGGCCAAGATTCTGAATGTCCCCTTTACCATCGCGGACGCCACCACCTTAACGGAAGCCGGTTATGTGGGTGAGGATGTGGAAAATATTCTGGTAAGCCTTATTCAGGCGGCCGACTACGACATTGAAAGGGCGTCGCGAGGTATCGTCTACATCGACGAAATCGACAAAATCGCCAAGAAATCCGACAGCCCGTCCATCACCCGCGACGTGTCTGGAGAAGGTGTGCAGCAGGCGCTGCTCAAAATTCTGGAAGGCACGGTGGCCAATGTGCCTCCCAAGGGTGGACGTAAACATCCGCAACAGGAATTTATCAAGATCGATACCACAAACATTTTGTTTATATGCGGCGGCGCCTTTAATCACTTGGACAGCATCATCAAGTCTCGTACGGGGATCAAGGGGCTGGGATTTGCTGCCGATATCAGAAGTAAGGATGAAAAAAACATAGGGGAAACGTTGTGCCAGGTGCAACCGGAGGATCTCATCAAGTTCGGCCTGATTCCCGAATTTGTGGGGCGTCTTCCTGTCATCGCCACTTTAGGGGAACTGACGGAAGAAGAGCTGATCCAGATTCTTACGGAACCGCGCAACGCCCTGGTGAAACAGTACCGCAAGCTTTTTGAACTGGAAAACGTGAAGCTCCGTTTTACGGAAGGGGCCCTTCGAGCTATCGCCAAGGAAGCCCTTCGCCGCAAGTCGGGAGCTCGAGGGCTGCGATCCATCATGGAAAATATCATGTTGGATGTCATGTACGATTTGCCTTCACAAACGGATGTGGAAGAATGCGTGGTCAATGAAGAGGTCGTGATCAACAATGACCGACCTATCTTACTTTATCACAGCCAGAGCCAAGAATCGGCGTAGAAAGGTTTCTGGGAAAGCGGTTGCCTATGTTGGAAAAAATTCGCAGAAGAGATAATCTCGCGGCATCGAGCCGTTCGATAATCATGCCGTTGCTGCCTTTGAGGGACATCGTGGTTTACCCGGCCATGGTGGTTCCTCTCTTCGTGGGTCGAGACAAGTCGGTGAACGCCTTGGAAAAGGCCATGCACACCGACAAGAAGATTGTTCTGGCTGCCCAAAAAAACGCCAAAACGGATAACCCCGGTGCGGGCGATATCTACCGTGTCGGAACCGTGGCGACTGTTTTGCAATTGCTGCGTCTTCCGGACGGCACGGTCAAGGTCTTGGTGGAAGGGGAATCGCGTTGCCGTATTGCCGAATTTCTCGCTCAACCCGATGCCTTTTACGTGAGAGTGGAAAACCAGGAAGAAGTTTTCGATGCGGATCCCACGGAAGTGGAAGCGTTGCGCCGGGGTGTGCGCAGCGCCTTTGCCGCTTATGCCAAGCACAACAAAAAGATCACACAGGAAGTTCTGGACGCTGTCAATGAAATCGATGAACCGTCCCGACTGGCCGACACGGTGGCGGCTTACATGCCGTTCAAGATCGAGGTCAAGCAGAAGCTTTTAGAGATCCTGGATCCGGTGCGGCGGTTGGAAAAACTTTTCGGGCATATTCGGGCTGAAATCGAGATCATCAAAACGGAGGAGCGCATCAAGGGCCGGGTCAAGAAGCAGATGGAAAAGACCCAGCGGGAATACTATCTCAATGAACAGATGCGTGCCATCCAAAAGGAAATGGGAGAAAAGGACGATTTCAAGTCCGAACTAGAAGAGCTCGAAAAGCGCATCAAAAAGAAACGGCTCAGCAAAGAGGCGGCGGCCAAGGTGCGTCATGAGTTCAAGAAACTGAAACTGATGTCTCCCATGAGCGCCGAAGCCACCGTGGTGCGCAATTACATCGATTGGATTCTTTCCTTGCCTTGGTGTGAAAAGACCAAGGATAAACTGGACATTGATCAGGCGGCGGCTGTTTTGGACGAAGATCACTACGGGCTGGAAAAACCCAAGCAGCGCATCCTGGAATACTTGGCCGTGCAGTCTCTGGTGAAAAAGATCAAGGGTCCCATTTTGTGCTTTGTGGGCCCTCCTGGTGTCGGCAAGACCTCTTTGGCACGATCCATCGCGCGAGCCATGAACCGCAACTTTGTCCGGCTGTCTTTGGGAGGCGTGCGAGACGAGGCGGAAATTCGAGGGCATCGACGCACCTACATCGGGGCTATGCCCGGCAAAATTATTCAAAGCCTTCGCAAGGTGAAAAGCAACAATCCTGTGTTTTGTCTGGATGAAATCGACAAGATGACCATGGATTTTCGAGGTGATCCTGCGGCGGCGCTGCTGGAAGTCTTGGATCCGGAACAGAACTTCGCCTTCAACGACCATTACCTAGATCTGGATTTCGATCTGTCGTCGGTCTTTTTCATCACCACCGCTAACACGCTCCACTCCATTCCCCTACCCTTGCAAGATCGCATGGAAATCATTCGACTGCCGGGATACACGGAAATCGAAAAGCTGCAGATCGCCAAAGGGTTTTTGGTGCCCAAACAATGCGAAGCCAACGGCATCACGCAGGAAAATGTCGTCTTTTCCGATGAGACGCTGCTGCACATTATTCGCCATTACACGAAAGAGGCAGGAGTACGTAATTTAGAGCGAGAAATCGCCTCCATCTGCCGTAAGGTGGCAAAGGAAGTGGTTCGAAGCGGCCCTCAGACTCGCGTGGTGCTCACGGAAGACATCATTCAGGAATACCTGGGCGTGCCTAAGTTCCGTTATGGTCGAGCCGAGGAGAGCGATGAGGTGGGGTTGGCCATCGGGTTGGCGTGGACGGAATTCGGCGGCGACCTTCTGGGCATTGAGACGGTGATCATGCCCGGCAAGGGCAAGATCATCATCACGGGTAAACTTGGGGAAGTGATGCAGGAATCCGCTCAAGCCGCCTTCAGTTATGTGCGTTCTCGAGCGGAACGCTTAGGCATTCCCAAGGATTTTTATGAAAACACCGACTTGCATGTTCATGTGCCGGAAGGAGCTATTCCGAAGGATGGTCCTTCCGCCGGAATCACCATGGCCACGTCCATGGTGTCCGCCCTGACCAAGATCCCTGTGCGTAGTGATGTCGCCATGACGGGCGAAATTACACTTCGCGGAAGAGTGCTGCCCATTGGAGGACTCAAGGAAAAGATTCTGGCAGCTCATCGAGGCCTTATCAAGACGGTGCTGATTCCTGAAGAAAACGCAAAAGATTTGCGTGACATTCCGGCGAAGATTCTTGAAGAGGTCAACGTGGAACTTGTGGGGCACATGGACGAGGTGCTGCGTAAGGCTCTGGTCTTGGACGATCCGGACCGACTCTTCAAGGACACTTCGACGCCTGCGCAACCTGTGTTCTTTGGAGCCGAGCCGGTCCCATGCCCGGAAGACATCCACGCTCATTAGGAGGACCTAAAAACCGCTTGACATAGCCGTGGGAAATCGGCTACTAAGGGGCCTCACGCAAGGGCGAGGCCGACATGATCCCGACGGAATTTCGGGGGCGGATAGCTCAGGTGGGAGAGCATCGGCCTTACAAGCCGGGGGTCGCAGGTTCGAGCCCTGTTCCGCCCACCACGACACAAGGGGACGTAGTTAAGACGGTTATAACGCCGGCCTGTCACGCCGGAGGCCGCCGGTTCAAGTCCGGTCGTCCCCGCCAGTTATCAAGAAGGGCTTTACCGTTTTGAGGTAAAGCCCTTTTTTTGTGCCCATTGACCTCGACCAACCAGTTACCCTGGGGAGGGGGAAACCATGGAAGAACGCGCGACCCACAAGACGGAAATCGCTGACAAACCTTTTTTATGGAAATTTGTTCGATTGGGTGGCTTCGACCAGGTGGACATCCATTCCGGAAAGGCCTTGCTCGCCTTGGACCAATTGGACCAGAAGCTGTGGACGGCCCTCAGTTGCCCCGTAAAGGGTTTAGAATTCGACGAGGCCACCTTGCGCCTTATCGATAGCGACCGAGATGGACGAATTCGAGCTCCGGAACTGATCGCAGCCGTGAAATGGGCTGGAAAACTCTTGAAGAATCCAGACGACCTGCTCAAGGGCTCCCCGCACCTCTCTTTGGACGCCATTGACGACAGCACCGAGGAAGGGTCGCAGATCCTAAAGTCGGCTCGAAGGATCTTGATCAATTTGGGCAAACCTGAGGCCACGAGCATCACCGTCGATGATACGGCAAATACGGCTCAGATTTTTGCCGACACTCCTTTTAACGGAGACGGCGTCATTTGCCCGGAGTCCGCAGAAGACGAGGAGACCGCTCAGACCATTCGGGATATCATGGTATGTATGGGAGGTGATATGGACCGAAGCGGTCGGCCCGGCATCGGTGAGGAAAAACTCACGGCTTTCTTCGCAGAGGCGCACGCGTACCTGGACTGGTGGGGCGAAGCCGAAAAGAATGCAGGTCGCATTCTTTTTTTAGGGAGTGACACGGAAGAAGCCGCATCCATCTTTCGAACCATTCAACCGAAAATTGAGGACTATTTCGTTCGGTGCCGATTGGCATGTTATGACGACCGTGCTTTGGAACATCTCAATCCATCGGCCACCGAATACCAGTCTTTAGCCATCAAAAATCTTTCAACGTCGTTGGATAAAGTTGCGTCTTTGCCTCTTGCCCGCATCGAATCGAACGGCTCTCTTCCTCTGACAAACGGCATCAATCCCGCCTGGGCAATCCTTTTGGAACAATTTCGCCTCAAGGTCTTGATACCCTTGCTTGGAGATAGGCCACGGCTTTCTTTTGAGGATTGGCATAACCTTTGTGGCAGGTTTGCCGCTCTGGAGGCCTGGCTTGCGGCCAAAAAGGGTTCGGTTGTAGAAACCTTGGGAGTGCAACGGGTCAAAGAGATCGTCTTCGGTCCCGCTCGACAAAAGGTCTTTGATCTTCTTGCTCAGGACAAGGCCTTACAAGATGAAGCGAATGCCATCGACAGTGTCAATCGTTTGGTTCGCTACCACAGAGATCTGTTTTGTCTGGTGAGGAATTTCGTTTCCTTTGCGGACTTCTATAGTCCTAAAGCTCAGGCCATCTTCCAGGTCGGCACCCTCTATCTCGATCAGCGAAGTTGCACCCTGTGTCTTCGGGTGGACGATATCGATGCTCATAGTGCTCTGGCAAGCCTTGGGCGAACCTACCTGGCTTATTGCACGTGCAAGCGACGAGGCGGCAGTGAAGTTATGAACATCGCGGCCGCCTTTACCGATGGGGATGCGGACAACCTGCGCGTTGGGAGAAACGGGGTCTTCTACGATAGGCAGGGACGCGACTGGGACGCCACCATTGTAAAGATTGTGGAACATCCCATCAGCATTCGGCAGGCTTTTTGGGCCCCTTACAAGCGCTTCGCACGCATGGTCGCCGAGCAGATTGAAAAATTTGCCGCATCCAAAGAAACCAGTGTGGACTCTAAGCTTTCCACCGTAGCCGTAACGGCGACAACCCAGGCCACGGCTCCTCCTTCGACACCGCCTGCTCCAGCGGCCCCCTTTGACATTGGTAAATTTGCCGGCATCTTTGCGGCGATCGGTCTCGCCGTCGGCGCTCTTGGGACAGCCTTGGCTTCCTTCATGACCGGCTTGATGACCCTGCAATGGTGGCAGATCCCTTTGGCTCTTGCAGGTCTTGTGCTGGCCATTTCCGGCCCGTCCATGATCATCGCATGGCTGAAATTACGTCAACGCAACCTGGGACCCATCCTCGATGCCTGTGGCTGGGCTGTGAACACCCGCGCACGACTCAACATTCCCTTTGGAAAAACCCTCACCGGAGTCGCTCGGCTTCCCGAGGGAGCCCAGCGCACACTCAAGGATCCCTATGCTGAAAAGTCAAAGGCCTGGAAACTGTGGCTGCTTCTTGTGGCTCTCCTTGCAGCTGCTCTCATTCTATGGAATAAAGACTGCTTTCAAACAAAAGGCGCTTTAGAAAAAACCCAGCCTGCCGTGACCGCTCCGGCGGAACAGCCCACATCCTCCACACAAGCCCCGGAAAAACCGGCTTCGAACCCGTCATCAAAACCCGCGGCATCTTCCAAGACCCACTGAAGATTGACAAAAACTTCGAGGAGAAAAGGCAGGGCCGAAGGCGACATCGCCTTCGGCCCTGCTTTCTCAACATTGCCATGAATCTTTAAATGTTAATTCAGTCGGTTCTGGAACGGCACTCCACGACCCCTTTTACCACACCTTCAAGAGCACGGGCTTACAGGCGGAAGAGCTCGCGAAAGACCTGACGCACCTGATCCGGAGTCCACAGGGTTGTGCCACGCGCTGAAGGATCTCGTAGAGTGTCCAGAATATTCAGGGCTTCGTGGCGATCTTCGACGGATAGCTCCATGGATTTTGATGTCCTTTCCGGTACCGACTCATTCACATCTCCGGAAATGCCCAGAATAGGCCCAAGGGTTTCCAGCATGCCGGCCAAAGGACGCCCTAGCACTCGGCCATCCCCGTCCAGGTCCACGAAGGGATCTTTCGCGGCAATGTCGTTCAGCATGGATTCACTAAGCTTTGGCACATTCCAACCATATCGGATCTTCAACGTGGAAAGAAACTCGTTGGCAATCAAGGCGTGACCGATGTTGGATGGGTGCACACCATCGAGGCTGAAAAGCCCGCCCAGGTAACGCGGCGTTATGGGAACTCCTGCGTAGGAGGGCGGATTTTCTGCAATCTTTTTAAATTCTTCGGAAATTTTGACCACCGGAAAACCGTATTTTTCTGCTGTGTCATAGATGATCCGGTTTAAGGCGTTCGTCCGTTCCTGAATGAGAGCAGTCTCATCCGAGTCCAGCACATAGTTAGGGTCTTGCAAAATACTCAAGTCGGCCAGACCGAGTCGGATTGAAAACAAAGCGGCCACCGTTGTTCTGGAACCTTCAGCAAGGTAATTCCCGGGCCCCAAGAATCGATTAAGGTCGTTGTTGTCGAGCAAAAAGCCGATGTGAGTCACATCGGGAATGTCGGCCAGAACCACTTGCTGTGCGCTGGCGCCCAAGCGTGATAGCAACGTCTCAAAGTTAGACCTAAAATCCTCAGGGGTGGTCATGAGCAGCGGGATTTGCTCCGAATTCAACTGGTCGAAAGCGAGAACAGCGGACAACACGTCGTTACTTCCGATCCAACAAAGGACTGTGGTGGGTTTTAAAGCTTCAACGATCTCGATCTGACTGCCGGTTCTGGGAAAGAGCACCAGTTCCGTCTCGCTTGAAATAGCTCGAGGAGATAAAGCCAAGGCTCGATCGTTTAGAACAGACCAGGAATCTGCTCCCGAAACCGCCAGATTGCTGGATCTCGTATAGGGGAAGAGCCGGTACCGAACGGAGGTATCCCCCACCACGCCTAAAGGGCCGCTGATAATATAAGGCAGCACTAAATTCAAACCCGCCTGGCGCGCCACCCAAACGCCGTAGCTATAGGGTTGGGTTCGTAGATTGGCGTCCGCGGACTGCACGCCTTCTCCCAGGCTATCCCCAACAATCACCAAAGGAGGTCCCGCCCAGGTCCATGGAAAAGCTTTCGAGGCCGTTGCCAATATTCCCAGCACACATACAAAAAGAACGAAGAATCCTACCGTCTTTTTCATACTCTTTTTCTCCTTTTTAAGCCTAAGCCCGTCAGGCTGCCAAATGACAAGCGTGCGGCAAACGCGCATCAAAAGGTTCCGGCCCTCCCAATGGAACGGTTTCAAGAGCCTTAGCCAGTCCTATCAGAAGACCTCGAAAGATGCGCTTGTGAAAAGGAGCCAACAAAGCCCAATAGGCTATGCCGGTGAGACCTCGAGGCAGAAAACGAGCAATGACTTGAACTTCCGTGCGCTGGGAATCCAGAGGCGCCAGGCGAAAATCCAGAACGGCCTCGCCGGGCATTTTCATTTCAGCCAGGAGCAAGAGACGTCGTTCAGGAAGGATTTCCAAGACGCGCCAATAATCTACCGTATCACCTACGTACAATCGGCTGGGATCACGGCGTCCGCGCATATGGCCGAAACCGCCCACAAGCCGATCCAACCACCCACGAACACGCCAGAGCACATCCCCAAAGAACCATCCATGATCTCCACCGATCCGTTCCACCTCCTGCCAAATCCTTGATGGATTGGCGGAAACCGTCATGCGGAAGGCACATTCCTTCACGGTTCCCCCCGCATAGGGAGCATCTCCGCACTGAACCCATTCGGGTGGCACGGACCAGCCCGCATCAGACCAACAGGTTTCCACTTGAGCCTGCTGAATTTTTTGAAGCGCTTCGCGAATCGCCTCACGACAGCTTAGAAGTTTTTGAGGTATCCAATGGCGGATGCGAAAATCTTCGCACACGACGGCGTTTCGCAGTCCTTCCGCAAGGGGCTTCGCCAAAGCCATCGGAACGGGTGTGATGAGATTCAGCCAATAGGAGCTCAACCGAGGTGTCAGCACTGGTACAGGAATTATCCATCGCCGTGGCAGACCCGCTTCCTCCGCATAAATACGCATGAGATCCTCGTAGGTCAAAACGTCCGGACCACCGATGTCCAGGGTCTGTCCCAACACATGAGGAGATTCCAGACAGCCTTCAAGGTAGTGAAGAACATTGCTGATAGCGATGGGCTGGCATGGTGTGCGCACCCAACGTGGCGTGATCATGATGGGAAGCCGATCCACGAGATATCGAAGAATTTCAAAGGAAGCGCTGCCGGATCCGAGAATCATGGCCGCTCTAAGGAACGTGGTGGGGGTCGGCCCCGATTGAAGGATATGAGCCACCTCCATTCTCGACCGCAAATGCTTGCTAAGATCTTTATCCTCACGCCCCAGGCCGCCCAAGTAGATGATTCGTTCCATACGGGCTTTGCCCGCTGCAATGACCATGTTTTCCGCCGCTATGCGGTCGGCGTGGGCAAAATCTTTTTTCCCAGGGGCCATGGAATGCACCAGGTAGTACGCGGCTCGGCATCCTTGAGCGGCCCGTATGAGAGAATCACGATCCATGACGTCGGCTCGAAAGACTTCCAGGTTCGAATGATGACCCCAAGGACGGCATCGCACCTTGGAAATGGATCGAGCTATGACCCGAACCTTGTAACCCGCGGCCAAAAGCCTTGGGGTGAGTCGTCCACCTACGTATCCTGTGGCTCCGGTGACTAAAATAGGCTTGGCAAATGGATCCTCTGCATGCATCGGCACACTCCTTTCGAGAAAAGCGGCCATCGAGGCAGGCTACGTTCCCTTTGAGGCGGATCGGCCTGTCCGCCGCACGATTTTCTGTAGGGTTTTTAAAACAATCCAAGCGCCGAATGGGGTGTCTCCCTTTAACGATGGTCATGGGACCTTCCATTTGCCCCGCGTTAAAGAAACGGCGCCACATTCCGGGAGGGCCACATCGTGGTGGTCCGCAGAATCATTGCATAAGTTTTCCCCGCTGTGCCTCATTTCAAGTGTCTTGAAATTGCTTGGTTGATTCATATCCATTTTGTCATGCGGCACGCAAGAAAAACCGAAACAGGCGATCCAGCGTGTGCTGAAACCGAGAGTCGTCTTTGGGCGGACACATGGGTCCACTCTTTATTTCACGCTCTTTTTTAAAGCAGAACAAGCTGACCTTGGCTTTGCCTTACTTGGGCTTGACTCTTTGGAATCCTCTCGGTTAAGGGATGGCTTTCTGAACACGGCACCATTTTCCGACTCTCACATGCCGCGGGGTTTGTTCATGCACACGCAGACGCTCAAAGCCGACCTGCTTCTTTTGACAACGGCCATTCTCTGGGGCGTGGCTTTCGTGGCCCAGCGCAAAGGGATGGAATCCATCGGGCCCATGGCTTTCAACGGCATACGGTTCGCCTTGGGAAGTCTCTCCCTCGTGCCCCTGATTCTCATGATGGATAGACGAAAAAACGGCCGGAAGCTTTTGCCCCATTCCGACACAAGGTGGCGCGCGGCGTGGCGATCCGGCCTTCCCGTTGGCCTGGTGCTTTTCGGTGGCGCCACGCTGCAACAGGTCGGTATTGTTTTCACCACCGCAGGGAAAGCGGGGTTCATCACGGGGCTTTATGTGGTCATGGTCCCTCTCTTCGGTTTGTTTTGGAAACAACGCCCTTCCTTGGGAACCTGGGCCGGAGCTTTTCTGGCCGCCGTAGGGCTTTATTTCTTGAGTATCACCCAGGAATTTACCATGGAATTCGGTGATTTTCTTGTCCTTCTTGGAGCTTTTTTTTGGACTGCTCATGTCTTGCTGTTAGGCTGGCTATCCCCCCAACGGGATCCCGTGAAATTGGCATGCTGTCAATTTGCCGTATGCTCGGCCTTTAGCTTACTTTCGGCCCTGTTTTTTGAAAACTTCTCGTGGCAGGCGGTTCACAATGCCGCCATTCCCATTCTTTATGGGGGATTTGTTTCCGTCGGCATTGCCTATACCTTGCAAGTGGTGGGACAAAAAAATGCCCCTCCTGCTCATGCCGCCATTCTTTTGAGTATGGAATGTCCCATCGCCGCTCTAGCCGGATGGATCCTTCTCGGAGAAACTCTCTCCCTCAGAAGTCTTCTGGGTTGCGCCTTGATGCTTGCCGGCATGCTGCTCTCTCAGCTTGCCACCATTTTTCGACCCGCTCCGCAGTACCTCAAAATGCGAGCCTCCTCGGCTTCCCACAAGTGATGTCTTCTGGCCACGCAGGTCATAAAAAAAGCGAGGGCACGGCCTGCGTGCCCTCGCCTACAAAAACGGCGGGTGGAACGACTCTTATTTCAAGAGTTCTCGAGCGATGATGAGTCGCTGGATTTCACTGGTCCCTTCGTAGATGCTGGTCACCCGGACATCCCGGTAATAGCGTTCCACGGGAAAATCTTGAGTGTATCCATAGCCGCCCAGAATCTGAATGGCGTCATAGCAGGCCTTGTTGGCCGCTTCCGTCGCGTAAAGTTTTCCCATGGAGGCTTCTTTGGAATAGGGACGCTTCTTTTCCTTGAGATAAGCCGCTCGAAGCAGCAACAATCTGGCCGCTTCCAACCTTGTGTAGTTGTCCGCGATCATCCACTGAATGGCCTGATGCTTGGCAATAGGCACACCGAACTGAATACGTTCCTTAGCATAGTTGGTGGCAAAATCCATGGCGGCCAACCCTATCCCCAGAGCCATGGAGCCGATCCCGATACGACCTCCGGCCAATTCTGAGACCGCGATGCGAAATCCATCATTCACTTTACCCAGGACGGCAGTTTCCGGCACGCGGCAGTCTTCAAAGAGGAGTTCGTTGGTGGAAGAACCATGCTGGCCGAGTTTCTTCTCATCCTTACCGATCGTAAAACCCGGGGTTCCCGGTTCCACTAAAAAACAGGTGATCCCTTTGCCCTTTGGAGCCTCCTTGTCGGTCACGGCCCACACCACAAAAATGCCTGCGTATTCTCCACTGGTAATCCACAGCTTGGTCCCGTTAATGACCCAGTGGTCTCCGTCCTTGACGGCACTGGTGCGAATGCTTGAAGGATCCGAACCCGCACCCGGCTCCGAAAGCGCGAAGCTTCCGGCAGCGTATTCGCCGCTACACAAGGGAGGAATATAGCGCCGCTTTTGTTCTTCTGTGCCCATGGCTTGAATGACTTCGGCCACCATGTTGGTCACAGACGTCGTCACGGTGGTGGCGGCGCAGGCACGTCCCAATTCGGTCATGGCCAGAGAAAAGGCGACAACCCCGGCCCCTGTGCCCCCGTATTCCGGGTCCACATTCAAACCCATGAAGCCAAGTTCCGCCAATTTCTTAAGGTTTCTTTTCAGAATCTCTCGGTTCTTGGTACGATCCAGTTCGGCCGCCACAGGTTCCAGTTCATTCTTGGCAAACTTGGCGGCGGTATCCTGGATGATTTTTTGCTCTTCGGTCAGCTCAAAATGCATCGAAGCTCCCCTCCGTTTCAGCTGTACTCGTAAAATCCTCGACCCGTCTTACGGCCCAGCCAGCCGGCTTCCACGTATTTACGCAAAAGCGGACACGGCCTGTACTTGGAATCGCAGAATCCCTGGTAGAGTGTTTCCATGATGGCGAGGCAGGTATCCAGGCCGATGAGGTCGGCAAGGGCGAGAGGGCCCATGGGATGGTTCATGCCAAGCTTCATGACCGTATCGATGTCTTCTCGTGTGCCCACGCCGTGGTACAGGCAGTAGACGGCTTCGTTGATCATGGGCATGAGGATACGGTTGGCGATAAAGCCCGGATAATCCTGGGCCAGAGCCGGCGTTTTGCCCATTTTTTCCGCAAGCTGCCAGGTAAGCTGAAAAGTTTCATCGGATGTGGCGATGCCGCGAATGATTTCCACCAGTTTCATCACCGGAACCGGATTCATGAAATGCATGCCGATAACCTTTTCCGGCCTCTTGGTCTTTCCGGCAATACGTCCGATGGGTATCGAGGAGGTGTTGGTGGCCAGCACGGCATGGGCCGGACAAAGGCTGTCCAGATCCTGAAAAATCTTGAACTTGATCTGTTCATTTTCCGTAGCCGCTTCCACCACGAAATCAGCGGCAGCCATGTCCTTAAGATCCACACTGGTGCGAATCCGCCCCAGCACCGCGTCCATTTCTTCCTGACTCATCTTTCCTTTTTCCACACTACGAGCCAGGTTTTTCTTGATGGTATTAAGGCCTCTTTGGACAAACTCTTCCTGAATATCGTTCATGATCACCGCAAGGCCGCTCATGGCCGCCACTTGCGCAATCCCGTTTCCCATCTGGCCGGCACCGATCACGCCAAAGGTTTTCACTTCCATGGTTTTCCTCCTTCTGCTTTATCGCTTCACCACAAGCGCCACCGCTTCACCGCCGCCAAGGCACAGGGAAGCCAGGCCTGTTTTCTTGTCCTGTCGAATCATTTCATGAATCAGAGTAACCAGAACACGCGCTCCGCTGGCTCCAATGGGATGCCCCAGAGAAACACTGCCACCGTTGACATTAACCTTGGCCGGGTCCAGCTTCAGTTCCCTCAACACGGCCACGGTCGAGCCGCTAAACGCTTCGTTGACTTCGTAGAGATCCACATCCTCGAGACCAAGGCCTTCTTTTTTGAGGCACTTGGGGATCGCCCAAATGGGAGCGACCAGCACGTACTTCATGTCAATACCGGCAGAAGCTTGGGCTCCAATGGTGGCCATAATACGGCACCCCATAGCTTCCGCTTTTTCCCTGGCCATGACCACCAGCGCCGCGGCCCCGTCGGAAATGACCGACGCATTACCCGCCGTAGTCACCCCGCCTTCCTTAAAAGCCGGCTTCATCTTGGAAAGGGCTTCATAGGTGGTATCTCGAGGACATTCATCCTTGGCAAAGAGAACCGGATCCCCTTTGCGTTGAGGAATGGGCACCGGCACGATTTCATCCTGAAACTTACCGGCGGCGATCGCCGCCAAAGAGCGCCGATAAGATTCCTCCGCATACCGATCCTGGTCTTCTCGGCTCACCCCGTAGCGTTCACTGCATAATTCATTGGAAATGCCCATATGGAAATCGTTGACGATGTCCCACAGACCGTCGTGGATCATATGATCCTTAAGCTGCCCATGGCCCATGCGGTAGCCCGTGCGAGCCTTGTCCAGAAAATACGGGGCCATGCTCATGTTTTCCATGCCACCGGCAACCACCACATCGGCGTCACCCGTCTGAACGGCTTGAGCGGCCAGCATGACGGCCTTCAAGCCCGAGCCACAGACCTTGTTCACCGTCAAGCATTCCACTTCCCAAGGCATACCCGCCTTAACGGCTGCTTGTTTGGCCGGATTTTGTCCGTAACCACAAGGAAGGACCTGCCCCATGATCACTTCGTTCACGTCTTGTTTTTGGATGCCTGCGCGTCTCACGGCCTCTTCGATGACATGGGCGCCCAGAGTTGTGGCTCCGATGCTCGAAAGAGATCCGTTGAAGCTTCCCAGCGGCGTTCTTACCGCACTGACAATAACCGCTTCCCGCATGATTCCGTCCTCCTTCTCAGCTTCCGTTGGATGTGGGCGAAGGCCGCTCTTCGCCGTACCCGAGCGCTTCAAAGATTTCCGCAAGCCGCTCGGCCTTGGTTCCCTGAATCAAGATCACCTTTTTTCGGCTTTTGTCCCCGTAAAGCAAACGGACTCGGTTTTTAGCCGTTCCCGTCAAATCCGCCAAAAAACGAATACATTCCCTATTGGCGGCTCCTTCCACCGGTGGTGCACACAGTTTAATCTTGAGCTCTCCATGGTGAACGCCCACAACCTCGGTTCGACGCGCCTTCGGTTGCACAGACACCGACACGGTCGCCCCATCGGGGTGATTCTGCAAAAAAGATGGAAGCTCTTCCTGTGTGGAGCTGAAACCCTCTTTTTGTTCCCGATTCATGGACGCCCTCGAAAGACCTTTAGAAGCACCATGCCGGCAAGAAATCCGCCGATATGAGCCCACCAGGCCACGCCACCCACCTGAGCCCCGCCGCCCATGAGGGAAAAGGTGCCGCTGAAGAATTGCATAATAAACCACACCCCGAGAAACACATAAGCCGGCAGTTCCACAATGCTGAAATAGAAAAAGATCGGCACCAGGGTAAGCACCCTGGCTCGAGGGTAAAGCAGAAAATAGGCTCCCATCACCCCGGCAATGGCCCCACTGGCTCCGATCGTCGGCACCGAGGAAGCGGGGTTCGTGATAATGTGCAAGAGAGACGCTGCAAGGCCGCATAACAGGTAGAAAAACAGATAAAGGCCATGTCCCAGAGCACTTTCCACGTTGTCTCCAAATATATACAAGATCCACATGTTGCCGATGAGATGCATCCAACCACCGTGCAAGAACATGGTGGTCAGGAAGGGGATCGCTTGTTCCAAAGTGCTGAAGCGCGCCGCCACTTGCGGATGTGTGTAGCGAATAGGGACAATGCCATACTGGTAAATCCACACCCGCAGACTCGGGCCCAAAGCCAATTCATAAAAGAAAGCCAGAACACAGATCCCTATGATCCCGTAAGTCACCGCAGGAAAACGCCTGGAAGGATTGGCATCTCGCAGGGGTATCATCGGCTCGGCGCCCTTGTCGTGTCAAAGGACTTCTGATGCTCACTAAATCGGTGCACGATAGCCTCTTTTGCATTTGTTGTAAAGCAATGGTTGTTTGCTGTTTCGAAAGCAGAAACGGTTCATTGACAGAGCAACGGCTTTTGACTAGCATCTTCAATGTTTGCAGGACCTTGTTCACGAGGCGCGGCGTGAGCCTTTTCGATGTCTTAGACGACTTCCAAAGGCGATTTCATGCGACATCGGGAATTCCCCAGAGACTTCGAGGTTAGTCATGATCATAGGACTGGATGTGGGCGGCACGCACACCGATGTGGTCTTGTTGGGCGAGCAGGGCATCGAATGTCAAGCCAAGGTTCCCACGACCCATGACGATTTGCTGGCTTGTGTCTGGAAAGGTTTGGAAGCGGTGACTTTGGGCGTGGCGCCTCATGAGGTGGAACGCCTCGTGTTGAGTACCACCCTGACCACCAATGCCATTGCTGAAGCAAAGCTTCCCCCGGTAGGCATGATCGTGGCGGCCGGACCCGGCTTGGATCCTGAAGCTTTCCGTACCGGCGAACACTATTATTCGGTTTCCGGCTCCATCGATCATCGAGGCCGAGAAATTCAACCCATTGAACCCATGGAGATTGAGGCTATCGCTTCCAAGCTGCGCAAGGAAGGTGTCCGTCACGTGGGGGTGGTGGGAAAATTTTCCGTACGCAATCCAAAACATGAAACCCAGATTCAGCAGCTCCTTGGCGATCATTTTGACTACGTGATTCTGGGGCATCGGCTTTCGGGACATCTGAATTTTCCCCGCCGTATCGCCACAGCCTATCTCAATGCGGCCGTCTATTCCATCCACAAGAAATTCTTCGACGCCGTGCGCCGCTCTTTAAAAAGAAACGGCCTGGCCATTCCTATTCATATCTTAAAGGCGGACGGCGGGACCATGAGTTTTGACGCCTCCCTAGACCTTCCCGGACAGACCATTTTGTCGGGTCCGGCAGCCAGTGTGATGGGCTCCCTGCCTTACGCCACAGAAAACCTGGACACCCTTGTTTTGGATATCGGTGGCACCACAACGGATATGGCCATCCTTGTAGGCACCGTCCCACTTCTGGCGGCTCAGGGTGCTGAAGTCGGTCAATTCCGAACACTTATTCGCGCCCTGAGAAGCCACTCCCTGGCTCTGGGAGGCGACACTGCGGTGCGGGTCAAGAACGGACGTCTCCAACTGGGACCGGATCGAGAAGGGCCGGCTATGGCTTTCGGCGGTCCCACACCCACCCCTACCGATGCCATCATTGTCCTGGGTGAGGATCTGAAAGGAAACCGGGAGGCTTCCGAACGCGGTATGGCTCAGGTGGCCCAGGCTTTGGGGTTGCCTTTGCACGAAGCCGCCCAAAGGGTTTTTGATGAGGCATGCCGAGGCATTCTTCAGGCCGCCGAAGATATGGTTCAAGCCATCAACGCCAAACCGGTCTATACCGTGCGTCAACTTCTGGAAGGCTACCAGGTACAACCCAAAGAAATCCTCGTGCTGGGAGGTCCGGCCCCCTACTTTGCCAAACAAATGCACAAAATTTCGCCTTATTCCGTACGTGTCGTGCCCCAGTGGGATGTGGCCAACGCCGTGGGAGCCGCCCTCGCCCGCACCACATGTGAACTGACCCTGTTTGTGGATACGGAACGAGGGATCGCCACCGCGCCTGAAGAAGCTTTTCATCAGCCGGTGAAACGCGATTTCACCATGGAAAAGGCGGTGTCCTTGGCCTTGGAATTACTTACGGAAAAAGCTGTTCGAGAAGGGGCAAGCCGCGACGATTTGGAAACGGAAGTATTAGAGAAACTGCAGTTCAACATGGTTCGAGGTTTCTACACCACAGGCAAGTATTACCGCGTCCGTGTCCAGGTGAAACCGGGCCTCATCAGCCATTACCAATCTCTGGTTCAAAAAATGCAAAGCACCTATGCCAGTGCACCCTGCGGCTCTGCACGGTCTTCCTAAGGAGAACGGGTCATGCTTCGTGCTGCTTATAAAACCGGTTTGGTGATCTTTCCTGCTTTTGACTGGGCCATCAGTCCTACACATCCGGAGCGGGAAGAAAGGCTTCTCTACACACAAGATCAGATTTTTGAGGAAGGTCTTCTAGACATTCAAGGTATCCTGGAATTCAAACCGGACCTGGCCACCATCGAAGATGTGCAACGGGTGCATTTTTGCGCGCCCGACGAACGCAGTGTGCTCACCGAAAGTCATCTCATCAGCGCCGGGGGCGCCATGACCATCGCCAAAGCCCTTATGGCCCATAAGATCGACCGAGGATTCGCCCTGGTTCGCCCGCCGGGTCATCATGCCATGAGGGTTGTGCACGGGGCCCGAGGGTTCTGTAATATCAACATTGAAGCCATCATGATCGAGCACCTGCGTGATGTGTACGGGGTGGATCGGATCGCCATCGTGGACACCGATTGCCATCACGGGGACGGCACCCAGGATATCTATTGGCACGATCCGGACACTCTATTTATCTCCATCCATCAAGACGGCCGCACCCTGTATCCTGGATCGGGCTTTCATCACGAACTGGGGGGTCCCACGGCCATGGGGGCGACCATCAACATTCCCTTGCCACCCAAGACCTCGGAAGAAGGCTTTCTTCGAGCCATGGAAAAGATCGTCCTGCCCATTCTGCAAGAATACCAGCCGGAACTTATCATTAATTCCGCGGGTCAGGACAATCATTACACGGACCCCATCACCAACATGAACTTTTCAGCCCAAGGCTACGCCACCTTGACCAGTATGCTGCAACCTCATATCGCTGTTTTGGAAGGAGGTTATTCCATCGAGGGGGCCTTGCCTTATGTGAATGTGGGTATCATTTTGGCTTTGGCCGGATTGGATTACAGCAAGGTCAAGGAACCGGATTACGACCCGAAACGCATTCAGCAACCGGAAGAAACCAACGCTTACATCGACCGCCTGGCTGAAGAAATTTTAAACTATTGGCGTCGATGCCCGGAATTCATCGCCAAAAACCGTGCAACCAAGGAATTTGCTCAAAGGGAACGCACGATTTATTATGACACGGACAACATTTTGGAAAACCAGAAAGAACGCCTTCGTGTGTGCCCTGTGTGCAGCGGCGTTTTGTCCATTGATTCCTTGACCGACCGAGGCTACCACATCTTCGCCGTGCATATTCCCAGAAAAGCCTGTCCGGATTGTGTAACCTTGGGTTATGAATGGTTCGATGCCGTGCATGTCCGATCGTATGATCGAATCTTTCTGCAGGATCGCACCACCAATCGGTACTTGGTTCGAAAGGCTTAACCTGTCCATGGTCCAGGATCGTGTTTTTATCAAGGACTTTCCCCAGGAAGACTTAGAAGCTTGGGTTGTGAGCCTTGGGGAACGGGCTTTTCGAGCACGCCAAATCTTTCGGCACCTTTACGGACGACTGATCCGGTCCTGGGAGGAATGTTCGGATCTGCCCAAAACCTTTCGCACCCAACTGGAATACGGCACCTTTTTGAATGCCCTCAGCCTCGTTGCTACCGAAGAGGCCCAAGATGGAACCCGTAAGTTTGTCTTTCGCCTGCATGATCATCATCTCATTGAAAGTGTCCTTATTCCTGATCCTCCGCGGCTGACCGCATGCATCTCCAGCCAGGTGGGTTGTGCTCTAGGTTGTCGGTTTTGCCTGACGGGAACCATGGGGCTCAAAAGACAGTTGCGAACCGCGGAGATCGTCGACCAATTGATTCAGATGCAGCATGCAGTCGGGTCGGAGCAGCGGATCACCAACATCGTGTTCATGGGCATGGGAGAACCTTTGGCCAATGAAGAGGCTGTGCTGCGAGCTCTCAAGATTCTCCTGGACCCCGGAGGACTCGGGTTTTCGCATCGACGCGTCACGGTTTCCACGGTAGGGTTGGTGCCCGCCATGGAACGCCTTGGACGAGAAAGTCCCGTGAATTTAGCCGTCAGTCTTCATGCAGCCGATGATGAAACACGAAGCCGCCTTATGCCCATTAATCAGAAATACCCTTTGGCCGCTCTTATGGAAGCCTGTCGAACCTACCCCATGCCGTCCCGAAAAAGGATCACCTTTGAGTATCTTCTTCTGAAGGGTGTGAATGACCGGCCGGAAGATGCTCGACGTCTGGTAAAACTTCTTTCGCATGTGCGATGCAAAGTGAACTTGATTCCTTTCAACCCGCATCCTGCCTTACCCTTTGAACGTCCATTCGAAGAAAGTGTTTTAGCTTTTCAGGATATTCTGCAGCAGGCCCATTTTACCGCGACCATTCGTCAGAGTCGCGGTGCCGACATTCGAGCCGCCTGTGGACAGCTGGCCGCTCGAATGGTATCTCCATAATGTTTCTCGCAACATCTGAAGTTTATGACCCAAAGCCTCCGTCACCAGGCGCAAGGTGGCACATAGATGATCAAAACACAGGAGACGACGTTGACAGAAAAACCTGATTTCGCTAAAGGGAACGGTCTGCTTCCCGTTATTGTGCAAGAGGCCTTCAGCCGTCGCGTCCTTATGCTGGCCTACATGAATGAAACAGCCTGGATCAAGACCGTGGAAACCGGGCTGGCACATTATTGGAGCCGATCTCGAAACAAGTTGTGGCTCAAGGGAGAAAGCTCGGGCCACGTGCAAAAGGTTCGAGCCATGTATGTGGATTGCGATGCGGACACTCTTCTCATTGAGGTGGAACAGACTGGAGCCGCCTGCCATGAAGGGTACGCCTCGTGCTTTTTCCGCCGTTTGGAAAACGGCGCGTTTGTCATCACGGAAGAACGTGTGTTTGATCCCAAGGAGGTTTACAAGGCGTGAGACAGCTGATTCTCGGTATTCCCAAAGGTAGTCTGCAGGAAGCGACCATTGAATTGTTTCGAAAGTCCGGTTGGAAGATTTCGCTGACGAACCGCAATTATTTTCCGGAAATCAACGACCCGGAAATTCAATGCAGTATCTGTCGAGCTCAGGAAATGAGCCGCTATGTGGAAAACGGCACCTTTGATGCGGGTCTGACCGGCAAGGACTGGATTCTGGAAAACGACTCAGATGTTCATGTGGTGGCGGACCTGATCTATTCCAAAGTTAGTCAGCGTCCGGCTCGATGGGTTTTGGCTGTTCCCTATGATTCACCTGTCAAGGACGTGGCCGACCTGGAAGGCAAGAAGATTGCCACGGAACTGGTTAATTTCACGCGGCGCTATTTCGCGCAAGCCGGAGTGAACGTCCATGTTGAATTCTCCTGGGGCGCCACCGAAGCCAAGGTGATCGCCGGGTTGTGTGATGCCATCGTGGAAGTCACGGAAACCGGGGCCACCATGAGAGCCAACGGGCTGCGAATCGTCAAGGAATTGATGCTCACGAACACCCAGCTGATCGCCAACAAATCCGCCTGGAACGACCCGTGGAAACGGGAAAAAATCGAGCAGATCAGTCTGCTGCTTCAGGCCGCTCTTCGCGCCGAAGACCTGGTGGGTCTGAAAATGAATGTGCCCAAAGGAAAACTTAACGACATCATCGAAATCCTACCCAGCCTCACCTCGCCCACCACGGCCCATCTCTATCAGTCCGACTGGCTGAGTGTGGAAGTGGTGGTGTCCAAACATACGGTGCGAGAACTGATTCCGCAATTGCTCAAACGGGGAGCGGAAGGGATCATCGAGTACAGTTTGAACAAGGTCATCTGAGCGGCGGCAAAGCGCCGGGGGAACTCTTTATGAAGCGACAAAGGGCCAAGGCACACAACATGGTCCGGACCAGAAACAGGCTCCGGCATCTGGGGTTCGCTGCCCTGATGCTGGCTTTCAGTCTGACCGGCTGTGCCCCTTTGCCTTCTTCAGAACAGGATCCCACAATGTGGATGAGCGGGGAAGAACTGCAAGCTCTTGGGGATAAGTTTCTCGCTGCCGGAGACACGGGACAAGCCCTTCAGTATCTGGTGGCCGCAGAAAAAAAGGATCCCAGAAACCCTCGGATTCACTATAGCTTGGCTTTAGCCTACGCGGCACGTCGATTGCCTGACCAGGCTTTGGCGCACTTTCTCAAGGCTTTGGAACTGAAACCCGATTATTCTGAAGCCCATAACGCTTTGGGAGCCTTTTATGCGGAGCAAGGTTTAAAGGACAAGGCCATGGAGCATTTCCAAAAAGCTCTGGCGAACCCCTTCTACCGGACTCCTGAAAAGCCTCTGTACAACTTGGGACGTCTCATGATGGATCAGGGGCGTTATGCGGAAGCTGTGGCCTATTTTGATGAGGCTCTCCATTTTCAGAACGCTTACGCCGAAGCCCATCTTTATCGAGCCAGGTCTCTGGAAGCTCTGGGAAGACGTGCCGAAGCGCGCCACGCTTACAAGGCGGCCGTGACTTACGGGCCTCAGTCGGCGGACGCTCAATTTCACTATGGTCGCATCTGTGCAGCCGAAGGCCGCAACGAAGAAGCTATTGTCGCTTTTCGTCGTGTTTTGCAGATCGCGCCGGGGACGCCGCTGGCCGATGCCGCCGGTATTTATCTTCGCAAGTTGGAAAACGAGGGACAGAAACCATGATTTGCCGTCGGGTGCGTGACGTCAAGCCATTCCTGGTGATGGATGTTTTGGAAAAGGCTCAGGCCATGGAGCGGGCCGGAGAAAGGGTTATCCATTTGGAAGTGGGCGAGCCTGACTTTCCGGCTCCCAAAGCCGTTCTGGAAGCCGCCGTCGAAGCTTTGCAGCGCGGGGAAACCCACTACACACACAGCTTGGGTCTCTGGCACCTGCGGGAAGCTCTGTGCACCTACTATGCAGAAACCTACGGTGTGACCGACCTGGAACCCGATCAGTTCTTGGTCACTTCCGGATCTTCTCCAGCTTTTCTCGTGGCTCTGAGCACCTTGGTCGACTGCGGTGACGAGGTCATTCTTTCAAACCCTCATTATGCATGTTATCCCAGCTTTGTGACCTTTTTGGACGGGGTTCCCAAGCTGATTCCCGTGGAAGAAGAAGACGGCTTTCAGCTAAGAGCCGATGCGGTCCGTAAAGCCATCGGACCTCGAACCCGTGCGGTGCTTATCAACTCACCGGCAAACCCCACGGGAACCCTCATGGACAAGGAACATCTGGAAGCATTGGCCGATTTGGACCTCTGGATTCTCAGTGACGAAATCTATCACGGGCTTGTTTATGAAGGCCGAGCCCATTCCATCCTGGAATTTACTCGAAAGGCCATTGTCCTCAACGGGTTTTCCAAACTCTTTGCCATGACCGGACTGCGGCTCGGTTACCTGGTGGTGCCCAAAGACTTAGTCCGCCCCATGCAAGCCTTGATGCAAAATTTTTTCATTTCCGCCAACTCCGTTTCTCAATGGGCCGGACTGGCCGCTTTGACGGTGCCCGAAGTGCGGGACGATGTGGCTCGCATGGTGCGCACCTACGATGAACGACGTCGTTTCATGATCCAAAGACTCCGTGCCATGGGTTTCGGCATTGCGGTGGAGCCTACCGGAGCTTTTTACGTTTTTGCCAACGCAAAAAAGTTTTCTACCAATTCCCTGGCATTGGCCTTCGAGATTTTGGAAAAGGCCCGTGTCGGGGTCACTCCTGGCGTGGATTTCGGAAGTCGCGGGGAAGGATACCTGCGTTTCAGTTATGCCAATTCCTTGGAAAACATCGCCGAAGCCATGGATCGCCTCGACCATTTTCTTGCTCAGCGCAGCTCATGATGTGCCCGCAGCCTGTGATTCGATCCGCGGTATTTGTCACATCTGCCGTATCCCCTCAGGGGTATCCTCAGGAAGGAATGCCGGAAGTGGCCTTTGCAGGTCGGTCTAACGTGGGAAAATCATCACTCATCAACACCTTGCTCGGGAGAAGAAAACTGGTGCATACCAGCTCCACGCCGGGCCGTACGCAAACCATAAACTTTTTCCGTATCAATGACGCCTTTTTCTTCGTCGATCTTCCAGGATACGGCTACGCCAAAGTTCCACAACACATTCGGGAACAATGGGGACCCATGGTGGAAAAATATCTCACATCACGCCGAGAACTCGTCGGCTTGGTGCACATCATGGATCTTAGGCACCCGCCCACTCAAGATGACCTGCAACTCTGGAACTGGCTGCAAACCCAGGGACGGCACGCTGTGCCCGTGCTGACCAAGGCGGACAAGGTTCCTCGAGGTAAACGTCAGCAGCAGGCGCAGACCGCGGCCCGGTTGCTTGGGCTTCCTGCAACGGAAATTGTCCTCTTTTCGGCAACCACTCGAGAAGGCCTTGAGACCTTATGGACCAAAATCCTGCCCTGGGTTTCGCGGCCTGTCTGAACAAACGCCAGAGGCTCTGTTGCATCAATCCCATTCGAAGCTTTGGATCACCAGAATTCCGTCTTCGCGGGCCTTTTCCAGAACTTTGGGCTTTGCGTAGTGGGTGACGATGACGGGAATTAGGTCGTCCGCCATCAAAGCACGCACTTTGTCCAGTTTACGGCGCAGGCTTTTGAGCTTGGACGCATCATCCAGGCGCAGCACAGATTCGCCCACCAAAATGACAATCTTGCCGTCCTTTTGTGCCCGGGCGAAAAAGTTGATCTCTTCGTCTGCCACATCCGCTCGAATGATGCGGTCCTGCACTTGGATTCCATGGACAGAGGCCAAGTGGGCCGGAAGTTTCCGGTAAGCCTCGTTTTCCAAGGCATAGGCCACGCTTCGGGCAAGGCCTCCCACCTGCTCCCGGGTTTCTTTGAGGCCCCGAGCCAAGGCGGCCACCTCTTTTTCGGTCCTTTTTTGAGCCTCGGCAAGCTCTTCCACCTTGGCCGTTAGACTGTCTAAACGGGCTTCGGTCTTTTTCTGAGCCTCCGCAAGTTCTTCCAGGCGAAGCTCCGTTC
>FWWL01002708.1_pt1 | contig 35150 bp, 31 predicted proteins | sample 2228331 | NCBI WGS metagenome assembly FWWL01 (sample SAMEA103939775, study PRJEB20133) | metagenome
CTTTCAATTCCAAAATAAATAATTTTTGATATAATATCCTTATAGCCCGGTTGGCGCAGTTGGCTAGCGCGTTCCTTTGACATGGGAAAGGTCGTAGGTTCGAGTCCTACACCGGGCATTTTTTATTTTAGCCAGAAATAAAAATCTTATAGTTCAAAATAAGGTAAACTAAAAAGAAAAAAAATGCAAAAATATAAATAATTATTTTTTCAAAATCTATTTCTCTTTTACCCATAATCTTTCAATAATTTCTCCCACATTTTTTGATATTATGAAACTATCGCATACAAAAACCGGAATATATGTTAGCCAGCAATAAAATATCAAATAATAGCTCATAGAAACGAAGTTTTCTTTGAAATCTGATTTTGCAAAAGAAATAGATGTATCAGCCTTAATTTTAATAAAAAACAAAAGCAAAAAAACTAAAAAATAAAAATTGTAATTATCTCCCAGAAAAAGAAAAGATTTATATATAACATAAAAGAATCTTGAAAAGGTAGTTTTAAGCAGGGAAATATAGTTTTTCTTAGAATATTCTAAAATTTCATTAATGATTTCATTATTATCTATTTTTATTAATTTTTTATTTATAATTTGTTTCTGTTCGGTATCATAGCCACCAATATGACCATTTACAGACAGATAAAAATTATAAATCATTTGAGTTTTTTCAAAAGTTAAATAATACTTACCATTAGAAAACAAAAATAGGTTTATAAAACATAAAAAAACAAAAATATATCCTGTAATCATAATTTTAATTGTTTTTAGAAGATACTCTTTATTATTTTTTAAGAGAAAATATATAACTGGAGGAATTAAAAAAAAGACCAATCTTGCTCTTGTTAAGATAGATACTCCTAAAAAAAATCCAGAAATTAATGTTAAAATTTTGTCCCTTGTATTAATACTTTTTGCAAATGAAATAATGAAAAGTATATTGATAAAAGCCAAAAAGTTTTCGATAAGAATTTCATTTGAAAGATGTATTTGTCTTGGATTTAGTGCCCACAAAAGTATAAAAAGCAAAGATGAAATTCTATTAAAATACCTGTATAAAATGTAAAATCCGATTAATCCTGAAAAAGTGTTTATTAATAGTTGAAAATATCTTATGTTTTTTTTCATTTAGTTTAAATGTTTTAATTAGTGTAGAAAGAGTGGTGGTAAAAAAAGGCATTCTGTCGGATAAAAGTTTGTGATAGATTATTTTAAATTCTGTGTCATTAAGAGCTGAGGCAAGGTTGTAATAGACATTATATCCATACCATCTTTCTTTAAGATTGGTATTAACAAATTTATTATTGACCCTTAAAAAAATTACAGATATAAATAAAATAGAAAAGAATATCCAGAAAAATTTCTCAGATAAATTGTTTTTTAAATTCATATTTACTTTTAATTTTATAATTTTTAGTTCTCCGGTTTCATGGAATTTTTTCAACCTCAACTTTAATCCTCAATCTCTACATTGACCTTTACCTTACATTCATTTATTTACCTGAAAATCCTTTCTTAGTTGCTCTACTTTTTTAAAAGGGAAATTGCTGAAGGGTGATTTAACTAAATCACCAGACCATCAAAATAACCAAATATTTATACTTCCATCCTCAACTTAATAAGCATTTAGATAATTTGTTTCATAAGCATTTAGATAATTTATATAATGATCTTAAATAGGAGATTTTATGGATGATAAAATTTTAAAAATAAGACATTCTTTATCCCATGTAATGGCTTTAGCTGTCAAAAGACTTTTCAAAGATGTTAAGCTTGGAATAGGTCCTGCCATAGATAATGGTTTTTATTATGATTTTGATTTTTTAAATCCAATAAAAGAAGAAGATCTTCTAAAAATAGAAGAGATGATGAGAAAAATTATTGATGAAAATCAAGATTTTATATTTGAAAAATGGAATAAAGAGGAAGCAAAAAAATATTTTTCTGAACTTGGAGAAAAATATAAACTTGAGCTTATAGATGAGATAGAGGATGAAGATGTTGGGATATATAAAAACGGTGAGTTTGTCGATCTTTGTAAGGGACCTCATGTTTCAAATACGTCTGAATTAAAAAATGTATCTTTTAAGCTTAGCTCAATTGCCGGAGCATACTGGCGTGGAAGTGAAAGAAATCCAATGCTTACAAGAATCTATGCTATTGCTTTTGAAAAGCAATGTGAACTTGATGCTTATTTAAAACAACAGGAAGAAGCATTAAAACGAGATCATAGAAGCTTAGCAAAACAACTTGATCTTTATAGCATAAATGAATATGTTGGTCCTGGACTTATTTTATGGCATCCAAATGGAGCAACGATAAGGTATGAGATAGAGAATTTCTGGAGAGAAATGCATTTTAAAAATGGATATAGATTAATATATACTCCACACATTGGAAGGGAAAATTTATGGAAAACATCTGGACATCTTGAGTTTTATAAACAGGCGATGTATTCACCAATGAAAATAGATGAGATAAACTATTATGTTAAACCTATGAACTGTCCTTTCCATATTCAGATCTATAAATCTAAAACAAGATCATACAGAGATCTTCCTTTAAGATGGGCTGAACTCGGAACGGTTTATAGATTTGAAAAAGCCGGTGTTCTACATGGACTTTTGAGGGTAAGAGGTTTTACTCAGGATGATGCCCATATAATATGTACCAAAGAACAGCTTGTTAATGAGGTTTGTGAGGTTTTGAGATTCAGTTTAAGTATATGGAAAACATTTGGATTTGAGGATATAAAGGCATATCTTTCAACAAAACCCCAGGATGCTATCGGGGATCCAAAGATGTGGGAAGAAGCAGAAAAAAGTCTTTCTGTTGCTATAGAGAACCAGAATCTGAGTTTTGAGATAGATAGAGGTGGAGGAGCATTTTACGGTCCAAAGATTGATTTAAAGATAAAGGATGCTATTGGAAGAGAATGGCAGACAACTACAATACAGTTTGATTTTAATCTTCCTGAGAGATTTGATATGGAATATAGTGGTAGTGATGGAAAACTCCACAGACCCTATATGATACACAGAGCATTACTTGGCTCACTTGAAAGATTTTTTGGAGTATTGATAGAGCATTATGCAGGTGCTTTTCCAACCTGGCTTAGCCCTGTTCAGGTTTATATTTTAAATATAACAAGCGATGAAGAAACCTATGCAAAGGAAATATATTCGAAACTAATCGAAAATGGAATAAGAACAGAGATTGATCTATCCACACAGCCAATTTCATCAAAGATAAAATCAGCAACAATGATGAAACCTCCATATATAGTGATTGTTGGTAAAAAAGAAAGAGAAAAAAATCTTATATCATTAAAATTGAGGGGAAATAAAAATGTGTATGATATTTTAGTTGATGATTTTATTGAAAGGATAAAAAAGGAAATAAAAGAAAGAAGTCTTTCTCTTTCTTACCAATAAGAAATAGGACCTTTGTCTCTTTTCAAAATTCTATCTTGTAGGTTAAAATATAAAAAAGGAGGTCTTTTATGCCAAAACTGATAGCGTTAGTTTTGTTCTTTTTAAATTCTGTTACTATTTATTCTCAAAATAATAATCCGTTACCTAACTGGCTTGATACTTCAAGAGAAAAGAAAGTAGTGGAAGAACCAGTTTTTCCAAAAACAAGGCTTGCTCCACCTTCAGATTTCAGGATAGCTGCCGAGTATGAACCAACAGCAGCAGTTTTAATATCTTATACCGCATATCCAACAATGTTAAAAGAAATAGCAAAAGCTGTAACAAACCAGGCGAATGCCTATATTTGGGTTATGTCTGGCCCTTCATCAATTAGCGGTGTGAGTAAAGAAAAATATGTTAATTTTTCTATTCCAATAGATAGTGTATGGATGAGGGATTATGGACCTTTTGGTTTATCAAAGAAGCTTGAAAAAGTAGGATTTGTTGATACGATTTATAGACATTATCAGTATAGACAGAATGATGATTCTGTTCCACAAAAGCTTGGAAAAACTCAGAATATAGAGGTTTATTTTGCTGATATAATACTTGATGGTGGTAATTTTATGGTTGATAGTTATGGTAATTTTTTCACTACACTTAGAACATATATCTGGAATAGTAATAAATCAAAAGAAGAGGTTAACTCTATTTTAAAAAATTATTTTAAAGTAAAGAATATTTATACTTTTGAATATGCCGGTTATCCTGGTGAGCCTTATGATGGAACAGGACATATTGATATGTTTATGAAACTTTTAAATGATGATACAGTTTTAATAGCAAAAACAGAGAAAGAGCCATTTAAATCAGTATTTGAAAAAGCTGTTAAGTTTTTTGAGGAAAATACTGCTCCAAATGGTAAAAAATATACAATTTTAAGAGTTGATGGATTTTATGAAAACAATGTTTGGTACACATATACAAACTCGCTTATTGTAAACGGCTATGTTTTAATGCCTGTGTTTTCAAAATTTCCAAACGCTAATTCACAGGCGCAGAAAATATATGAGTCAGCTGGACTTAAGGTTATTCCTATAAACTCAGATCAGTCAATAATATATGGTGGTTCAATACACTGTGTTACACAAACTGTTCCAGATATAGGAAAAATATTAAAAAGAGAAGGCAATTTAGAGATAGAGAAAGATGTTAATACTGAACTTGAACCATTCGAAAGAATCGTAAAAGAAGCAGAAAAATTATAAACCCATGGCAACCTTAAATGCTGCAATAGTGGTGTTATCTACTATTTTTCACTTGTAAAGAGGATCTAAATTTTTTTGAGAATATCAATTACTAACTGAGGATTTGCTCTACCTTTTGATTTTTTCATTACATAACCTACAATTGGACCTGATGCTTTTTCGTTTCCTTTTTTGAAATCTTCAAATGCTTTTCTGTTAAGTTCAACTGCTTCTTTTATCCAGATTTCTATTTCACCGGTATCGTTTATTTGCTTTAACCCAAGTTTATTAACAAGAACAATAGGAGATTTTTTTGTTTTTATTGTTTCTTCAAATATTTTTTTTGCAGCTTGTGTTGAGATTTCTCCTTTTGAAACAAGCTCAGATATTTCATAGACATATTGAGAATTTATAACTTTTTCTTCTATCTCGTTCATTTCAATTTTATTTTCATTTACATAGCCAAGTATGTGTGTATTTATTATGTTTAATGAGTTTTTTAAAATCTTTGGATCTTTTGTTCTTAATACTATTTTTTCAAAAAATTCATTTAAAGCTTTATCAGATGTCACCATTTCTATGTCATCTTCTTTTAGCCCAAGATTTAAATAACTCTCTTTTATTTCATATGGAAGTTTTCCCATGCTTTTTTTAATCTCTTCTATAAATTCGTTAGGAAGTTTTAAAGGAACTATATCAGGATCAGGGAAGTATCTGTAATCATTAGCCATCTCTTTTGTTCTCATAACAATGGTTTCACCTTTTGCTTCACTCCACAGCCTTGTTTCGTGGTTTATTACTCCACCGTTTTTAAGTATTTCACTCTGTCTTTTTATTTCATAATTCAATGCATCTTTTACAGCTTTAAATGAATTTAAATTTTTTATCTCAACCTTTGTTCCAAATTTATTGCTACCTTTAAGTCTAAGTGAAATATTTACATCACACCTTAATTCCCCTTTTTCCATATCACAGTTTGAGACATCTATCCATCTGAGTATCTTTTTTAGTTCACGAAGATACTCATAAGCTTCATCAGGGCTTGTTATATCTGCTTCACTTACTATTTCTACAAGTGGAACTCCGCATCTGTTAAAATCTATTAAACTGTAATCAAGCTTCTGACTTCCTATAGCGTGAAGTGATTTCGCTGCATCTTCTTCAAGATGTGCTCGTTTTATTCTTATTTTTTTATTAGATATTTTTATCTCTCCACCTTCGCATATTGGTAGTTCATATTGAGAAATTTGATATCCTTTTGGAAGGTCAGGGTAAAAGTAGTTTTTTCTCGCAAAAACAGAAAAGAGATTTATCTTTGATTTTAATGCAAGCCCTATTTTTACTGCATACTCAACTGCTTTTTTGTTTGGAAGAGGAAGTGCTCCTGGTTGAGCTGTACATATTGGGCAAATTGATGAGTTTGCCTGTGAGTTAACATCAACTACACTACAATTACAAAACATCTTTGTTTTTGTTTTAAGCTGGGTGTGTATTTCAAGTCCTATAACTGGTTCAAGCTCCATCTTTTCCTCCAGATTTTGAGAAAAGCTTTTCAAGCATTTCCTTATCGCTTTGATATTCAAGAAGTTTTAAAGCTGTGTTATAATCAACCCATCTTGTTTCAATTATCTCGTCGGGAGTTAATATTTTACCTGTTTCTTCAACCACTTCCATAATATACCAGTAGACCTTTTTTTCAACTATTTTTGAGTTTCTTTTAAAAAAATAATGTGATGTATAAAATACTTTATCATTTGTTATTTTGCATTTAATCCCTGTTTCTTCAAAAACCTCTCTTAAAGCAGCCTGTTTTGGTTCTTCATATTCTTCAATATGCCCTTTTGGAAATGTCCATACCTTTTTGCCTGTTATGGTATTCATTAAAATTAAAAGAACTTTATCATTTTTTTTGATTATCCCACCTGCTGAAAACTCTTTCATACCGTAAATCCTTTTGCTGTTTCAAATAGATAATCTTCACAAAAATTGTTACCTATAAGCTGAATACCGTAAGGAAGATTTTTTTCATTTTTACCGTACGGGATATTTAAACCACATATTCCTGCAAGGTTAACAGATACTGTGAATATATCGTTAAGATACATTGAAAGTGGATTTGAAATCTTTTCACCAATTTTAAACGCTGTAGTTGGTGTTGTTGGTATCATTAAAACATCTGCTTCTTTAAATGCTTCATCAAAATCCTTTTTTATCAATGCTCTTATCTTTTGAGCTTTGAGATAATATGCATCATAATAGCCAGCACTTAAAGCATATGTCCCGAGAAGTATTCTTCTTTTAACTTCACTTCCAAACCCTTCTCCTCTCGTCTTTTCATAGCTTTCTCCAAGATCATCTCCTTCAATGTATCTTCCATATCTTATTCCATCAAACCTTGCAAGATTTGATGATGCCTCACTTGAAGAAATGATATAATATGCTCCTATGGCGTATTTAAGATGCGGGATTTCTATCTTTTTTACATTTTTTACCTTTTTTGAAATCTCATTAATAGCTTTCTGAAAGTTGTTTATAACTTCATCATCACAACCCTTTTCGTCAAAGTTTATTATTCCAAGAGTAATTTCCTCAATTTTCTTGGGAGGTATTTCTGGTATTTCAGGATATGTTGTAAGATCATTTTCATCAAATCCTTTTATAACATCATAAACCTTTTTTATATCATCAACTGTTTTAGCAAATGGCCCTATCTGGTCAAGACTTGAAGCAAATGCTATAAGTCCATATCTTGATACTGTTCCATATGTAGGCTTAAGCCCGTAAATACCACAGAACGAAGCAGGCTGCCTTATTGAACCACCTGTATCAGAGCCAAGTGATATATCACAAAAATCTGCTGCAACACATGCAGCACTTCCACCGGAAGATCCTCCAGGCACATATTCTAAGTTATTTGGATTTTTAGTTGGAAAATATGCTGAGTTTTCATTTGAAGAACCCATAGCAAACTCATCCATATTTGTTCTTCCTATTATTAATGCATCCTCATCGATCAACCTTTTTACTGCTGTGGCTGTATAGGTTGAAATATGTCCTTTTAGTATCTTTGATGCTGCTGTTATTTGTTTACCTTCAATAAGCATATTATCCTTTATTGCAGCAATATATCCATAAAGCTTTCCTTTTTCCTTTTTTAGCTCAAGATCCTTTGCTTTTTTTCTTACTTCATCTTCCCAAACTTCAATAAATGATCTTATCTCAGAGTCTTTTGATTTTATATTCTCAAGGCATCTTTCAAGTTTTTCTACAAGCATAATTTGCTCCTATTCTATTACCTTTTTCACTTTGAGAAAATCATACTCTCTATTTGTAAAGTTATTCTTTATACTTTCAATATTTTCAAATTTTTTTTCTTCATCATTCCTCATTCTTGTTTCCATTGAAGTTATTGAAAAAGTTCCTTCAATTTGGGAGGTATCAAGTTGATTTAATTCATTAATCCAATTGATTATATCTTTAAATTGAGGCTCGAATTTTTCTTTTTCATCTTCATTTAGTTTTAATCTTGCAAGCTTTGCTACTTCTTCTATATTCATATTCCCTCCATCTTCAAAGTATTTCGATTGGAGCATATTTAAGCATAAATGTATGTATAGAACCGTTTGTAAATTTTATCTTTACCTTGGCAAACTCTCCACTTCCAATAACTTCAATTATCACTCCTGGCCCAAAAACTGGATGCACAACCTTTCTTCCCGTCTCGGCTACCGGTTTTTTTATTGATCTTGCTTCGATAACAGAAATCTCATCCTTCTTTTTACCGTAGTTAACAACGTTTGCTTCTATTATAAACCTTGACATCATATTCGGGTATGTTTTACCAAACAATTTCCTTGTCTCAGCCCAGCTAAGATATAGTTTTTTTCTTGCTCTTGTCATCCCTACATAACATAACCTTCTCTCTTCCTCCATATCATCTTCATCAGAGTTTGCTGAGTTTATCGGAAAAAGACCTTCTTCAAGCCCCGTTATAAAGACAGTATCAAACTCAAGCCCTTTTGCCAGATGGAGTGTCATAAGCGTTACGGAGTTGGAGTTATCCATAGAGTCTATATCGCTTTGAAGTGATACTTCTTCAAGATATCTCGAAAGTGTTGGTTCGATATTTTTAGTCTTAGCATCCTCTTCAAATTCTTTAACAGCATTTACAAGTTCTTGCAGGTTTGAAAGACGCATCAAAGCCATTTCTTTATCCTTATCAGCCTCATCTTCAACCATCTGCCAATATCCTGATTTTATAAGTACATTTTCAAGAAGTATATGAGGAGGTAGGATTTCCATATCTTTTCTAAACTCTTTAATCATATCTATGAAGGATTTTATTGCATTTTTTACCTGAGGTGTTACAGGAAGTTCATCCATTAAAAGAGCATCGAAAAAACCTATCCCTTTTATTCTTGCAAATTCGTTTATCTTTTCTAGATTTTTATCTCCTATCCCTCTTGGTGGGACATTTATTACTCTCATCAAACTTACCATATCATATGGGTTTAAAATTATTCTCAAATAACTTAAAGCATCCTTTATTTCTTTTCTTTCATAGAATCTTACAGTGCCTATAAGTTTGTATGGAATTTTATATTTTCTGAAAGCCTCTTCAAAGCTACGGCTTTGAGCGTTTGTTCTATAAAAAACTGCAACCTCTTTGTAATTTTCGGAGTCGATTTTTTTAATTATACTAGCTATTCTATTTGCTTCATCCACTTCATTTTTTGTTTCTATAAGTTCAACATTTTCTCCACGGGTATTTGATGTCCATAAATTTTTTTCTTTCCTTTTTTTATTATGCTTTATTAATCTGTTAGCACAATCTAAGATATTTGCTGTTGAACGGTAGTTTTGTTCAAGTGTTATAACCTTTGCATCCTTAAAGTCTGACTCAAACTGAAGTATATTTCTTATATCTGCCCCTCGCCAGGTATATATTGATTGATCCGGATCTCCAACCACACATAATGCTCTTGATTTTTCGGCAAGCAGTTTTATTAAAACATATTGTGCTTTGTTTGTATCCTGGTACTCATCAACTAATATATATCTAAAATAGTTTTGATAATACTCAAGAAGTTCATTGTTATTTTTAAGTAGATTTACAGTTTTCAGGATTAAATCCCCAAAATCTACAGCGTTAGCCTCTTCAAGTCTTTTCTGATACTCAAAATATATTTGTGCTGCTTTTATTTTTTCAGGGCTTCCAGTTATCCTTGCATTTAGAAGATATGATTCACTATCAATAAGATCATCTTTCGCTCTTGATATTAGTGAGAGATATATTGATGCTTTATTTTTATCTTTTTCAAACCCGAGATCCTTTATTACAAGGTTTAAAAGCTTTCGCTGATCTTCTTCATCATATATAGCAAAATCCTTTATTAGTTTAGCTTCTTTGTAGTGCTGCCTTAAAAATCTTGCTCCAAATGAATGAAATGTAGAACACCACAGTCCATATGCATCAGGAACAAGCCTTGTTACCCTTGTTCTCATCTCCTCGGCAGCTTTGTTGGTAAATGTTATTGCAAGAACTCTTGAAGCAGGTATTCCACCATTTACAATTATTGCAAGCTTTGATATTAAGGTTTTTGTTTTTCCTGTTCCTGCCCCAGCAATTATTAAAAGTGGTGAGCCAAAATAGCAAGCTGCCTCAAGTTGTTTATCATTGAGGTTCAGTTTTTTTAGAAATTCGTTGTCTATTCTTATTTGTGTTAGATCCACATAATAATTTTATCAAAAATAAAAAATAAAAACTATTTTTTTGTAAAATTTAATTATGAGTAAAATCTCTGCATTAATCCTTGGTGCAGGACTTGGAACAAGGATGAACTCAGAAAAACCCAAGGTTCTGCATCTTTTTGATAAAAAACCTTTGATTGTGAATATAATAAAAACACTTGAGAAACTGAAAATAAAGGAAATAGTGGTTGTGGTGGGATATAAAGGGGATGAGGTTGAAAAAGTTGTTATTGAAAACTTCCCTCAATTAAATATAAAATTTGTAAGACAGAAGCTTTTAAAGGGAAGTGGAAGAGCGGTCGTGGAAAGTATTGATGCTATTAAAAATCTTTCTGATCTTCTTATTCTTGCTGGTGATGTCCCATTAATAAGCAAACAAACATTGAATTCTCTTATAGAAACTTATTTAAATAAAAAAGTTGATGCAGTTGTTTTATCATGCGAGGTCAAAGATCCAAAAAGCTATGGGAGAATTGTAAGGGATGAAAAAGGAAGAATAAAAGCAATAGTTGAAGCAGCTGATCTTAAAGATAATGAAAAGAATATAAATGAAATAAATAGTGGAATTTATATATTTAAAACATCAAAGCTTATTAATGCTATATCAAATCTTAAACCCAAGGGACTGAAAAAAGAGTATTATCTTACAGATGCCATAGAGAATATTTATAAATCTGGTGGAAAGATTGAGAGTTTAAAAATAAAAGATGAGCTTGAAGTATCAGGACCAAATTCAAAAAAAGAACTCTGCGAACTTGAAAAGGAATATTATAAAAGAAATGCTGAAAAGCTTATTGAAAAAGGGGTTATAATAAAGGATACTTCAAGGGTTTATATTTCAAAGGATGTTGAAATTGGTATTGATAGCGTTATATATCCAGATGTTTATATTTATGGTGAAACTAAAATAGGAAAAAATGTTTCCATAGGTCCGAATGTGATAATAGAGGATTGTATTATAGAAGATAACTGTGAAATAAAATCGTTTACATATATAAGTAAAAGCATAATAAAACATTCATCAGTAGTAGGACCGTTTTCACATATAAGACCTGAAAGTGAAATTGGACCGGAGGCAAAGATCGGAAACTTCTGTGAGGTTAAAAAATCAAAAATAGGAAGAGGTTCAAAGGTCCCTCATTTAAGCTACGTAGGTGATACAATAATGGGAGAGAAGGTTAATATTGGAGCAGGAACAATAACCTGTAATTATGATGGTGTTAAGAAAAATGTAACTATAATAGGTGATAGGGCTTTTGTAGGTTCAAACACAAATCTTGTTGCTCCTGTAAAGATAGGTAATGATACCCTTATAGGTGCAGGCTCAACAATAACTGCTGATGTTCCTGATGGAAAGCTTGCCATAGCCAGAGAAAGGCAGATTATAAAAGACAGAAAAAAATAATGCAAATAAAAACACTTGAGAAAGGAGTTGATATGAGAAGATACTGGGAATTAGGAGAGCTTAAATTATTTGCCGGGAATTCTAACCCTGAACTTGCTTTAAAGATCTCAAAGGAACTTGAGATGCCTCTTGGTGGTATAAAGGTAGGAAGATTTGCAGATGGTGAGATTGATGTAAAGATAGTTGAGAATGTTAGAGGTGCTGATTGTTATGTTATTCAGTCAACATCAAGACCAGGTAATGAAAACTTAATGGAACTTTTAATAATGATTGATGCTTTTAAAAGAGCAAGTGCTGGAAGAATAATAGCTGTTATACCTTATTTTGGTTATGCCAGAGCTGACAGAAAAGCGGAACCGAGAGTACCAATAAGTGCGAAACTTGTAGCAAATCTTCTTACAGTTGCTGGTGCTGATAGAGTTATAACGATAGATCTTCATGCCCCACAAATTCAAGGTTTCTTTGATATACCACTTGATAATCTTTATGCAAGACCTGTTTTTCTTGATTATATAAAGGAACATAAAATAGATTTAACCAATGCGGTTGTTGTTTCGCCTGATATAGGTAGTGTTGATAGAGCAAGATCTTTTGCTAAGAAGCTTGATCTCGGGCTTGTTATAGTTGACAAAAGGAGACCAAAGCCAAATATGGCTGAGGTTTATAATATAATAGGCAATGTAAATGGACTTGATTGTCTTATATTTGATGATATGATAGATACAGCTGGAACTTTAACATCTGTTGCTAATGCTATAAAAAAGGCTGGAGCAAGGAAAATAATAACATTTGCAACACATGCTGTTCTTTCAGGAAATGCTATTGATAAAATAAACAACTCCGAAATAGATGAAGTTGTTTTTACAGATACAATACCTATTGATACATCAAAGAGCAATAAAATAAAGGTAGTTACGGTTTCAAAGATACTTGCAGAGGCTATAAGAAGAAACCATTTAAGAAAATCGATAAGCGAGCTTTTTGATTAAATAATAAAAATTTGATAAAATAATAGAAATATAGAGAATTTTTCTCTAACTTTATGAAAGGAGTGTTTTTATGAGTAATATAGTTTTAAACTGCAGTTTAAGAGAAAAACCAGGCGTTAGAAGCTATCTTAGAAATATAAGAGAAACAAATAAAGTTCCAGCGGTTGTTTATGGTGCTAATAAAGAACCGGTGAATATAATTGTTGATTTAAAAGAAATTTCTAAAATACTTAAAACCACAAAAAATCCTCTTATAACTTTAAAATCAGATAAATGGGAAGAAAATGTTATAATAAAAGATATTTCAAAACATGTTGTTACTGATAAAATAATTCACATTGATTTTCTGAGAGTAGCAATGGATAAGAAGATTGATATTAAGGTTCGTATTAAGTTTATTGGTGAACCATATGGTGTTAAAACTCAGGGCGGTATTGCTGAGTATGATATGAGAGAGTTAAATGTGAGATGTCTACCAAAAGATATACCTGAAGAAATTCCGATAGATATATCATCTCTTAAAATAGGTGATTCTATAAGGGTTAAGGATCTTAAGTTTGATAAATTTGAGATAAGAGAAAACCCAGAAAATCTCATAATAAGTATAATATCTGCGAAAGAAGAAATAGTAACTCCTACTCTACAGACTCAACCACAACAGCCTGAAGTTGTTGCTAAAGGAAAAGAAGCTAAGGAAGAAAAGAAGTAATAGAATAATTAAGAAGTTGTCAGAATATAGAATTGAATGGATAAATTCTGTATTGTTGGGCTTGGAAACCCCGGTGATAAATACAAAAATACAAGGCATAATGTTGGGTTTATTTTTATAGATCATTTACATAATAAATTCTCATCTGGATCTTTTAAAAACTTTCATAATATAGCTGAGTATTCTTCAAATGAGATTGGTGGTAAAAAACTCTTTTTTTTAAAACCTATTACATATATGAATAATTCTGGAATAGCTGTTGAAGAGTTTTTGAAATACAACAATATTCTAACTTCAAATATGATTATTATTTATGATGATGTGGATACAGAGTGCGGTATGATAAGAATCAGGAAAAAAGGAAGTGATGGCGGGCATAATGGTATGAAATCAATAATTTCTACACTTAAAACTACAGAAATTCCAAGAATAAGGGTTGGTATAGGTCCGAAGAAAGAACAAATGGATTTAAGTGATTATGTTCTTTCTAATTTTACTTCATCAGAAATTATTTTAATAAACAAAATACTAAAAATATTTCCTCAGATTGTTGATGAGTTAATTAAAAAAGGTATTGATTTTATAATGAATAAATACAATAACTTTGATTTTAAAACCCAATCCTGATTATTTGATACTAACACTATCAGTATTACAAACATTTTAAACAACATAAGAAAAATTTTCTAAATCTTTACTTTAATTTTAACCTTTATTCTTTATATACACTTTTATTATTATTCTGGAAGGTTTAGAGAAGTTAGATGGTTTGGATGTTTATTATTTTTAGATAAATTTATTAAATCTTAACTTTAATCTTAACCTTTACCTTTATTCTTACTTGTAGGACTTAAGTCCTATTAGAGGTTGGGACTAACGTCATTTGATAAACATCAATTTTTACTTAAAATATTTTCAGGAGGAACGATGATAAACACCACCTTCATAGTTATAGCATACTTTCTAATGGCGTCAAACCTCTATATATTTTCTTATGATAAGGTAATATATGGAGAGGATGATAGAAAAGATTATTATGAAATGCCAGCAGATGTAAAAGCTATAGCCGATTCGGTTGTTTCTTTATGGGATAAAGCAAACATAAGTTTTGATAGTTCTAAAAATAAATATGTTTTAAAAACTATGAATTTTGGTGAAAAGCTAAATCTGTGTGAAGATGAGCCTTTCAGAGAGCAACCAATAGGTGCTTTTTGTTCAGGCGCTCTTATAAGTGAAGATACTGTTATTACTGCAGGGCATTGTATACAAAATACAACTAGATGCTCTTCAACATATTTTGTTTTTGGTTATGCAATTAAAAATAGATATCAGAGTAATACAGCACAAACCGAGTTTGATTATAACGATGTATATAAATGTAAAAGTATAATTAAAACTCAGGTAGGACCTGAACCGACTCCTGATAACCCACAAGGAGTAGGTCTTGGGCCTGATTATGCTATAATAAAGCTTGATAGAAAGGTTATCAATAGAACTCCACTTAAAATAAACACAAATCAGAATCTTAAAAAAGGCGATGAAATGTTTGTTATTGGTTATCCTGTTGGACTTCCAGTTAAATTTGCAGATGGTGCAATTGTAAGAGATCCATCTCCTGATGGTTATTTTGTGGCAAATCTTGATACATATGGTGGTAATTCTGGATCCCCTGTGTTTAATCTTAAAACAAAACTTATAGAAGGAATACTTGTGAGGGGAGATAACGATTTTATTCAAACCCCTATGGGATGTACTGTTTCAAACAGAGTTGATAATAATGGTGGAAGAGGTGAGGATGTTACAAAAATCAGTGTGCTTTACAGATATCTTTATGGAATAGTAAGTGATTTAAAGGATGTTTTACCTGAAAGAAATCTAAAGGTTGAAACTAATTTTGATAGCTTTGATACTTCAAAATCTGTAAACTTCAGTTTTGATAAATAAACAGATTACCCAGGCTTATACCCCCTTTTTAATTTTAAGTTAAAAAGGGGGTTTTTTTATTTTTATGGTAAAATTTATAAAATATAATTTAAGTTAAAGGTGAGAGATTATGCTTAAAACACTTAAAAATGTAGAGTTATTTAAAAAGCTTTCAAAAAAAGAGATTGAAAAGATTCAAAAAATAGGCAGGATTAAAAAATTCAAAAAAGGTGATATAATATTCAATAAAAATGAAATCGGGAGAAACTTTTTTATAGTTAAAAAAGGCGAGGTTAAAATATTTACTGAAGTTTGTGGAAAAGAAAAAGTACTTGCTTTAATGAATGAAAATGACTTTTTTGGGGAGCTTGCACTTCTTGGAATAAAATATAGAACAGCAACAGCGGTGTGTGGAAAAGATTGTGAGGTTTATGTAATTTCACAGAATGATTTTTATAAGTTTCTCAATAAAAATCATTCTTTTACCATGAAACTTCTCTATACTATTGCAGAGAGATTAAAAAATGCTGATGAAGAAATAGAAAATTTACTTAGTAATAATATGTTTGGGAGGATAGTAAAGTTTTTATATAAAAAATATTGTGAATGTAAAACCTGTGAATTAAAAATAACTCAGGATGAGATGGCAAAACTTCTTGGAACGACCAGAGTTCCGGTAAATAGAACACTTTCTCTTCTTAAAAAAAGGAATATTATTGAAACTAATAGGGGAGTAATAAAGCTTATAGATATTGAAAAAATAAAAGGTATTGCAGAGTAATATGCATACAACTGTCAGAGGATTTAAAGATATACTTCCACCAGACTCATACAAAATGAGTTTTGTTGAAAATGTAGCAAAAGAAGTTTTTGAAAGATTTAATTATAAGGAAATAAGAATTCCTACAGTTGAGTATTATGATCTTTTTATAAAAACCACCGGGGAAACAACTGATATAGTTGAAAAAGAGATGTATAAATTTGAAGATCAATCGAAACGAGTCCTTGCATTAAGACCGGAAGGAACTCCTGGAGTTGCAAGGACATATATAAATAATAAATTGAATCTTAAAGGTGAAAACACAAAGTATTTTTACATAGGTAATATGTTTAGAGCAGAAAGGCCTCAGGCTGGAAGATATAGAGAATTTGAACAGATAGGGGCTGAGTGTATTGGTGTATCCTCGCCTTATGCAGATGCAGAGGTTATAATAATGCTTGATATGATTTTAAAAAAAATTGGAATTAGATCATACTCAATTGAAATAAATTCTCTTGGATGTAATGAATGTAGAAAAAAATATAGAGAAATACTTATAAATTATCTTAAAAATCTGTATTTATGTGATATCTGTAAAACAAGGCTTGAGAGAAATCCTCTTAGAGTTATTGATTGTAAAACTGATAGAGATAAGTTTAAAGATGTCCCATCAATTGAACTTTGTAATGATTGTAGAAAACATTATGAGACTTTGAAAAATGTTTTAACTCAATCAAATATATCTTTTAATGAAAATCCTCTTCTTGTAAGAGGTCTTGATTATTATACAAGAACAGTTTTTGAGTTTAAAACCAACCTTCTTGGTTCTCAGGATGCAATAGCTGCCGGTGGAAGATATGATGATCTTATAAAAAATATGGGTGGGCATTATGCACCTTCAGTTGGATGGGCTATAGGATGTGAAAGAATAATTTTACTTATGGATAAAGAGAATATAAAATTAGTGGAAAAGGATTTATGTTTTGTCGTTTGTATGGATGAGAAATATTCTGATTATGCTTTTGGTGTTCTTTCTAAACTAAGAGAAAATAATATAAGATCAGATTTTTCGGATTTTTCATCAAGTCTTAAATCTCAATTAAGAGCGGCAAATTCAAATAATGCCAGATATGCAATAATAATAGGTGAGGATGAATATAACTCAGGCTTTCTGAGTTTCAAAGATTTAAAATCATCTTCACAAAAAAAACTTGGAGTTGATGAGATAATTAATCTTTTGAAAAATGGAGATTAATATGATGAGAACTCATACTTGTGGAGAGTTAACTCTTAAAAACGAAGGTGAAGAAGTAGTGTTATGTGGATGGGTTGATTCAAAAAGAAATCATGGTGGTATACTTTTTATAATGTTAAGAGATCTTTATGGAATGACGCAGATTGTTATTGAACCATCATCAAAGTTTTTTAATGATGCAGAAAGTTTAAGAAATGAATATGTGATAAAAGTTAAAGGTACTGTTAAAAAAAGACCTGAAGGTAATGAAAATAAAAATATAACAACAGGGGAGATAGAAGTTATTTTAAAAGAGCTTGAAATTTTAAATACATCTAAAGATCTTCCTTTTACTATTGCAGATTATATAAATGTTCTTGAAGAAACAAGACTTAAATACAGGTATCTTGATATTAGAAGAAATAAAATGAAGAAAAATCTTGTTTTAAGAAGCAAACTTGCACAGGTTATAAGAAATTATCTTTATTCGCATAATTTTAACGAGATAGAAACACCCATACTTACTAAATCCACACCAGAAGGAGCAAGAGATTTTCTTGTACCTTCAAGAATAAATCATGGTAAATTTTATGCACTTCCTCAATCTCCTCAGATGTTTAAACAGATACTTATGGTCTCAGGAATGGATAGATACTTCCAACTTGCAAGGAATTTCCGTGATGAAGATTTAAGAAGTGACAGACAGCTTGAGCATACACAGATAGACCTTGAGATGAGCTTTGTTGATGAAATGGATGTGGCAAAAATTGTTGAAGGGCTTATGAAAGAGGTTTTTAAGTTTTGCGGATATGAGATAGAAACACCTTTTATTAATATGGAATATGATGAGGTTATGCTAAAATACGGTTCTGATAAACCAGACCTCAGGTTTGACTATGAAATAAAAGATATAACAGATATTTTTAAAGAAACAGAGTTTAAAATATTTAAAGATATAATTTCAAATGGTGGTGTTATAAGAGCAATAAATGCCAGGAAGGTTCATAATTTTTCAAGAGGTGAAATAGATAAAATTATACTTCTTTTAAAAGAAAATGGAGCAAAAGGGCTTGTCTGGTTTAAAATGAAAGAAGGAAAACTTGAATCATCTATTTCTAAATTTCTAAAACCACTTGAAATTAATCTTTTAATTGAAAGACTTCATATCGAAGAAGGTGATACGATTTTTGCAGCAAGTGATGATAGAAAGAATATACTCAAATATATAGGTATTTTGAGAAATGAAATAATAAAGTATGACAAAAATCCTTCTAAAAAGTGGGCTTTTCTATGGGTAAGGCATTTTCCTTTACTTGAATGGAAAGAAGAAGAAAAAAGATATGATGCAACTCACAATCCCTTCACAGCACCTTTACCTGAGGAAATTTATAAGCTTGATGTACCAGCTGAACTTGAGAATATAAAATCCTGTCAGTATGATCTTGTTTTAAACGGTGTGGAGCTTGGTTCAGGTTCAATAAGAAACCACAGAAAAGAAATTCAAGAAAAGATATTCAAGCTTATGGGATACTCTGATGAAGAAATTAAAAGTAAATTTGGTATGCTTATTGAAGCTCTGGGATATGGTGCGCCTCCTCATGGTGGTATTGGAATAGGTTTTGACAGACTTGTTGCACTTATATGCGGAGAGGAGTCAATAAGAGAAGTTATAGCATTTCCAAAAACCACAAGTGGAATTTGTCCTTTAACAGGTGCACCTGATGTTGTTTCACAAAAACAGCTTGATGAATTAAAAATAAAGATAGTTGAATGAAAAATGTATCCTTCCTGGATTTTAGAAGATATAAAAGATAAAAAGAAAAACTTTTATACTCAAAATACTTCAATTGAAACCAACTTAGAATTGAAAGAATATAGAGCAAATACGATTTGTTATGAAGCAAAATGCCCTAATAAAGGAGAATGTTTTAAAAATAAACATGCTACCTTTTTGATCCTTGGAACTAAGTGTACCAGAAACTGTAAGTTCTGTTCAGTTGAGAAATCAAAACCTCTTCCACCAGATCCTGAAGAACCCCAAAAAATAGCTATGCTTGTAAAAAAATGGGGACTCCAATATGTGGTTTTCACTTCTCCAACCAGAGATGATCTTGAAGATGGAGGAGCTGAACATTTTAAAAAAACAATAGAGGCAATTAAAAATATCTCTCCTTCTACGATTATAGAATCACTGATTCCTGATTTTAATGGAAGTTTTAAAGCGATTGATATAGTTATTTCAGCAAAACCTGAAGTAATATCCCATAATATAGAAATGGTGAAACGCCTTTATTCTGAAATAAGGCCTGAAGCAGATTACAAAAGAAGCCTTGAAATAATAAAATACATAAAGAAAAGCTCACCTTCAATCGTAACTAAATCTTCAATAATAATAGGTCTTGGCGAAACAGACGCAGAGATAAAACAATCTCTCAATGATCTTGTTGAAAATGGGTGTGATATAGTTGTAATAGGTCAGTACTTAAAACCATTAGATGAAAGTTATCCAGTAAAAAAATATTATACACCATCTGAATTTAAAAGCTTTGAAGATTATGCTTTGAAAATTGGTTTTAAATCTGTGGTTTCAAAACCTCTTGCAAGAACATCATACATAGCTTTTTATGCTTATAAAGAGGCATTAAGAAAGATGTGAAAATCTTTTTTCATAACACACAGGCAAACAAATACTCAATAAATGCGTTAAGTTATGTTATTGAAAAGATTCCAGGTATAGATGTTTATTTTTTTAATAAAGTTTTGGAAGTTGAAAGATTTGTTGAACCAGGGGAAATAAATTTGTTTGTATTTTCATTTATGTCCCCTTTTTATGAAAAAGAGAGTTTTATTTCTTTAAATATTAAAAAAAGATTTCCATTTGCAATAACGATTTGTGGTGGAGTGCATCTTTCCAGATCCACAAAAGACAATGCTTTAAAATATTTTGATTATGTTTTTATCGGGGAAGGGGAGAAGATATTTTATGATTTTGTTATTACTCTTCTAAATGGAGTAAGCATAACCCAAAGATTTTTTGTTAACTTAAAACCTGTTGAAATTAATGATTACAAATCAATCTCTGAAAAATACAAAAGATTTGGTTCTATTGAGATTACCAGAGGATGTCCTTATGGTTGTTTTTTCTGTGCAAATTCATTTAATACCGGTAAAATACCAAGGCATAAAAGCGTTGATAATATAATTAATGAGATAGAGATCCTTTTAAGAAATAATTTCAGAGATATAAGATTTATAACTCCTGATCTTGCTGCATATGGTTCAGCAGATGGTAAAACTCTTAATCTTAAAGAGTTTAAAAATTTTGTTGATGGAGTATATGAAACTGTTAAAGATAAAGGGAGGGTTTTTCTTGGAAGTTTCCCATCGGAACTAAGACCAGAGCATATTTGTGATGATGTTCTTTCAATATTAAAAGGAAAAACATATTCAAAGAGAATAATAATAGGAGCACAGAGCGGAAGTAATGATATTTTGAAAAAGATTAACAGAAACCATACAGTTGAAGATGTAATTAAAGCTTGTAAACTTTTGAATAAATACGGTTTTAATACTGAAGTTGATTTCATATTTGGTTTTCCATTTGAAACAGAAAAAGATTTAAAAGAAACTGAAAAAGTTATAAATCTTATTACTGAAAAATATAAAGCAATAATTCATCTTCATTATTTCATCCCACTTCCCAATACCCCCTTTCAAAATCTCAAACCAAAACCCCTTGATAAAAAAACAAGAAGATTTTTATCTTCCCTTACCTCAAAAAAAATTGCTTATGGCCAATGGGAAAATCAGCTAAAAATAGGGCTTAAGTCCTATCATTGAGATAAATCTTTTTTACTTGAACCATAAAAATTATAATCTCATAATATAAAAAGGAGGTGTTTTATGAAAAAATTGTTTTCAGGAGTTATAATACTGCTTGTAAGTTTTGTTATTTTAAAAGCACAGGATTTTAATATTAATGAAAAAAATGAGATAAAGATCCCAGAAGTAAATTCTCCTAAAATAGAACCAGTGGAAGAAAATGAAACGGTTTCAAAGATTGTTGGTGGTGTTGATGCATATAATTCTGAATTTCCATTTATAGTTTCACTTTAACATTCTCAGTATGGACATTTTTGTGGAGGTTCGTTAATAGCTCCAGATTGGGTGTTAACAGCAGCTCACTGTGTTGATGGGATAACCCCAACTACCATAGTGACAGGTATAACTTATCTAACAGAGCGGGGTCAGAGATTTTCACCTGTAAAAATTATAAAACATCCATATTGGGATCCAGAAACTATGGATTATGATTATGCTTTAATAAAATTAAGTGGAAAATCTTCTGCTAAAACAGTAGAACTTTTATCATTAGAACTAAATGCTGGAACTTATCTAACTGTAGCAGGGTGGGGACTTACAAAGGAAGATGGATATATATCTTCAAAACTTCAGAAGGTTACACTTCCTCTTGTTTCTCAAACAACCTGTTCAAAGGTTTATCCAAATCTTACATCAAGGATGATATGTGCTGGTTATGCAAGTGGTGGGAAAGATTCATGTCAGGGGGACAGTGGTGGGCCACTTGTATATAAAACCTCATCAAATTCATATCTTGTTGGTGTTGTGAGCTGGGGGGAAGGATGTGCAAGGGAAGGAAAGTATGGAGTTTATGCCAAGGTAAGTGCTGTTAAAAACTGGATAGAAACAACAATAAAAAATGATGGAGCTTCCTCACAAACAAGTATATGGGATTTATTCTTTTAAGTTTTACAAACCAAGCTGATCTGATATTTTTTGCATAGCAGAAAGAGCAATTTTAGAAAATTCTTCCAATGAAATCCCAAGTTTTTCACACTCTTTTATTGTTTCTCTGTTTGCTCCGGAAGCAAATCTTTTATCTTTAAATCTTTTTAAAACTGACTCCAATTTTACTGATGAAAGCTTTTTATCTGGATAAACTAAAGCGGTTGCTATTATCAGTCCTGTTATTGTTTCTCCTGCTCTTAATGCTATATGAAATTTTTCATCAGAGCTCTTACCCCATGCCTCAGGATTATGCATTTTAATTGCTTCAATAATCTCATCATCCACTCCGTTTTCTTTTAAAATTTCAACTGCTTTATGAGTATGAGTTTTAATATCAGAAGATGTTAGTTCTACATCTATATCATGTAAAAGCCCGGCAACGCCCCATTTTTCAACATCTTCATTAAATCTTAAAGCAAGATCTCTCATAACAGCCTCTGTAGCAAGGCAGTGTTTAAAAAGATTTTCATTTTTTACATGTTTTTTAAGAATTGAAATAGCATCTTCTCTTTTCATATTTTATTCTCCTTAAATTTTATTCTTCTTAAAGTTATTTTATAAAATATTAAATTATGGCAGAAGTAGAGCTTGGGCTTTACCATTACAAGCTTATATATTCTATCGTCAAAATGATTGAGACAACTAAAAACATAGAAAATGTTATACCAAAATGTCTTGAAACTATTTATATTTCTTTAAAACCAGATATTTTTATATTTTTAAAAACTGAACCTAAGATTTATCCTTATATAAGTTATGGTATTGACAATGATAAAATAACTGGTTTTAATTGGGAAGATGATGGATTAATTTCAAATGCAATCAATTATAAAATTCCAATAAAAATAGATTCTTTCTACTCTGATAAAAAATTTTCTTCTCTTAATATTATACTTGTAGGTATGGGTTATAAGCTCGAAGCATTTCTTGTTGTACCTGTAGTTTATAATAATATACTTTATGGAATGTTTTTTCTTGCAAATAGATCAAAAGCATTTACTCCACATGAGTATGAAACATTAAAAATTATAGCAAACCAGATTTCATACCATATGGAGATTAATAAATTGAAGGATGAAGCTGAAAAAAAATGTCAATATTTTTCACTTATTCTTAATAATATGAGTTCAGCAATAATTATTTATTCAGAAAATGGTATAAAATTTATCAATAAAAAGGCAAAAGAAATACTTGAAGAAGAAAATCTTTCAAACAACAAATTTATTGATCTTGTTAATTCATTATTTAATGAGAATAAAAACAAATCCCGAATGGAAATAGCGATAAATGTTAATAATAAAGAAAAAATAATAGGGTATTCCTGTGTTTTTATAAATACAGATTTTGAAAAACTTATGATTTTAGTATTTCAGGATATAACAAAATACAAAATCTCAGTTTAAACTTTTCAAGAAAATTCTTATCCAGCCAAAAGATTTAATCTCTTAATATAAAAATTTTTATTTTAGCGTCTTTAACCTCAATTTTATTATAATGGTGTGGTTTTATTTCTTTTTCAGTTCAGAGTCTAAAATTTTACAACTTTTTTTATAACATAATCTAAAAAATGTTGTCTTATGATAATTTGATTTAATTGTATATTTCAATTTTCAAATTTCTTTTTATTCTCATTCAACTATTTTTTCATTTTTTATAATTTGTAAAAAAATTCTAATTTGTTATATATTTTAGAGCTCTGTATGCTGCAAAGCGAACTCGTTCATCTTTATCTTTTTTCAAAACGGAAACAAGAGCTTCAATCGCTTGCTCGTATTTTATTTTTCTGAGAGCTTCGACTGATGTTTATATACCTGGAATATTCATCCTTTAAAACTGAGATGAGAGGTTTAATTGCTATTGTGTTTTTTATCTAACCGAGAGTTGGAGCTGCTACTTTATACACATCTCATCCTTTATCTTTTGTGGCTAGTATACTCAATTGCATGAATATTTTTTATCTTGTCAACAGCTTTATTTTAAAGTGGATTTATTTTATCAAGAGCATTGGTTGCTGTATTACGAACATGCCAGTCTTTATCTTTCAAAACAAATGAGATTTTTAACGGAATTAAAATCCTTTATCTTTTCATCATCCGAATGAGATTGTTATTCCTGTGGAATTATAACTAAAATATTTGTCTGGATTAAATTTACTTAAAAAACTAAAATAAAAATTATGATTTTTAAAAAAATTTCATTTTATATTTCAGTATATAAATATACTAAGATTATCTAAAGGAAATTATTCATTGAATTAGATCATAAAAATGCATCCGAGAATAAATTTAAAAAACAGATATATCTGAAAATTTATTAGTTTTATTTTTATAATAAGCTAAACTCATTAGGAGAAAATAAATGGTTCAAAAAAATATTTTTATGATTTATTTTTTAATTCAGTTTTATCATGCCTTATAATCCCTTTATAATTGTAACAATATTCTAATAACAGCGTTTTCACGTCACATATAAAAGTTATCATCTTTTTATCCCTGTATTTTTTTGTGGTGTTAATATACTGATGTCTCATCAAGATATCATCACCTCGAAATATCATATTTTCCCATTCAAATTTTCTCATTCAAAAAAGCGATCGTTTATCTGAATGAGATAATCTTTTTTTTGTTAATTTCTGTTAAATTCTTATTTTGTTCATATTTATCAAGTACTCTTGCTGGGTCACATTTTGATACGATCGTTTGAAGTTAAGACCTTATTATCAATAATTTTACTGTTTGTTTTTCAAAAACTGAATACGAATCTTTATTTTATTCCTGCTATAAACTTGTATTTCATATCACAAAACTCAACCTTTACCTTCAAATTATTACACTTTTATACTTTCATACCTCAAAGAAATCCTCATTTTTCACTAATACTCAATTTTCTTACTTTAATAAAGTGGATTATTAGTAGAATATTCTCAACCCTAACCTCTCACCTTTTAAGTTATTTGGACGTGATGGGATTTGAACCCACGACCTCCTCGTTACTCACTTCGGGCTCGGTGGCGAAGAAAAGCAAGAAGGGAAGCTAAGCCACCAGGCGCCTCGTTCTTGGATAAATGATTTGTTTTTCCCTCATGAAACTATTTTGGACGTGATGGGATTTGAACCCACGACCTCCTCGTTGCGAACGAGGCGCTCTCCCAGCTGAGCTACACGCCCTTTTTAAATATTTATTTTATCAAATTTTGTATAATTTATAATAACTTTACGGAGGAGTTATATGGCTGATTATTATCCATTAAAAGAAAAAACAAGATATGAATATGAAGTTACCAGTTCTGATTTTGATGGAGTTGCTAAGGCTTATATTGATATTTTAAAAGTGGAAAAAAAAGGAAAGACTACAACAGCAAAAGCAAGAATGAGGTTTGTTGTAAAAGATGAACATATAACAGAGTTTAAAATTAAAAAAGATGGTAAATGGGTTATAACTACAGATGGAATTGTAATAGGTGGAAGAAAAGAATTTCCACTTCCTCCAAAAGAAGGTTTAAAATGGGTTGAAGAGCCTGATTATAATGAAATAATTTCTACAACAGATAAAGTTTCAGTAAAAGCTGGAAAATTTTCTAATTGTCTTAAAATTCTTACAAAACTTGCCGGTGGAGATGCTGGTCTTGCTACAAGATACTATGCTCCCAATGTTGGATATGTACTTGAAGACTACAGAGCAGAAGATAAAACTTATTATGTCGAGCTTGTTTCAATTTCTAAGATTCCTGGTGAGGAACTTGAACTTAGAAGGAGAAGAAAATGAGACCGCTTTACACAATTAAAGAAATACTTCTTCAGGATAATACTTTTGAAAATTTAATAGTAATGGGCTGGATAAAGACAAGAAGAGATCTTAAAACTCAATCATTTGCTGAGCTCAACGATGGTTCAACAAGACAGAACCTTCAACTCGTAATAGAGAATACCGATCCTAAATTTAAAGAAATATTACCTCATATTGTAAATGGTGCTTCAGTTAAAGTAGTTGGGGATCTTGTGCTTTCTCCTGCAAAAGGTCAGAAGTATGAACTTAAAGTAAAGGAAATAGAAATACTTGGTAAATGTGATCAGGAAACCTATCCCATACAGAAGAAAAAAACTTCTGATGAGTTTTTAAGAACAGTTGCTCATCTAAGAGCTAGAACAAACAAGTATGCAGCAATGCTTAGAATTCGTTCTGAACTTAGCTTTGCAATACATAAGTATTTTAGAGATAATGGCTTTTTCTATGTACATACCCCCATTATAACTGCTTCAGACTGTGAAGGTGCAGGTCAGATGTTTTCAGTAACCGCGTTTAATATAGGAAATATAAAAAACCTTCCAGTTGACAAAGATGGAAATGTTGATTTCTCAAAAGATTTATTTTCAAGAAGAACATATCTTACCGTTTCAGGTCAGCTTGAAGGAGAAACACTTGCCCTTGCTCTTGGCAAGATATATACCTTTGGGCCAACTTTTAGAGCTGAAAATTCCAATACATATAGACATGCAAGCGAATTCTGGATGATAGAACCGGAGATGGCATTTTATGATCTATATGATGATATGGATCTTGCTGAGGATTTTGTAAAAAACATAACCAAACATGTTCTTGAAAACTGTCCTTCCGATATAGAACTTTTTGCTAAATTTGTTGAACCAAACTTAATGAATAACCTTAAAAATGTAATTGAAACAAAATATGAAAGACTTACATATACTGATGCAGTAAAAATACTTGAGAAAGAAAACTCAAGATTTGAAAACAAAGTTAGTTGGGGTGTTGATCTTGCCAGTGAGCATGAGAGATTTCTTGTTGAGCAGTATTTTAAAAAACCTGTAATAATGTATAACAAACCAAAAAATGTTGCTGCATTTTATATGAAACTAAACGATGACGGAAAAACTGTAAGAGGTATGGATCTTCTTGTTCCAAGAATCGGTGAGCTTATAGGGGGAAGTGAAAGAGAAGATAGACTTGATGTACTTCTCCAGAAAATGAAGGATTTAAATATGAACATAGATGCATACTGGTGGTATATTGATCTTAGAAGATTTGGGACCGTTCCTCACAGTGGTTTTGGACTTGGTTTTGAAAGAATGATGATGCTCATAACTGGAATAAGTAACATAAGAGATGTATGTGCATATCCAAGAGTGCCGGGATATGCTGAGTTTTAATAATGGAACTTGAAATAAAATAGTTTTTGCCTCTTGAAGCAGACGAAAAACTTTTGGAGGAGTATTTAAATTATATAGTAAAAATTCATCTTGAAATAGATCCTTACAATATTCTCCAACCAGAGAAAAAATAAAAAAACTGAAGAAAGATTTTTTCTGATACTGGTATTTTTTATATAAACGAAAATGATGTTATATCTAAGTTCATAATACTCAAGACCTTTCACTGATTATTACTACAATTCAGGAAAAGTATGATAATCACAAAAGAAAAAATTCTCAAAGTTATAGTTCTCTATTAACCTGAGGTATTTTATGAAAATGCCAGTAGAGTTGAAAATATATTCAACAGATTATTGAGTTTATAAGGAACATTTTTAAAATAGATGACCCATCGTTAATTGAGAAAATAAAAGATGATATTTAAAGTAATATAAAACCTAAGTTTTTTGAAGTTGCTCAAAAATTTAAATTAATTAAAAAATAATTTGTAAATATTAGTTTCTTAGAAACATTTTTTGAAGAGTTGACAGCTTTAAAAATTTTTATATAATTTAATTTATGACTATGATAGCAAAAGAAGTTTTCCTTACAAAAGGAATAGGAAGACATAAAGAAAAACTTGCCAGTTTTGAAGAAGCCTTGAGAGATGCACAGATTGCAAGGTTCAATCTTGTGCATGTGTCAAGTATTCTTCCTCCCAACTGTAAAATTATTTCTAAACAGAAGGGACTTCAAAAACTTAAAAGTGGACAAATAGTTCATTGTGTGATGAGTAGAAACTCAGTTAATGAAAATCATAGATTAATAGCTGCCTCTGTGGGACTTGCTATTCCAAGAGATAAAAATCAGTATGGTTATATTTCAGAGCATCATACATTTGGTGAGACTGATGAACAGACAGGTGAGTATGCGGAGGACCTTGCAGCACTTATGCTTGCAACAATTCAGGGTATAGAGTTTGGGCAGGACACAACATGGGATCAAAAAGAAGAAATATGGAAGATGAGTGGTAAAATAGTCAGGACAATGAATATAACTCAGTCTGCGATAGGTGTCGGAGGTATGTGGACAACAGTTGTTGCAGCTGCGGTTTTCGTGTTTTGATGAGTAAAGATTCTTTTTTAAAACCTAATAAGATTCAGTTTGCTTATCAATGCAATATCTCTCCTTCCCATGCAAAGTTTATTATTCTTCCAATTCCATACGAGCAAACTACATCTTATGGTAAAGGAACTAAGTTCGGACCAAAAGCAATTTTAAAAGCATCCTGGCAACTTGAACTTTGGGACGAGGAGTTAAAAGAGGAGATTTATAGGGTTGGAATTTTTACAGCTGAGGATTTTAAGTATACTAAAACTGAGAGTTCTTTTTTTGCAAATATAGAAAAAACTGTTGAGAAAATTATAAGTAATTATTCCGCTTTTCCTGTTTTTATTGGTGGGGAACATAGTATAACTCAGGGGCTTTTACCACCTTTTGTAAAAAAATATAAAAATCTTTCGATTTTGCATTTTGATGCGCATGCAGATTTAAGGGTTGAGTATGAGGGAAGTATTCATAATCATGCGTGTGCAGTTTATCCTGCTTCTTTAAATACAAAAATTGTTCAAATTGGAATAAGAAGTGTTGCAAGTGAGGAGAGAGGATTCATAAATAATGGAAATGTTAAGACATTTTTTATGCATGAAAATCTTGATATTGATATGCTTATGAAAAATGTGATTAAAAATTTGACTGATGATGTTTATCTTACAATAGATGTTGATGGTTTTGATCCATCAGTTATGCCAGCAACAGGAACTCCTCAACCTGGTGGGTTTATGTGGTATGATGCGTTAAGAATATTTAGAGAGGTAATATATACTAAAAATGTTGTGGGTATGGATGTGGTTGAAGTTAGTCCGGTTAAGGATTCCAATATAACACAATTTAATGCTGCAAAGCTTATTTACCGCCTTATAGGTTATATCTCAAAGAAAAGAAAATATATTTAAACTATTCTATGTTTTCAATAAATTTAATAGTCTTTGACCATCCTGTAAGCTTATCAAAAAGAAGTTCGTTGTATGTGTCGTAATAATCTATAAGATGTCCTTTTACTCCAGGTATGTGAAGTGAGATGCCATGTGCATTTGAGAAATCTTTTCCGGTTCTGTCTTTGTGAAGATAGGCATTTTTAATTATAAGCTTGTTCATTATATTTTTGAATATTGTAAATTCATTTGTAAATCTTATGTAAGTAGGATCATCTTTTTGAGAATAGTATTTTTCAATAAGTTCAAAAAAGTGATATGGATCAGCATAAAATGAGATGAGTTTATCAGGGTCTGTGTCTAATTCTCCAACTTCAAATCTTAGAACATCTTTTTTGGCTTTGGATATTGCACTTTTGTCTTTTAATAATGGTATTATTTCCGCAAAGTTTTTCATTGATGAGATAAATTCATTTATATATGTTGTTCTTACAGCAGAAAGTTGGGTTCCATATTTGCCTTCAACAAGAAGATTAAAATACTCTGGTCTTTGATACATTTCTTTAAATGTGTCAACAAGGAATGTTCCGAGGGTTTCTTCGTTTGAATTAGGATATTTTTTTAAAAGTGCGAAAAAATCTTCCCAGTTGAAGCTTGGTAGTTGTATAACTTCTTCACTTCCAGCAATAACTTGGGTATAGTCTTTTATTTCTGTTATAACCTCTGCCATTTGCATAAAGCAAGCCATAGAAGCATATATATCAACTTTTCCTGCTTTTTGAAAAATTTTTCTAAGTTCTGTTGTTTTGATGTAGTTGTTCGTAACAAAATCATGTGATATAGATTTATTACCTTCAAGGTTTGAATTTTCTTTCACAGGATCTATCCATCCCCATCCGTGATCCCATATTATAAACATAAATTTCTTAGAGGGATAGTTTGCTTTTGCCCATCTTATAAAATCAGCTGCTTCTTCCCAACTCCCCATATCAACATTGCCTCTATCCATAATAAGCTTTGAGTTTATTTTATTTATATCGTCATCTTTTTCTACAAAATATCTTCTGACTCCAGACCATTTTTCAGGTGTTTCTTCTCCTTCTAAAAATCCTTGTGCTCTACCAATTTCAATTACTATGTTTATGTTTTCATCTGAACCCTGAGTTTCTATTCGGTTGAAGTCTTTAAAAGCAAACATGTCAACATTATTTTTCCCATTTATGTATATTGCAACTGTCCATTTTTTTATTTGAGGCTTAGGTGGTATGACACTCTCTTTTATTTCGTTGAAATTTTCAAATTGAGAGTGTAGCATTTGAGAAGTTAGAAAGATAAATAAAAGGAAAAAATAAGTCTTTTTTTTCATAATTTAAATTTAGATTTAAAGTTGATAAATATCAATGAAATAAAGCCTATTGATTTTTACCTGAAAGGCACTTGATATGTCAATATTTAGTCAATGCTTATTTCATTACCAAATCTATCAACTTTTATTTTTTTTGAACCTGATTTAAATATTAAGTATCCATCTTCAATCTTTTCAAAGCTGTCGTATTTAAATTCAGCATCTCCACCTTTTAATATCCCCCATTTACCATTCTGTTTTACGACGAATATCCCACCTTCAAATATTTTTATATCTTCATATTTAAGTTGGGTTATAATCTTATCATCTTTATCTATGGCATACCATTTGTTTGATTTTTTTACCAAGGCACGACCTTCAAGAAATGGATATGCTTCATCGTATTTGAAATTTATTTTTGTTTTCCCTTCTTCATCTATAAAACCCCATTTTTTTCCGAGTTTTACAGCAGCAGTATTTTCAATTGAGGAAAGAGGGGTAAATGAGAAGGCATCATCATATTTAAAATCAATAACCTTTTCTCCTTTTTTATTTATAAACCCCCATTTGCCATTTAATTTAACTGCAGCAAGATTTATGTAAAATGATTTTACATCTTCATATTGCGGTTCTATTATCATTTTACCTTCTTGATTTATAAATCCCCATTTGCCATTTAGTTTAACACCTGCAAGAAAACTATTGAATCCTTTAACTTCTTCATAAATCGGGTTTATTTTGAAAGCAAAAAGTTTATCTGTGTCTATATTTAAACATTTCCCATGACACTTATATATATCATCGGTGGTAATGTTAATTTTTAAAAATCCCCATTTTTTGTTCAAAGCTTTTGCCGGTATAAATCCTTCATTATAAGGAAGTATTTCTGTTATGTTTTCGTCAGTAATTCTTAATAATGGAATTTTTTCTCCGCTATAAAGACATACATTTTTTGGTGTATTTGTTGCTTCTGATATACAAGGATAAACTGATAGGTATTTTGAGATTTCATTTATCATATAAAAAGGTTTTTTCTCTTCTGATGCAATTATGCAGTTTTTTATTTCATACATCTTTTTTAATAATTCTATAGAGTTTTCAAGTTGATAGCTTGCATTTCTTTTAGATGTAATATTTTGAGAATTTTTGAGATTGTTATATATAGAAAGAATCTCTTCTAATGTTGTATCTATTGAAGGACAGAGTAATCTTAAAACTTCTGTGTTTTGTTGACAGGTGATACTTAAATTTAAAGTGAATAGGATAGACAGAAGATAGATGATTTTTTTCATAATTCCTCCTAAAAAAATTATACAATTTTATTTGGAGGTGCTATGGATAATGAGAAACTTAAAAAAGCAGGTTATGAGTTTAAACCTTATGTTGAAGAAAGTGTAAAAATTGCAGAATTTACAATACAGGCTGCAATACTCGGTTTGATACTTTCAGTTATATTCAATGCTGCAAATGCTTATCTTGGGCTTAAGATAGGTATGACGGTTTCAGCATCAATACCATCTGCTATAATATCGATGACTGTTTTAAGAATAATACTTCCAAGATTTTTTGGAAGAAATGCCACCATTCTTGAAAATAATATTGTTCATGCTTTTGCTTCAATAGGTGAGTCAACAGCGGCAGCAATAATATTTACACTTCCAGCTATAATATTTCTTGGTGGTGAGTTGAAGAACTCTACAGTTTTTATTTTAGGTTCAGTTGGTGGACTTATGGGATTGATGATGATGATACCTTTAAGGCATTCTCTTGTAGTTAAAGAACATAAAAATCTACCGTTTCCTGAAGGAACAGCTTGTGCTGATGTTCTTATTGCAGGAGATAAAGGTGGAAAAACAGCAAAGCCGGTTTTTATTGGTATTTTTGTTGGTGGGTTATTTAAATTTTTAACTGGTGGTTTAAAGTTGATAATGGATAATTTTTTTTGGAGTTTTTCGAAATTAAATAAGGCTGGTTTTGGATATGAGATTTCGCCATTGTTCTTGGGAGTTGGTTATCTTGTAGGGTTGAGGATTGCTCTTGTAATGTTTGCAGGAGGTGTTTTTGGTTACTGGGTTATAATACCACTTATAAATGCTTTTGGTGGCGGAAATATTATTCTGCCTGGTACAATCCCTATATCGGATATGACAACCTCTGATATAAGAGCTAATTATGTTAAGTATATAGGAGCTGGAGGGGTTGCTTTCGGAGGACTTATAAGTATAATAAAATCTTTGCCGGATATAATTTCATCGATAAGATATACTTTAAAATCACTTGTAATTCCAAGAAAGATAGAGATTGAAAAGGAAGAAGATATTTTTAAAAACTATGAACACAGGTCAATTGTTATATCTGCAGCAATTCTTGGAGCTATCATAGGGATTTTTGCTTTTGAAATTCCGCTTCATCTTGGACCTGAAAGCTGGGGAAGTTTCTGGAGGGTTTTGATAGGCATTTTTGTAAGAGTAGTTATTATGGGTGGTGCTGGAGCTATTATTCTTGGCACGGCTTTTCATATTGTGGCGTTAAATTCTTCTAAAATATCGAAAAATTTTTTAAGGTTTGAACAGGATATACCACTTCCTCTGGTTGCCTTTACTATAACAATTCTTTTTTTGATACTCTGGCTTGTTCCACTTTTTGATTTGAGTTTTATTGAAGCTTTAATAGTTGTTATTTTTTCTGCTTTCTTTGTGGCTGTAAGTGCAAGAATGGTTGGGCTTATTGGAACAACAAATCAGCCTGTTTCAGGTATGACAATAACAGCTTTGCTTTTTATAACTCTTATCTTTGTTTTTATTGGACATAATCCACAAACTGCAAAAATCAGTGCTATTATGGCAGGTGCTATTGTGTGTATTGCTATATCAACATCAGGGGACCTTTCTCAGGATCTTAAAACTGCTGCGCTTGTAGGTGCAACACCATGGAAGGTTGAGCTTGCTCAGGTATCAGGGCTTTTGGTTTCAAGTGTACGATCTGGTTTTATACTTCTTTTGCTGTATTGGGCTTATGGTTTTGGTTCCCCAACTCCCCAGCATCCAAACCCGCTTGAAGCTCCACAGGCTCAGCTTATGGCAAAGCTTGTTGAAGGAGCAACAGGTGGAAATCTTCCGTGGGTTTTGCTTCTTCTTGGTGGGGCTATAGGATTGATATGTGAGTTAATTGGAATTTCTGCACTTGCTTTTTCCATAGGGCTTTATCTTCCAATTACGAACTGGCCTATGATTGTTGTTGGTGGGTTAATTGCTTATATTGTTAAGAAAAACAGAGAGTTGAAGGAAGAAAATGATAATGGTGCTCTTTTTTCATCAGGACTTATTGCAGGTGATGCTTTGATGGGTATCTTACTTGCAGGTATCACTGTTATCGGTATTGATAAATATATTATTTTGAGAAATCCTGAAAATGGAAATTTTACATTTGAGGTAATTTTAAGTACATTTTTGTATTTAGTTATTGCTTATATTCTTTATAGATTTGCAAAGACTGAAAATTAGTTTTTTTGGGATCTAACTGCAAGAATAAAGAATAGATCTGAAAGTCTATTCAGATAAATTGCAATCTTTTCTTTTTTCAGTTTCCATGCAATTGTTTCACAGATCCTTATTTTTGTTCTTATAAGATTTAGTTTTGATGAAGTCTTACCTTTGAAAAATATAAATTTTTTAATATTAATATTGCTATAGGTTTTTATATATTTTTCTATGGTTTCATTTATTTGTTTAAGTTTAGAATCATCACAGTATCCTGCTATAATACTCATTACATCTGAATTATATTTTTGTATCTCGTTTAGTATTTTTGTGTATTTTTGCGTATCAGAGTATATACAGGAGATAAGCGCATTTATCTCATCTATAAGAGCAATAAAATATATTTCTGTACTATCTTTTTTTATTCTTCTACCTTTGAAATCAGTATATCCATTATCTCCTGTTCCTATCTTTATTTTATAAGCCATAATTTTCTCTTAAATTAAATTTTTCATCATACATTATTATAAGTTTTTGTTTTGCTCTTGTCGAAGAAAGGTATAAATTAAGAGGTAGGTTTTTTATTGAATTATCAATATCAGAGAGAATACATACCTTTGAATCAAGTCCCATAAAATCATTTATAGTTGTATAACAAATACAATTGCGATTATTTCTGTTATATTCTTTAAGTTCTCTATTCCATTTTTTTCTTTTTAAGATTGTTGAAATTTTTGAGTTAGTTAGATTTTTGAGTGATATTATTCTAATATCTTGTGGTAGAAATTTTTCATCAATTAATTCTTGTATTATTTCGCTGAGTTTTATTTCAAAATTATTGTTTGATACTGGAATATATTTTATCTTGCTGTAATATTTTAAAAAATTTTCTTTATATATTTTTTTGTTAAGTATATTGTTTATAAATTCACTTATAGCAAT
>FWWL01002709.1_pt1 | contig 35130 bp, 33 predicted proteins | sample 2228331 | NCBI WGS metagenome assembly FWWL01 (sample SAMEA103939775, study PRJEB20133) | metagenome
GTTCACCCCGTGCTCGTCGGTTCCGGTCAGGAAGAACACGTCGTCCCCGAGCCAGCGGTGGAAGCGGGCCAGAACATCGGCCGCGACGGTGGTGTAGGCGTGGCCGATGTGGGGCACGTCGTTCACGTAATAGATTGGGGTCGTGATGAAGAACTTGCCCATCGGTGTTCGAATAAAAGTATCGGGCACGGCAGGCCGGGGTGTCAAAATCCGGTTCCCGGCCGGTTGCGGGCGCAGAAGGGCCGTTGCTATACTTGCGTTCGACGGCATCTGGGAAGCACGGCTATGGGGAAACTGATCGTTCAAAAATACGGCGGCTCATCCCTCGCAAATGCCGAACGCATCAAGGCCGTCGCCCGGCGGATTGCCGCCGCCCGGGACGCCGGCAACCAGGTCGTGGTGGTCGCTTCGGCCATGGGCGACACCACCGACGAGCTGATTGCCCTCGCCTACGAGGTCACCCGCAAGCCCCCGGAGCGGGAGCTCGACCTGCTCCTCCACACCGGCGAGGTCGTCTCCTGCGCCCTGCTGGCGATGGCCCTGCGGGACCTCGGCTACGAGGCGGTGGCCCTGACCGGGTTTCAGGCCGGCATCAAGACCGAGCGGCGGTTCGGCCGGGCCCGCATCATGGCGGTGAATCCCCACCGCATTATCCAGGAGCTCTCGGCCGGCCGGATCCCGATCGTCGCCGGCTTCCAGGGCTTCACCGATGAGCTTGACATCACCACCCTCGGCCGGGGCGGCTCGGACACGACCGCGGTGGCCCTCGCCGCCAGCCTCGGGGCCGAGCGGTGCGAGATTTACACCGACGTCGAAGGGGTCTACACGGCCGACCCCAGGGTTATGCCCGAGGCCCGCAAGCTTCAGGACATATCCTACGAGGAGATGCTCGAGCTGGCCTTCCAGGGCGCCCGGGTGATGCACACCCGGGCGGTTGAAATCGGGGCGATCTACAACATCCCGATCCTGGTTGCGTCCAGCTTTACGGACGCCCCCGGCACCCTGATCCACGGGGAGGTTGACATGGAGAAGCGCAATAAGGTGCGCGGCATCGCCCACGATACGGACGTCGCCAAAGTAACCGTTCTGGGCGTCCCGGACCGGCCGGGGATTGCGGCCGCAATCTTCGAGCCCCTGGCCGAGGCCGGCATCAGCGTCGACGTCATCGTCCAGAACGCCAGCGTCGACGGCCTGACCGACCTTTCGTTTACGGTCTCCCGCAACGACCTGGAGAAGGCCTTCAGCCTGGTCCAGCCCGTCGCCCAGGCCATCGGGGCCCGCGGCTGCGTGAGCGCCACCGGCCTGGCCAAGGTGAGCATCGTCGGGGCCGGAATGCAGAATGCGCCCGGCTACGCCGCCCGGATGTTCCGGACCCTGGCGAGCCACAACATTAACATCGAGATGATCACCACATCCGAAATCCGGATCACCTGCATCATCGCCGAGGACCGGGTCCACGAGGCGGTCCGGGCCCTCCACCGGGCCTTCGAACTGGAAAAGCCGGACTAAATAGTTTCCCCGGAACTTTCGACATCTAATGCGGTCGGCCGGACCGTTTAGTTCGGCCGGCCGGCCATTTTGTGGGCGAGCCCGGACCAAACCCCAACATCTTGTATTCCCGCGTCGGGTCCGCCCGAACTTTTTGACACTTTGATAGATTCAGCCGTCCGGGTGCCTGCCTGGGCCTCCTATAATCGTTCCGGGATAGGCGGACGATCAGTCGCTTGGGGGTCGGATGTTTACTCACCTCCACGTCCACAGCGAGTACAGTCTGCTCGATGGCCTCTGCCGCATCGGGGCGCTGGTGGCGCGGGCCCGGGAACTGGGCATGGAGAGCCTGGCCCTCACCGACCACGGGGTCCTTTACGGCGCCATCGAGTTTTACACGGCGGCGACCGATGCCGGCCTCAACCCGATCATTGGCGTCGAAGGCTACCTGGCCCCCCAGGGGGTCGAAAGCCGGACTCCGGCCGACAAGCAGCCCTATCACATCGTTTTGCTGGCGAAGAACGAGACGGGCTACCGGAACCTGCTCGCCCTGGTGACCCGGGCCCACGTGGAGGGTTTTTATTACAAGCCCCGGCTCGACCGCCGCTGGCTCGTCGAGCGGGCCGACGGTCTGATCGTCCTCTCGGCCTGCAACAACGGCGAGATTCCCAGGCTCATTGCCGAGGGCCGGCGAGAGGAGGCGGTGGCGGCCGCCCGCTGGTACCGGGAGGTATTCGGGGACGACTTTTACCTGGAGGTGCAGGAGCATGGCAACCCCGAGCACCGGGCGGTTTTCCGGCAGGTCGTCGAGATTGGCCGGGAGCTGGGCATTCCTATCGTCGCCACCAACGACGTCCACTACCTGAACCGGGAGGATGCGGCCGTCCACGATATCCTGCTGTGTATCGGCACGAACACGACCGTCCACGACGAAAAGCGGCTCCGGCTTGAGGGCGACTCTTTTTACTTAAAGAGCCCGGCCGAAATGGCCGAACTCTTTGCCGACCTGCCCGAGGCGGTCGAGAATACCCGGCGGGTTGCCGAAAAGTGCGGGCTCCGGCTCGAGTTTGACCGGCTCCACCTGCCGGAAGTTGCGACTCCGCCGGGCCTGACCGCCTTTGAATACCTGGCCCAGATGGCCCGGGACGGCCTCCGGCGCCGCTACGGCGAGCCGTCGGACGAGCTGTGGCGCCGGCTCGAGTACGAGCTGGACGTCATCCGCCAGACCGGTTTTGCCAACTACATCCTGGTGGTCTGGGACCTGGCCCGCTACGCCCGGGAGCGGGGCATTCTCTTCGGGGTCCGGGGCAGCGCCGCCGCCAGCCTGGTTCTCTACTCCCTCGGGGTCACCGAGGTCGACCCGGTCGCCAATAAGCTTGTGGCCGAGCGGTTTCTTAACCCCGAGCGGAAGGAGATGCCCGACGTCGACATGGACTTTGCCGACGACCGCCGGGACGAGATGATCGAGTACGTGGTCCGCAAGTACGGCTACGACCACGTCGCCCAGATCATCACCTTCGGAACCCTCGGGGCTAAAGCGGCCGTCCGGGACGTCGGGCGGGCCCTGGGCTTCTCGTACGCTGAGGTCGACCGGGTTGCCAAGCTCATCCCCCAGGTGCTCAACATGACCATCGCCCGGGCCCTGCAGGAGAACCAGGAGCTGGCCGAGCTTTACCGGACCGACCCGAAGGTAAAAGAGCTTTTGGACACGGCTCAGAAGCTCGAGGGCCTGGCCCGCCACGCCAGCACCCACGCCGCCGGGGTGGTCATTTCCAAGGAGCCCCTCATCCACCACGTGCCCCTCCAGCCGCCGGCCCGGGGCAACCACCGCCGCCGGGCCGGTGAGGAGGCCGATGCCGAAGGCGACGGGGCCGTTCCCCAGACCCTCGTAACCCAGTACGACATGAACTCGGTGGCCCGGATCGGCCTCCTGAAGATGGACTTTCTCGGCCTCACAAACCTGACGATTATCGATAAGACCATTAAGCTGGTTGCCCGAACCCGGGGCGAGGTTATCGACCTCAACACCATCCCCGAGGACGACCCGAAGACTTTCGAGATGCTCTCGGCCGGCGAGACGGTGGGCGTGTTCCAGCTTGAAGGCAGCGGCATGACCCGCTACCTGAAGGAGATGCGGCCCCGCTCGGTAGCCGACCTGGCGGCGATGATCGCCCTTTACCGGCCCGGCCCGATGGAGCATATTCCCGAGTACCTGGCCGCCCGGGAGGGGCGGACCCAGGTTAGATACCTTCACCCGGCCCTGGAGCCGATCCTAAAAGACACTTACGGCGTCATCGTTTACCAGGACCAGGTTCTCTTTATCGTTCAGGCCATCGCCGGCTACACCCTCGGCCAGGCCGACATCTTCCGCAAGGCGATGGGCAAGAAGATCCCCGAGATTATGCGCCAGCAGCGGGAGGCGTTCCTGGCCGGGGCCCGGGCCAGGGGCATCCCCGAGGACGTTGCCGCCCAGGTCTTTCAGCTAATTGAGCCCTTTGCCGGCTACGCGTTTAACAAGGCCCACGCCTTCTCGTACGCCCGGGTCGCCTACCGCACCGCCTACCTGAAGGCGAACTACCCGGCCGAGTACATGGCGGCCCTGCTCTCGGCCCAGATGGATTCCCACGACAAAATCGCCAGTTCGGTGGCGTGCTGCCAGCGGATGGGCATTCGGGTGCTCGGGCCGAGCGTCAACCACAGCGACGTCGAATTTACCATCGAGGACGGCAGCATCCGCTACGGCCTGGGGGCGGTCAAAAACGTGGGGCGGGGGGCGGCCGAGGCGATCGTGGCGGCCCGGGCCGGCGGCCCGTTTAAGGGGATCGAGGACTTCGTCGGCCGGGTCGACCCGCGGGTCCTCAACCGGCGGGTCCTTGAAAGCCTGATTAAAGCCGGGGCGTGCGACGAGTTCGGACCCCGGGGCGCCCTTCTGGCCGCCCTGGACGAAATTGTCAGCCTCGGTCAGAGCCTCCACCGCCAGCGGGATGCCGGCCGGGGCCTCATCCCCGACATGTTCGGCGACCTGGTGGAGGTGCCCGTCCGCAAAATTGAGCTTAAGGCCCCGGATGTCCAGGCCGCCGAAAAGCTCGCCTGGGAGAAGGAGCTTTTAGGCGTCTACTTCTCGGAGCACCCGCTGGCCGCGGCGGTCGCCCGGCTCCGGGAGCAGGTGACCACGTTCTGCGGCCAGGTCGATGCCGAGCTGGTCGGCCAGCGAATCACCGTGGCCGGCCTGGTAAAGTCCGTCCGAACTGGCCTTAACCGGGAGGGGCGAACCTTCGTCTCGGCCGTCATCGAGGACCTGGACGGGAGCCTGGAGGTGACCGTCTGGCCGGAGGTTTACGAGCGGACCCGGGAGCTGTGGCGGGAAAACAACATCCTGCTGGTCCACGGGCGGGTCCGGCAGCGGGCCGACCGTCTGACCCTGGTCTGCGAGGCGGCCGAGCCGTACTCTGAGGCGGAGCCGGCCCCCGAACGGTCGCCGGCACCCGGCACCGAGGCCCCAACCACCGAAACGGAGCAGCCGATGCGCACTAACGGCACAAACGGTACTACCTATCGGGTGATCATCACGTTCAACCGCAGCGGCGACGACGCGGCCGACGTCGAAAAAGTTAGACAGGTGATGGCGGCCCTGAAAGAGTTTTCCGGGCCGGACGAGGTGACCGTCACGGTGGCCAACGGCCACGGCGTAGTGTCTGTCCGGGTGCCGGTTACCACCCGCTACTGCGCCGGTCTGCGCCGCCGCCTGGCCGAGCTCCTGGGCGAGCCGGCGGTAACCGCCCACCCGCTCAGTTAATCGGTTCGGCCCAGGCCGGCCTCCCGGTAGAGCCGGGCCTTCCGGACGTACGTCTCGGCGGTGCGGCGGATCAGTTCGATATGCCGTTCGGCCACCTCCCCCTTAATCTCGGCCGGCACCCCGGCCACAAACGACCTGGGCGGGATGACCGTATTCTCCCGGACGACGGCCCCGGCCGCAATCAGGGAGTACTCCCCGATTTCAACCCCGTCATTAACCACCGCGCCGTTCCCGATCAGGACATGGCTGGCAACCTTGCGGGCGTGGCAGATGACCCCGTGGCCCAGGGTCACGTAGTCGCCGTACTCGGCGTCCGCATCCGAGTGCACGACGCAGTTGTCCTGAATATTCACGAAGCGGCCGATTTTGATCCGGCCGGTGTCGCCCCGAATGACGGTTCCGGGCCAGACGCTGGAGCCCTCGCCGATTTCCACGTCGCCCACCACGTAGGCCGCCTCGCTGATAAAGGCCGTCGGATGAACTTGCGGCGCCCGGTCTTTGAGCGGTCTGAGCATCAGCATCCTCCTGGAAAATTGCGGGTCTGTGCTAACTTACTACGGCACCAGCAAAATTCTGCCAGAGGAGGGCCAACTTGGACAGGGTCGAAGCCAGGCTTGCTGAACTTGGGCTTGAACTTCCGGGACCCCGGAAGCCGGTGGCCAACTACATTCCGGCGGTTCAGGTCGGGAACCTGCTCTTCGTTTCCGGCCACGGGCCGTTTACCCCCCAGGGGCAGGCCTACCGGGGCAAGGTGGGCCGGGAACTCACCCTCGAGCAGGGTTACGACGCCGCCCGGCTCACCTGCCTTAACTGCCTGGCGTCGGTTAAGGCCGTGCTGGGCAGCCTGGATAAGGTCAAGCGGGTGGTTAAACTGCTGGTGATGGTCAACAGCGCCGAGGGATTCAACCGCCAGCCGGAGGTGGCCAACGGGGCGTCGGACCTGCTGGTCGCCCTCTTCGGCGAGAACGGCCGGCACGCCCGCTCGGCGGTCGGGATGGCCGAACTGCCGAACAGCATCCCGGTCGAGGTCGAAATGATCCTGGAGGTCGAAACCTAGGGGGCCCTCAGGCGACGGCGGCCGGGACGACCAGCGAGCCCTGGAGGGCCCAGGGGCTCGTCTTCTCAATCCGCACCTGGACCAGCTCGCCGAGCAGGTTGCCCTCGGCCGGGAAGAAGACCAGCTTGTTCGTGCGGGTCCGGCCGTACCATTTGTCCTTCTGCCGGCCCTCGACCAGCACCTCGAACGTCTGCCCGAGGAGCCCGGCGTTGATCTCGGCCGCGATCTTCTCCTGGAGCTCCTCGACGGCCCGGTGGCGGCGCTTTTTCTCCTCCGGGGGAACGTCGTCCGGCAGGAACTTGGCGCCGAACGTGCCGGGCCGGGGCGAATAGCGGGCAACGTGGACCACGTCGAACCGGATCTCGGCCAGCAGGTCGAGGGTATGCTGGAACTGCTCCTCGGTCTCGCCCGAGAACCCGACGATTATATCCGTGGCCAGGCTGCAGCCCGGAACCTTTTCCCGGATCCGGGCAATGAGCCGGCGGTAGTCGGCGACGGTGTAGCCCCGGCGCATCCGGCGCAGCACCTCGTCGTCGCCGGCCTGAACCGGGACGTTGAAGTGCTCGCAGACCTTGTCCAGGGCCGCAACCGCCTCGATGATGCGGTCGGTCATATCCGACGGGTGGGACGTGAGAAACCTGATCCGCTTGAGGCCCTCGATTTCGTTCAGGGCGTAGAAGAGGTCGGCCAGGTCCGGCTTGCCCGGCAGGTCGTGGCCGTAAGAGTCGACGTTCTGGCCGAGGAGGGTCACTTCTTTGACGCCCCGCCACACCAGCCCCTGAACCTCCCGCCGAATCTCTTCGATGGGGCGGCTCCGCTCTTTGCCCCGCCGGTAAGGGATGATGCAGTAGGTGCAGACCTTGTTGCAGCCGTGAATAATCGGAACAAAGGCGGTCGGGCCGATGACCTTCGGAATCAGGTCGAAGGGGTTGACAACCTGCTCGACACAGCCCCGCTCCTTGAGCAGGTCCAGGAGGGGCTCGTATTCCTGGGGCCGGAGGAAAAGGTCAACGTGGGGGAAGCGGGCCTTAAGCTCCTCTTTGTTTTTGGGGCTGACCATACAGCCCATCAGGGTGATGACCTTCTGCGGGTCCCGCCGCTTGAGGGGCTTAAGCTCCCAGACCTTCGAAACGACCCGGTCTTCGGCCTGCTGGCGGACGACGCACGAATTTATAACGACAACCTCGGCATCCTTCGGCGACTCGACCTGCCGGTAGCCCAGAAACTCCAGGGCCGTGGCCAGCCGGTCCGAGTCGGCCTGGTTCATCTGGCAGCCGATGGTCCAGATATAAAACGTGCGTCTCATGCCCAAATCCCTTCAGTCAAAAGGCCCGTCCACCCGCCGGGACGGGCCCTCGGAATGGCGGAGGGTGCGGGACTCGAACCCGCGAGGGGAAAACTCCCCCACCCGCTTAGCAGGCGGGCGCACTAGCCGCTATGCGAACCCTCCAGGCCGCTACCAAGTCCGATTATAGCAATTTATCCGCGGCCCGACAACTCCCAGGGCCTACCAGGTGAGCATCCCCAGGCCGGCTACCACCGCATTGGCCAGGACCGGAATTCGCCGGACCGCCTGCTCCAGGTTCAGCGCCACGAACCGCAGTTCCCCGTCGGCATATTCCAGGCCCAGGTCCCGGGCAATCTGGCGGAGCTTCTCATATCGGGCCCTGGCCTCATCCTCAAAGCGGGAAAATATCGTAATCGTCCGGCTCGTGTAGCCCCCGTCCGAGACAACCACTTCCTGTTCCGGGCCAGGCCGCAGGTAAACCCGCACCACGTGGCCATCGGGAAGCATGAACGGCGTCTCCAGCCGCAGGATGCCGTCTTCAGCAGTGCACCGGGTGCTCTGGGCAAGCACCTCGACGAACATATATTTCACAACCGAGGGGTCCAGCGGCGACGTAAACAAAGGTCTCCCTCCCTCCCTGGGTTCAACACGCCTGAAGGCAGGCCGGCAAGCGGCCCACCCGGACCTGAAGGGTTTGAACCGACCCGATGGCCACCGCCCGGCCGAAGGTTACCGTGCAGGTCGTGGCTGCAAGATACTAACCGAAATCCCGCCTGAATTCAAGTAAAGAAAGCGGACTATCGCCTGGTAACCAGTATTAACCCGACGGCGGCCGGCGCTCAGGCTGGCGGACCGGCTGGGCCTCCGCCCCGTCGACCAGGCCAGCTTCGGGGGCGGCTTCGGCCTCCGGCCGTCCGGCCGGGACCGGCCCGTACGGTTCCCAACCGAAGGGCCGAATCTGCAGGTTTACGACGTCGAACCGGGCGTAGTGGCCGGCGCAGTCAAAATAGGCCTTGGCCAGGAGCCGGTCCTTCCGGCAGATTTCGGCCCAGACGAGCGTCTCCTGGCCGAACACCGGCTCGGCCAGGTAAAGCCCGGAGGGGTTAAGGACGCAGCTTCCCCCCACCGCCAGGTTATAGCCCATTAGCTCCTTCAGGTCGGCCGGAATCGCCTCCGGCGGCAGATACCAGCTGGCGCTCACGACGAACACCTGGTTCTCGACCGCATATTCCCGGATTGCGGCGTCGATTTCGGAGCGCAGGTTCGTCGGGTCGCCGTACTTGGCCCCCAGGTGGCCCCGCATCGACCACCAGCCCGGCCAGACCGCCACATGCACCTCCTCACCCAGGAAAGCCAGTGCCGCCCGCAGCAGGCTCATGTGGTGCTCGTAGCAGATGAGCCCGCCGACCCGGGCAAAGTCGAAATCGAAAACCCTGAGGTCCCGGGCATCCCCCATGCCCCAGTAGACCCGCTCCGAGTGGGTCGGCATCAGCTTCCGGTGCCGGCCCAAGATTCGCCCGTCCCGGGAGATAAAGACCAGGGTGTTGTAAATGGTCTCGCTTCCGGTCCGGTCGTCCTTCTCGTTAATGCCGATGACCACATTCGTGCCGGCGTCCCGGGCCGCCCGGGCCAGGGCCTCCATCTCCGGACCGTTCCACCGGACCGCCGATTCCATCATCCGAACCGCCAGCTCGGTGGACTGCCGGACGGTCACGTTCCCCCGCCAGTAGGGATAGGCCGTAAAGTAGGTTTCGGGGAAAACGACCAGGTCGAGGCCCAGCCGGCCGGCCTCGGCGATGGTTCTAATCGTCTTTTCCAGGGTCGCCTCAACGTCGAAAAAGACGGGTGCGACCTGGGCGGCACCAACCCTTGCCGTCTCCCGCATCGGGACCCTCCGTGGCCTGGGATTCCGTTTGATATTACCATCCGGTGCCCTTGACCGGTGACCCGGAGGTCTGCTAAGTTAACCGTGCGCGGCCCGTAGACTGACGTGGAGGTGAGGCAGAATGGCCGTTGAACGATGGGACCCCACCCGGGAACTCGCCACCCTGCGGGATATCGTCAATCGGGTTCTCGAAGAGACGTGGACTCGCTTCGGCCGATTGCCCGCGGCCGCCGAGCTGTTCGGCCCGCCCGTTGACCTCTCCGAGACCGACCAGGAGGTCATCGTCAAGGCGGCCGTGCCGGGCCTGAAACCCGAAGACCTGGAGGTTGCGGTCGACGACAGCCTCTTGACCATCCGGGGCGAGGTCCGGGAAGAGAAAAAGCAAGAGGATGCCCGCCACTACTACCGGGAGATCCGGTACGGCCGGTTTGAACGGTCGGTGCGCCTGCCAGCCCCCGTTGACCCGGGCCGGGCTGAGGCAAAACTTGAGCACGGAATCCTGACCATCAGGCTTCCGAAGACCCAGCCGTCGGCCCGCCGAACGATTAAAATTCAGACGGCCTGAGGAGAGCTAAGCTTACAACTGAATGATACCGATTAAGGATACGGTCCGGGCGACCCAGTTTCCCCTGGTCAACACGGGCCTTATCGTCATAAACTCGGCCGTTTTTCTTTACGAGGTGTCCCTGGGCCGGAGGCTCTTAGCCTTTGTGGACACCTGGGGCCTGGTCCCTGAGCGGTTCTTAAGCTCGCCCGACCCGTTCCAGTGGCTTACCCTGTTTACGTCGATGTTCCTTCACGGCGGCTGGTTTCATTTGGTCAGCAATATGCTGGCCCTCTACATCTTCGGCGACAACGTCGAGGACCGGATGGGGCACGGCCGTTATCTAATTTTTTACCTGTTGTGCGGGGTCGGGGCCGGGCTCACCCACGTCTTTCTAAACCCGGATTCCCCCGTTCCGACGGTAGGGGCCAGCGGGGCCATCTCCGGGGTGATGGCGGCCTACCTGGTGCTCTTCCCGACGGCCACCGTTATCAGCATCGTGCCGGCCTTCTTTTTCGGGTTCCTGGCCGAGATACCGGCCGTTTTTTACATCGGCATCTGGTTCATCTCCCAGCTTTTCAACGGCGTCTTCAGCCTGCTGGCCCCGGATGAGCTTGGAACCCTGGGTGGGGTGGCCTGGTGGGCCCATGTCGGCGGGTTCCTTACCGGGCTGGTTCTGGTAAAGCTGTTCGCCAGACGTCGAAGCTATTATTATCTAGATGAATACTGGCCCTGGTAGAAGCAAGCTGTGAGTATCTTCGACCTGTTCTGGCTTTTCTTTATCATCGTCACCCTTCAGCCACTGGTCCGCCAGCGGATGCTGGAGGCCGCCCGGGTCCGGCTCATCCACGAGATCGAGCGCAAGCGCAAGAGCCGGGTCATCGCCCTGATCCACCGCCAGGAGACGATGAGCATCCTGGGCTTTCCGGTCTTCCGCTACATCGACATCGACGACTCGGAAAATGTTCTGCGGGCGATCAAGCTCACCGACCCGGAGCTCCCCATTGACCTTATCCTCCACACGCCGGGTGGGCTGGTCCTGGCCGCCGAGCAGATCGCCTTCGCCCTGAAGAAGCGTCCGGGCAAGGTAACGGTTTTCGTCCCCCACTACGCGATGTCCGGGGGCACGCTGATTGCCCTGGCGGCCGACGAGATCGTCATGGACCCGAACGCCGTCCTCGGCCCACTGGACCCGCAGGTCGGCCAGTTTCCGGCCGCCTCAATCTTGAAGGTCCTGGAAATCAAGCAGCCGAAGGATATCGACGACCAGACCTTGATCCTGGCCGATATGGGCCGGAAGGCGATAAACCAGGTCTCGGCGGTCGTGCGGGAACTGCTTCTGGAGCGGATGGAGCCGGCCCAGGCCGAGCGGGTGTCCACCCTCCTCACCAGCGGCACCTGGACCCACGACTACCCGATCACGGTCGAGCAGGCCCGGGAGCTGGGCCTGCCCGTCTCGACCGATATGCCCCCGGAGGTCTACCAGCTGATGCGCCTCTTCCCCCAGGCCCAGCAGGCCCGGCCCTCGGTCACGTATATCCCGGTGCCCTACCGGACCGTACCCCCGCCGGCCAGGCCGGGCGGCCGGAGTTCAGTCGACCCGGGCTTTTACTTTTAGGCCGAACCGGCGCAGGGCCTCCCACTGGCTGGCGGTAAGGGCCGCCGCCCGGCGGGCCGCTTTCACCCGCTCAAAGGCCTCCTCCAGGGAGAGCCCCTCGGCCACCAGCAGGGCGGTTGCAAAGCACGGGCTCCGGCCCAGCCCGCCCTGGCAGTGGACGAGCACCTTGCGGCCCCGGGCCCACTGCTCCCGAACCCAGGCGATACCCCGCTCGAGCTGGGCCGCAGAGGGTGGCTCGCCGTCGGGAACCCCCAGGTGGAGGAATTCGACCCCATGCTGCCGCAGGAGGTCCGGGTCATCGGCCGCCTCAGCCCGCAGGTCCACGACCGCCCTGACCCCCTCGGCTTTAAGCAGTTCGACCTGGTTCGGGCTGAATGCTCCCCCAACCGCCAGCCGCCCGTCAACCCAGTCGATATCCAGGTGGGAGTTTGGGCTGTAATTATATCCGACCGGCTCCATCGTTTACCGCGAATTTGATTCGGTTCAAGGCCGTTTCAAGGGCTAGAACTTCCTGGGAGCCGGTGGCCATATCCCGGAAGACCACCTGCCCCCGGCGGTGCTCTTCCTCGCCCAGGATGAGGACGTACCTGGCCCCGAGGCCGTCGGCAAGCCGGAGCTGGGACTTAAGGCTCCGGTTTCCGAACCCGTGGACGCCGATAAAACCGGCCGCCCGGACCCGACCGATCACCTCGACGGTGGCGAGCCGGGTGGCCTCACCGGTGTAGGCGACGAATACGACCGGGACCTTCCGGTCCGGCAGGGTAACTCCCTGCTCTTTAAGCTCAAGGATTACCCGCTCGATTCCGGTTGCAAACCCGATGCCGGGGGTCGGCTTACCCCCCAGCTCCTCGATGAGGCCGTCGTACCGGCCCCCGCCGCCCAGGGCCGACTGGGCGCCTTCCCGGGGCGGCTGGACCTCGAAGACGGTCTTCGTGTAATAATCGAGGCCCCGGACGAGCCGGTGGTTGAGCCGGTACGGTACCCCGTACCGGGCAAGCCAGTCCCGAACGGCCGCAAAGTGCTCCCGGCACTCGTCGCAAAGGTAGTCCACCGACCGGGGGGCCGCCTCCGAGAGGGCCCAGCAGCCCGGCTCTTTGCAGTCCAGGAGTCGGAGGGGGTTCCGCTCAAGGCGGTCCTTGCAGTCCCGGCAAAGCCGGTCGACCAGGGGCCGGTAGTAGGCCCGGAGGGCTTCCCGGTAGGCCGGCCGGCACCGGGCATCCCCGATGCTGTTGAGCTCCAGGGTAAGGTCCTTAAGGCCGAGCCGCTCGTAAAGCCGCCAGGCCAGGTCGATAACCTCGGCGTCGAGCCAGGGGTCAAGCTCGCCGATCGCCTCATAGTTGAACTGGTGGAACTGGCGGTAGCGGCCCCGCTGGGGCCGGTCGTAGCGAAAGACCGGCCCGGCGGTCCAGAGCTTGACCGGCTGGGGCCGATTCGCCATCCCGTGCTGGAGGTACGCCCGGCAGATGCCGGCCGTAAATTCCGGCCGGAGGGCCATCCGGTCGCCGCCCCGGTCCGGGAAAATATACATCTCCTTCTGGACGATGTCGGTAGCCTCGCCGACCCCCCGGATGTAAAGGTCGGCAAACTCGAAGACCGGGACCTCGATCCGCTGGTAGCCGTAGAGCTCGGCCAGGCCGGCGGCCGTCTTGAGGACGAATTCCCAGTAAGGCTGGTCTTCGGGCAGGATGTCGGCGGTCCCCCGGGGGGATCGGTACTTCAGGTAAGCCATGGGCGGTTCCGGTTTAAAGCATAACCCACCCCCAGACATCCGGTCAATTTTAGTTATAATGGCATCGGCAACGCTTTTTGGGGAGGCGTCGGTGAAACTGCGAACCCTCCGCAACGCCCAGGTTTCGGCCAAGCGGGTCCTCGTAAGGGTGGATTTTAACGTGCCCATTGACCGGCAGACCGGCGAAGTCGCCGACGACACCCGGATCCGGGCCGTCCTGCCGACCATCGAGTATCTAATCCAGCAGGGTGCCCGGGTTATCCTGATGTCCCACCTGGGCCGGCCCGACGGCAAGGTTGTCGAGTCCCTCCGCCTCGACCCGGTCGCCCGCCGGCTCTCGGCCCTCCTGGGCCGGCCGGTAAAGAAGGCCCCCGACTGCATCGGACCCGAGGTCGAGGCGACGGTCGCCCAGCTTCAGCCGGGAGAAGTGCTTCTCTTAGAGAACGTCAGGTTCCATCCGGGCGAGGAGGCAAACGACCCGGCGTTTGCCGAGGCCCTGGCCCGGCTGGGGGATGTCTTTGTCAGCGACGCCTTCGCCACCGCCCACCGGGCCCATGCCTCCACGGCCGGGGTCGCCCGGTTCCTCCCGGCGTACGCCGGCTTCCTGATGGAGAAGGAGATATATTATCTGGGCAAGGTGCTCGAGGGCCCCGAGCGGCCGTACGCGGCTATAATCGGCGGGGCAAAGGTGAGCGACAAGCTGCCGGTACTGCGCAATCTCCTGCCCAGGGTTGACCGGCTGCTGGTCGGGGGCGGGATGGCCAACACCTTCCTGCGGGCAAAGGGCCATCAGGTCGGGTCGTCCCTCTATGAAGAGGACCAGGTGGAGACCGCCCGGGAGCTTCTGGCAACCGGAAAGATTCTTATTCCGGTCGATGGCGTCATTGCCGACCGGATGGCGGCCGATGCCCGGACCCAGACGGTGGTGTTCGGAGATGTTCCCGACGGGTGGATGGTCCTGGATATCGGCCCCGAAACCGTCCGGCAATTCCAGGAGGCCCTCCGGCCGGCCCGAACCGTGCTCTGGAACGGGCCGCTGGGCGTCTTTGAGCTGGAGCCGTTTGCCGGTGGCACCCGGGCCATCGCCGAGTTTCTGGCCGGTCTGACCGGGGCCGTGCGGGTCGTCGGGGGCGGGGAGACGGTGGCGGCGGTTGAAAAGCTGGGCCTGGCCGATAAATTTGACCACGTTTCCACCGGCGGCGGCGCCACCCTCGAGTTTCTCGAGGGCCGAACTCTGCCCGGCATCGCCATCCTTTACGAGCCAGACTGACCGGAGGTCAAGCCTTGCAGGACCTGGTCCGGGAGCTCGTTGTCCCTAACGGCTCAAAGCTCATCCTTTTCGTTATGGACGGCCTTGGCGGCCTTCCCCACCCGGAAACGGGCAAGACCGAACTTGAAACGGCCAGGACACCAAACCTGGACCGGCTCGCCTACGAGGGCAACTGCGGCCTCTCCCAGCCGGTCGGCCCCGGCATCAGCCCGGGCTCGGGGCCGGGTCACCTGGCCCTCTTCGGCTACGACCCCCTCCGCTGGGAGATCGGCCGGGGCGTCCTCGAAGCCCTCGGCATCGATTTCCCCCTCGGGCCGGATGATGTGGCCGCCCGGGGCAACTTCTGCACGGTCGACGACCAGGGCCGCATCGTCGACCGGCGGGCCGGCCGCATCCCCACCGACGTAAACGCCCGGCTCTGTGAGAAGCTGCGCCAGGTCCGGCTTCCCGGCGTTGAAGTCTTTGTCGAGCCGGTCCGGGAACACCGCTTCGTCCTGGTGCTCCGGGGACCGAACCTGAGTGCCGACCTCACCGAGACCGACCCGACCCGGGAGGGCGTGCCGCCCCTGCCCGTCCGGGCAACCCGACCCGAGGCGGAGGCGACCGCCGCCCTGGTCAATCGCTGGGTTGAGGAGGCCCGCAAGGTTCTGGCCGACGAGCACCCGGCGAATATGGTCCTGCTGCGGGGGTTCGCCAAACACCCCCACCCCCCGACCTTTGAAGAGGTTTATAAACTTAAGGCCGCGGCCGTGGCGACCTACCCGATGTACCGGGGCCTGGCCCGCCTGGTCGGCATGACGGTGGTGCCGACCGGCCAGACCCTGGCCGAGAACTTCCAGACGGTCGTCGACCGGTTTGGCGACTTTGATTTCTTTTTCGTCCACTTCAAGCGGACCGATACGGCCGGCGAGGACGGCAACTTCGACGCCAAGGTTGCGGCCATCGAGGAGGCCGACCGGCTCATTCCCCGGCTGCTCGACCTTCGCCCGGACGTCGTCGTGGTTACCGGCGACCACTCCACCCCGGCGGCTTACCGGTCCCACTCGTGGCACCCGGTCCCGGCGGTCCTCTGGTCCCGCTGGTGCCGGCCCGACCGGGCCGAGAAATTTGGGGAGACGGCCTGCCGGCAGGGCGGGCTTGGCCTGATCCCGGCCACGGCCCTGATGCCCCTGATGCTGGCCCACGCCGGCCGCCTCACCCGCTTCGGGGCGTAGGACCGATGCGCCGTCCGCTTATCGCCGCCAACTGGAAAATGAACACGACCGTGCCCGAGGGCCTGCGGCTGGTCGTGGCCATGGTCGACCGGCTGGTCGAGCTTGCCCGGGATGTGGACCTGGTCCTCTGCCCGCCGTTCACGTCGATTTACCCGGTCTATCAGCTTCTGGCCGACACCCCGATTGCCCTCGGCGCCCAGAATCTCCACTGGGAGCCCAAGGGGGCGTATACCGGGGAGGTTTCGGCGGCGATGCTCCGGCCCTTTTGCCGCTACGTGATTGTCGGCCACAGCGAGCGGCGCCAGTACTTCGGCGAGACCGACGAAACCGTCGCCCGCAAGCTCCGGGCGGCGGCCGGGGCCGGCCTGACCCCTATACTTTGCGTGGGCGAAAACCTGGCCGAGAACGAGGCCGGCCTCACCCTCGAGGTCGTCACCCGCCAGCTTGAAGCCGCCCTTAAGGACTGGCCGGCCGACCATGAGCTGGTTATCGCCTACGAGCCGGTCTGGGCCATCGGCACCGGCCGGCCGGCCACCGGCGCCCAGGCTGGGGAAGTCAGCGGGCAGATTCGGGCCCTGGTCGGCCGGAAGTTCGGACCGGCCTATGCCGGCCGGACCCGTATCCTTTACGGGGGCAGCGTCTCGCCCGACAATATCGGCGAGTTCGTCGGCCACCCCGAGGTTGACGGCGCCCTGGTGGGCGGCGCAAGCCTGCGGGCCGACGACTTTGTCGAGATCGTGCGGATAACCGCATCCGTTGTCGGGAAAGCCGTCGAACGGGGAGGTTGAGGTGGGAATCCGACTGACCCGGCGGGAGGCCCTTGGCCTTTTGCTTGGAGCCGGCCTCTTGACCGGTGGGCTTGCGGGCTGCCGGGCCCCTGAGGCCCAGCCTGCCAGGCCGGTGTCCCCGGTCAGCCCCCGGCCGGGGGGCATTCTCAAGGTCGGTTACCACACCGACCCCCTGACCCTCGACCCCCACGAAGCCTCGCCCGCAGCCCAGCCGTTGTTGGGCCTGGTCTACTCCCGGCTTGTCCGTTTCCGAACCGGCCGGGAGGTCCACCCGAACCAGCTCATCCCGGAGCCCGACCTGGTTGAGAGCTGGGAGCAGACCGACGAAGTAACCTACGTTTTCCACCTGCGCCGGGGGGTGCGGTTCCACAACCGGCCGCCGGTCAATGGTCGGGAGCTGGTGGCCGATGACGTGCGGGCGAACTTGGAGTGGCTCATGGCCAGCCCCGACCCCCGCCACCGGCGCCACTTCGGCCGCATCGACCGGGTCGAGGTGCCGGATAAATACACCGTCAAGGTGATTCTGAAGGAGGTCACGGCCCCGTTTATCAACTACGTGGCCGGGCCGTACGGCTGGGTGGTGCCCCGGGAACTCCTCGGTCAGCCGACGGTCCTGAGGGCGGCCCCGGTCGGAACCGGCCCCTTCGTGGTCCACGAGCAAATTCCCAGAATAAGCCTGATTTTAAAGAAAAACCGGGACTATTTTATTCACGACCGCCCGTATCTTGATGAGATTCACTGGCTCATTATCCCGGACGAGGCGGCCCGGCTGGCCTACTTCCGGGCCGGGGCCCTGGATCTGTTGCCCCCGGCCGTCCCCACCTCCCCGGCCCAGTTCGAACTCATCCGGCAGGCCCTGCCCGAAGCCCAGGCCGAAGAAGTGCCCGGGGCCGAGTCCTTTTATCTCAAGGCCCGGGCCGATGCCGGTCCCCTGGCCGACCGCCGGGCCCGCCAGGCGCTGGCGGTGGCCATCGACCGCCAGGCCCTTCTCGAACGGCTCGCCGGGGGGCACGGGACGGCGGCCGGACCGCTGAGCCCGGCCCTGATGGAGTGGGCCCTGCCGGCCGACCGGCTTGGGGCGGCGGCCAGGTACTACCGGTCGGACCCGGCGCTTGCCGGCCAGCTGGCCGATGCCGCCGGCCTGCGGGGGCTGAGCCTGAGGCTTGAGACGCCCCCCGGGCGACCCGATGGCCGGGCGTGGGCGGAGCTGCTCCGGGACCAGCTTGCCAGGGTCGGGGTCAACCTGGCCGGAGCAGGGGGTGGGGACGGGCCGGCCGACCTCAGCCTGCAGGCATACGGCTTTTTCCTGGACCCGGACGAACAGCTCGCCGCCATGTTCGAGGCGGGCGGGGCGGCCCCGCTTAATGACCCCTACCTGACCGAGCTTATCCGCCGGCAGCGCCGCATCCTGAACAAGGCCGCCCGTAAACAGCTTATCGACGAGGTTGAGCTTTACCTGGCCGAACAGCAGTACTTTATCGGCCTCATCTCGGTAAGCCACTTCGGCCTCTGGCAGCCCCACGTCCGGGGCTACCGGCCCCACTCCGGGCCGGGCAGTTATGAGCTGGTGGAGACCTGGCTGGAGCGATGATGGACGAACGGTTTTTTGTAACGGGAAGTTCAGGCTGCATCGGAGCGTGGGTCTTAAAACTCCTCGGCGAGGCGGGGGTGCCCGCCGTCGGGGCTGACATCGACCCGGAGCCTCGTCGCCTGGCCCTGCTTGCGCCCCCCGAATCTTTACCGACCGTGCGCCTTATTAAGCTCGACATCACCGACTTTGACGGGGTGCTCCGGGCCGTCGAAGAGCACCGGATAAACCGGATTATCCACCTGGCCGCCCTGCAGATCCCGTTCTGCCGGGCCGACCCGGTCCGGGGCGCCCAGGTGAACGTCGTCGGCACGGTGAACGTCTTCGAAGCGGCCCGCCGGCTGGGGATCCGGTCGCTGGTATACGCCAGCTCGGTGGCCGTCTTCGGCCCGCCCGAGTTTTACGGCGGGGCCCGGCCCCTCCCCGACGACGCCCCCCAGCGGCCCGAGACCCTTTACGGGGTTTACAAGCAGGCCAACGAGGGCACGGCCCGGCTTTACTGGCAGGATTACGGCGTCCCCTCGGTGGGCCTGAGGCCCTGGGCCGTGTACGGGGTCGGCCGGGACCAGGGTCTTACCTCCGACCCGACCAAGGCCATCAAGGCCGCGGTCCTGGGCGTTCCGTTTAGGATTCGGTTCAGCGGCCGGATTGACCTCCAGTACACCGAGGACGTGGCCCGAATCTTCATCGCCGCTGCCCGGCGGGAGGTCGCCGGGGCGCCGGTTTTCAACCTGCGGGGCAGCGTGGTCTCGGTCGAAGAGTTCCTGGCCGAGCTCGCCGGGGCCATCCCTGAAAGCCGGGAGCTTATCGGTTTCGAGGGCCCGGCCCTGCCCCTCCCGCCCGAGCTGGACGACCGCGGCCTCCGGTCATTCCTGGGGGAGGTGCCTTACACCCCCCTGGCCGAAGGCATCCGTCGGACGGCCGAAATCTTCGCCGCCCTCAAGGCGGCCGGTCGGCTCGACCCCCGCATCGACTGATGGCCGGGCGGCCGAAGCCGGTGGTCATCGTCGGGCCGACGGCCACCGGCAAGTCGGACCTGGCCGTCGCCCTGGCGGAGCGGTTCGACGGCGAAATCATCAACGCCGACAGCCGCCAGGTCTACCGCTGCCTGGATATCGGCACCGCCAAGCCGCCGCCGGAGGTCCGGCGCCGGATTCCCCACCACCTCTTTGACGTCGTCCGTCCGGACGAGGAGTTCAGCGTTGCCGTCTACACCCGCCTGGCCCGGCAGGCCGTCGAAGCGGTGACCCGGCGGGGGAAACTTCCCATCCTGGTCGGGGGCACCGGCCACTACGTCTGGGCCCTCCTCGAAGGCTACGAGGTCCCACCCGTCGCCCCCGACCCGGAGCTGCGCCGGGAGCTCCGGGCGCGCGCCGAACGGGAGGGGGCTGAGGCCCTCTACGCCGAGCTGAAAGCCCGCGACCCCGAGGCCGCCGCCCGAATCGACCCCCGGAATTTGCGCCGGGTCATCCGGGCCCTGGAGGTGATAATCCGGACCGGCCGGAAGTTCTCGGAGCTGCGCCGGAAAAACCCGCCCCCCTGGGACCCGCTGATTATCGGCCTTACCCTCGACCGTAAAACCCTCTACGAGCGGATCGACCGGCGGGTCGAGGCCATGGTCGCCGCCGGCTGGCTGGACGAGGTCCGGCGGCTCCTGGCGAAGGGCTACGCGCCGGACCTTCCGTCCCTGACCGGCCACGGGTACCGCTGGCTTATAAAACACCTTAAGGGTGAAATCTCCCTGGACGAGGCCATCCGCCGCACCAAAAACGAAATCCACGCCTACGCCCGCCACCAGTACGCCTGGTTCCGGCCGAACGACCCCCGGATCACCTGGCTCCGGGCCGACGACCCGGACCTGGTCGAGAAGGCGGCCGGCCTGGTTGAACGTCACCTGGCCGGTGGAGGGTAAGGTCGGCACCGTGGTATCCTATCGATTGAGACCCGGAGGAGAAACGGCCCGTGCGGTTTTATAAGGTCCACGGCCTCGGAAACGACTTTATCCTTTTCGACGCCCGGACCCGCCGGCTCGACTGGCACCGGCTGGCCCCCAAGCTCTGCGACCGGCACTTCGGCATCGGGGCGGACGGCCTCCTTTTGCTGGAAAACGGCGAGAGGGCCCCGTTCCGGATGCGGATTATCAACGCCGACGGCTCCGAGGCCGAAATGTGCGGCAACGGCATCCGGTGCTTTGCCAAGTACCTGGCGGACCACAGCTACGTCCCGGCCGACCAGGACGAGCTGGAGGTTGAGACCCTGGCCGGAATCCAGCGGCTCCGCCTGATCCGGCGGGGCGGGGTGGTGGAGGCGGTCCGGGTGGCGATGGGCCGGCCCCGCTTCGACCCGGCCGAAATCCCGGTCGACCTGCCCGGCCCCGGGCCGATTATCGATTACCCGCTCACCGTCGACGGCCACCGCCTCACCCTCACCTTCGTTTCGATGGGGAATCCCCACGCCGTGGCGTTTATCGACGAACCGGTCGAGTCCTTTCCGCTGGACCGGGTGGGGCCGAAGGTGGAGCACCACCCCCTTTTCCCAAAGCGGACCAACTTCGAGGTGGTTAACCGCCTCGCCCCGGACCGCTACCGGGTCCGGGTCTGGGAGCGGGGGGTCGGCCTGACCCTCGCCTGCGGCACCGGGGCCTGCGCCGTGGCGGCGGCCGCCCGCCTCAAGGGGCTTGCGCCCGAGCGGGTGCGGGTCGAGCTGCCCGGGGGCGGCCTGGAAATCGAATGGGACGGCCAGGGCGAGGTGTTTATGACCGGGCCGGCCGCCGAAGTCTTCGTCGGCGAGTGGTTCGAGGATTGAGCCGCCGCCCCGAATCGGGCACCCCCCAAATCCCCAGCCGCAGGAGACACCCGCAATGAGAACGTCGCGCCGTCTGGACCTGCTGCCCCCGTACCTTTTCGCCGAAATCAGCCGGACCGTCGGCCGGCTCCGGGCCGAGGGCCGGGATGTAATCAGCCTGGGCATCGGCGACCCCGACCTTCCCACCCCGCAACCCATCGTGGACGCCCTCTGCGAGGCGGCCCGGGATCCGGCAAACCACCGCTACCCGGAGACCGAGGGCCTGCCCGAGCTCCGGGCGGCCATCGCCGACTGGTACCGGCGCCGGTTCGGGGTCGAGCTGGACCCCAACGCCGAGGTGGTCCCCCTGATCGGGTCCAAGGAGGGGATCGCCCACATCCCCCTGGCCGTTATCGACCCGGGGGACCTGGTGCTGGTGCCCGACCCCGGCTACCCGGTCTACACGTCGGGGGCGGTGTTCGCCGGCGGCGAGGTCTTCTACGTGGGCCTGAAAGCCGACCGGGGGTTTCTGCCGGACCTGGGGGCGGTACCGACGGACGTGGCCCGGCGGGCCCGACTGCTCTGGCTCAACTACCCGAACAACCCGACCGGGGCCACCGCCGACGAAGAGTTCTTCCGGGAAGTCGTCGAATTTGCCCGCCAGTTCGACATTGTGGTCTGCCATGATGCCGCCTACAGCGAGGTGGCGTTCGACGGCTACCGGCCGGCCTCGTTCCTGCAGGTCCCGGGCGCCCGCGACGTCGGGGTCGAGTTCCACAGCCTTTCGAAGACGTATAATATGACCGGGTGGCGGGTTGGAATGGCCGTCGGCAACGCCGAGGTGATTCAGGCCCTCACCCGGGTGAAGACCAATTTTGATTCGGGGATTCCCCAGGCGACCCAGCGGGCGGCAATAACCGCGTTGCGGGGACCTGACGGGTGGGTTGAGGCGAACAACCGGGTTTACCGGCGCCGGCGGGACCTGGCCGTTGAGGCCCTGCGGGCAGCCGGCTTCGAGGTGCGGCCGCCCAGGGCAACCTTCTACCTCTGGGTCCCGACGCCCGATGGCCAGCCTTCGATTCAGTTTGCCCTCCGGCTGCTGGAAGCCACGGCGGTCGTTGTTACCCCCGGCGTCGGATTCGGCCCGGGGGGCGAAGGCTACTTCCGGATCTCCCTGACAACTCCCGATGACCGCCTGGAAGAAGCCCTGCGCCGGCTGGTCGCCTGGAGCAAGAATGGCTGAAATGGCAGACGCCGTAAGGGTTGAGAACCGGACCGAAAAGGCATTGCTGGTTGGGGTTGAGCTTATCGGCCGGCCGAACGGCTGGCCCCTGGATGAGTCGCTGGCCGAGCTGGCCCAGCTCACCCGGACGGCCGGGGCCGAAGTGGTCGGGGTGGTGCGGCAGCGGCTTGAGGCCCCGAATCCGGCGTTTTACATCGGCCGGGGCAAGGCCCAGGAAGTTGCCGACCTCCGCCGGGCGCTCGGGGCAAACCTTGTGATTTTCGACGACGAGCTGAGCCCGAGCCAGCAGCGCAACCTGGAGAACGCGATCCAGGCCAAGGTGATCGACCGGACCGTGCTCATCCTGGACATTTTCGCCCGCCGGGCCCGGACCCGGGAGGGCCAGCTCCAGGTCGAGCTGGCCCAGCACGAGTATCTGCTACCCAGACTGGCCGGCCAGTGGTCCCACCTGGAGCGGCTCGGCGGCGGCATCGGCACCCGGGGGCCGGGTGAGAGCCAGCTCGAGACCGACCGACGCCTTATCCGGGACCGGATCGCCCGGCTGCGCCGGGAGCTGGAGGCGGTCCGCCAGCACCGGTCGCTTTACCGCCGCCGGCGCAAGCGCAGCGGCACCCCGGTGGTCGCCCTGGTCGGCTACACCAACGCCGGCAAGTCGACGATTCTTAATGCCCTGACCGGGGCAGGGGTGCTGGCCGAAGACAGGCTCTTCGCCACCCTGGACCCGACCACCCGGCGGCTGGTCCTGCCCGGCCGACAGGAGGTCCTCCTGACGGACACGGTCGGGTTTATCCAGAAGCTCCCGCCGACGGTGGTCGCGGCATTCCGGGCGACCCTGGAAGAGCTTGAGGAGGCCGACCTGCTCCTCCACGTGGTGGACGTCTCCCACCCGAACGCCGACCGCCAGGTCGAGGTCGTCCTGGAGACCCTGGCCGACCTCGGGCTGGACGAGAAGCCGGTCCTGACCGTCCTCAACAAAATCGACCGGCTGCCGGGACCGGCCGGCCCCGACCGCCTCGACGAATTGTGCCGCTGGCTTGGCCTCGACCCGGCCGGGGTCGTCCTCACGTCGGCCACGACCGGCCGGGGCCTGGACGACCTGCGGGCGCAGATTCAGAAGGCCCTGACCCAGCCGATGGTCGATGTCGAGCTCGAAATCCCGTACGAGGCGTCCGGCGTGGTCGAGCTGGTCCGGAAACAGGGGAGCATCCGGGCCGAGCGCTACACGCCGAAGGGGACGGTCCTGGTGGGCCGGGTTCCCCACCATCTGGCCAGCCGCCTGGCCGCCTACCGGGTCGGCTAGCGGCCCAGAACGAGCCTGACCACCGCCTCGGCCAGCAGGCCGCCGACTAACAGGAGGCCGAACCGCCGGTTATGCAGAAACGTGCCCCCGACGTACCAGAGGGGCCGGTCGGGCGGCCTGGGCTCCTGGAGAAACCGCAGGGTTTTCCAGGCGCTTCCCAGGTTGAGCAGGACCGCCACCATTCCCGGGAGCCCCTTCCAGACGGCGACCCCGACGGCCGTCAGGTACATTAAAACGATTGTTGCCTGGGTAAGCCGGCGGGCGCCGGCATCGCCGAGGATTACCGGCAGGGTTCGGACCCGGCGGGCCCGGTCGAATTCCACCTTGTCCAGGTGTTTGCCCAGCAGCACGGTGGTCACCCCCAGGGCGTAGGGCAGCGCCCCCACAAGGACCCAGGCCGGCACGAACCCGGCCTGGCTATAGTAGGTGCCGCCGACCATCAGGGGCCCCCAGACGACCAGGACGGCCAGCTCACCGAGGCCGATATATTTCAGGGGCAGCGGGCCGCCGGTGTAGCCGAGGAGAATGAGCAGGCCGAGCACGGCGAAGACCAGAACACCCGGCCCGACCGTCAGGGCCAGGTAAAGTCCGGCCGCGGCCGCACCCCCCAGGGCCAGGGCGGTGGCCGCCAGCAGGCCGGCCGGCGAGGCACCGTGGTGGGCCAGCGGATGGGGCCCGTACCGGACCCTGGGCGAGTCCGGGGTGTCCTTGCCCTGAACAAAGTCAAAATAGTCATTGGCCAGGTTGCTGGCAAAATGGGCCAGCAGCAGGCCGGCGGCGGCCACCAGGAACCGCACCGGGTGAAACGCGCCCGAAAGCTGGGCAAACAGGCCGCCGAGCACCGCCGATACGGCCGTCATCACCAGGACGGCCGCCCGGCCCATGATAAGCCAGCGGGCGATCGGGTCGGCCTCTTTCAGGACCCCGACTTCGGGTACGGTATAAAGGGCGAGAAGCCAGAGCCGCGGCCTGAGTCCTGTGCCGGCTTTCATTGCTGGTTCCGCGGCAAGTATAACGAATTTAAGCTAACCGTGAATACCATTGTGAACCTGCCCGTCCAGGTCGTCATCGTGGCCGCCGACCCCCTGGTCCGGGATGCCCTGGCCGCCCGGCTCGAGGGCCGGCCGGAGGTGGCCGTGGTGGCCCGGGCCGACCCGGAAGATGCCGCCGTCGCCGCCGAACAGGCCCGGGTGGTCCTTTGGGACCTGGGGACGGGGCCGGAACCCGACCTCGACCCCCTGCTCGAGCTGACGGCCGGCGGGTTGCCGGTTATTGTCCTGGTGGGCCGGCGGGAAGGGGCCGCGGCGGCCCGGCGGGCGGGGGCCCGGGGAATCCTGCCCCGGACGGCCGACCCTGAGGCGCTGGTTCTGGCCGTGCTGGCGGCGGCCGGCGGCCTGATGGTCTTTGACCCGGACCTGGCCCCGGTCCCGGGTGGCCTCCGCCCGGCCGAAGGCGGCGAGCTGGCCGAGGAGCTCACTCCCCGGGAGCTGGAAGTTCTCCGGCTGGTCGCCGACGGCCTTTCCGGTAAAGAGGTCGCCCGCCAGCTCGGAATTAGCGAGCATACGGTCAAATTCCACGTGAACATGATTATGTCCAAGCTGGGCGCCCGGAGCCGGACCGAAGCCGTAGTTATCGCCGCCCGGCGCGGCCTCATCCCCATCTAGCCTTTTTTCCGGGCCGCAACCTCCCCAAATTACCGGTGTTTTCGGGCCGGTCCCGGGGTTAAGCTCTGTGTAGAACGACAGGAGGTCTTAAGCGAATGTTTGACCAGTTAAGGGCCCTCTCCGAGGAGCTGGCGGCCCTGGTCCAGACGGCCGGCGAGAGCGTCGTGCGGGTGAGCGCCCGGCCCCGCTTCGGGGCGAGCGGGATCGTCTGGTCGGCCGACGGGGTCATCATTACCGCCGACCACGTTATCGAGCGGGAGGACCGCATTGAGGTCGGCCTGCCCGACGGCCGGACGGTCAGTGCTCGGCTGGTGGGCCGGGACCCCTCCACCGACCTGGCCGTAGTCCGGGCCGACGCCGGCGACCTCAAGGCCGCCCGCCCGGGTAGCCTCGAGGCCCTCCGGGTCGGCCACATGGTGCTGGCGCTGGCCCGGCCCGGCCGGGAGGTTCAGGCAACCCTGGGCATCGTGAGCGCTTTGGGCGGTCCCTGGCGGACGATGGCCGGGGGCCAGCTCGACCGGTACCTTCAGACCGACGTGGCGATGCACCCCGGGTTTTCGGGCGGCCCCCTGGTGGCGGCCGACGGGTCTGTTGTCGGCCTCAACAGCTCGGGGCTGACCCGGGGGGTGAGCGTGGCCGTGCCGGTCACGACCCTGGGCCGGGTTGTCGAAGCCCTGCTTACCCACGGCCGGATCCGCCGGGCCTACCTGGGGATTGCTTCCCAGCCGGTGCGATTGCCTGACGCCGTCCGGGAGCGGGTTGGGCGGGCAGTGGGGCTGGTGGTGGTCTCGGTTGAAAGCGGCAGTCCGGCCGACCGGGCCGGCCTCACCGTCGGCGATGTTATCATCACGGTTGGGGACCAGCCGGTGAGCCGGCCTGACGAGCTGCTGGCCCAGTTGACCGCCGACCGGATCGGCAAACCCCTGCTGATCCGGGTCCTGCGGGGCGGACAGCCGGTCGAAGTCGTCGTGACACCCGGCGAACGGAGCTAACCGGACGTCTGGGATGACACAGCTTCTCAGCAAGCTTAATACCGACCTGGCGGGCCTGGCCGAGACCGCCCGGGCCGCCCTGGTTCGGGTCGGGGTGCGGGGCATGCTTGGGGTGGGCTCGGGCATCATCGTCCACCCGGCGGGCCTGATCCTGACGAACGCCCACGTTATTCGGGGTGAGCCGATCCGGGTCAGGTTTGCCGACGGTCGGGAGCTGCCGGCGGGCGTCCTCGGCCGTGACCCGGCGGCCGACCTGGCCGTCCTGCTGGTGAATGCCCTCGACCTGCCGGCCCTGGAGCTGGCCCCGGCCGAGCCGCTGCCCGGCAGCCTGGTTATGGCCCTGGGCCACCCGTGGGGCGTCGAGGCGGCCGCCAGCTTCGGCGTCGTGACCGGCACCTCGACCGATGGGGCCGGCCGGGAATGGGTCCTGGTCAACCTGAGACTCCGGCCCGGCAACTCGGGCGGGCCGCTGGTGGACGCCGCCGGCCGGGTGGTCGGCATCAACACGATTATGACCGGGGCCGAGACCGGGGCGGCGGTTTCGGTCCGCTCGGCCCGGGCGTTTCTCAAGCGGGTGCTGGCCGAGCGCCTGCGGCCGGCCGCCGCTGGGTAAGCTCGACCGGCGTTTTCCGGGCCGGATCGGCTAAAATTCCCCCAGATACCCTCCGGGAGGAAGCAGGTATGTCCGACCGCACGCCGGAGCTCGACCGGCTCTTCGAGGCTGCCCGCCGCTACTGCAACTGGGGAAAGTGGGGCCCGGATGACGAGGCCGGTACCCTTAACTACATCACCCCCCAGGATATCGTGAACGCCGCCCGCCTTATTCGTAAGGGGCGGGTGTTCTCCCTGGCAATCCCGTTCGGGGCGAGCGGACCCCAGCGGGGCGGTCTGCGCCGCTTCAACCCGATGCACTTCATGCTCCGGGACGGCTCCGACGTTATTGTCGGGGCCATCCCGGGCATGCCCCCCGGGATCGGCGGGGCCGACGACGTGGTTCTCCTGGCCACCCACGGGGCGACCCACTGGGATGCCCTGGCCCACATCATCTTTGACAACAAGCTGTGGAATGGCTACGACGCCGCCCAGGTGAGCAGCCTGGGGGCCGCCAAAAACAGCATCATGAGCTACCGGAACCGCATCGTCGGCCGGGGCGTTCTGCTCGACGTGCCCCGGGCCAGGGGCCTTAAATACCTCGAGCCGGGTTACGGAATTACCCCGGCCGAGCTGGACGAAACCGCCCGGGCCGAGGGGGTGGAGGTCGGCCGGGGGGATATCCTCCTTATCAGGACCGGCCACATCGCCCTCTGCCGGGAGCGGGGCGACTGGGGCGATTACGCCGGCGGAGACGCCCCCGGCCTGACCTTTGAAACCCTGGGCTGGCTTTACGAAAAGCAGGTTGCGGCCGTGGCCAGCGACACCTGGGGGGTTGAGGTCCGGCCCAACGAGCTAAAGACGGTCAACCAGCCCTGGCACCGGGTGGCAATTCCCCAGATCGGTTTGGCCGTTGGGGAGATTTTCGACCTGGAGGAGCTGGCCGCCGACTGCGCCGCCGACGGGGTCTACGAGTTTTTCGTGGTGGCGGTGCCCCTGCCCCTCGAAAATGCCGTCGGGGGCCCCGTAAACCCGGTCGCAATTAAATAGCCGGCCCCGGGTCCTTTTTTGCCGACCCGCCGGTGCCGGGTTTAGACTGGGTGTAGAAGTTCGCGGGGTCGGGCCGTTATGGGCGACGAGGATAGACGAGCCCGAATTGTCCTCGGGGGACCGAACACGGCCCCAGCGGCCCGGCCGGCGGTTCTCACCCTGCCGGTTAGACTGCTCGCCGCCGGGGCGAGGGCGGTCATCCTCGGCCTGGATGCCCTGCTCCGGCGGGCCTACGGTATACGGGAGTTTTGCCCGGACCCGGACTGCATCCTCCGCATTGCCCGGGAACGGAGCCCGGAAACGATTTACCTTTCGGACGGGACCCTGGTAACCAGGGGCGCGCCGGTCATCGGCCTGCACTTCTGGAACGAGCATATTCCGCCGATGGGTCCGGCCGGTCCCGATTTCGCCTGGGGGCTGAAATTTTACCGCCGGCTCCGCAAGTCCCTCCGGGCCCTGGCCCGCTACCTGAACGAACACCACGAGCTGGACGACGCCGTCGCCCTCTACGCCGAGGTTTCGTTTCCGGCCGAGCCTGGCCTCGGCCGCTACAAGAGGCTCCTTAAGGGCCTCGGCTTTGACTTCAAGCCCTTTCCGCCGGACGGCATTCCGGCCCGGGTCGGCCGCTTCTTCCAGCACCTCTACGCCTGGGCCCTGATCTGGACCTTCAACCCGGTAAGCCTCCGGCGGAAGGACCTGCTCATGGCCGAGCGGGGACGGCTCTGGATATCCCGGGCCGAGCTCCTCCGACGCCACCTGGACTGATGGGCGCCGGCCTATCCCGACAGGTTTACCGGGTTGCGTCGGGCGTTCTGCTGCTGGGCCTAGCCTACCACCTGCTGGCGGTGGTCGAGGTGCTGGCCTTCGTCCGGCACTGCCGGCGGGTTCGGCCGGCCGGCTTTACCCCGCTGCTAACCGTCCTCAAGCCGGTTGCCGCCTGGAATGGCCGGGTCTACGAAAACCTGCTCTCGTTCTGCCGGCAGAACTACCCCCGGTTCCGGCTGGCTATCGGCCTGAAAGCGCCCGCCGACCCGGAACCGGCCCCGGATTTCGCCACCTGTTCGGCGGGTTGCCGGGTCGAGCTGGTCGTTTGCGACCGGAACCTGGCCGTAAATCCCAAAGTAAACCAGCTTATCCAGCTCGAACATGCCATTGCGGGCGATATAGTCATCGTAAGCGACGACGATATCCGGGTCGGACCGGATTACCTGGGCCGGGTGGTTCTGCCGTTCACGGACCCGGCCATCGGAGCGGTTACCTGCCTTTACGTTTGCCGGGCGGCACCGACCTGGGCTGCGGCCGTCGAGGCCCTGGCCGTGAACGTCGACTTCGCGCCGGCCGTCCTGGTCGCCCGGCGGCTCTTCGGCGTAAAGTTTGCCCTCGGGGCCAGCATCGCCATCCGCCGGGAGATTCTCGCCGACCTGGGTGGATTTGCGGCCGTTGCCGACTACCTGGCCGACGATTACCACCTCGGCCGGCTGGTCCTGGCCCGGGGATTTAAGCTGACCCTGGCCCCATATATTGTCGAGAATACCCTCCCGGCCATGGACATTGGATTTCTTTTCCGCCACCAGCTCCGCTGGAATCGCACCAACCGGTTCTGTCAACCTGCCGGCTGGTTTTTCAGCGTCATAACCCACCTGCTCACCTGGACGCTGGTCTGGGGCCTGGTCCGGGGCTTTGACGGCCGGGCCCGGACGGTTCTGGGCGGGGTAGTCGCCTTCAGGCTCGGCGAGGCCTATCTTATTAACCGGGAGCTGGGGGGCCTGCGGCCCTTCTGGAAGTACGCTTGGCTCATCCCCCTTAAGGACCTGTTCAGCACGGCAATGTGGGCGTTAAGTTTTACCGGCCGGCGGGTCCACTGGGCCGGGCGTGACTACCTGGTCTCGGCCGACGGCCGGATGCGCCCGGCTAACGGGTAATGGGGTTTTCCGCAAGCTCGGTGTAAGTGGTGAGGCCGATCCCCCGGCGGGCGATAAGGTCCCGGACCCGCGGGCTGGTCAAAGCCTCCAGTTCGGCCTGCCCGGCCGGGGTGTCAAACCGCGGGTGGGCGTAAAGCTCAAACCGCCCGGCCGGGAGCCGCTCCAAGAGCCTGACAAGGTAAGTTTCGGTTAGCCGGCCGGTCTGGAAGAGGCCGAACACCCCATCCAGGACCAGAAAGCCCCGCTCGAGGAGCCGGCGCCGGTAGAGGCGTCCGAACAGCCCGAATATCAGGGCGTAGCTGAGCTTCCGGCCCAGACCCGTTGGGTCGACCCTCAGCGAGAACCAGGGCTCGACCGGCAGCCGGATTCGCCGGACGCCGGCGGCTTCGGCGGCCGCCACCACCAGGGGAAACACGGTCGGGTGGACGTGAAAGTGGAGGTGGCTGTTCAGATGGTCGAGGGGCAGGCCGGTTTTAACAAACCGGTCGAGCTGGGCGAAAATCTCGGCCCGAAGCTGGTCCCGGATGGGCCGCCGGACCCACCAGCTCACGCCGGCCGCGACCGGGTTAGCCGGGAACCGGCCGTCCCGGTCAACCAGGTCGGGTATCTGGTCGGGCGGCAGGCACGGGCGGCCCCCGGTAAGCACCAGGTGGAGCCCCACCCGCAGGGCGGGCAACGACCGGGCCAGCTCCACAGCCTCCCCGAACGCCGGGCCGGTCACCATCAGGCTTGCGCTGGTTACGATGCCGGCCCGGTGGGCGGCCGCAACGGCGGCGTTTACGGCCGGCGACTCTCCGAAATCGTCGGCGTTTACGACCAGCCGGCAAACCGATTCCCCGGAGCTTCCGGCCGGCCGGCCCGCCAGATTTCGCATGGTCCGGTTCCCCTGCTAGGAGATATAATCTATTCTGGTTTTGTGTGGTCAATCGCAAATACCGGCCCGCCTCAAAACTTCCCCGGTACCGGTCCCCGTGTCGGCTGAAATCGACAACATCCTTGAAAGCTTTTTTGCCCTGACCAGGGCCGCCGGCCTGGAAGTCCGGGATGGCGAGCGGACCGACGACTTCTTCGCCGGCATTTTCGTTCCCGCCACAGCCGGCGAAGCCGTCGATTTCTGGGCCGAGGTGGACATCGAGGTCGGGCCCGCCGGACGGCAACTGACCGTCGAGGCCCGGTTTCCCCTACCCACTCCGACCGGGAGTATCCACCCGCTCGAGCTGGCCGAAGCCTATCAGGTTCTCGACGGCTGGCTCGGACGTCAGTTGTTCCAGGTTCGGCCCGAGGTGCGGTTCGCCGGGAGCCTCACCCGCCAGGCCGAACTCGTTCTCGACGAGTTTTACCTCCGGTGGCGCTGGCAGCTCGCCGGCCTGGCCGAGGATGTGTGGGGCGTCTGGGCCTGGAATCCGGACGGGCTGGGGGCGGGCTGGCGGGAGGTGGGCCGGTGGGCCGGTCTGCGGGAGGCCCTCGAGCCGGTGGCCCGGGAGATTGCGGCCATCGTCCACCGGCTCCTCGGGGAAGGCCAGATTCTGGCCGCCCTGTTTTGAGGCCGCGGCCGTGGATAAACCTGTGGTTTATCCCGCTCCGCTTAGAACTTATGTACGATAATTTAAAGTGATGGTTACGGTGCAGAGGGGGTCTGAATTTATGCCGAAGTTTATCTTCGTAACCGGTGGGGTGGCAAGCTCGGTCGGCAAGGGGGTGACGGCGGCGTCGATCGGCCGCCTCCTGAAGAGCCGGGGTATTGCCGTCTCAGCCCAGAAGCTCGACCCGTATATTAACGTCGACCCGGGCACGATGTCGCCGTACCAGCACGGCGAGGTCTTCGTGACCGACGACGGGGCCGAAACCGACCTGGACCTGGGCCATTACGAGCGGTTCCTTGACGTCAACCTGAACCGCGGCTCGAACGTGACCACCGGTCAGGTCTATTCGTCGGTGATTGCCAGGGAGCGGCGGGGCGATTTCCTCGGGGGCACCATCCAGGTCATCCCCCACATCACGAACGAGATCAAAGAGCGCATCATGCGGGTTCCCCGTCAGACCGGGGCGGAGGTGGTGGTCGTTGAGGTCGGGGGGACCGTCGGCGACATCGAGGGCCTGCCGTTCCTGGAGGCGATCCGGCAGATGCGCAAGGATGTCGGCCGGGACAATGTCCTGTATATCCACGTTACCCTCCTGCCCTACATCGCCTCGACCAAAGAGCTCAAGACCAAGCCGACCCAGCACAGCGTCAAGGAGCTGCGGTCCATCGGCATTCAGCCCGACGTCATCGTCTGCCGCAGCGACTACCCGGTCCCCGACAGCGTCCGGGAAAAGATCGCCCTTTTCTGCGACGTGGAGCCGGAGGCCGTCGTGCCCCTGCTCACGGTGGAGACCCCCTACGAGGTGCCCCTCATCCTGGAAGAGTGGGGCCTGGGCGAGTTCATTGTCGAACGGCTCGGCCTGAAGCCTACCCGCAATGACCTGGACGAGTGGCGCCAGCTTGTCGAGAAGATTAAGGCGCCGAAGCCGGCGGTTACCGTCGCCCTGGTAGGCAAATACGTCGAGCTTCAGGACGCCTATATCAGCGTCCGGGAGGCCCTCACCCACGCCGCCCTCGCCCACGACCGGCACGCCGAGATTCTGTGGCTCGACGCCGAGGAGGTCGCCCTCGGCAACTGCACCCAGGCCCTGAGCCGGGCCCAGGGCATCGTCGTGCCGGGCGGCTTCGGCTACCGGGGCATGGAGGGCAAGATCCGGGCCGCCCGCTACGCCCGGGAGCACGGGGTGCCCTACCTGGGGCTGTGCCTGGGCATGCAGGCGATGGTTATTGAGTTTGCCCGCTTTCTGCTCAAGACCGACGAGCCGAACTCGACCGAGTTCGACCCCGAAACCCAGTACCCGGTGATCGACCTTCTGCCCGAACAGCGGGAAGTGGACCGCAAGGGCGGGACGATGCGGCTCGGGATTTACCCGTGCCACCTGGTCCCGGGCACCCGGGCCTGGGAGGCCTACGGCGAGCCGATCGTTTACGAGCGGCACCGCCACCGGTACGAGTTCAATAACGACTACCGGGAGCTGCTTACTTCCGGCGGCATGGTGCTGAGCGGCTTCTCGCTGGACGGCCGGCTGGTTGAAATTGCCGAGCTGCGGGACCACCCCTGGATGCTGGGTACCCAGTTCCACCCGGAGTTCAAGTCCCGCCCGAACCGGCCCCACCCCCTGTTTAAGGCGTTCATCGGGGCGGCCAAGGACGTCCTCCGGGAGGGGGACCAGCAGCCCCTGCCCCTGGCGGTGGCCGAATCGCAGTAGGCGTCCGCGCTCAGGGTTCGGGGCGGGCCGGGACCGGCACCACCAGCCGCTCCAGGAGGGCGGCCGCCGCCGCAATCGGGTCGATTTCCCCGGCCTCGACCTGTCGGACCAGGCCCTCAAAGGCGGAGGCGGCGGCCGGGTCGCGGCTTAGCCGCCGGAGGAGCAGGCCCTCCAGCTCCCGCCAGATGGCTTTGCGCAGGGCCGCCCGGCGCCGTTCACCGGCTTCGCCGGTACGAACCAGGTAGTCCCGGTGGCGGTCAATGGCCGCGAGCAGTTCGGGAATTCCGGTCCCGCCGGTCGCAACGGTCTTGATTATCGGCGGCATCCACCCCTGGTCATCCGGCCGGCCCCCGAGCCGGAGAACCGACCGGAGCTGGGCGGCCAGCTGGTCGGCCCCTTCCCGGTCGGCCTTATTGATGACGATGATGTCGGCAACCTCCACCAGCCCGGCCTTGAGGACCTGGATTTCGTCCCCCTGCCCCGGCATCAGGACGAGGACGGTCGTCCCGGCGATGGCCGCAACTTCAACCTCGTCCTGGCCGGCCCCGACCGTTTCGATCAGGATAATCTCGTAGCCGAGGGCGTCAAGGACCAATGCCAGGCGGACGGCGGCCCGGGCAACCCCACCGACCGCCCCCCGGGTTGCCAGGCTCCGGATGTAAACACCGGGGTCCACCGCCAGCTCCTGCATCCGGATCCGGTCGCCGAGCAGGGCCCCGCCGGTAAGGGGGCTTGTCGGGTCGACGGCCAGCACCCCAACCTTCCGGCCCTGGTCGCGGTAGGCCCGGGCCAGCCGGCCGATAAGGGTGCTCTTCCCGACGCCGGGGGGGCCGGTGATGCCGATAACCCGGGCCCGACCGGCCTCTTTAAATAGCCGGCGCCAGGCGGCCAGACCCAGCTCGGTCTCGTCCTCGACGTGGCGGAGGAGTCGGGCGATGGCCCGTCCCTCGCCGGCCCGGGCCGCCTCGATGAGGGCGTCGGCCTGCTGTTCGGGGGTCAAGGCTCCAGGACCACCTCGCCGCTTTTGCCGCCCCGCTTCCGGGCCAGCCGGACCGCCTCGACCCGGATGGCCGGGTCCAGCCCCTTGCACATGTCGTAAACGGTCAGGGCGGCCACGGCCACGGCCGTGAGGGCCTCCATCTCGGCCCCGGTCCGGCCGTTCACCCGCACGGCCGCCTCGATTTCGAGGGCGTTGAGCTCGTCGTTAAAATCGAACCGCATTTCCACGGCGTTAATGAGCAGGGGGTGGCACAGGGGGATAAGCTCGGGCGTCCGTTTGGCAGCCATTATCCCGGCCACCTGGGCGACGGCCAGCACGTCCCCCTTGGCGACCTGGCCCCGGCGGACCAGCTCCAGCGTCTCCGGCCGCATGACGACCCGGGCTCGGGCGACGGCTTCCCGCTCGGTCTCGGGTTTCGCCCCGATATCTACCATGCGGGCCCGGCCGGAGGCGTCCAGGTGGGAAAACGGCCTATCCGCCAATCTGGATCATCCGCCGCAGGTTCGGGATGATGCCCTCGTTGACCAGGTGCCGCTCAGGCTTGGTCTGGATGGCCGCCCGCAAAAGGGCCTCAAGGCCGGCCTCGTCCACCCCCGCCCGCAACGGACCCATGAGGTCAATCTCATGGTCCGTAAGCAGACAGAGCCTCAGCTTGCCGTCAGTCGTAAGCCTGACCTTGTTGCAGCGGGCACAAAAGTGCTCCTCGGTTATCGGCCGGATGAACCCGATGGTGGCCTTCGCCCCACGAATCTTAAAGCTTATGGCCGGCCCGTTGCCCCTGACCTCGGCCGGCTCTAACGGCCCAAAGGCCTGCTCAAGCCTGGCCCTGACCCTGCTAAGGGGCATGAACGCATTGGCGATGCCGTCGATGCGGTAGACCTCGGCCCCATCCTCACCAAACGGCATCCACTCGATGAACCGCACATGCCAGGGGTGCTCTAAAGTTAGGGCCGCCAGCTCCTCAACCTCGTCATCGTTTACGCCCTTCATCACCACCGCATTGAGCTTTATCGGCTCAAGGCCGGCCG
>FWWL01002710.1_pt1 | contig 35116 bp, 34 predicted proteins | sample 2228331 | NCBI WGS metagenome assembly FWWL01 (sample SAMEA103939775, study PRJEB20133) | metagenome
ATTGAACAAGCCGCATGCGCACGCTCATCAGAGCGCATTACAACGCTATCGCAGCAATCTCCAATCCAAAATCTACAATCTAAAATGGTATGAGTGGTTGCCTGTCCGGTCACACCGGACGGACAATGGATGCTGGGTTGCGGCGGCGGGCATTGCCGTTTGCTCCAGAACTCTAACCAAACCTCAACGTTGATTCCGTGTGAGGGTGCGTTATACTATATGCGGAAGTATCATGCGCCCGATCCGCTGCAGATACTCCATCTTCCCCCTGTACTCCGTCTGCAACGAGGCGCATACCAGAAACCGGACACATTCCGGTTGGCATTTGATCTGCCCGGTTTTCGATAGTGCATCATTCGCTGCCTGCGTCTGGACAGGCTTACCCGGTGTTTCGTCACTGCTGGCAATGATAGACCGGAACTTCGTGAAAAGAGCGCGTATGACCTCTCCTAATCATGCTGCGTCGCGTCGCTCTCGACAAACCGGACGCGACCGACCCGGCTGGCAGGCATACCTTCAGGCGCTGGATCTCCTGCAGCGACAAGAATGGGATGGCGCACTCAGCCTGCTCGCGGAAGCAGAAGTCACGTTTCGGACGACGGATGACACGGATGGGCAGTGGCGCGCGCTGGCGGCGCAGGCGGAATTGCATCTCAGTCAGGGACAGTCCCATCTGGCGATGGCGCGCGCGCTGGCAGCACTGGTAATCATCGAACAGTTCGATGATCCGCGCACCTGTGGTCTGCTGGCGTGGCGTGTGGCGCTGATCGTGCTGCACCAGGGGGATTATCGCGCTGCAGGCGCCTATTTGCAGCGCGCTCAGTTTTGCCTCGATATGGCCGATGCCGCGCCACCGGGCGGGCTGCTGGCGGCCACAGCGCAACTGTGCGCAGAGGTGGTGCGCTGGCAGCAGGTTATGAAACAGGGGCGCATTGGATGTTCTGAGGGGGAAGCGGCCATCAATGAGGTTCGCGCGGAACTCATGCGCCATCTGATCGCCATCCATCGGCATATCGCCGCACAAGGTCAGACCGATCCCGACGTGTGGACCTGGATCAATGTCGAACTTCTCCCTCCGCCGCCACCCATGCTCACCGACCGTTCACCGTCGCTGGTGCAACGGTTCCTTGCCTGGTGGCGCGCGGCGCTCGCGCCTCCCGGCGCGCACAGGCGCACCGCTGCCGGCGACCTGACGATTGATGATTCGGTCATTGTCGAAGATCACCTGTCTGGCGAGAGGATGGCGTTATCTGCGGATGTGCAGGATGATCGCTCAGCGGTGGAAGCGCCTCTTGCTGATGAGACGATGACTGTCGTGGAGGAGGCGGCAGAGGCGCCTGCTGCAGATGCAGCGCCTGCTGCCGCCTCATCCGATATGCCGGCGGCGACCGATGCGGCATCGCACACGACCGGGTTGACGGTCTATACCTTTGGGACGTTGCGCGTCTACTGCAACGATGTGTTGATCGATCAATGGGAAGGGGTGCGCTCACGGTCGTTGTTTCGTTTTCTGATCGCCCATCGTCAGGCGCCGATTGCCAAGGAGCGTCTGGCAACGCTCTTCTGGCCCGACTCGGAACCGGAACTGGCGCGACGCAGCCTCCATCAGGCAGTCTACTGTCTGCGGCAGACGTTCAAGCGCGTGATGGGGGACATCCCGGTCGTGCTGTTCGTCAATGATTGTTACCTGCTTGCGCCCGACCTGTCGCTGTGGGTCGACTCTGATTCATTCGAGGAAGCGATCGCAACGGCGCGTTCCGCGTGGAGCCGCGGCGATATCGAGCGCGCCATTCAGGCGTATGGGCGCGCCATCGATCTGTACCAGGGCGACTACATGGCGGAAGAACGCTATGAGGATTGGGCGGAAGAACGGCGGATCGTCTTCCAGTCGGCGTATCTCGAAGCGCTCCACCAGCTGGCGCGAGCGTACCAGGCACGAAAAGACTATCCAACCGCGATTATGCTCAGCCAGCGCGCACTCGCAGTCGACACCTGCGATGAGGACGCGCATCGGGTGCTGATCGGCTGCTATGCCGCACAGGGGTTGCGGCACCTGGCGATACGTCAGTATCAGGTGTGCGTGACGGCGCTCCGAAGTCAACTGGGGCTGAGCCCGTCGGACGACCTCGAAGCCTTTGTGCGACGGGTGCTCGAGGGAGCAGCGTAGGGGAACAGAGTGGCAGCAAAGGCGCGCTGCACCACGCGCGCGCTGCGCAACCAACCATGCTCATTGCACGCAATTACTACATTCCTCGTATGGTGTGCCCAATCTTCAGGGCGTAACCCGCAATCGCGGTCCTGAAACGGCGCTCAACGCGCGCGCTTCAGGTAGCAACGCCGCCATGATCAACTGGTACCTGCCAACGTCAGGCAGATCCGTGTCGAACGCAATCGGGATCTCCAGTGTATCGGCTGTCGCTTTGATTGTCGTTGCGCTCAGCGTGTGTGTTTCGCCGGAGGCAAGATCATACGCCAGAAGAAAGATGTGACAGGATGCGCCCTGCTTGCCGATGGCTTCTGCTCGTTCGAGACGCACCCTGGCCATCGCGTGCAATCGAGAGGCGGCGCCTGTTCCGGGTTGTGCAGGGACGGTGTCGATCTGCACGTTGTCGAGGTGAACAGACACAGGTGCGGCTTCGTAAGAGACCTGCGTTCCGGTTTCGATAAAGAATCGCGCCACCTGCTGGTCGTTCCATTCCGGCGGTTGCTCGCCGGTTGTGGTCAGACAGACGTCCTGTACCTCTCCCTCTTCGTCGAGGAGAATGGCAGCGAATACGATCGGCGACTCTTCGAGCATCATCTCCTGTGCCTCCCGGGTCATGTCCGCTGCTGATGGCAGCGCTTCTTGTGTACGCACGTCAGCCAGCCCGACAATTGGTGTTTCTTCGACAGGCTTCGCTTCCACCTCAACCGGTGGCGCTTCCGCTGCGGTCGGCGCTTCCGTCGCGGGCGGTTCAGCGATAAACGCTTCGATCGGCGGCGCTTCCGTCGTTGCCGGTACTTCTGCTGCTTCAACCGGGTGCGCCTCTGCACGTGGTTCGGGAATGGTCGCCTCGACTGGCGGCGCTTCCATCGCTGCCGCAGGTTCCGCTTCCGCCGCTTCGACCAGGGGTGCCTCTGTTGGTGGCGGTTCACTCACCGGCGTCCCGGCAGGCGGCGCCGGATGTGCCAGTTCGCGGGCGCGTTCAATCCACCCCATCCGGCTGATCTGTTCGGTGGATCGTCCCGTCCAAGCAGCCAGGTCGGACGGCGAACACGCCGCCAGCGCTGCGAATGTTGTGATGCCCGCAGCGCGCAATCGCCGCGCAATTGCCGGTCCGATCCCTGCAATCTGTTGCAGATCGTCGGCAGGAACATCGGATGCTGGCACGGCGGACGTTGTACTTTCAGGGAGACGCCTGACCGGTGATGGAACGGCGCTGCCGACCGATTGCTGGAGTTGCTCGTTAATCCACTCGATCAGCGCCTCGTCCGGCGCTCCTGTCCAGACTCTGTGCTGATCGTGCTCCTCGTGGTAGGCGCGCGTGCGCCACATCAGCCGTCCTTCACCAGCATCGCGCGACTCGACGGCGATGCGAAATGCGGCGCGCTCGTTCCACCGGGTGTCATCATTCCATTCGCCGCTGTGCATCTCATCGTCAAACGGCAATCGTTCGCGCACAGTCATGGATGTCCCCCTGGTTATTGCAGGCGATAGTCTCCCCGCACGATACCCACTGGAATGCCGTCGATCTCCTCTGGAACGCTCAGATCATCGGGTGTGCCGCGCACGTGGATCCGCACGCCGATTACCCCGGCTTCAGGAGGGTCGAGCAATCCGATATCGATATTGGTGACGGCTGGATGAGCACTGAAGCGCGCGATCATCCGGTCACGCGCGCGCCGCGCCTTGCGCCACCATGCTGCCGATTGCGCACTCATCGCGCCAGTGTCTCCAGTGTCTCTAGCATCCTGCTTTCAACCTCACGCCGTGCTGTGCGTACCATCGCTTCCGGTCGCCGACGGTCGGTCACCGCCGGTCGTTCGGTGACAATATCGACACCGAGCGCATCGAGAACAGTCAGCATATCGATCGCCAGCGCCTGCTCTGGATGATCGCCGCCGGCGAAATGCAACCCGACGGCAGCGTGCGTTTCGGCATCGAGCCACCACGATCCAGAGTCGCCTCCGGCGCTGACTTCATGGTTGCCGGGAACGGGAACGATGGTCATGACGTGCTGAATGGTGTGCTGCATAGAACCATACCACAACCGCGCCTGTCCTTCAACCCCGGTAATGACGCCTTCGGTCACGCGAGTCGTTCGTCCCGACTTGATGACGCGCATGCCGAGGTATGGCAGCGCTACTCCGCTGACCGGACCGATGTCCAGCTGGTGGTTGATGAGTGCACGATCACCGGTGAGGGTTGCCACAGCGGCGTCGATCTTCTGGTGCATCGCGTGGCGCGTCGTGGTGGCGACGACATCATACGGCAGACCGCCATCGAGTCGCCCTGGCTGGCAGATTGGCAACCCGGCAGCAACCCAGCGCTCGGCGGCGAGTACGTGCCAGTTGCTCAGGATCATGAGCTCGCCTGTGGCGCGATCGCGCACCAGACCACCAAGCGTGCCTGCGCTGTACTCACGCGCAACCGAAACGCTGATCCCGCCGCGCATCGGATCGTGGCGCGCCCGCGGACCGCTGGCAGGTGGACGTGGAGGGTAAGACCACCAGCTCCAGAGGTGAGGTCGGTACGTGCCCTCGATGACATCAGTTGTGAACTCGCCGATCTCCTGCGGCACCGCTTCGATGCCGGCGCGTTCGAGTTCGGCGCGAGGCAGTTTTTGTGGAACGTGGAAGCGGATCGTCGGGCGTTCGTCAGTTGATTCAGCGCGGATCGGAATGCCAAAATCGACCATATGAACGCGGTAGGCAGGGTTGTAGAGGAACATTGGCGCGTAGCGGCGGATCATGAGCCGCGCCCGCGCGGCACGGAGACGGTCGTTGTCCATCATCGACCTCCTTGCAGGAAATGGTAGAGACAGGACAGCGCCCCATCTCTACCATTCCGTGATTACCGTCAGTCAGCCGTCTTACGCATACACATCGAAGCGCACCGGCTGCTCGAAGCGAATGATGAGACCGCTGGGTCCAAAGATCGAGGCGTGGATAGAGTCGACCCGCGACGCATACCCGGCGAACGGAACCATCGTGGTGCTCAGCGCCGTCAGGATCTGCGCGCGCAGATGGACTTCATACAACCCCGGCGTATTCGGCGTCAGCGTGATGGCGTTGAGGATGAAGGGCACAGGCGCCAGGTTGCCCGCCACCGTTCCGCTCATCGTCGCATCGGGGCTCATTGTGATGACGTTGTTGGTGTTGTACGTAATCCGATAGGGCAGCAGAGCGCCACCGACGATCTGCATCGGCGATGGAGCCGGCGGGGGTGTCGGGTTGAGGAACAACACCGAGAAGATTACCAGCGGCTGACCGACCCGCACAATCGGGTTGGGCTTGGGGAAACCAAGGTCGAATGGTGCAGAGAACGGACCGACCGCCATGATGTCCCACCAGTTGGTTGGCGCGGCGATCTCGGGTCGCCAGCTCGCCTTTGCTTCCTCATACGCCGCTTCGAGGCGTTCCAGCAGCACGGACTGCAGTTCTTCGACCGCCAGTTCTTCCCGCTCGACCTCTGCTCCCTTCGCTGCCACCAGTTCTCGTTTTGCAGCTGCGACTGCCATAGTAGTGACCTCCCTTTCCTTACTGTTACAACACTGCGTTGCTTACGCGCAAGGTCATCCTACGCCGTGTCGCTCACGGCGCGCTTGTCCACAGATGCGTAGAAACTGCCGAACATCACAGGTTCGGCTCACGCTGCGAAAAGGTTCGACCGGCGATAGGACACGAGGTTGCAAAGAGCGGAGCGTGAGCGACCAACATGCATGCGCGCATTGCGTACACTGTGCTCAGTCAGCGCTCACGCTCGCACGGGAAGGAGAGTGATTGAGGACTACAAACCCGCCTGATCCATCCAGCGGATCCAGGGGAGCAGGGCGTCGGTCACCGGAATGTGCCCTGGCTCATCAAGAACGAGCGGCAGATTGCGAGTGGGTGTCAGACGAAGTGGCGCGTGCGTCGTCTGGCGGACACCGCCGCCGCCGACGTGCAGTGCAGACGGATCCCCCTGCGCCAGAACTGTCCGTCGGTGAACCGGCGCAAGATGGATCAGCAGACGACGACCACAGTGCGGGCATGACCATTCTTCCGCCCCTGATGCGTGTCTGTGACGGAGCTGGAGCGTGTGCAGGGGTTGATCCGACATTGTGCGTGTTCCTTTCCAAAAGTAAGGGTACCGTTAAGTATTAACTCTTATTATACACGAGGCAGTGACATGAGTAATACCAGACACTATGTACAGGACCTGTGGTGTATGGTATGATAGTCAGCCCTGTACCCTCCCGCTCTCTGGTTGAGTCTATGCATTCATCAACATCTTCGCTTCGTTTTGCGGCGCTTACGGCGCTGCGTTACCGCGATTTTCGCCTGCTCTGGGCTGGACAGCTCGTGTCGATCACAGGTACGCAGATGCGCAATGTTGCGATTGCCTGGCAGGTGTACCAGCTGGCGCAGGCAGACAGCAGCGTCCGAGCTGAGATTGCGCTTGGATTGATCGGTCTGGCGCGCGTTATTCCGCTGGTCGTCACAGCACTCTTCAGCGGCCTGGTTGCCGATCGCGTCGATCGGCGCAACATCCTCATTCTGACATCGCTGGCGGCGCTTGTCTGTTCCGTCGTGCTGGCGCTCACCAGCGCTCTGGAGCGCCCGTCGTTGCCGTTGATCTATGCGATGGTGGCGCTGGCGGCGGTTGCCGGCGCTTTTGAGTTGCCGGCGCGCCAGGCGATTATTCCGAACCTGGTTGCGCCGCACCATCTGCCGAATGCGTTGAGCCTGAATATCGTCGCCTGGCAACTCGCGACCGTCATCGGTCCGGCGTTGTCGGGGGTGTTGATTGCGGCGTTTGGTGTTGCACTGGTGTACTGGATCGATGCAGCCACGTTTCTGGCGGTTGTGGTCGCAGCCCTGCTCATGCGCACGCGCCATATTCCTGCCCGCGTTGAACCGGTCTCGCTCCAGGCGGCGCTGGCCGGGTTGCGCTTCGTCTTTTCGCATCGTTTGATCGCTGCCACCATGGTGCTTGATTTCTTCGCAACGTTCTTTGGCGCTACCGGGGTCTTGCTGCCGATCTTCGCCGATCAGGTCTTGCGGGTGGGACCGACTGAACTTGGCTGGATGTATGCCGCTCCATCGGCGGGGGCGGTTGTGGCTGCGGCGCTGCTCAGCAGTGTGCGTCTTCCGCGTCAGGGGGTCGTGTTGCTTGGCGCAGTGCTGATGTTCGGTGTGTGCGTCGCCGTCGTCGGGGTGTCGCGCTGGCTACCGCTGACCATGGTTGCCCTGGCGGGCATGGGCGCAGCGGATACGGTCAGCATGGTCATTCGCGGAACTATTCGCCAGCTCCTGACCCCCGACGAACTACGGGGGCGGATGGTGGCAGTCAATATGGTCTTCTTTGCCGGCGGTCCGCAACTCGGAGAAACCAACGCCGGCTTCATCGCCAGCCTGATCGGCGCGCCGGCAGCAGTCACTGTCGGCGGGGTGTTGTGTGTCGCGCTGGTGCTGGCGATGGCGATCAGGGTGCGTGAACTGCGTGACTACAACGGACCGTGACCATTTGACGAGGAACGTGGTCTCTCGCTATACTACAGGTGTGCAGATGCTATTCGATACCAGGGATACTGGCGTGGCTCGCAACGATAATCCACTGCGCGACATCGATCCTGCCACTATCGATCCTGCGTGGCTGTTGAATGAGCTGAAGGAGGCGCATCAGACGATCCGCGCTCTGTTGCGCCAGCTCAGCAAGGAACAGGGGCGCCACGCCGAGATTGCGCGCGCCTACAACAAAACGGTTGCCAATCTGGTCGAGATCACCCGCGAGAATGCGGCGCTCGAACGTGAACGCGATATGTGGAAGGCGCGCGCTGAGAGCGCCATGCGCGAGCACGCTTCTACAAAGATTGGCGACATTCCCCTTTCGCTGACCGCTGCCGAAATCAGCGCCATTCGCAAAGCAATGGCGCGCCTGCACCATCCTGATGCAGGCGGCGATGCCGAGCGCATGAAACTCTGGAACGCGGCGCTCGATCCGCTCGAAGAACGGGCCTCGTCCTGACGCCGTTTCCCGTTCGATCACGCCCTACTGCACAACGAATGACGCGACACCGGTCAGGCGGCTCCGTGTGCCATGCGCTACGATTTGATAGGTTCCCGGTGCGAGATCGGACGGTCGATACGTCAGCCACACGCGACCGGACGGATCCGCTGCAGCTGCTACGTCGAGCGGCCTGACTCCGCGTGGAGTGTTGAGCCACGTGACCACATTCTCACCAGGCACGAAACGGTCGCTGAAGAATGTGCGCGTGGTGTTGGCTGATCCGCGGATCGGCTCGACGATCAGCCAGACGAAGGGTGCAGTATCGTTCCCGCCGCCAACCAGTACTGGCGCCCAGTTGCTGCGTCCGCTGCCGCCGCGATCCTCATCCGACCATTGGAACGTCGAGCGCGTTTCGATGGCAGTGTTGGTTGCGAGTGCATTGTTGACCTTGAAATCGATGAAGCCGCTGCGCGTCTTGCTGCTTCCAAGACGACCGAACGTGACGGTCAACCGGGTCGGCGTCAATTCGCTCACCCAGTCCCCTGCACCATGGTCAAAGCGGCTGGCAATCGGCAGGATGTGGTCGCGATTGTACGGCACAATGACAGTGATACTGCTGGCGTCCCCCTTGCCATCGTTGTACACCCGAATTTCATAGGTCAGGGTCATGCCGCGACCGACACGGATACTCGGTTCGGGCCAGGTAACCGCAGTGACATCCGCGCCTGGCGGTGGCGGGATTGGCGCAGGCTCCGGTGGAAGAACGATCCTCGGCGGCGGCGGTCCTGCAATCAGTGGCAGGTAGATGGGTGGGATTGGCGTGGGAATGGCGCTCACAACAGGCGCATCCGCCGTGGTGATGTCCGGGATGCCTCCAGTACGCTGGAGGTAGGCATCGAGCGCAGGGAGGATGACCGTGTCGAAATCGTCCACAATATTGCGTGTCGCCGGCCCGAGATCCTCCTCGTGAAGCGTGAGCGTGTCATCCGGTGTGACGGTTGGCGGCGGATCGCCGGCGTGTTGCGCAGCGCCTGGCGCAGTGAATGCCGGTATGGTCGCAATCAGCGCTCCAATTAACAGCGCCGACCACAAAAAATGCGTGAATCGCATATGCTGCTCTCCTTTCGCAACTCAGGCAGGTTTGCCCCATCGATCAACACCTCACCAACGATTAGACGTTCGGGTTTATGGCGGTGTTCCTGAAAGAATGCTCAAATGGGCGCATACATCGGTGGGGAACGGTATTACAGCTCTCCAGGTGACTGATCCGGCGCCCTGGGCGCCTGGCGCGTCCGCTGCGATTGCTGTGCAGCGCGCAGGTGACCGTCGCCTGTAAGTAGTTCGGGTATACTAGGGAGAAAGCCTGATGATTGTGAGGACGACCTATGAACCGCCAACGAGCCAGCGGTATTTTGTTGCACCCGACATCGCTCCCGTCGCGGTGGGGCATTGGTGATCTGGGGGATAGCGCGTATGATTTTGCCGATCTGCTTGCGGCTGCGGGTCAGCGTATCTGGCAGGTGATGCCGCTCGGTCCAACCGGCTACGGCGACTCGCCGTACCAGAGTTTTTCCGCCTTTGCGGGCAACCCGTTGCTGATCAATTTCGACATTCTGCTCGAAGAAGCGTTGCTTGCGCCGTCGGACCTTGCCGATGCGCCGATCCTGCCCGACACCGCCGTCGATTATGGCGCGGTCATTCCCTTCAAGCACCGCATCCTTCGGCGTGCGTTCGCGCGGTTTCAGCAGGGGTACGCCGACCATCTGCGCGCCGATTTCGAGGCGTTTTGCGCAGAGCAGGCGTCCTGGCTCGATGACTACGCGCTGTTCGCCGCCTTGAAGAGCGCCAATGGCGGCGACTCCTGGTCTTCCTGGGATCCAGGGGTGCGCAGTCGTGATCCCGGTGCGCTCGACGCAGCGCGCCGCACCTATGCTGATGAAATCGCCTACCAGCGGTTCATTCAGTATCTCTTCTTTGATCAGTGGCTGGCGTTGAAGAAGTACGTCAACGACCTCGGCATTCAGATCATGGGAGATATTCCGATCTTTGTCGCCTACGACAGCGCCGATGTCTGGGCGCATCCCGAATTGTTTTTCCTTGATGAGGACGGCAAGCCGCTCGTGGTTGCCGGTGTCCCGCCCGACTACTTCAGCGCCACCGGACAGCTGTGGGGCAACCCGCTCTACCGCTGGGACGTGCTGAAAGCACGCGGCTACGACTGGTGGATCGAGCGATTCCGCGCAACGTTGACGCTGGTCGATGTGGTGCGCGTCGATCATTTTCGCGGCTTTGCCGCCTACTGGGAAGTGCCCGCCGGTGAGGAGACGGCCGTCAATGGGCGCTGGGTCGAAGGCCCGGGCTCCGACCTGTTTGAGGCGGTCGAGCGAGCGCTTGGCGTCCTGCCAATCGTTGCCGAAGATCTGGGGGTCATCACACCCGATGTCGAAGAACTGCGCGATCGGTTTGATTTTCCGGGGATGCGCGTGTTACAGTTCGCTTTTGGTGGAAACGCCGATCAGCCCTACTTGCCGCATAATCACATCCGGCGATGTATTGTCTACACCGGCACCCACGACAACGATACGACGCTGGGTTGGTGGCGCACCGCCTCGGAAAAGGAGCGTCGCCACGTACAGTTGTATCTGGGGCGCAGCGGCGATGACATTGCGTGGGATTTCATCCGCGCTGCGTTGTCGTCGGTGGCGGACACGGCAATCATCCCGCTGCAGGACGTGCTCTCACTGGGGAGCGAAGCGCGCATGAATACGCCGGGTCGTCCTGGCGGCAACTGGACGTGGCGCTTCAGCCTGCACCAGATGACGCCGGCGATCATCTCACGTCTGCGGGAACTCACCGTCCTCTACGGCCGGTATGTTGAACCGGCGCCGGAGGAGAAAGAGCCCGATCAGGTCGATGCGCCATCGGTGTATGCGTGAGAACGGCTCTCACTCCATTCCGAGCCAGCGCACACTCACCGGACGTTCACCCAGACCGCTGGCGCGGATGATCTGCTCGTCGCCAGGCATCAGATCGAGATAATTGTCGCTCCAGGCGACGCCATCGCCTGCAGAGAGCACCACGCCCTTAGCGGGGCGAGCTGCGCGGATGTATAACGCATCTTCGGATGCCAGGTCGAGCACGATTACCGGATCAGGGAACGTCAGATACTTGAGCGGTTCGGGCCAGAGCGAGGCGCGCGCCACAATCTGATCGTTTGCGATCACGCGGGCATCGAAGATCAGCGCTGCTCCCGGATCGAAGCCAAACTGCCCCAGTTCGGTAGTACGATTGGGGGAAAGGGACACGCGCAGTTTGTCGAGCACCACCAGATCGCCGCCGAGCGTCCAGGTGCGCAGTTCGACATCGACCTCTGCTGCCTGCGCCGTTCCATTGACCACCCAGAGATCGACGCCATCGACGGTTCGCGCCAGTCCTGCAGCGATTGGTGCGAGTGCGCGTCGCACCGCATAGAGCGCCGGTTTAGGGCGCAGATAGTAATCGATCAGCGACCAGCTGATGACGGGCCAGCAATCGTTCAGTTGCCAGACAAGCGCACCGGCTGTTGCGTAGCGCCCTGGCCCGCCCCAGCGCCTTCGCCAGGCGCGAATGGCCGTTGCAAGCGCCTCAGCCTGCACCAGTTGCGTTGCGTAGATGTACCCGTCCAGATCGGACGGGATACGAACATTGTCGTTGAGGTAGACTGCCAGGCGGCGAGGACCGTCGGCTGATTTGTTATGGTGATCGATAGTGCGGCTCTGTGGATAGCGTTCGTTGGGCGGTGCGAACGCCTCGATCGTTGCGCGATCCGGGAACGCCTGCATGCCGAATTCACTGACGAAGCGACCATGGTAGGCGGCATACTGCTGATAAGGCGCAACACGCCCGTGCCAGACATCCCAGGCATGTCGGTCGCCGAATGACTGATCAGACCCGTCGGCGCCGCCGTATGGACTGCCGGGCCAGTAAGGGCGGTTTGGATCGAGGGTTGCGCAGATATCGGGGAGCAGACGTTCATAGATGATGCGCGCCGGGAAACGATCGGCATTCTCTTCCGGGGTAAGGTTGGGGTCGTAGCGACCGGCAGCTGCGGCGACCTGATAATCTTCATTGTTGCCGCACCAGAGTGCAAGGCAGGCATGATGACGCAGACGCCGCACCTGGGCTTCGGCTTCGGCGCGCACACTGTCGCGGAACCATCCCGGCGCCGGATAGACGCCGCAGGCAAACATAAAATCCTGCCATACCAGCAACCCCAGTTCGTCGCAGGCGTCGTAGAATGCATCGTCTTCATAGATGCCACCGCCCCAGACGCGCAGCATGACCATGTTTGCCGCTGCTGCCTGCTGGCACCATGCACGATACCGTTCCGGCGTGATGCGCGTCACGAAACTGTCGGCGGGGATCCAGTTCGCTCCCCCGCAAAAGACAGGCATGTTGTTGACTTCGAACAGGAATGTCGTGCCTGGTTCCTGTTCGAGCGGATCCTGAACCAGACGCAGGCGTCGCAGTCCGATCCGCCGTTCCTGCCGGTCGAGCACGCCATTGCTGTTCCGCAGGGTAACCACCAGACGATACAGCGGCTGATCGCCATAGCCGTTGGGCCACCAGAGGCGTGGCGCGGGTACATGCAGTCTGGTAGAGATGTCGCCTTCCTCGACCGGCAGCGTGGCAGTCGCCACTGGCGCGCCATCGGGATCGAACAGATCGACCTGAACGTCTGCTTCTGCAAAGAAGCGCGTCATTTCCTCCGCGTTGCGCGCGACGTGCCCTCCTGCCTCGATCACTGCATGCACGGCTATCGTCGCGTGATGCAGATCGGGAGCGACATCAACCGGGCAGGCGACATCGGCGATCCGCGCCGTACATATCTCCAGCCGGACCGGACGCCAGGGCCCCGCAGTCAGCAGCGCCGGACCCCAATCCCAGCCATAGTGGTACTGCGCTTTCCGCACATACAGACGGCTGCTATCACCATTCCAGAGCGGCAAGGCGCCGCCTTCGGCTTCCCGTTCCCGCCCGCGACGCAGCGCCGAATCGAAGAGCACGATCAACCTGTTGCGTCCTGGATGAACCAGGCGAGTCACTTCGATGCGGCGTGGGACAAACATGTTGTCATGGGTCAATACCAGCGCATCGTTGAGCCAGACCTGTGCAAACGTGTCGAGACCGTCGAAACACAGCGTCACTGTTTCATCTGGCGCAATATCGTCTGGAACGTCGAAATCGCACCGATACAGCCAGGCAACCTCACCAACCCACTGCGCTGCGTATTCATTCAGCCCGTCGAACGGATCGGGCAGTAGCCCGGCAGCGATCAGGTCCTGATGAACGACGCCAGGAACCGTTGCCGGTATCCATCCCTCGTCATCATCGATGTGTGCAGCGATTGTACGCACCGGATCGTACTGTTTGAGCCGCCAGCCGCTCGAAAGCACAACCTGCCGCATGAATGACCTTTCATAGCAACTGCTCACGCTGAGAAGGGGACGAACGGCGTACCAAAGACAGAAGTATGCCTTTGAACGCTTCCGTCCCCTCTTTTATGTCTGGTGTGAGCGTATTCGTGCGCTTTTTTCTTAGAGCCTGTCCGAATAACGCAGGATACCGAACAACCGCATTCTGAGTAGCGCGCAGCGCGTATCGAAGGGCGGTTGTTCGGATAGGCGCTTAGTGTTCAACTGCCGCCAGCAATCGAAGATGATGCAGGAGCGCATGCATGTGTGCTGCATCAGCGTCGGTCGAGTCGGCAGGGAAGCGCGCTTCGAGCGCGCGTATCGCCTCGTGAGCTGTCGCCGACCCTTTCAGAAGCGCAAGGCTTCCCAGATCTTCCAGCACATAACCGCCCGAATCACGACGATACGCGATCCGGCATCCATAGGACGACTTGAGCGCATCGAGATCGTGCTTGAGGGCTGCCACAGCTGCAGTCGGATATCCCTCGGCACCGAGTTCCTGTTGGACGGCCGCAATCAGGTCCTCGGTCGATGCCGGTCCGCGCAGCAACATGCGCGCAATAAACAGGCGTCGTCGGAAAGTCAGTTGCGAACTGCGTTTGATGCCGCCGCGTCGTTGTGTCATTGGTTCTTCCTTTCAGCAGGCTACATCGCAGGCTAGAGTATAGCACAAAAGTATAGCATACATGACGAGAGCCGTTGACAATTTGTACACGATCTGTCTCGCGGTTCGTTGCACCTCGCGCATGTCCACCGGTTTGTGAATGTCTGCCCTGGCATACATCCGATCAACGATGATATGCGTACTTGTTGATGCAAGCGCTTGCATTCCCTGCGACGAAAGAAATAAGAAGGAACGAAGAAAGGGAGGACACTTACCGTGGTTCGCCGATCATTTGTCATGGTCATCGCACTCATCGCAGTTGCGCTGACATCGTTCATCGCCACTGCTCCTGCGCAGGCTGCAGGCAATGCAAAGGTGTACGTCGTTCATGGCATTCCCGGACGCGATCTCGGTCTTCAGCCGAGTCTGCCGGTCGATGTATCGGTTAATGGGGCGTGCGCTCTGACACGCTTCAAGTACACCGATACCGTCGGTCCGATTGAACTGCCCGCCGGTTCATACGACATTAAGATCCATCTTTCCGCCTCTCTGTCCACGCCTCCGTGCAGTGGTCCGGTTGCAGTCGCTGCGACGGTTCCGTTCGCAGGCGGCGAGAATGCAACGATTGTGGCGCATCTGACAGAGAGCGGCGCGCCGACGGCATCGAAATTCGCCAATGACGTGACTCCGGCCAGCCCGGGTAATGGGCGCATCATGGCGCGCCATACAGCGCCGCTGCCTCCGGTGGACCTGATCGTCAAGACGTTTACGTCGCCTGCGGCGCTGGCTGTGATCCCCAATCTTGCCAATGGTGACCAGGTATCGGCTGAACTGCCGGCGAATACCCGCTTCCGCGTCCAGTTTGCTCTTGCCGGAACGACCGATCCGGTGCGGGTGAGCAGCGTGAAGGCGCGCCCCGGCGAGACAGTGATTTACCACGCCGTCGGTTCCGTGCGCAAGAATACGTTCACGCTGATCGAACTGCGCGTGCGACAGTAGGGTTCGTGCGCAGCGCTGCTTTCAGCATTCGCGGGGAGAGACGTTGCGGTGCAACGTCTCTCCATATTTGTGTTTATCATTGCGGTTCTGATACAGTTCCCACATGATCGAGCAGGAACGCATACTCGAACGCTGTCTCATGCAGGCGGTCATAGCGCCCTGAAGGACCGGAATGACCAGCGCTCATCTCAGTCTTCAGCAGCACCGGCGCGTCGTTCGTCTTGACCTCACGCAGTTTTGCGACCCATTTTGCAGGTTCCCAGTACTGGACACGCGGATCGTGCAGTCCAGCGGTCGCCAGGATAGCCGGGTAGGCGTGTAGCGTTGTGTTGTCGTAGGGCGAATACGACTTCATGTACGAATACTGCTCTGCAATCGTCGGGTTGCCCCATTCCTCGAATTCGATGGCGGTCAGCGGGATCGATGAGTCGAGCATGGTGTTCACAACATCGACGAAAGGTACGTCTGCAACGACACAGCGCATCAGGTCGGGGCGCATCGTTGTGACTGCGCCGACCAGCAACCCGCCGGCGCTGCGTCCCACAATCGCCAGATGTTCTGGTGTGGTGTATCCCTCTGCAATCAGATATTCAGCGCAGGCGATGAAATCGGTGAAGGTGTTGCGCTTGTGCATCATCTTTCCGGATTCATACCAGGCGCGCCCCAGTTCTCCACCGCCACGGACGTGCGCAATCGCAAAAATGACCCCCCGATCCAGCAGGCTGATCCGTTCGATCGAGAAACGTGGATCGGCGGTTGCGCCATAGGCGCCGTAGCCGTACAACACAAGCGGCGCTGGACGGGTCACGTCCGCCCGATAGACAATTGAGATCGGCACGCGCGTGCCGTCGTTGGCGGTTGCCCACAATCGCTCGCTCCGGTAGTGCGCCGGGTTATAGCCGGGGATGTCGTCGCGCTTCACGAGTGTCAGCGCACGTGTGTCCATATCGTAATCGTAGATCGTCCGGGGCTGTGTCAGTGACATCATGTGCAGTCGAAACACTGCCGTATCGAACTCAAGATTGGGTTCCCACAGCGCGTCCCGATCCCACGGCTGCAGGGTATAGACCTGCTCCGGAAACGTGAGCGCGTGGGTCTCGCGACTGCGGAGATCGATGATTTCGAGGCGTTCCCGGGCATGTGCGCGCTGGTGTGCAACCAGGTGGCTGGCGAACAGGTCGATCTGCTCGATCATCACATCGGAACGATGAGGAATGACGTCTTCCAGACGCTCAGGATGGATATCATCAACCGGTGCGCGCACGACGCGGAAGTTGAGGGCGTCTTCATTTGTCAAAAAGTAGAAATGGTCGCCGTGATGGTGTGCCGTATACTCGACGCGATGGCGACGCGGCAGGAGGGTGCGCGGTGTACTCTGTGGCGCGTCGGCAGGAATGACGCGCACTTCCGATGTCGTGTTGCTGTGGGATGTGATCCGGATATATGCGCGGCTGCGGGTCAGTGACAGACTCAGATGAAAGAGCGGATCCGACTCTTCGTACACGAGAACATCATCCGCCGGATCGCTCCCGATGGCGTGGCGGTACACACGATAGGGACGCCTGGCATCGTCGAGCGTGGTGTAGAACAGATGCTGTCCATCGTTACTCCAGGCGGCGCCGTAATAGGTGTTCGGAATGGGTTGATCGAGGATCGTGCCGGTTGCGAGGTCCCTGACGTAGAGTGTGTATGTTTCCGACCCGTCGATATCGACCGAGTATGCGAGCAGGCGACCGTCGTAAGCTGGCAGGAAGACTCCGATGCGCGTAAAGGACTGTCCCTCCGCCAGTGTGTTGATGTCGAGCAGAAGTTCTTCGTCGTCTGAACCGACGGCGCGGCGGTATACGATCGGATACTGCTGTCCCGTCCGGGTGCGTGTAAAGTACTCAAACGCTCCATAACGCTCTGCTGCGCTTTCATCGTCCTCCTTCATGCGGCTGCGCATTTCATCGTACAGACGCTTGCGGAGCGCAGCAGTGTGCGCCATTGCTTCCTCGGTGTAGCGATTCTCGGCTTCCAGATGGGCAATCACTTCTGGATTGTCGCGCTCGCGCATCCAGAAGTAATCGTCAACGAGCGTGTCTCCATGGAGATCGAGTATACGCGGTCGCTTTGGTGGAACAGGCGCTCCAGACATGGCGGTGGCTCCAATCATAAGGCTGGTTTTTGCAGGATCTGTCGCAGTTCATCATCGATCGGCGGACGGGCGCCGGTGCGTTGCGCCACCCACGCACCGATCCGGTTGGCAAGGCGGGCAGCCGCGAGTGCATCGCCGGTCGTCAGATACTGTGCCAGAAACGCACCGTTGAACGCGTCGCCTGCGCCGGTTGTATCAACCGGCGTGTCAATCGCCTGCCCGGGCACATGCACAGCCAGTGTATGGTTCATGATAAAGCACCCGTCGCGGTCGAGTTTGAGCGCCACCAGCGCGCCGGGGAAGCGCTGGCGCAGCGCTGCAGCGATAGCAGGCGGGTCGTGTGTGCCGGTCAGCGCTATCCCCTCGTCGCGGTTGGGGAACAGAATATCGACCGTGAGATCCGCCGTTATCCGATCAAACTGGTCATGACCGATCTCACGAATGATCTGGTACGATGCCGGATCGAATGAGACAGTTGCGCCGCTGGCGCTGGCAATCTGGGCAGCGCGCACTGCTGCGGCACGGGGTGGGTCGCTGAAGAGCGACCAGCCGGTCAGGTGTACGTGGCGGCATGTGTGCAGGACATCGTCTGGCAGCATCTCGGGCAACAGTTGATGGTCGGCGCCGCGGTTGGTCACCATACTTCGCTGCCCGGCGCGGTCGATCAGCGCCAGCACAACGCCGGTTTCGCTGTGCTGCAGACGGATGATATGCGCCTCGACGCCCTCCTGGCGCAGGTCGGCGGTAATCAGGTCGCCAAAGACATCCGCACCCACGGCGCCAAGAAACCCGGCAGGCGCACCGCAGCGGGCGATCCAGGCGGCGACATTCGCCGCCGATCCGCCCGGCGCCAGTTTGATGCTGCCGGTTGTATCGCCGCCGGGAAGCAACAGACCGTCTGGTCTGACCAGCACATCCCACACCAGGTCGCCAACTGCCATGATGATCATCACTGATCCACCTGTTCCAGTTCAGATGCGACAGAACGTTCACTGATATGATCAGCCTGGATCGTGGCCGGTAGCGCCAGTTGCCATTCGGTCGCGGTCACGTTGGACATAGTACAATAATGGCCGGTGCGTCTTGTCTGTGAGTGAACCGTAACGGAACGTCGGAAAATACGATATCCTTCGCGCCGTGTGTAACCCGTTGATAATACCACATCTGAACCGCTCGTTGATCGCAGATGTGCCTTGGGGGAACCTCGTTTCATGCTACAATCTGTGAGAATGTGCAACGATTCCGATGCCCCCTCGCGTCACCTGTCATCGCGCAGGTCAGCGGAGGAAGGAGGCTCATGCATATGTCGCTTGAAACACCGTCGTTTCCAACCCTCGATGACCTCATGCTCCAGATTGGAGAAGCAGGACGGCGGATGGCAGAGATCGGCGCAAGCGAAGGTGCAGCTGGCAATATCTCGGTGTATGCTGACCGATTGGTGGAGGTGCGATCCGTGTTTCCGCTGGTCGAAGAGATCGAATTGCCAGCCGCCGCGCCCGCGCTGGCAGGCGGCTGGCTTCTCGCGACCGGGTCCGGCACACGGCTGCGAGAGATCTACGACCATCCACTGGAGAATCTCGGCGTGTTGCAGATGACGCCGGACGGAATGCGCGCCCGATTGCACACCGCCCCATCGCGTCTGTTTTCCCGCCTCACGAGCGAACTCAATTCGCACCTGGCGGTGCACAACGATCAGGTTGCTGTCACCGGTGCACGGTATAGCGCGCTGGTACACGCGCAACCGCTGCACCTGACCTACCTCAGCCACATCCCGCGGTACCGCGACCCAGTCGAACTGAACCGTCGTCTCTTGCGCTGGCAACCAGAGACGATCATGGCGTTTCCGCAGGGCATCGCCGTTTTGCCCTTCATTCTGCCGGGATCGGCGGAGTTGATGGCGGCGACAGTGGCAGCATTGCACACCCATCGCCTGGTCGTCTGGAGCAAGCATGGTGTCATGGCGCACTCGGACATGTCGGTGAAGCGTGCCGCCGACCTGATTGAATATCTGGAAACGAGTGCGCGCTATGAGGTACTCAACCTGAGCGCCGGTGAACCCGCCGATGGACTGCAACCCGACGAGATCCGCCGCATTGCGCGCGCGCTGGGGATCGAACAGACGCTATTCTGAGCGACCCGATCTGCTCCCGAATCATGGTATGATTCTCTCATGTCGCCTCTCTTCCGCAACATCTGGTTTCTGATCGCCGTGCTGCTGTTGCTCATCGGCATCTGCGGCATCACCGGCGCGCTGGCGATTGCTCGTCAGCCGGCAGCGCGCGATGCTACCCTGCTCGATGCATACAGGCGCTGGAATGAACGCACCTTCGATGCCTATCGCCTGCAGTTGCGCGATCGCGGGTGCCGCATGGAAGTCGATGTGCAGGCTGAACAGGTGCGGAAAACTCGCTATGCGACGCGACCGTGTGAGCAACCGCCGGTGGCTGTGCGCGATCTGTTCGATCTGGTCGAGCGGCACGGGACGGTGCGTCGTACCTGCGTCTCGCGTGGATGCGCCTGCGATGATGTGCTCTCGGTGCGCGCCGAGTATCATCCGACCCTCGGCTATCCGCAAACCATCGAAATTACGCTGACCCCCACCCCAAACTGGCGTCACCCCGATTTCTGGCAGGCGGTTTGGAAAACGCGCAGTCTCAACGCCTGCAACGATCTGCCCGTCGGCGGTCGGGTGCTGACAGTCGTCGCTCTGACACCGCTTCCCTGATTGCAGAGCAGGCAATGTTGACCTGGCGCAGCGATCCATTGGATGACAGAGACGCAGACCACCTATGCGCAACAGGCTGAAAGCGAACTGGATACACCTTGTTCACCTCGTCGGTCTGGCGCCGCTGGCATTGCTGGCGTGGGATGCACTTACCGGGCGCCTGACAGTCAACCCCATCCAGTACCTGACGCAGCGTACCGGGTATGCGGCAATCGTGCTGCTCGTGCTGTCGCTCACATGCACGCCGCTGAGCATCGTGGGCGGCTGGAAGCGCGTCCTTGCTCTGCGGCGACCGCTTGGACTGTACAGTTTTTTCTATGCCGTCCTGCACATGATGATCTTCACGGCGCTCGACTTCGGTCTCGACCTTGCTTTGATTGTGCAGGAAATCGCCGAGAAGCGGTACATTCTCGTCGGTGCGACGGCACTCGTGCTCCTCGCACCGCTGGCGCTGACCTCGACGAAAGGATGGCAGCGACGTTTGGGACGATCCTGGAAGCGCCTGCATCGCCTGGTCTACCTGGCAGCGCCACTGGCGCTGGTCCATTACGCATGGTCGCAAAAGAGCGACATTCGTCAGCCGCTGATCCTTGGGGTTCTGGTGGCGGTGGCGCTGATCCTGCGGCTGCCGCTGATACGCCGCCGGATCGAAGGGTGGCGACGCGCGCGGTCGAGCCGTTCTGGCAGCGCCATCATCTCCGATGCCAGCCAGCGCGCACCGGCTGGCGACTCGCCTCCGAGCGGTTGATGCCCTGTTACTCCACAGCCATTGACGGCAATGCGCCCGGCAGGCGATCTGCAGATTGCGCTGCACATCGAACCTGCCGTCATCGGGCGCAACCGCTTGCGCATGACCGATCACCGACGCGCAGAACCAGCCGCGCGATGTGCAACGAGTCAGGGTCATGCTCCGTCTTAACGACAGAAACATTGGCGAAACATACGTCATTGCCAGTCCTGATGGTCCGGGGGAGTATGTTGTGCGCGACCAGACGATCGGCATCGCCGGCACGTGGCAGGTGCAGGTGCAGGTGCGCCGCATTGACGCCGATGATGTGACAGCTGATTTTCTGTTTGCGATCAGCAGGTAAAGCGTCGTATCATGCGGCTTCGAGGCATGGCGGAACTGGTGCATCGCAACGACACTGCGCCAGGCGTGATTGGCACACACAAACGGTGATGATATCTTCACTCACACCACGTTGCAAACGTTGTGGAGGTGTGCTACCATACGGGCGTCAATCTTTGTGATAAATCGCACATGGTACGTGCAGATGCACAAGTGAACAGTTTGCCTGGACGGTTGTGCTCTCTTGCTCAGGCAATCCTGCGCACCATGCGCGGAGCGGCGCCGCACCTTCTGGCAGTGCTGCTGGTGTGGAATATCGCGTTGCACGCTCCGCTCTGCTGCATTGTGCACTGCCACATCGCCCCCTGGGTGATGATACGCACGTCTTCGCATCAGAAACCTTTGTTTACCTGCACCTTCAATCACGACACGGATAAATCGCTTCCAGCAGCCTCAACACTTCCACCGGTCATCCACACGGCGATTCTCATACCCCTGCACCTGTTGAGCGTGGTTATAACGGCCGTCGGCTGGCTGACGCTTGCTTCGCATACGTTTTCGCACGATCTGGCGCCTCCTCCCGCTCCTCCTCCTCGCAACGCATAACGGTCATCTCTGGAAGACCCGATCCGGACTGCATACGCTGTTCTTGAGTCGCATGCACAGTTCGGAGAAGGTCTGCATGTCATCAACTCGTACCCCGGTAAAATGACTCTTTTTTTGGGAGGATGCTATGAAGCGCACATACACACTAACGTTCGTTGGTCTGCTGGCTCTGATCCTGGCGCTTTCGGCATGCGGCGGGGGAGGCGGTCCGGCCGCCAGTGTGCCGGTTGAACCGCTGCCGCGCACGATCTCGGCCAACGGCGACCCGGCGAAAGGACAGCTCTACTTCGAGAACGAAGGCGGATGTCTGGCATGCCACTCGACCGGCGTCGATAAACTCGTGGGTCCTGGTCTGGCAGGCGTGATGACAACTGCGGGTCCGGTCTACCCTGAAGGTGTGAACTATCAGGGGAAACTGCCAAACGGTCAGCCGCGCTCCGAGGAGAACATCGCTGCATGGATCCGCAGCGGCGGTCAGGGGCAGATCGGCGTGATGTCGCCGCATGAAATGAGCGACGAGGACATGGCGAATCTGCTTGCGTATCTGCACACGTTGCAGCGACCGTAGCACCAGATTGTTGTGAGGAGGAAGATGGGCGAGGTCTCCGCGCCTCACCCGTCATATCCGGTTTTGGGAGGCGATCCAGCCGACGCGCGGTGACATTGGGGGGCGGTTCGTCATCACGTTGCCCGTTATGCGGCAGGGTGGCTGGCGGTTGACGTCTCAAAACGCCGCTCCTCAGTGATGCTGGTCATCGTCCTCCTCCTCAATGTAAGAAAGTATCGTCTTTTGACCCAGGCGCCCGGTATGGAAGAGCAGAGAACGCGCTCCTGGCTCTGCTGTTCTTCGCACCACGCTACTTACAGAGAGAGTTTGCCATGAAGCGACTGCTGTGCATACTGATGCAATCGCAGCGCCAGCCGCCGTGTTGTTTTCAGCGGATCAGTCTCAGCCTCCTGATGGGGTTGATTGTGCTGTGGCCCGTCGCCGTCCCGGGTGCGGCGGCTGGCGCCACGACTGTTCAGACACGCCTGACAACCCAGGTGCGGCGGCTCTGGGATCGCGACGTGCCATTCATGCTGCGGCGCGCAGGCGTTATTCCGCAACCGCCGGAGTACGTTGCGCAACAGGTGCTGTTTGCTTTTGATCGCCACGACATGACGGGTGTGATGCGGCTCGTCGATCACGAATCGTTGTCAGCGCACCAGGACATCAGCAAGGCGTTGCAGCGCTGGCCCGCCGATGCATTGCGTCAGCCAGGATGCTGGGGACGTATCGGACCCTACACACAGGATGTCTGGTTCACGGCTCTTCGCGAAGGAAGCGCGCGGCGCATCCTGCTTACTCTGACGAGCCCGGACGAGACGCACGAACTGATCCTGCTCATGCGTTTCGATGGACGCGCATGGCGGATTGCCAGCGCACATCACCAACAGCAGAAATCGGGTACAATATCCATCCATCCGTTTGTCAAAGAGAAAGGAGATGCCGATGACACCACGCAAGCGGACGGTTGCAATCCTGATCTTCGACGATGTTGAGCTGCTCGATTTTGCCGGTCCGTTCGAGGTATTCAGTTCAGTGCGCAATCTGACCGGTGATCACGAGCGGTTGATGGATGTTTTCGCTGTCGCCGAGTCGATGGCGCCGGTGCGCTGCCGCAATGGGCTGGTTGTTCAGCCTGAGCGAACGATCGATGACTGCCCGCCGGTCGATGTGCTGGTCATTCCAGGAGGTGCGGGAGTCCGCCCTGCACTCGAGCGTGCCGCTCTGGTGGAGTGGGTGCGCACGCGCGCGCAGGAAGCGGAACTGACGGTCAGCGTCTGTACGGGCAGTTTCCTGCTGGCGCAGGCCGGTCTGCTCGGCGGTCGCCCGGCGACGACGCACTGGGAACGTATCGGTGAAATGCGTGAGCGCTTCCCCGACATCGAAGTCGTCGAAGACGAGCGCTGGGTCGATACCGGCGCAATTATCACTGCTGCCGGAGTGAGCGCCGGCATCGATGTTGCGCTGCATGTGGTTCGGCGGTTGTACGGTGCGGATGTGGCGCGCGCCACAGCGCTCGGCATCGAGTACGATTACTGGGAGTGACCAGTATTGTCTCGCACAATCGCCCATACATCGATCTCGACCTGCGCGCCGCCCAGCAGTTCTTTGACGCCAACCGTGCGGCGTGTCGGATACGGCGGGTGAAAATACTCGCGGTAGATTCGATCCATCTCGGTATATTTCTGCATATCGGTGAGCGACACATTCACGCGCACCACGTCGCGCAGGGTGCACCCGGCAGCTGCAAGAACGGTGACGATATTGTGCATTGCCTGGCGAAATTCGGCTTCGAAGCCGCCAGCGATAATGCCCGCGTGACTCGGGTGCAACCCCATATAACTCGATGTGATCACGATATTGCCGATGCGGATGGCCTGATCGTATGCGCCGTGCGGAACCGGAGCGGCGTCGGTGAGAATGTGTATGTGCTCCACTGTGAGCCTCCTGCTATGCGTCGGGCGACGCTGCTACGCCTGCAATGATGTGCGATCTATGGTACCATAGTTCTGCTGTATACTGGAGAAAAGGAGGAGGAACAATGGCAACCCTGACCCAACTTGTGGCGGAGAAAGCCGGCATTACCGAGTCGCAGGCGCAGATGGCGGTCAAGACGGTGGCCGATTTTCTGAAGGAGAAATTGCCGGCGCCGATCGCCGGTCAGGTTGATGCATTGCTTACCGCCGATGTCAGCAGTGTTGCAGGAGCAGCCGAGTCGGTGATGAAAGGACTTGGCGGGTTTATGGGGAGTAAGAAGGAAGGGTAGAACCTGTTCAGTATTCCACTTTCAATGCCCGCACAATGACCTGATCCCACGATGATCCCTCGACGACGACCAATCGCAGCACGTGATTGGTCGTATTTGTAATCTGCACATCCAGGCGCCCGCCAAATGATCCGGGTTGACCGTCGATATTCCAGATGGCAACTGCATCGTTATCGGCGACGTTCAGTAACCCGATGCCAGTAGTGTGCACGTGGTTCGAGAAGGCGAACGCTTCGGGCGGTAACACTGGACGCAGCGCCTGAACATACCGGCTGGCAAGATCGCACCATCCACCGCCGGGTACGCCGGCGACAACGCGCACCCGCACACGTCCAGGCGGACCGATACTGGCATTGAAGCTCCACGTCTCGCCTGGACGAATGATTACATTGCGCAGTGCGCCATTGTTCGCATCGAGTGCTGCACGAACGTTGTACCCAACATCGCCGTCCAGGCTTAATGGTGCGCTCTCGCCGATCAGTACAAAGCGTGTTGGTGAGGAATGCGCCAGAGCGGCGATCATGCCGGTTGTCTGTGACCAGAAGGGCGCGAGCGTTTCGCCGTGCCTGTGCGATCGACCAAAAATGATGGACGATGGTGCGTACCGATAGTCCAGGTACAGCACAGTGATACTGACGATCAGCACAATGACCGTCGTTAGCAGTGCTGTTGATGGGTGCAACATCCTCCACTCCTCGCTGCCAGACATGCGTGCGGCTTCACAATCCGCAACGTGAATGAAACGTAAGATGCAGAAAATGTTTTTCGCTCTCAATGCCTCTGGTTCGCACGTCTTGCGCGTTTTTGGTTCTGTTGCCTCAGAGCGAATTGCATGAATTATAACACAAATGTTCTAAAATGCAAGTGAACCATCGATGAAGGATCTGCTGGCAGGCATCGTTTGACCGGTACACGTTCAGACCTGGGGGAAAGCCTTACCTGGATGGACGGGTATCTCAAGCCAGCTCGTGTGCCACATCGTTGTTAGCGCCGGTGGCGGGAAAAGCTTTGCCTGGATGGACGGATATCTCACCCACGATGCCCATGCACCCGGGAAAACATTAAACACATCCATTACCCCTGACGTTGACCCGTGCAGACGCATATTCTATACTGGTGGCGTCCGATCAATCCAGGGAGACGCATATCAACGCCCGACAGAGGCATCAGTGTGCGTCAATGTGATGCCGCAAGAAGCGCAGAATACCGTCATGGCAACGCAGCCCATTCATATCGGAAACGTCATTCGGCATGCACGCCTCTTCAACGCACAGCGCTGGCAGGAAGGATGTTTCACGATGGACAATCTCCTCCAGGCGGTCGATACCCTGTTTGCTCTGCTTGAACAGCGAAAGATAGCGTATGTTTTGGTTGGGGGGGTCGCTATTCTTCAATATATCCAGGGGCGTAACACTGAAGATATTGATCTTATCGTCAGTACGACAGCAATCAAGAAATTACCGGAAATAGAAATCACAACTCAAGATGTGTACTTTGCTCGTGGCCAATACCTTGGACTCCAGATTGATTTTCTTTTGACCAAAAACCCACTGTTCTCTCGGATAAAAAAGAAACACGCCGTAAAGCGTTCTTTTTTTGAGCGTGATATTCTTTCAGCCACTGTTGAAGGGTTGATCCTGCTTAAGCTCTACGCACTCCCCTCACTGTACCGCCAGGGAAATTTTGCTCGCGTTGGGTTATATGAAAACGATGTGGCAACGCTGATGTTCTATCATCGACCCGATATGCAGCAACTTCTGGACGAATTGCGACCATTCATAAGCGATCGTGATGCTGCAGCGATCCAGGACATTGTGATTGAATTAGAGCGTCGTGTCACGCGCTTCCAGCATCAGCCCGGCGCCGAATGAAATTCGGCCAGGTAAATCATGGCTCGTCGTGTACAATGTCTTGCAATCCGAAACAGTCTGATGCCTCCCGGTCTCCCCTGAAAGTACTACCCAGACTCGACGCTGGTTGGGGTATACTTTGACGACGAGCGTTATCTGGTTCTACAGGTCGTGAAGTATGCATCGTCATTTGCCTGTTCTGATTGTGATCGCAGCGGTTCTGACAGGCGCTGTATTGCCGGCGCCGGCGGCGGAACCGGTGGCGGCGCAGACGATTATAACGGTCACTCCCACCCTGCCGCGTCAGCCTTCGGCGCCTGGCAGCACACCCCGCCCGACAGTCGCTCCGTCTGGCGCACCGGCGAACGAAACCGCGCGTCTGCTTGAAGCGGCGCTCGAGCGTACATCGGCGGTCGCGGCATATCAGATGAACATTGCTGTTCGCGCAGCGGGAACGGTGGCAGGTGCACGCAGCGCGCGCGAAGAGACGTTGATGGATTATACTGGCGAGTATAACGGCGCGAACTTTGCGTTTGTTCTGCGCTCGCCCGAATTGCTGCGTCAGGGCATCGACCCGACGACCGGCATTATCGCAGTGCGCGCCAACAATGTGACCTACGCGATGGGTCCGTTGCCAATCCATGGCGCCACCGAGCCGGTCTGGTACACGATCGGCGCAGATGCGCCATCGTTTCTCTCGCCCCCCTACCGTCTCGAGGATCTGCTGCGCCGCCTGGGCAATGCGCTCCCGCTTGCAGAGATGACGCGCGGCCGTATCGAAACCATCGATGGTCGGCGTTGCACGGCGTACCAGTCCGGCGCGGATGTGACACTGGCGGCGCTGGGAGCGCTTGGACGGCCGCTTGTTCCGCCACGAGCGACGAATACGAACACCCCGCTCGATCTCAACATTCAGCGGGGCGTTGTGCAACTCTGGCTGTGTGGGGACGGAATGCTGCGCCGTGTGCAGGTGATCGCTGCAGGCAACGTTCGCCAGCAGCCATCGAATGTGTTTTCCACCACTGTCCTCATTGAAGTCAGTCAACTCAACAGCAGGGTGACGATCACAGCTCCGGCGCAGACACGTGCCCTCCGGCGCACTCCGGAGCCGACTGTAGCTGCACAGCGCGCCGGTCCTATCCGGAGTGCGCCAGGCGCGGGCAGTATTGTGGGGCGGATGAATGCGCAGGATGCCGTCATCATCATCGAGCGCAGCGCAGACCAGCGCTGGTATCGTGTGCGAGCGCCAGCGGCGACGGGGTGGGTCAGCGCGTCGCTGCTCTCCGTACCGCCCGCAGTTGCCCGGCAGGTTCCGGTAACCCCGAATCCCTAACCGTTCTGCAGCTTATGGACAACTATCCACTACGCTGCTTCCTGCTTCATCCACAGGCACTGGAGCAGGTGCTGCCCACTCCTGCAACCTCCCATGTCCACAGGCGTGACGTCCCGGAGAACTTCCGGTAGTGCCGTTTCGGACGGCAAGACCGTACAACAGCAGATTTTTCGCAGCGTTGACATCTCGGTCGTGGTTGGCGCCACAGTCTGGACACGTCCACTGCCGCACCGACAGCGGTAGCGTCTGCAGCACATGCCCGCAATCTGAACACGTCTTGCTGCTGGCATAGAACCGATCAGCCACCACCAGCGTACTGCCGTACCACTGACACGTGTATTCCAGCATCCGGCGGAATTCCGACCACCCGACATCGGCAACGTGTCGCGCCAGTTGAGCGTTGTTCACCATGCCTTTGACATTGAGGTCTTCCACCACGATCACCCGCTTGGTTTTCGCCAGGCGCGTGGTGAGTTGGTGCAAAAAATCCTGCCGGATGTGACGGATGCGCCGATGCAATCGCGCCAATCTCAGCGCCGATTTTTTCCGGTTGCCGGAGCCGTGCTGCTTGCGGCTGTGTTGACGTTGGCGACGCTTGAGCAGACGCAACGACCGCTCCAGCGGCCTGGGCGCTTCGATGGTCTCTACCGTATTGTCTTCTCCCACGATGGGAGCGAAATGACTCAACCCCACATCAATGCCGACAGCCGGCCCGGTGACGGGGAACGGGTCAGGGATGTCCGTTTCCACGCTCAAACTGACATACCACCGGTCGGCTGCCCGACGCACCGTAGCCGAAAGGATACGTCCATTGACCTCCGGCACTTCCTTGAGCCGGATGCGTCCCAGCCGCGGCAGGTGTACGGTGCGCCCTACCAGCCGGATGGAGCCGGTCAGTCGGAACCGATCATCCCGGCCTTTTTTGCGAAACCGCGGGAAACCCACCTTTCGACCTTCGCGCAAGCCTCGAAAGAAATTGGCAAACGCTCGATCCAGGTCTCGCAGCGCTTCCTGCGGTGCGCATTTGGAGACGTCATAGAGCCACGGATGGTCGGTTTTTTTGAGCCGATTCAACTCCCGGTGCTGCTCGATGGCGTTGGTCCGTTTACCTGTCTGTTGGTACAGCTCAATGCGCCGCGCCAGCCCCCAGTTGTAGGCAAAGCGTGCAGCGCCGGCGTGCCTGGCAAGCAACACCCGCTGTCTGACGTTGGGATCGAGTTCAAAGCGGTAGGCGCGATGAATCTTCACACGCAAGAGCCTTTCGTGCGTTCTTTGCTCTCTTGTGCGCCGAACGACGCCCGTACCGTCGCGCGCACAAGCGCGTCAGGACGTCGATCATGGCGCGCGCGAGATCATCGTTGCCGTCGCCAGGTTCAACAACAACCATTCGCCGTCCCTGGGCTGTGACAGCCGCTTCGACATCCTCAACGCCAAACCGCATGAGTCGGTCACGATGCTCGACGACGATGGCGCCTGCCGTTGGGTCAGACACCAGGCGAATGAGTGTGGGTCGATGTTTCGTGCCCATTCGCTTAATTTCACGTGAATGCTAATCATAGCACGTTCGTCTCTATATATGTCAATATTCCGGTCAGCAGTTTTCAACCCTCTCCGCCAGGGTTCAGCGCCGCTGAGGGGAAGACCAGGCTGGCGCGCTCAAGCAGATCGAGGCAGGTTTCCAGGATGACAATGCCGCGTTCATCGAGGGGAACGCCGCTTTCCCAGTCGTGCAGCAGGCGCGATGCTTCGCTGTACGACGCGAGGGTGGCGGCGGTTTCCGGGGTTGCGGGCAGGCGCGCGTCGATTGCGGCAATCAGGAGGTTCAGCCGCTTGCGGGTCATCTCCATATTCTCGGCATGCGGGCGTATCGCCTGATCGCATGCGATCAACAGCCGTTCTTCCTCTTCCAGATAGGCGATGATATTGTTGAAACAGGTGGTCAGTTCGTGCGCCAGCGGGTCGTTCGAGGCATGGCGCGCCAGCATGGCGACTGCACGCTGCGCTTCATTGCGGTAGGTGCGCGCTTCGCTGATCTCATCGGCAAAGCCGAGGGTGCGCGCCAGTGATTGCTCCCGATATGCCCAGAGATTGCTGATAGTATAGGCGATCTGCGCAAGCGTCGCGATCTGCGCGCTGCTCGCGAATGCCAGCAGCGCCTGCACCAGACGCACCTCCTTGAGCACTTTGTCACACAATGATCGCGCTTCGGGCAATGCTTCGACAATCGTGCGCAATGCCCGGGCGTATGCCACCATGTCGCGGCGCAATGCCTGATTCGCATAGTCGAATGTCGTCAAGGCTCACCTTCAGAAGGAGATGACAGTCACGTCAGGGTGTCGACTCCCGCGTGACCGTCGCCTTCGCTCGCGTTCGTGGTTCTGCTGATGTACCGCTCGCCTGCACTATGAGTTACGCGCTGATCGCAAGATGCGCCAGTTGATGCATACTATCGCGCAGGGTTGCATACATGTCGCGGTAGATTGGATACACCTCTTCATACCGTGCAACGGCGCGGTCATCGGGTGCTGTTGTGGCGGTCAGCGTCACGCAGCGGGCAACCGCCTCATCGACATCGCGGAAGACTCCCGCGCCAACCCCGGCAAGCAACGCAGCGCCGTATGCCGGTCCCTCCTCAGCGGCAAGGGTTGCCACCTCGACACCGTAGATGTCTGCCTGCAACTGTCGCCACAGCGGGCTTTTGCCGCCGCCGCCGGTAGCGCGGATCTGCCCCGGCGCGATCCCCAGACTGCGCATAATCTCCAACCCGTCACGTAACGAGAAAACGACCCCTTCCATCACGGCGCGCGCCATATGTGCAACGGTGTGGCGCGCCGTCAGCCCGATAAACGCGCCGCGCGCCAGCGGGTCGAGGTGCGGTGTGCGTTCGCCGCTGAGGTAGGGCAGGAAGATCAACCCTTCGGCGCCAGGCGGAACCGATGCCGCCAGCGCAGTGAGGTCATCGTAGCTGAGATTTTGACCGGTAACAGCGCGCAACGTATCGCGGAACCAGCGGAATGAGCCGCCTGCCGCCAGCGTGACCGCCATGAGATGGTAACGTCCTGGTACACTGTGGCAGAAGGTGTGCAAACGTCCCTGCGGATCGAGCGCAATCTCGTCGGCATGGGCAAAAATGACGCCACTGGTGCCGATGCTGCTGCTCACGATTCCTGGTTGAACAATGCCGGCGCCGACTGCCGCTGCTGCATTGTCGCCGCCGCCGGCGATGACTGGCAATCCGGCGGGCAGACCGAGGTCCGCCGCAACCGACGGAGTCAACCCGCCGGTCACGGCCGGACCCTCGAACACGCGGGGAAGCCAGGCGCGTGGAATGTCGAGCGCCGTCAGAATATCGTCGCTCCAGTCGCGGCGACGCAGATCGAGGAGGAGCGTCCCGGCGGCATCGGCGGCATCCGTGGCGCTCACACCGGTCAACCTGCGGCGAATGTAGTCTTTGGGAAGCAGCACCTGCGCGACCCGCGCGTACTGTTCCGGTTCGTGGTTGCGCAGCCAGAGAATCTTGGGCGCCTGGAAGCCGGTGAGCGCCGGGTTTCCGGCAATTGCGATCAGGCGTTCCGCGCCAACACGTTGCGTGATTTCGGCGCATTCCGCCGCAGTGCGCTGGTCGTTCCACAAAAGCGCAGGGCGAATAACCTGATCGTGTTCGTCGAGGAATACGGACCCGTGCATCTGTCCGGTCAATCCCAGCCCTGCAATCTGCTCCGGCGCAACGCCTGCCTGTGCAACAACAGACCGCAATGCTTCACAGGCGCCGCGCCACCAGTCCTCAGGGTTCTGCTCACTCCAGAGCGGTTGGGGTGTCGAGAGCGGATACTCGGCGGTTGCGACCGCCAGAACCTGACCGGTTTCATTGCAGAGCAGCGCTCTCGCACCAGTGGTGCCGATGTCGAGTCCAAGAAGACAGGCTGTCATGGGAATGTTCCTTGCAGATCAGAGAGGCTCCTGCACAGAATCATACCGTGTTATGGCATTGCTCACAAGTTAAGCACATTAACGACCTGTCAGGGCGGTTTTTCGGTATCTTGCGTCATTCGGACAGGCTCTTAATCCATCCGCGACGTGCAGGGCGCAGTACGGCGCAGGTCGGTAAGAAAGGGGTGGTCCTGCATATGTAGTGATGCCAGCACGGCGGCTCGTTGGGCGTTGTCGTGATGGATAAAGCGCCGCATCGCGCCGATATGATGGGGGCGATTTTCTCGCTCGGGGGCTATTTCTGCGCCCCAAATACGCAGATTTTGCCGATGTTGTGCACCACTGCGTACAATCTCCATTGTACATCAACTTTGGCTTTCGAGCGCAGCGTGAATCGGCTCATTTGCTTGTGAACGCAAATGTTCGCAAACACCGGCTCGACAATTCCCAATCTCCGGGCGTAGATTTTCTTGCCCTCGGCGCTGTCAATTTTGGCTTTCATCTTGTCCAGCACGTTCGGCTCCGGCTCCTCCACCTGGACGGAGAGATAACGGCGCGAGGCAGTGGATTTGCTCAGGCAGCGCTCCCGCACCGGACAGGCGGCGCAGTCTTCGGGTCGGGCGTGGTAGACGTCAGACACCCGATAACGATTGCGCTGGTTGCGGGCCTGCAGGCTGCGTTCTTTGCCATTCGGACAGGTGTAGACCTGACGGGTGGCATCGCGCTTGAAATCCTCCGCCGAGAACAACCTCCGCCCCTTGACCGACCGCTGCCTGCCGTGCAGACCGTCCTTGAATCGCTCCCGGTTGGCAAATCGCTCATCCCGCTTGCGGAACTGAATGTCGGGGATGGAGGCGTCCACCCCGGCAGATTCGCAAAAGGTCAGGCTGGCGAAACTGTGCTAGTTGCTGTCGGCGGTCAGTTGCTTGCCTTCGAAGTAGTCTTCGCCCTTGCCCAGGTTTTCTTGCGCCGCTTTGACCATCGGCTGCAGGTTTTCGTGGTCGTGCGTGCTGAAGGCTTCCGCCGCCAGGATGACCTGATGCTTGGAATCGACCGGCGCCTGAGCGTTGTAGCCTTGCAGGACGCCGTGCGCGGTGGGCATCTTGACCGATTCGTTGTCCACCGCGTTGCGCTGGATTTCCCTGCCGTCGCTGCCCCGCTTCGGTTTCTCGCTCTCCAAAAACGCGTTCAGCCGTTCGACCTGACGCTCCAGACGCTTCTTCCGCTCTTTGAGCCTCTGCGCGTCCAAATCCGGGGATTGGTCCGCCCAGGCGTGGTCGTCCATCACCTGCTGGAACTTCTCCTGCAACGTATCGCGCTTGCGTTTGAGTTCATCGAACGTCCCGCTCCACTCTTTGGAGACGTTCGCCGAGCGTTTGACTCCGTCCAGGCTGAAGTGGCTGCCGCCCAGCAGTCCCAACTCGTCGCACAGCAGCAGCACGTTGCAGAAGACGGTCTTGACTTCCTCCTGCATCGAAGAGACGAACGCCGCGATGGCGCTGTGGTCGGGGGGCGTATCCGCAGGCCAGCGCCATGAAGGTGACGTTTTCCAGGCAGGCGCGTTCCATTTGGCGGGAACTGAGCATTCCCCTGGCATAGGCGAGCAGGATGATGTTGAGCAGGAGTTTGGGGTGGATGGCGCTCGCGCCGGTCTCGTCGTTGTTGGAGCGCGCGTCGAACGCCGAGAGGTCAACGTGCTTTTCGACCACGTCGTTGATGGTGTACTCCAGGCTGCCGGGGACGAGCTGGGCTTCGAGCGAGATGGGCAGCATGGTCATCTGGTCGTAGTTGCAGGGTTTGTATTTGGACATGGGCGTATCTCCGCCTTGATAAACCTCCATTTTTTGAGATGGATTCGCACCTTTTTCGACAGTTTCAACGGGGCGCATCACCCGCTTGCGGGCGGGCAAGGTGCGCCCCAATAAAATGTGTTTTTTGCCAGCAAACCAACTTTGAAAAATAGAGCAGTAGCAAGTCGGGTGCATGCGCTTGTTAGCCCGCCTTTTGCTTGAACCCAAACCTATTGTATGACTGGTTTTCACCAGGCTGCAAGATAAGATAGCCGTCTGTTGCCTCCAATGCAAGCATCGCTACTTTATTTTCAAAATCAGAAGGTATCACATTGTGTACTTTCAATAGCTCATATTGCGCCTTGTATCCTTCCAATACATTATTCCGGGCAACCAATTTTTGGAACGAAGGAATGATTCTTTCTTTTTCTCGGGCCATTTCATCAACCTTCGGAGAACTAATTGGTTTCGCAATCATACTGCCTATTGAAGAAATAACCCGTCTCACACCATAATCACCTTGTGAATACCAGGGGGTGGTTTTTCCTCTCAATTCGTCAATCCAGCCATATCCTTTTTCTTCCTCATATGCAAAATCTAACCATTCAACTAATCTCAAAACAGGTACATCTTGGGCAAAATCGCTAAACAAGAAACGTTCCGGGGTTTTACTAAGCAAAAATTCATTGACTATACGCCGCGCTTGTTTTGTCCAGAATCCACTCGTTTCTTCCAAATCTTGATATGCCATCTCCAACATCCCCAACTCTGCCAAGCAACGGGCATGTGCCAACGAGGTTAAACAAAAATACTCTTCATAAGCCATTGCAATCTCAAGAGTTTCTGCGCCAGCCAATAACTCTTTATACTTGAGACTAATTGGAGCTAAGACATTTTTCGAGTTGAATAACATCGTATGACGATGGTCTTCATTCTTAATATTGACCACGTTCAGCAAGTCTCGCAAGGCTGCTCCTAATCTGGATCGTTCTTCTAATTCCAGTAAAGCACGAATGGCTCTAACTTCTGCTTGTATCTCGCTCAATCTCCTTTCAAGCCTTTTTAATTTCTCGTTTAGAATGGCAAAACTAACGGCAGTTACGGCTAGATGCAAACCTGACAAAAACATTGTGCCTGTTGCAATTTGAAGAACCTGCTGTGTAGCTGCTATTAGCGTATTTACCTGCCCTGATAATCTATGTAATTGATAAGTATTTACTGCACTCACCACATCCGCAATAGGCTCTAAAAACGATCCACCAATTGCTTGTGCTTCTACAGGCAAAATATGACATACAATCTGGCCAGCATACTCTGTACCGCTTGCCCATCGGATAACCCCACCGTAGAGTTTATATTGTCCTGTCATCAGACCAAGTACAACTTCTGATGGAATAGCTCTTACGACGGTTAAACCTAAAAGTGATGACATAAAAATCTCCTTTGTTGAGAGTATAATCTTTTCATGGTGAATTGTTACTTGATGTACAACAGCGGCCTAACATGAATTAGGCGGAAATAATCCAGACATTATCGGGAAGTTTTTATCATATCGAACATATTCACACGTTCAGACGTTGATCGAAGCTTTTGCCGAAAATTATGAAGAGCACACG
>FWWL01002721.1_pt1 | contig 35065 bp, 35 predicted proteins | sample 2228331 | NCBI WGS metagenome assembly FWWL01 (sample SAMEA103939775, study PRJEB20133) | metagenome
ATGATGCGCGAGGCGGAGATCGTGCGGAAGATCGCCGACAATGTCGCGGTCAAGCTGCCGCTGACGATCGAGGGGCTGAAGGCGTGCAAGGCGCTGACCAGCGACGGGACGATGGTCAATGTGACTTTGTGCTTCTCGGCCAATCAGGCGCTGCTCGCGGCGAAGGCCGGGGCGACCTTCATCTCGCCCTTCGTGGGGCGGCATGACGATATCGGGTTCGACGGGATGGACCTGATCGGCGACATTCGCCTGATCTATGACAATTATGCGTTCGAGACCGAAATCCTGGTCGCCAGCGTGCGCCATCCGATCCACATTCTCGAGGCCGCGAAGCTGGGCGCCGATGTGATGACCGCACCGCCGTCGGTGATCCGTCAGTTGGTCAAGCATCCGCTGACCGACACGGGGATCGAGGGCTTCCTGTCCGACTGGGCGAAGACCGGGCAGACGATCGCCTGAACGTTGATCGCTCAGGCGCTCAAAGCAAATCGACGGAGAAGAAGATGGTCAAATCCCGCCCTCTGCTGAGTTGCATGGTGCTATCCTTAGCATGGCTGATCACGGGTGGCGCATCCGATGATCGCGATGGATTTCTCTCGCCGGGCGAGTTCGATGTCGCCACTGTGCTCGAGCCAGCACCGCGTCGCGCGGATCCGCGATACGGGGCGGACCGCAAAATCTTTCGTGCCACACGGGCGCTGCAAGGCACGCCACGCTGGCAGTTGGCGACCAATGATACCAAGACCAGCGCAGCCGCGATGATGCAAAACTTCAGCTGCGCGGCGGGCATCGAGTTGACGCCGCAGGCTGCGCCCAAACTGGCCGAGCTGGTTCGCAGAGCCAGCCTGGATACTGTGGGACAAACATCTCTGGCGAAGGGGGTATTCGCCCGGGCACGCCCGTTCCTGATCGACCGCGGTCCGGTCTGCCAGCCGGTCCAGGAACTGCTGGATCGCAAGCACAACCGGATGAGCTACGACTATCCTTCCGGTCACACGACCCTCGGCTGGACGTGGGCGCTCGTGCTAACCGCGGTCATGCCCGAGCGTGGGCAGCAGATTCTCGCGCGCGGGCGCGCTTATGGTGAAAGCCGGTTCGTTTGCGGAGCGCATAACAAGAGCGCGGTCGAGGCCGGCTTTCAATCCGCATCGGCGACGATGGCGATCATCTCCTCCAAATCGACATACCAATCGGCCCTGGCAGGGGCTCGGGAGGAGGTCGCGGCTCTCAAGATCAAGGGCGCAGCACCGACTAGGGCTGAGTGCGACGAGGAGAAGAAGCTCATTACGCTGAACCTCTTCCATTGACCAACCCCGACATCCTGCAATTGATCAGGTCGCTAGGCGACCAAGTTCCGCCCGCAGGGCACGACACGGATGTGATAGCCTATCGCGAAGCCGTTGCAGCACGTCCCCGGCAATCGTCGAAACAGGCCGTGGATTTCGTATTCGACGATCATGTTTCGACCGGACAGAATGTGATACCCGTCCGCTACTATCGCCATGGAAGCTCCATCGACGCGCAGCCGACGTTGATCTACTTCCATGGCGGCGGGTTCGTCAGCGGAACCCTCGATACCCACGACAGCATCTGCCGACGCCTGGCACGCGATACCGGCTGGATCATTGTATCGGTGGACTATCGCCTGGCCCCGGAACACCCGTATCCGGCGGCGGTCGATGATGGGCTTGCCGTCGTCGCCTGGCTGTCCGCCGGAGGCGCGGCAGCGCGCGGTCTGGACATAGGTGCGATCGCGCTCGGCGGAGACAGCGCCGGCGGCGCGATTGCCGCGGTGGTCGCATCAAGGGCATGCAAGACCGTCGCGCTCGCACATCTGCTGCTAATCTATCCCGTTCTCGATACCGATTTCGAAACCGCCTCTTACCGGGAATATGGCACCGGCTATCTGCTCACCACCAACGCCATGCGCTGGTTCTGGGATCAATATCTTGGCGCCGCGGTCGCGGCTAAATCCGCAGTGCCAGCGCGGGTCGATGTATCTGGCCTGCCCCCCACCACCATCCTCGCCGCGGGTCTCGACCCCTTGCGCGACGAGGCCGGTCGCTTTTCAGAAAAGCTCAAGGAGGCAAGGATTGACGTCTATTACCGCTGTGTCGCCGACGGCTTCCATGGCTTTCTAACGATGCCCGATCTCGACATTTCGGAAGCAAGTTTCCGTTTTCTGGCACAAAGCCTCCTCGGCAGCGAATGAAGGCTTTGCCACCATGACTGTGCCAAATGCTGATCGACCGCGACGTGAGCAATGGCGGCGGCTTTCGGGAACATCTGCCAGCCAATCGAACGGCGGCTATTGGGGCGCAAAGCTGCCGAGGCGTCAAGCGAATGCCGAGCTGCTATACAGGATCGGCGCGGCCCAATCCACGCTGCTCGAGTTCACTAACCGACAACCTTGCTGATCGGGAAAACCCTTGGCGTTACCTGAATGTTCGGCGTTCGTTCGGAGGTTTCACCGGAGAAACACCGGAGCGCACCTTGTCAAACCGCGAGACTGGGCGCGAAAAAGCCCGCTAAGTCGTTGACCTAGCGGGCTTAATCATGGTGGGCGTGGCAAGGATTGAACTTGCGACCCCTGCGATGTCAACACAGTGCGTGTCGCTCAAAGGCGCAGTTTTCCGGGGGTTATCATGTTCCGCCGCCCGGAACGCATCTCGAACAAAAACGGATTTCGGGTGAATTTCACCCGAAAGTCACCCGAGATCGATCACCCGCGCCGCCGCCTCTTTGCAGCCGATCGATTGCGGTGAAAGAACCCCGAGACCACCGCCGTCGCATCATCGCCCACCAGGCGCGGTCGCGTCGCGGTCACGATCAGGCAGTCGCGCGCGCCGCATGAACGGCAAGGGAATTTGGCCGGCGCGTCGTCGATCGCATCCGACAGCCCGCGCAGGTCGAAGTGCATCCATATGATCGCGTCGATCCGCGCTGCTCGCTGACAGTGGTAGCACCACAGACGCAGGTCGAACCCAGCCTCATCGATTTCGCGGATTGTTCGAAAGCGCCGGCCGGGCGTCACGCGCCCCACATCGGCCCGTCCGGATCAGCATAGAAGTCGCCGTCTGAAGCGCCGCCACCGGCGGCCCGCAGTGGCGGGAGTGTCGGCGCCCCGCCACCGAACCGAATGCGGATATAGGCCGCCGTCGCGCCGCGCGCCTGGAACACCGCCTGCCACACCTCGCCAGCGCGCAACTTCGCACCGATCCACGGCGCCCGCTCAGCCGTCAGGTAGCCGAGCTGGATGCCCCGGACAGTGAACACGGCCACGGCATGGGGGTCATGTTCGTTCGTAGGCTCCGGCCGCAAGTCGACCGGCTCGCCCGGTTCGCACATCAGCATCTCGAACCGGCGATCCGAGCCGCTTTTGTCGTCGTTCGCGTAGTCGATGCCAACGACCGCGAGGCTGAGTTCGCGCTGATCCACAACCAATTCCTATCGAGAACAGATGCAGAACATGCTAACACGATGGTCGTTCGATTCGGCAAGAGGCAATTTAATGCGACCGAACCCAACCTACCGCGCCGCCTATCTCTGGCTGCCCCCGCGCGACACCATCCGCGAGACCGCGATCGAGCGCGGCGAATCACTTGCCGCGATGTCGCGCCTGCTGGGCAAGCATTCGTCATACCTGCAGCGGTACGTCGAGCATGGCGTGCCCGCGCGGCTCAGCGCGACCGACCGCGACAGGCTTGAGCGCTATCTCGCGCTACCGGCCGGGGAACTGTGCGAGGATGCGGAGGAGTATCGCGCGATCAGGGAAGCGGCGGCGAAGCGGGACACCAGACCGGGACTTCGTCGCCCTGCCCGCGCCGCGTCGCACAGATCAGGCGCACGAGCTGCAGCCGCAGCGCTCCAGCCACATCGATAAGGTCGGCTTGCGACCGGAGCCCATCCGCCCCGCTTTGCGACCCGTCAGGGCTGCGGCGGACCTTCGGGACTTCCGGCGGCTTGGCCAGCAGATTGCCCGGGATCCTCGCCGTTGGCGATCCCGACCGCGCGGTCGAGTTGCCGCACGCCGTCACCAGTGATGCAGCGATCGACATAAACAGGATCGCCCGGAATGACGCGTTCGATTTCACGATAAACCTCCTTCGTCTGGGTGGATCGCTCGACCTCGGCGGCCTGTCCGGCCGTCTCTCCTTGCACGACCTCACCCTCTCGCCGCTTGCGCTCTGCCTCGACCGCGCGATCGGCGCGCGCTTGCGCGGCCTGCTCGATCGCCGCCCCATCCGACCGACCAAAGAAATAGCCGCCCACGGATCCTGCCACGCCGAGCAGCGCGACACCGCCAAGGATGTAGCCCTGGATCATCGCTCGCCCCCTATGGCAGCGGCTGGCGCGCTATCCTCGCCGCCTTCCGCCGATGCGTCGAAACTGCCAGCCTTGATCTTCCACGCGCGCCGCCCGAGGACGAAGCCAAAGCTAGTCAGCACGATGCCGATTAGAGCGAGTGCACCGATGCCAAGCCACCCCAGCCAGCGGATGCGCGCCGTGGCGACCGCTACCGGCCACTCTGCCCACGCGAGCGCATACAGCACTGCCCCAGCATAGGCCGTGCACGCGATGCCGCCACCGGCGAGGAACACGAGCGCCAGCAACATACGCCAATCGCGCGGGGGCCATCCGGGGAGCGTCACGCCTCATTCCTCGAAATAACGCCGCCGCTCATCCGGGGCAGCGCGACCAGCGGCACGCCGACGCCGGCGGGCCATCGCGTCGCGGTCAGCCGCTCTTTCTCGATCGGCATGATGTTGACCTGATTGCTCTGGTTGCCGCCCAGCACGTACCAGCTCGTCTCGCTCTGCCCGACAAGGAAGCCGACATGCCCGCCGCCGCTGCGCGTGAACACCGCCACCGCGCCGGGAACCGGGGCACATCCCTTGCCCCAATCGCCCCACGCGCTCGCCCGCTCGGGGATCTTCGGCCCCGCCTGCCCGGCCTGCGCCATGCAGTAACCGACGAACCCGCCGCACCACGGCGTTTCGTCGTCGGCATAGGGGCGGCCGAGCGCCTTCCACAGCGACAGCACGAACGGCGCATGCTTCGCCCCCGGCACCTCGCGCTTGCCGATATGCGTGCGCGCCTCGCGCAGCCAGGCGGGCTCACTGGTCGCGGCGGGCGGCACGGGCGCTGCCACAACCTTGCCCAGCCCGGCGTCCAGCGCGGCCATCAGATCGGCATAGAGCTTCTGCGGCACCGCCCCCTGCCGCGCGCGCAGCGCCGCCATGAACGCGCCATGATTGAAGTCGGTCATCGTCGCCTCCCTATCCGCCCCTGATCCTGCCCAGCGTGTCCACCATGTCGGGCGGGCTGTGCAGGTGGATCGGGAACGCCGCCCCCAATATCTCCGCCACCTGCTTCAGCTCGGGCGCGCTCGGATCGTCGCGCGCCACCTTGGCGACCAGGATGCCGATCGCCACCCGATGCGCTTCCAGTTCGCGGCCCTGCGACGCCTGCGTCTGCTCGATCCGCTCGAGCCGTTCTTTCAGCGCCGTCACCTGTGCCGCTTCCTCCGCATCCAGCTTCGCCTCGCGGGCATTCAGATCGGCTTCGCGCCGGTCCTGCCTGCCGGTGATGAACGCCGCCGCCCATTTGACACCGGCCCACACCGCCGCGAACGCCCCGCCGCCAATCGCCGCATCGGTTGCCGTGACATCGGGCATCACAGCGCCGCCCAGAAGATCAGCGCCCACACAGCGAAGCTGAACACCAGGGCGGCGAGAAGGCCGGCGCGGGGCGTCAATTTAGCACCACCCAATCGGCCGAGCTTGCCGTTCCGAACGCGCGGTATTCCTTCTTGTTTGTCGTATCGAGAAAGACCGCACCCACTCGAGGCGGCGTCGTCGCAGGCGCAGCGCTGCCTGTCAGGATGCCGGTCGAAGTGTTCTTGACGCTGCTGTACGTCACCGTGCCGGAAGGCAGCGTAACGAGCGCGGCCTTGTGATGGAAAGTGTACGGCGCAGCGGAGGGGACGCTCCGAATGATGTCGATCGGAGAAATCCGCATGGACAGGTAGCTGTCTCTGCCGATGTTCACCAAGAGCTGACAGGTGACCGTCGATCCGTCTCCATTGACCACGACCGCGAAACTGTCTTCGGTGAGGAAGCCCGACGATCCTCTGAATGGGACAAGCTGCGCGAGGTCAACTCCGCAGTAATCGAGACCGGTGAGACCACTATTCGGCACCAGCTGGAGGTTGAGGAACCCCATGCCTCTCCTGTCCGGAGCACTGTCTGCGCCAGTGACATAGGACAGCATAGCGTCGAAGCGTCCAGATCCGCTCGATAGCGTCACGGTGAGGAGTGGGGCCCATTGGGTGGCATCCACCGTGTTCGTGATGTTCGTTTCATAGGCCAGGATCGGGCTGTACGCCCCCTCGATCACCCAGTCGGAGGAGGAGGCGGTGCCGAAGGCGCGATACGTGACCTTGGCGCTGGTGTCGAAGTACAGGTCGCCAATGCGCTTGGGCGCGCTGCCCGGGGCACCAGCGCCATGGGTAGGCTGGTCCGGTAGCCAGTCAGCTGACGAAGAGGATCCGAAGGCTTGCCAGGACCGCTTCGAAGTGGTGTCGAGGTATCGCTCTCCGGCGCGAACTGGGGTGGTCGCCGGCGCGGTGCCCCCCGTGGTTGCGCGCAGGGAATACGCCAGGTTCACGGTCGAGCTGTACGTCACCGCGCCGGCAGGCAACGCACCGATGGCCGCCTTGTTGAGCATCGCGTAGGTGGCTCTGTTGCCCTTGATGACATTCAAGGCAGCGAGCGACATGGATAGATAACTATCCCTTCCGATGTTGACCAGGATACGAACGGTCAGCGTCGCTCCGTCGCCCCCGGTGACAACTGCGGCGAACATCGAAGTTGGCAGTGTGACGGAATTCATCATCGGGGCGATGTCGAGGCCGCAGTAAGCAAGCCCGGTCAGCTCAGCGTTTGGCACGAGCTGAACATTCAGGAAGCCGATGCCACCGCGGTTAGGATCGCTGTCGCCGCCCACGCCATAAGCGAAGACGGCATCGAAGCGGGAGAACGCGTTGGTGATCGTGACGTCTACGAGCGGCGCCCACATGGCGGCGTCGGTTGCCGTCACGAACAGCGTCTCTACCGCCGCGTTCTGCACGGCGCTGTCGGCAACGGCGCGGGCAAGGCCGAGCTGGGCCGCCGCCTCGGCGGCGCTTTCGAAGTTGGCACTGTCAGCGGCGGCCCCAGAAGAAGACACCGCGAACAGGCTGGTAACGGCGGAGTGTAGGTCGGAAGCCTGCCCCATTACGGACGCTGAGTTCCGTTCACCGATCGAACTCGCTGCGGCGACGTACGCATCCCATTGGGAGGCGGTGTAGGCGTTGCCAAACTGAATGAGGTGGTCGGGCCCATCAAAAACAGCCACGTTCTCATCGAAGACAAAGCCTGTCGGCAGCCCTGGCGTATTCCCGTGCCGGTAGATCAGGGCGCCCTTGAAGCCATGGAAGCGATTGTGTCTGATGCTGATGTCATTGACCGCCGCGTGCATGCTGTACAGCAGGATGGGCGAGCGGGTGTTCTGGTCAGGACGGACGGAGTTCGACCATCCATAGCCAGTGTCCCACGCCTCGTTGTGCTCGAATGCGCATCGCCGGAACCCAGATCCGGCAGGGGTTGGGTTGACCGTACCGCCATTGTCATAGGTCGCCCAGGTCTCAAACACCTGATTGCATCGGACCATCCGGTTCTGGCGGAAGGTGATGTCATCCCAGCCCTTCTCGGCGCTGTTGAGCCCGGTGCCCTGCATCGTGCAGGCAACATCATAGATATCGATGAACCAGTTGCCGCGGATATCGATGCGCTTGCTGCCAAGCCAGCACTCCGCGCCGTTTCCGTACCGCGTGGTCGGGTTGCTATATCCCACCAATCGCGACCCGCCGATGCCGGAAAACACGCAGCCCCAGACGTCGACATCGGTCTGGGTCGACGACACGCCGTGCCCGCCGCAGTCGCGAAATTCCAGTCCGCAATAGCGCGCGCCCGAATGTTCGCGACAGAACTGGGCGTTCGGCGCAGCGAGGATCTCGGACGCTAGCGTGTTCGGATTTGCGGTCGAATAGACGTAGAGGTAGCTCGCTTCGTCCGAATAGAATTCCCACTGCGCCGACAGGTCCGCTTTGGCGAACTTCTTCGCCCCATGGATCACACCATCGACGCGCAGAAAGCCGATGTTGGCCCCGGATACGCCGGTCAGCGTATTGTACCCATCGACCGCCGCCACGTCGTTAATCAGCACCTTCCAGACGTTTGCACTGTCCAGCGTCCATGCGGTGGACTTGATGATTTTCGCTGCGCTGATGATCGGGCGCTGACCCGTGCCGTAAGACGCGAAGGTGACTCGTCGATTGCCGAGTGCCCAGGTCGGTCGCAGCAGCGCCGCACCGAGCACCCCATAGAACGTGTCACCCTTGCGGAAGCGCACGATGTCGCCTGCCTGCAGCTGCTGCGTCGCAAGCTTGGCGATCGAAGCCCAGGCAGTGCTCTCCGAAAGGCCGTTGTTGTTGTCATTGCCGGAGTTCGACAAATAATAGGTCGCCATCAGCCCGCGATCCTTCCGATAGCTGTGTTGTATGAAGCTGTGAGCGATTCCAGCGATGGCATGGCCGCTTCCGCCTTGAGCGCGAGAGCGGCGGTGTTCTGCTCTTTGCTCACCAGTGCGTATTCGTCGCCCTGATCCGTATAGCCTGGGCTGCCAGACGTGCGGAGGTAAAGTCGCTCCTCTGTCGCCGCTTCCGCGCTACGGAAATACGCCCCGACCGGCAGCGCAGCGGCAGCCGTCGCACGCGAGGTATAGACCGGAACAGCCGTGTTGTTCGGATCAGCCAGAATGTCCGCCTTCACGTCATCGCGGACAGCGCTGTAGGCAGGGGTAAAGCTCATGCCTGCGTCCCCAAAATGGTGCCGTCACCCGCATTCGCCGGATCGGCCGTGTTGGTGTAAATGACCCCCGCGTTCGACCACAGGCGCGCGGTATCCAGCAGGATCGGCGCGCCAAACACGCCCTGGAACATGACCTTGCCGGTTGTGCCGATTTCGATGTCGGTGCGCTGGAAACTGCCCCCGCTGAAATTCATCAGCGCCAGAGCCCCGCTCGCCAGCTGCGCGATCTGATACTCGATGCCGCCGGTGTCGCTGAAATGCAGCTTGCGGTTCGACCCGACACCGCCCCGGATCGTCAGCGTCGTGTCGCCGGTGGTCTTGCCAACCGTGGCATCGCCCAGCACTGTCAGCGTGCCGGTCTGCACCGCCGCATCGGTGTGCCAGGCGCTGCCGACAAAGCCCGCCCACACCGCATTGCCGTTGATGTCGTTCAACGGCCCGTCGATCAGCCCCTGGCACACCGGCATGTCGATCACGGTCACCGGGTCCGCGTCGATATTGGCATAGATGCCGTACCGCATCCCCGGCTCGGTCAAATCTTCCTCATCGACCGGCTGCCGCGTGTCGATGAACGTCTGCCGCGCGATGGTCAGCGGGTTGCTCTGCCCGCCAAAGATCACGATGCCGCACGACAGCGACGGGTCGCCAAACTCCTCTTCCGGGTCCAGCTCTTCCGGCGTGCGCACTGAACCGGTGTCGATGAAGATATTGGGGTCGACGATGCCCGATGAACTCTCCAGGCGCAGCCCGCCCTTGCGGCTGAACTTCACCACATTGCCGCCGACGCTCACCGCGTCGAACACGCTGAAATAAATGCCGTACCCCGCCAGATCGCTCTCGATGATGTTGTCGCGCACCCGCGCGTTGCGCAGGCCCGTCACATCGTTGCCGCCGGCACCCGGCCCGACGCGGATCGCATGGTCCGGCTGCAGGGTATGAAGCGTTACGTCTTCGAAGCTGTTGTAGACGTGGTTGCGGCTGATCTCGACATTGGCGAAATTGTAGCAGTCGATCGTGCCCTGATAGACCACATTGTCGCACACCCGCACGTCGCGCAGCAGCTCGTCATAGGTGGCGTCAGGCCAGCCATCGAAGAAAAAGCCGATCGACACCGCCCGCCGCAAATGCGTGCGCGCGTCTTCCGCATCCTCGCTGTCCGTGTCGAAATGCTGCAACGTCCGCTCGGGGACCGACCAGCCTTCGCGGAAATCGAACAGGTTGTTGAGTACATGCGCCGACGACAGCTGCGTATCGGCGACCCCGATTTCCAGATCCACCGCCGCCACCCAGCGCGACGGATGATCCCCGTCGACGAACCGGTTGCGATAGATGAAGATATCGGCGCCGTTCCCGCCAATGTCCTGCGCGAAATTGTCGTAAAAGGTGCAGTCGTGCACGCGCAGCCCGCGCGACAACTTGCCCTGCGATACCAGGCTCGGGTCGCCATTTTCGTCGGTGAAGAACGAAATCCCGTTGCCGCGCCAGCCATGGATCGTGCAGTGGCTGACCCGCAGGTTGATGCCATACCCGGTGGCGATCGCATGGCCATGCTGCCACACATCGCCGTCGCCGGTATATTGCGGATAGGGACCGACGCTCTGTGCCGACAGATTGCCGTCCAGGTCGAGCCCGCTGATCGTCACATCCTCAAGCGGGTCGCCCTCCCAGAACGGCCAGTAGAACAGCCCGCCGGGATCGGTGCGCCCGCCCGACAGCTTGATGGTCGCGCCCTTGCCGATCAGCGACACGCCCGACTTCATCTCGATCACGCCGCGCTTGATGCCGTACACCAGCGCATCGCCCTCGATCAGGAACGTCCACCCCTTGCCGGGGAAATTGACCTGACTGACGCCCAGCGCGGCGGCCAGGTCAATCGCGGTCTGGATGCGATCGGTCTGGTCGCCGCCATCGCCCAGCCCGGGCAGGCCCGCCGCTTCATCGGACGGGATGTCGAGGATGTTGATCCCCAGCGTGCGCATCGACGCGATCGACGCCAGCTCGGCGCGGATCACGCCGACACCATCGACCTTCTCGGCAAAGATCGTGCGCCCCTCGGCGGTGATGACGATGTAGCCTTCGCCCTCCGCGACCGCCGCCGCGCCCGCTTCCACCGTGTCGAACCATCCGCCCGCCGTGGTCACCTGCAACGCCACCGCGAACCCCGCGGCGCGATCCGCCTCAACCCCAGCCAGCCCGGAATAGGTCGCGCTCACCTCCTTCGAGGCGTCGATATCGGCCAGCACCGCCGACACTGCGGGTGTGATGCCGTCGCTAGGAACGATAGTGTTCCCGTCGAGCATCAGGAGCTTACCGCTCTCTAGCTCCCCGACAGATGGAGGCACCACGCCACGCGGCACCGCGAGTGCTCGATCCGCCCGCTCCTTCAGAACCGCCGCACGCATCGCAGCGCGATCGAACTCGGCGTTGAGCGACTTGGGCGTAAAGGGCGCTTCACCACCCCCATACCCCGTGCCCTGATCGAACAGCGGCGTCGCGGCGATGTAGAGCGGCTCGCCCGCAGCGGGCGGCACGACGAACTGCACCTCGCCGCCCTCAGTCGCGTCGATCACGATATCGTAAAGCGACGCACTGACCTCATCCCACGCATCCAGCTCGCCGCGATAGACCGACAGCTCTTCCTTCTTGAGGACGCGGAAATCGAACGCAAAGGCCGTGGTCACCCCGTTGGGGGTGAAAGGTCCCGCGATCACTCCATTTCCGACGGTGACTGCCATCAATCGCTCCAGGTGCCTGACAGCACCGGGCTACGCGCCCGCCCCTGACGCGCGCGTGCAATGCACAGAAGGCGTTAGTCCTCCTGCTCCTTGATCTTGCCCTTGGTCAGGCCTTCCCACCAGTCGGCGGCCGTCTCCGGGTTCTGCTCACCCTCGCCGACATCAACCAGGAACTGCACTGCCGACGCCGCCTGTCCCGGCACCAAGCCGGTCAAATAGCCGGTCGCCTCCATCGCGTTGCGGGTCGCGCGCTTCGTATCCTCGCCGCGCCAGAGCTTACCGATATCGCCGCCCACGTTCACGAACGTCTCGCCGACGCGCTGGATCGGCGACATGCTGTAGCCGAACGATGGCCGGCCTTCCGCCGCCGCCCAAAGCGGCTCGCCGATGTCGCGCACGAACGGGATGGGGCCCAGCGACTGGAGCAGCATCTTGCGGAACGCCCACCACCCCCAGTCTTCCTCTTCTTCCGGCCCGCGCCCGGCGAGCAATTCGGCAAGCAGCGGCGGCACGACGATCAACCACCAGGCGCGTGCGACCAGCCCGGGCGTCATCCGGTAATCGCGGTCGCGCACGGCCGTCGCGACATCCCGCCCAAGCGTCCGTTGGCGCTGGTGAAACGCCGAAAGGTAGGAATAGAACATCGTGAAGAACTTGAGCGCCTCACCCCACTTCCCGTCCCCACGCGCCACAGCCGCCAGATCCTTGGCGCCGCTCGCACCCTGCGACACGCGCACCGCCTTATCCGCGGCGAAGATTGCGTCGGCTTCTTCCATCCCGGCCGCGATCGCCTTGTTATAGGCCCCCATCCAGGTCGGGATGACGACCGCCTGATCCATCAGGCCGATGCCCATGAACATCGACCGCTTCGCCTGCGCGACGATGCCCGTTTGCCCACGCATCGCGTTGACCGAACGCAGCACGTCGCGGTCGAGCGTGTCCATGCGGTTGGCAATCTCCCCCGACCGGGCGCGCACAAAGGCCATCATCGCGGGCATTCGGACACCTTGGAAGGTGACGAACCGCGCGGCCGAGCCGGTCAGTTGCGCAGCGAAGCGAGCAATCTCCGGCCCGACCCAGCGCATGCCGACATATTCGAAGCTGTTCGAATAGCCCGCCGCCTGGGTCATGATCGTGGAGACGCGCCAACCCATGCCGACCACCGTCGCGTTGGTGCGCATGCCATTGATGAACTTTGCGATCCCCTCGTTGCCGGCGCGCTCGCTCGCCCAGCTGTTCGCCACATGGCGCAGCCACGGCTTGAACTGCTTGCGGATCGCCGGGCCGAGCGACTGGTCGACCGACTTCATCACCCGCTCTTCCCCAAGGAAGCGCCAGGCGTTGATCAGCGCCTCGCGATGCGTGACGTCATGGATCACTTCGCCCAGATGCCGATTGATGACCCCGAGCTGCAGCAGCAGCGGACGCTTGACCTTTTCCGACCGCTCTTTCGACGCCGATGCGCGCGTGGTGGCGCGGGTGTACTTACCGTCGAGCAGGTCCGCCGCCTCTCCGCCGAACTGCTCGGCGGCATAGCTCTTGCCCGTGTCATAGACCGCCGGGTAATAGCCGCCACGGAACGTCCCGTGCGGCGTCTCCAGCGGCTTCGCCATCACCTTGTCAGGCTCGACACCGTTCACCCGCCGCTCCATCGCCGCGACCTCCGGCCAGAGCGTGTCAATGATGTCCCAGACGTTCTGCACGAACTGCCACTCGCTTGCGGACAATTCGCGGTTGAGCACGTCGCGCACCAGCGTCTCCGGCCAGCCATAGCCGTCGGTCAGGCGCTGGATGTTGCCCTCATTGCCCATGTTCAGCGCGACCGCGACCAGCTCGTGCCGGGTCAGCACCCACGGCTGTCCGGTTTCGCGGTTGAGCAGCTCGGTCACTTCGATCCGATCCTGCCACCGCTTCGCGACATCGGCGGGCACTGCGGCGAACGCATCGGCGATGCGCTTCATATAGTCCTGCAGCAGCGCATTCTCGCGATCCTGTGCTGCCGCGATCGGGCGGAATGCGATTCGGTTGAAGATGCCGTTCGAATTGCCACCGTCGAGCCAGTCGAACACCGTCTCCATCTTGAGCAGCGCCGCGTCTGCATTGGCGAGGCCGTCTTTCAGCTGGTCGGCAAACCCCGGCGTCATCAGGTTCGACGGCGGACGTTGCGGCAGTTTCTCCGCCGCCTGCACCGCGTCGCTCACGATCGCCTCGAACTCGCGCTCCTCCTGCGCGTCGATCATCGTCTGCTTCATGCGGCCAAGGTTCATGATCTGAGCGACCGCATCGTCGAGGCCGAGCAGGTTCTCGACCGACAGCTTCGACCAGTGCGTTGTGCCGATCACCGCCTCGAACCGGGCGGGCACAACGATCTCACGGCCTTCCGCCTCCTGCTGGCGCACCCACGCCTCGAACGCGCCCTGTCGCCGCAGCGACACCTGCGACCGTTCACGCAGCTCGACCGACTCGAGCATGGCCTGCGCCTGCTCCAGATAGTCCTGGTCGACATTCTTCATGGTGCGCCGCTTGGCGACCCGGCTCAGCCGCTTGACCGCCTCATCCACCGCATCGGCGGCGGCGGTCGCTTCGCTGACCAGCGCGGTGTTGAGCATCTGCGCACGCTTCTGGAAGAACGCCTCGTCGATATCCCCCTTGACCATCGCCTCTTCGGCCCGGCGCGCGGCCAGCCGCCCGGCGCGTCGATACTGGTCGATCGCGCTGCGCGATGCGACATCCGCCACCTTGCCGCTGCGCACCTTCTCCGCTGCCCAGCGCTTGGCCACCTGATAGGCGGTGATCGACTGGTTCGGATCGCCGGGCGAACGCCGCCGGCGCTCCAGCGCGCGCAGCTCCGCCGCCATCACCTCACCCGACCGGTCGCTATGGATGATCTCCCGCGCCTCGCGCTCGATCGTGCCATCGGACAGCGGATCGCCATAGCGCTCGCGCATGATCGCGTCGGTTTCATCCTCGACCACGGCGCTCTGGACGCTCCGGCCGTCATCGGCCGCGCGCATTTCCCGGCGGCGCACCTCCAGCCCCATCAGCGCGCGGATCATCGCGTCCGCAGTGTCGAAGCCGCTCAGCTCGGCGATGCTGTCAGCCGACGTTCCATTCTCCCCGACGATGGGCGGTACAGACTTGGGCATCAGCACCGGGGCATCGGCGCCATAATTCGCGATCAGCCAGTCGCGATCGATCCGCGCGCCACCGCGCAGCATCGCCATCGCCTTGAACACCGGCCGGGCGGCAACCTCTGCGCTCACCGTCTCAAGCACCGCGGCCCGCTGATCCTGATACTCCTTGGTCCGTCGCGCGCGGACGCTGGCCATCACGCGATACAGCAACGCATCGCGTGCCTCATCGCGCGCCTCGACGCTCGCCTGCTGAAGGGCGGCATATTCGGTCGGGCTCATGCCCAGCTGCTCGCGATCGAACGACAGCCGGATCGCCTCATCCTCCAGCGCCAGCCCGATTTCCATATCGGTGGCGACAAGCCGCATCATCACGTCACGGATCCGGCCGTCGATCGGCGACCGCAAGTTCTGGACGACCTGATAGATGTTGAGCAGCCAGGACCGGAACGCATCGAACGCCCGGCGCAGGCCGATGGAAGGGGCTTTCCCCTCCATCAGGAACCGCTCGATACCCCGCGCCCACATCTCGTGGGCTTCGACGGGGATCGTGCCGTCTTCGGCGACCGGATGGCCATTGGCCGCAAACCACGCTTTCACCCGCTCCCAATCCGCGAACAGCTGGCGCGCTTCTTTGCTGCCCTCGCCCTCCACCGCGCGGGCGGCGTCCGCCTTCAGCTGCTCCAGCCAGTCATGCCCGGTCTCGTGCAGGAAGGTCGACAGGTCCGCCTTGGCGAACAGATCGATCGTGCGCTGCTCCTGGCCAAAGGTGATCCGGCCCCGCGCGCCGCTTTCGTACGTCTGGTCGAACGAGCGGGCCGCATCCTTGACCGCCCGGATGGCTGCCCTTACATCCTCGTTGAAGCCCGTCGGTCGGTTGTCCGCCGCTTGCGGCGGCACCTGCTCAATCCCGGTTTCGGCCGGGGCCAAGCCGGCGGGCTTCACGTCTCCCGTTTCATCAACCTCGATCGCCTCGACGGTGTAGAGCACGTTCGGCGCACGCGCGCCCTCGGTCTCTTTCACCGTGATCTTGACCGCGACCACCTCGCCATCGGCGGCGATCATCGGCGCGACAAAACGATGGATGAACCGCGGCGCATCACTCCGCGCGTCCGGCCGGGTTTCGTTGAGCAGAGCAGCCTGAAACAGCTGGTCAACATTGGCGACCGCCAGCGCATGGTCCTGCGGCGTCCGCGACTTCCGGGTCGCCGAGCCGCTGGTCATCTTGCGCAGCGAGTTGCGCGACAGCTGCGCCGCCATGCCCGTCGCCGCGTTGGTGAACTCGCCGCCCACAATCTCGCTGACCGCACGGGTGGCTTCGTCCAGCGTCGTTGCAGGGCGGCGCGGGCTCGCCTGATCTACCAGCTCCTGCTCATAGCTCCGCCCTTCCGTCGCCGCCGCCTGAAACCGCTGCACAAACGCGCGGATATCGCCGTCGCTCGCCGTGGTCGCGTCGATGCCAGCCTCGTCGAGCAGCTGGGTCAGCTCACCGGCCATCTGCGCAACCGGCTCCACCGCCTGACCCTCGACCCGCGCCTTTGGACTGCGCATCTCGCGAATGACCAGATCGAGATTATCGACCGACGCGATCGGCTTGAGCCCCTCGGGCAGCACGCGGTTGATGGTGAGCGACCGGGCTTCGTCGCCGCGCAGCGCCTCGCCCAGTCGCTCGGCGCGGGTGGCGGCCCGCGCGGTCCACAGCGCCGCATATTGCCGCGCGACATCTGGGGTGAAGCCCGCGTCCATCAGTTTGGTCGAAATCTCGCCGAACACCTGCTCACGTGGGCCAGCGGCCTCGCGCGCGGCACCCATCTCCTGCTCGATCGCACTGACCAGCTCTTCGACATCGCTTTCGCTGATCTCGCCCGCTTCGCGACGGGACTGCCCGCCTGGCGAAAACCGCGCTTCGTCGCGCAGGGCTTCCCATGCGGGCGTGCCAGCGAGTCGCGCCGCGACCTCGGCGGTCGGCAGCACGACGTCGCCCCCCGATGCAACCGCCTCGGCAATCGCATCCTCATATCCCGCCCAGAACTCGGCATCCTCATCGGTGCCGGACTGCAGGTAGGTCGCAATCGCTTCACCGGGCAGGTAGACATTCTCGACGGCCGTGTCTTCGGTGAGACCCGACAGGAACAGGCGCAGCGACTCGGGATCGCGCTGGCGCAGCTTGGTCCCCGCCGCCGCATCAATGATCGCGTCCATCTCGGCGCGCTCACGCCCGACCAGCGCCTTGTCAGCGACCTTCCGAACGGCCGCACGGACACCCGCCCCGGCCTCGATCCCGCCGCGAACGGTGGTCCCCATGAACCCGCCACCGATCAGACCGGCAAGCGATTGATCCAACGCACCCTGCGCCTGCCATCCCTCTGCGGTACCGAGTGACCCGCCCGCATATTCGACGTTCGATTGCGCAACCTCGGTTGCAGCTTCCTTGCCGCCCGCTTTGAGCACCCGTGTGACGACGGTCTTGCCCGCGGCGTCCAGGATGCCGAAAATGCCGGTTCGCTCCAGCCACATCGAAGCGACAGCCGCCGGCGTTGCGATTACCACATCGCCAAGGTTCGCGTCGGTGCGCCGATTGTTTTCCGCGCGCGACTGGCCAATGCTTCCCGCCTGCGAAAGCACGAACAGCGGGGCGCCCGCAACGGCAACAAAGGTGCCGGGCGCCGACTGCACCGTCGCCTCGGCGCCGAAGGACAGGACATTGCCCACCGTCGGGTTGGCCTTCACCTCGGCAAGACTGGTCTCTCCCGGAATGGGCGCAGCTGCCACCATCTCATTCCGTCGCGCCGACGCCTCGACGTGGTCCGCCCAGCCGTCGAGCCCAATCGCGCGGGAGAACGCCGCTTCACTGCGGCTAAGGCCTGCGTTCAGTGACGACAGCCCGCGTTCCAACAGCGCGCCGATGCGCCCGAACGGACCTTGCGCGCGGCGCTGCCCCTCTATGCGACGCGCCAAGATCTGCTGCTCCGCCGCACTGCCCAGTCGAGCGCCAGGCTGTGCGGGCTGGGGCGGCATTCGCTGGGGCCGCGGCGGGTTGGCTCGCAGATAATATCCGGTCCCCGCCAGCGGGTCCGCCGTCTTTCGCTGTGCGCCGACGCCCGGGAACGTCCCGCCCAATGGCACGGCAAGCCATGGTGACGCCCCCGGCTGGGGTGCCGACCTTGCCGGGGTCGCCGCAGCGAGCTTGCGCAGCGCGCCAGCATCATCCAGCCCGGCCGCTGCGTTGCGCGGATCGGCAAACCATTGCGAGAGGTAAGTCGATTGCTTCATCTCGCGCACTGCGGTGCGGACCGCCGCTTCGCGATCGATTACCTTGATATTGCGCTCGACCGTCGAGGCGGGGATGCCGAGATCGCGAGAATGCCGGTTTGCCTTGGCCGCGATCTCCGGATCCTGCGACGACACCGCCAACGCGGCGGCGGCGCGCTGTTGCGCCTGGCGCCGCAGAAGAACATCCAGCGGATCTTCGCGTGAGGGCGGGGCAAGCAGCGCGTCGAGCGGATCGGTCTTCATCGCCAGAACCCCGGCCTTCCCTTGTTTTGCAGATAGATTTCGACCGTCTCTTCCGGCCGGGGCAGGCGTCGTCGCTCACGCGCGAACGATTGCTCGATCCGCGCCTTGACGTCGTTCGGCACCCGGATGCCCAGCCGGGCCGGACCGTCGATTTCGTAGCGCCGCACCACCTGGTCGCCCCGGTCGCGCACAATGACTTCCATCGTCGCGTGATCGAACGCCGCCTTCAGATCGTCGTCGGTCGGCTTGCGCTTGCCCCCCTCGGTCGCTCGCTCCAGATAGGCGCGCATGCTGTCCTGGATGCGTCCATAGGTACGACGCCCGTCTTCGTTCTTCCGGTCGGTGACGTTCTTCCCTAGCCCGATGTCCCCACCATAGAAGGTGATCGTGCGATCGATCTCGGCGCGAACGTTCGCCGTCGTCGGAGCGTCAGCAGGCTTGGCCCGCATCCGTGCCTGATCGACGGCAAGGCTCTGAAACTCGCCCGGCGTCAGCTGCGACCGGAATTGTCGCAGGTCGAGCGCCTTGAACGCCTCTTCGTCCCGCGCCGCCAGCACCTTGAGCGTGATCGCCGCATCGCCATTCGCCTCGACTTCCTTCGGCTTGGTATTGCGGGCGATCTCATCCTCGATTTGCATCCGCGCGCGCGAACTCATCCGCGAACGGATGCTCGCCGGGATCTGTTCGATCGAGGTGATCTGATTGTTTGGAAGCGCGTCGATCGCATCCCATGCCTGGCGATCGGCTTCGTCTTCGCGCCGGCGGATCAGCAGCTCATCCTGCGCCACCATCTTCTCGACGGCCTGTTTCGCGCGGTCGCGGCGTTCCGGGGACCAGCCGCCTTCATCCGCGCGGCGGTCGACTTCCGCCAACGCCTTGCCCAGATCGTGCCGCTGCGGTTCCTGCTGTGGACCACGGCTCCGCGCCTCTAGCGGATTGACCGCCTTGCCGCCGACCAGCCGCTGCCAGTGCAGATGCGGACCGCTCGACCGGCCGGTGCTGCCAACGGTGCCGACCACCGTATCGGCGGTCACCCGGTCGCCATCCTTCACCCGGACCTGGTCGAGGTGCATGTATTTGTCGACCGTCCCATCGCCATAGTCGATCGTGACGATGTTGCCGCCCTTGGCGCTGCTCGACACGCGCGCGGTGCCAACGCGCTCCGGCTTGATCGGCGTGCCGCGCGCGGCCGGGATGTCCACCGCGTTATGCGCGCCATAGTCGCGCGTCGCGCCGTACTCGCCGCCCTTGACCGGCATGCGCCCCGCCCCGCCAAGCGGATCGTGCGGCGACGAACTGGCGCCCGCCTCGGTGCCAGTCTCCGCACGCAGGATGCCGGCGGTGTCTTCCGTCGTCTGGCGTCGTTCCAACGGATCGCGCAGGGCGCGATTGATCTGGGCTTCATCATCGCCCGAAATCTCGCCCTTGTTCGCTTCCAGATACGCAAGCGCGCCGTCAACATTGTCGCCATCGACCATGTCGAGCGCGACCCGGCGATGGATGCCCGACGCGAACTTGAAGGTTTCAACCTTCACCACGTCATCGCCAAGCCCTTTGCGCGCGGCCAGCTCGCGCAGTTCGGCAATGCCGGTATCGATGTGCATGCGCCGCTCGACCGGATCGCTCGCCGCCATAGCGGCCTCCGCCGAGCGGGTCTGGCGCGACACGCTCGCCATCTCCCACGCCACGCCGATCTGCTTCACCGAATGCGCTTCCATCTGCCCGGCCGCCAAAGCGAGCCGCTGGTCGAGCACATCGCCGAGCATGCGTTGCATCCGGGGGGTTGGCGCTCGCTTGAGGAACTCATCCCGCTGTTCGAGAAGCCTCTTGCGCGCCGCAGCCAGCGCCTCCGTACTGGCCTTCTCACCCTGCAGCGCCGTGAACTCGGTCAGCGACTTCTGGATCAGCGGGATCGCCTCAGCATCGAGCGCCTTGGACCCAGCCTCATCCTGCTCTTCCAGCAAGCGATCCTGCGCCTGGGCAAACTGCATGCCGGCCTCGCCGAGCTGCTGCATGCCGCGGGCAAATCCACCCAGCGCGCCGCCGCCATTATCGACCGGGCGGATGCGCTCGCGCGAGATGGGGGCGAGGCCGACAGAGGGGCCTTGAACGATCGGGACACGGGCCATACGCAGCGATTAGCGTTGAAGGCCCACCTCGCCGCACGAACGCACAGTAGGTTGCGCGCGATCTGCGACAAGGACATTATGTCGATACCAACAAGGTGGAATTTATGACCGAGATCGCGCTGGCAATACTAGGTGGCTTTGCAATTTTGGGGCTGCTGTTTCACGCCCACGCTTGGCGGGATCGTCAGGTAAAGATCGAGAATTATCGCGCTACACGGAACCTTGTCGAAGAGTTTCACACGTTGAGACTGATCACACAGCGGCTTTTGGATATGGCGACTGCAGAGAAGGAGCAGAGATTGGAAGCAGCGCGGACCGCCGAATACGATAGGCGCCGACAGGCGGCGGCCGAACTGGAGCAAGCAGTTGCAGACGGGCGGGCGAGACGCCTAGACGGTTAAATCCATTCCTCCTTCTGCGGAGAAGAGGCGATGCTCGCATTTTTGATGATGGTTTCAACGGCATGGCAAGAAGCGCCCGCTACAGTGCACAGGCTCGTCGTATCGGCCGCAACCGGTCCTGTTACCACCAAAGATTATGCCAGCGCGTCCGAATGCGAGGCAGCCCGTACGAAGGTAATTGAGTACAACAGACGCCGCACCGATGAAGAGACGCGTCGCGACAAATCCGACCGGGTAAATCACTTGGCGGTCGCCGCCGCGTGCATCCCGCTTTAACCCCAGGGGTTGCGACCGGGTGACGGGTTCCGCTGGTTCCACTGGATGCGGCGGTACTGCTGCACCCCGCCCAGCACGGTCTTACCGAAGTCGAACGCCCCGCTGATCGCCTGCCCCGTCCGCGCCTGGCGCGCCCCGGCGGCAGAGGCGCGATAATTCGCAGCCGACAGCTCGAACCCGCGCGCCTCCCGCATCGCGTTTTCCCGAATCGTCTGGCTGTCTTCCTGCCCCGCACGCGCCAGATCTTCGCGCACCGCCGCCGCGTTGCCGAAATTGATATCGACGCCGTTGGCCGCCAGCGCGGCGCGCTGCGCGCCCTGCTGCTGCGACAGCTGGCGCTGGTAGCGCTGATCCTCCAGTTTGCCCCGCTCGATCGCGTCGCGCGCCGCCGCATCCTCCATCTTGGCATTGCGGTCAGCAACGCGCGCCTGATAGGTCGACTGCTGCATCGCCGAAACGGTCGAGGCAGCACTGCCAACCGCAGACACGGCCGTCGCGATCAGGGTCAGCGTGATAGGATCAGCGCACATCGCTCACTCTCCAAAAGGGCAGGAACTCCAGCCCGCCATGCACCACGGCATCCTCGCCGATCGTGAACCCCCAGCGCCGCAGCATCCGGATCGCGCGATCGTTTCCGCGCCAGACCATATTCTCCAGCCGCGTGAAGCGGGCATGCAGCTGCCCGACTATCTCCGGCCCCAGCACCAGCATCGGACGCGCACAATCGAACGCCCGACCGGTCGCCAGCATCCACGGCCGCCCGGCCCCCTCGATCGCGTTGAGGCAACTCGCGCCGAGCATCGCTTCCGGCCGACCATCGACGAATGCGGTCGCGGCGATCGATGCTCCGCGCAGCGCCTGGCGCAGTGCATCTTTGGGGGTGAGCCGAAAAGCGGCACACTCGATCCGGTCCGCGTCGCGCATCCGGGCTGCGATCGATCCGATATGCGCCGGGCTGGCAGGTCGCAGCTCGACGCGCATCATTCGCTCTCGTGGATTTGCAGGTCAAGATAAACCGCCGTCATCGTGAAGGGCAGCGGATCGCTGGACCGGATGAACAGCGTTGCCTCGCCAGCGGTCACCGGCTCGGTCGCGGTATCGAGCGCGCCGGTGAACAGCGCCGTGGGGGTGCCGAGCGGCTCCTGGCTGCGCGCCTTTGCGGCATACATCTTCTCGATGCGCCGACCGGTCTCGACGCTCCCGATCCGGGTATCGGCCACCTGCAGCACGATATCGCCCAGCATCTGGCGCTTCCCGCGCGCAAAGCCGGTGTCAGTCTGCGGCACGACGGGCAGGGTTTCGACCAGCGCCTCGAACGGCAGGCCGATCGTCACCACCGTCTCGACCTCATAGCCCAGCTCGACCCAGCCATCCTCGCCGACCACCCGGCGCTTAATCGAAAACCCGTCAGCGATGGCATTGACCGTCGCGCCGGCCAAATGCGGGACATAGAAGCGCGACGTCGCGACCTCCGGCTGGAACGTCACCGCGCAATCGACGTAGCAGCTGTCGCGAACGTCCGACCACCGCGCCGCCGCCATGCGTTCAAGGAAGCGGCGCTCTTCCCCTGCGATCGTGCGACGGACCACCAGATAGACCCGGCTCTCCCCGCCCTCGGGGATCGCGCACACCTGCTCGACCACCCCAGCGGTCTCGCACAGCGTCCAGCCCCAGACCTGTTGCTCCTGCTGCCAGGTGAAGGTCGGCATTTTGCCGTCCGATCGCGCCGCCCAGATGACCGACAGCGGCTCTTCGGAATAGGTCCAGCTCGAAATGCCGAACCCGGTGAACAGCCCGGGCGAGAAGATCGACACGTCGTTCGAGCGATAGCCGTCGATCTCGAAGGTGAAGCCCAGGCTGCGCACGCTCGACCCGATCGCCGGCATGTAGAACACGACCTCATCCAGCACGAGCGGCTTGAGGCGTGACACGCCCCGGCCGGACTGGCGCTTGGCGAGCGGCGGCGGCGCGGCGGAGATATAATCCTGATTGGACCCGGTGAGCACGAACACGCCGTCCCCGGTCAGCGCGATCAGGTTGGTCAGCGGCACCAGTGCATGGATCGCGTTCACCTTCTGCGCCTGAATGCGCATCGTGATGCTGTCATCCTCCCGCACCGGCCGGGCGATGTCGTAATTCTCGAAGTCGTCCGTGCGCGATCGATACAGCCCGTTCGGATTGGCGCGCGTCCGCGCCCAGAACAGGCCCTGCTCATAGAAGGTGACGCGCGATGGCTTGTCATTCTCGCCGGCGAATGGGTTGAACGCCTCGGGCGGACCATCGGTCAGGTCGGGCGCGATGTTATCGTCGGTGAAGCTCGTCCCCGTCGTCTCGCCGATGAACCCGAACGACTGCTGATTTTCCGCCTTGTAGATGCGATAGCGGCCCGCGCCCGTCGCCACGCTCCACGCGACGACGTTCTTGTTCCGCTTGAGCGTCAGATCATTGCTGGCGCTCGCCGATGCCGATGGGCGGCTTTCCTGCCCGGTCGCGTCGTCGATCGCCGTCACCACATAGGAGGCGGGCTGGGGGAAATATGCGTCGCCGCCATTGTCAGCGTCGGTATTCGGAGCGGTCGCGGTGACACCGACCCCCGTCGGGGGATCGATCGTCGGGCCGACATTGATCGTCGCAAAACTCCAGTCGGTATGCCCGGCCCGGACCAGCTTCGTCGGATCATGGTCGAGGTGCGCGAGATAAACGATGTCGAACGCCTGGACATAGTCCAGTTCCGCGAGCTCGACCGCGTTGTAAGGCGTTGGCGCCCGATAAACCCGAGCGACGCTCATTGCTCATACTCATTGTCGCGGATGCCGCCACCACCGCCACCAACGGGCGGAGGCGGAGGCGGCGGGACAGGATCCGGCACCGGCGGGGGCGGCGGCGGCGGCGCGGGCTCTTCGGTGCGGATCGTCCCGCCGCTGTCGCCGGTGAACACGCCGAAGCCGGTGCCATCCACCGGCACCGTGAAGGTATCGTCGCCGGTGACGGTCACCGGCAGCAACAGGCCGTTGAGTTCGATCATGCCCTCGATCCCGGTGAAGAACACCTCATCCCCGTCCGCAAAGCCATGGAACGATGCGGTGATCTCGACCGGATTCGTGTTACTCGCCGCTTCGACGGTCAGGCGCTCTTCCAGCACCATGCCGCCACCCGCGCCCAGGCGCATCGTCGCCTGCCCCAGCATCATCGCATAGTTGGCGTCATAGGCACCCTCGAACGGGATCAGCCGCTGCTCACCATCCTTGATCTCATAGACCAGCCGCGTGCCCGGCCGCTTGGTCAGGCCGCCATATTTCAGGATCAGCACATTGATCGCCTGGCGCACGCCCGCGCTGTAGGGCGCGATATCGACGCGTCCCCACAGCTCCTTCGACAGGATGCCGCGGCTGAAATTGTGAAGACCGACGCGCGACCCGACCATCAGCCGGCGTCCATGTAGAATTGCGCATCGACCGACGCGATCTCGACGAACACGCCGCCGGTCGACCGCTCAACCTTGAACGGCCCGGCCGCGTCGCTCGCCCAGTGCAGGTAGTTGCCGTTGCCCGGCATGCTCAGGTCATTGGAACAGCTGACCTCCAGCGAGACCGCGCCGCCATCCCCGCTCTCGGTCACGCGATAGGACTGGCGCGCCATGGCGGGGCTGGCAGTGACGATGACGGGCTGCACGCCGATGCGCTCGATCACAGGTAATCTCCATATCCTTCCCGCGCGAGCAGGATGTCGGGCACGAAGTCCCGCGCGCCTTCGCGGTCGCGGTTCATGTTCTCCGCCTCGGCCCGCTGGCGCGCGACCTCCGCCATGCGGATCAGATCGCCCTGGCGACGCTTGTCCTTGTTGATCGGCATGACGATGCGCGACGCCAGCTCCAGCACCAGTGCGTCGACAAACTTGGCGGTGAAGCGGCTCTCCGGCGGCGCGCTGGAGACATATTCCAGCACCGCATTCTCGACGCGGGCGTAGAGCCGGTTACCCGCAATCCGCATCGGCGCGCGCCCCTCGAACCCGCGCGCACGCCCGACCCACGAATAGACCGCATTGCCAGCCGTCGCGCTGTCATAGGGCAGCAGGTAGAGCGGCTTGGCCAGATCGGCGGGCAACGCATAGGCATAGGGCCATTCCGCCGGGCGATCATTGACCGCGACCGCCAGCGGCGCGCGCACCGTGGCGAAGTCGTAATCGCTACCTTCGAGCAGCTTTTGCAGCGCGTTCTCATAGGCGTCGGAACACGCCTCGCGCTCGATCGAGGCTTCGTCGATCGTATCGACGCGCTTGGCAGGAACCTGTGCCAGCGCCATGTTCCAGATCTGGAGCCGGGAATATGCCATGCCCCAGCTATGCCGCCGCAACCCGACGCGCGCGGCGAACGCACAAACAAAAACGGGGCGACCCAAAGGCCGCCCCGCTTCCGTCAATCGATGTCGCCCCGATCAGGCGTCGTCGCGTTTCGCCATGATGGACGAGCGGATTTCGTCGTCGGTCGCATCTTCCGCGAACTCGACGCCTTCGCGGCCCGCCACCTCGATCAGCGCAGCCCGGTCCTTGCCGTCGAGCGACAGTTCGTCGCCCTCACCCGGCTTGACCGCCGGCGTCGGTGCCTGGGCGGCATTCTTGCCTCCTGCGGCCTTGCCGGGCGCCTTCGCCGCCGCCGGGCGGGGCTTCGAGCCGCCTGCCTTGCCGTCGCCGTCATGGTCGAGCTGAGGCTTTGCAGCCTTGCCCTCTTCCTTCTTGCGCTTGGCGAGGATCGCTTCGAGCTGCTCGGTCGTCATCTGATCGACCGGCGTCGAACCGGCCGGCATGAAGCCGCCCTTTTCGTCGAGGTAGATCTCTTCACCTTCCTGCGCCAGGCGCCCGCCGATGAAGCGCTTGCGGTCAAGGATCATCTTTTCCATCGAGGCTCTCCCTTAGTAGCCGTGCAGTTCGCCGATCGGACGCTCGGCGAGGGCGGTGTCGGTGCCGACCACAAGGCCCGCGGTCACCTTGCCGGTGGTATAATCGCCGCCGTTCGTGGTGAAGCGATAGCCCAGATAGTCCTTCGTCACCTTGGGCAGCGGCACGTCGATGACGCGCTTGCCAGCCTTCAGGTTGACGTTGCTCGACCCATTGGCGATCGCGCCGGTCGAGTAGAGCGATTGCACGTTCGTGGTCAGCGCGGCGTTATCCGCCTGAATGATCTCGAACGTCATGCCGGTGGCCGAGCCGTCCGGCGTGAAGTCTGCCTCGATCTGGCAGAACGCACGCAGGTTGCGGCTGCGGTCCGCGCCCAGAAGCCCCTTCATCAGGATGGCATCGGTCGAGACCGCATCGGCGGTGATCGCCTGCTTCTCGGAGCAGAGCAGTTCCTTGTCGGTGTTCATGGTGCCTCCTTAGACGACCTGGGCTTCGTCGATGTTCAGCACATCGAGCGAGCGGATGGGGACGCCGAGCACGGTCGGCACCTTCTTGCCGCCGACCTCGTCGAAGCCGAGCATGCCACGGCCCTGGCGCGCATCGTTGAGCGCCTGACGGTGGATGATCGCGCCGAGCGAGCCGGGAACATAGAAGGCGGCGTTGGGGCCGATATGCTGGCAGCGATGGTACATCTGCACCATCACATCCTCGAGATCGGCACCGGTGCTGCGGTTCGGCGTCAGTAGCGAATAGTCGATATTTGCGGCACGGACGACGGCGCGAGGATCCTTGACGAACAGGCCGTGATCCCACTGGAGCCAGTCGGTGTAGGCGAGATAGTCGTTACCATCATCGTCCTGGACGACGTCGCCGATCGGATATCCATCCGGACCCATCGCCTTGTTGGCGGTGGTGTCCATGTGGAGAAGGCCGGCCTTGCTGCCCTTGGGATAGAGGCCGCCGACCTTGTCGAGATCCCAGTTGATCAGCCACATCGAGCGGTTGTCGATCCCGGTGCCGCCGCAATCGATGATCTGGCTCTTGGTCGGGCCAGCCTTGTCGTTGAAGCGCGGCGCAAGGCCGGTGAATTCCCGGCTGTCGTAGAACGCGTTGCCGTAGAACAGGCGCTCGGCGAACGTCTCGTTCATCGCGTCGAACCACGGCTTTGCAAACGACATCCGCGCCTTGGCGGGGTTGCCGCCGAGGATCGCGAGACCGCGGTCCATCTGCGAAGCGCCAGCGAGCTGCGCGGCGGCTTCGTCGAACGAACCAGTCGTGCCCTTCGACTTGGAAACGCCCTGGTTATACCGACGATACTGCGGCGTCGGCTTGCCCGTGCGCACCCAGGTGCGCTCACCGGTCAGAAGGTTGCCCTCCTTCCACGGAATGTCTTCAAGGACAGGATTGTCCTTGGTGAGGATTTCGGCGACCTCACCCTGTGCTTCACCGGCCTCGCCATAAGTGGCGGTGACATCGACCAGCGTCGCAAGCGCCCCGTTGCGTACACCCATATGCTACCCTTTCGGTTGGAACTCTTCGCTGTAGAGCTTCTGCTCTGACGTCTTCGGTTGCGGCACGGTGTCACCGCGCTCGAAGCTACCCTCCGCCAGGTCGCGACCAACGCGCGCCACAAAGCGGATCATGTCCGGATGGTTGCCGATGCCGCTTTCGTCGAGCAGCTGGCGCAGCCCTTCGCCGGGCTTGAGGCCATAGTGATCGAACGCCTTCGCTGCGGCCGCCTCGGTCGCCTTGCGGTTTGCGCCGCCAATCTCGGGATCTGCGTCGAACGCATCGGCCCAACCCTTGCGCATGTCCGCGACCTGCTGTGCGCCGGCATCGTTCGCCTTGGCGACCGCATCCTGGATCGCCTTGCCGACCAGCGGCACCAGCTTCTGCGCCTGTTCGTTCGACAGGTTCAGCTCGCGCAGCACCGGCTCGGCTTCGCCCATCAGCGTGGGATCGATCGCCTCGAACCCTTCGGGCGGGGTCAGCTCATATTTCTCGGGAGCGCCCGCAGCAGCGCCTTCATCGCCGCCCGCGTCTTCTTCGCCCTCGCCCTCCGCGCCTTCCTGCCCTTCACCTTGTCCAGCGGCGCCAAGGAAGGAACCGTCTTCGCCATCGGCCTTTGCGTCGCCATCGCCCGCCCCCTGCTGCTGATCGCCCTGCGCCGCCTGCGCGGCCGCATCCGCTGCGCCAGGATCGGCGGCGGCTGCAGGATCCTGCGCAGCCGCTGCATCGCCGGCGGGCGCGTCGACAGCGCCGCCATCGGCATGGCCGTCAGGCGCACGCATGACGCGGCCCATGGCGCGCTCAACCGGCGACAGCGCCAGGCGGTTAATCAGAATGGGATTGATCGCGGGCTTCCGCATCGTCGGTCTCCTTTGGGGTGGATTCGGTGAGGATGACGGCGAGCACGTGCTCGACGCTCGTTGCGCGGGGCACGCCCGCTGCAGCCTCGGTAAGAATGTCCAACCCCAGAGACCTGCGTCCTTCCAAATGAAGGACCTGATCGGCTCCGGCTGTTGAACGCCATATACCGGCATGAGAACAAACACGCAACAGAAAGCGTCGGAACGCCGCGTTGCGCATCAGCAGCTGCATATCGAGCTCTTCCTGGCTGGCGCGGCGGCTCATCCGACCAGCCTCTCAAGCAGCGACCCGGTGCCGGTATCGGCTTCGGACAGCAGCCGCGCCGCGTCCGCGCCATCACGCGCCGCCGGCATCATCGCCGCCATGCGCTCGGCATTCTGCGCTTGGGCACGCGCAGCGCGCCGCGCCTCGACATCCTTGGCGTCGCGCATACCGGCCGGGATCGCGCCGACGCGCTCCCAATAGTCGCGCACGATCGCATCCGGATCGACATTGTCCGCCGCCTCGGGGAACGCCGCCGCCATGTTGCCGACAAAGCTGACCGCGCGCTCGGTGCTGCTGATCCCCAGCATCTGCTGCGCCTGGGCAAGGATGCCGATGAAGTCCGTGCGGATCTCCTCGTCCATCAACTCTTCGGGCGGCGGGGGCAAGCTGTTGAGCAGGTCGCCGCGCGAAGCGAGGATGTCGTGCACGCGATCGTTCGCGATCTGCAGGCCCTCGCCATTGGCGCGATCGACCACCGGGCCGAGCTGGGTCAGCTGCTCCTCATGCCGCCGCGCCAGTTCCTCGACGTTGCGCGGCTGCACCCCGTCCATGTTGGTGACGGCCATGAACAGGTCGACATACATGGCGCGATCGACAGACTCGCGCGCATCGACGACGTCGTCGCGGAGAATTTGGATCGTGCGGTAATCAAGCTCATAGACCGGCTTGATCCCGACGCTCATATCCGCCGCGGCGACCGTGGTATGCGCGCCAGGCAGCATCCCGAGCCGTCCGATAGTGGGAGGCCCCCACGTCGCCGGCTTCACGATCATGTCGGTCGCCTCGCCCTTGCGCTTCGCCTGCAGCTGCAGTGCGCGCATGTCGGGCAGCGCCACCTTGCCCGGACCCGTGCCCCAAACATCCCCGGCCAGCGCTTCCCAGCGCGGCGCGCAGAAAGGCTGCGAGCGATAGCCTTCGATGCCAAGGAACGACTTGCGGTCCTCCTGCCCCGCCTCCCATTTGAGCGAGCGATAGGGCATCCCGATCTTGCCCAGCCGACCGGGCAGATAGGCCGGGTTCGGTTCGATCAGCTGCTTGACCGGGAACCGGCGCTCATAGTCGCCCTTGTCCCACGCCTCCTCCACCGCCTTGGTGACGCGCGACCAATCGAGGTTGCGACGATCGAAGCGATCGGCGACGTGCGACGCCACCATCTGGCGCGTGGTCAGCGAATAGGTGCGCGACAGACTGTCCGGCGTCAGGTCCGCGCCGAGCGCGATGCCATATTCGCCGAAGGTCAGCGCATGCGCGACCAGCTTGGGGCTGTCCGCATCATGCGCCTGGAACAAAACCGCGCCCGTGCCGAATGCCCCCATCTCTAGGAAGCAACAGAGCATCGCATCATAGAAGTTCGAAGACGCCAGCGCCGCGTCCATCAGCTTGTCATAGGCCGACAGCCAGACGCGCACGCCATAGCTATCGCCCAGCGCCTCATCCTCCAGCTTCGACTTGCGCCACGGTCGTGAGCGCGACGCCATGCCCGAGAGCATGCCATTGCCGAGCGTCCGCATGCTGCGGATGCTATGGCCGTCATAGAGGTTGACCTTGGTCGATGCGCTGCGCTGCTTACCCTTGTGGCTTTCGACCAGTGCGCGCGACCTCTGCGGCAGGCACAGCCCGGCGATCTCGTAGCAATCGGCCACGATCTCGCTCGACGGCATCATCGCCTTGTGGCGATGCTCCGCATGCTCGCGCGCCTTGTCATCCTCGGAGCGCCGCAGGGTCAGGGTGCCGCCCTGGGCCATCAGACCCCAAGGACGTTCGTGGTCGCGGCCATGCCGGACGCAGGCGCAATCATCGCCGCGCCGTAACCACGGCGCCGACGGTCGCGATCGGCCATACGCAGGCCGATATCGCCGCTCGGCGCACGGGCCGACTGGCGTTCAGGGGGATTGGGAACGTCGGGCGTACCGCACATGATGCCATCTCCAGTGAGATGACGTCATGCGGGGACAGCCCGACTAGGTGACGCTAATGCACGAAGGCATCGCGCGACGCGCGCAAACTAGCAGCGGCAACTGGGGCTCAACGTCCCGTCGCAGCATTTCTTGCGGCTTCCCGCACAGCCACAGACGCCGCCATGATGCGAGCAGCAACCCTGCTGACCACCGGCGACCGCCGTTGAACAGATCGGCGCTGCGCTGGATAAGGCTAGCGCGGCAAAAGACGAAGCGAACAGCTTGAGCATGTTATCCTCCCCCTAGACTGTGAGGATCATGCGCCCATTCCATTCGCCTGTAGAATCGTCATCTTAGCTCGGCATGCCGCAACATCGGTCCGACGCTCGCCCGCCGCCGCCGCGCCTCGATTTCCGCCAGCGCGCTCTCGACCTGCTCTTCCAGTGCCGCATCGCCATGCGCTTCATAGGTGGAGATCTCGACCGATACGCTGCCCAGCTCGTCGCCATCGCGAAAATCGGCGACCATCAGGTCAACACCGTGCACGGTCTGGCGACGGACATTGATCAGGCGCGACCGGATCACAGTTGCCCCCGAACCGCGTCCAAGAGCGGACCCAGTTCAGCAGCGCACAGCCTGTGGAACCCGATCGGCGTTTCCGGATACCACTGGATCTCCCACATCTCATTGCGCGCGATGGCCAACTGGCGCTGTTCTTCGCTCACCCAATCGAAGCGTTCCGCCTGATCCTCCTCCTGGACGGTCGAGTAATAGGCAAGATGCTGATTATGCGTCAGGTGCAGCGAGCACTTATGCGCAGGCAGCGCCGCTAAGAATTCGTCGATCATCAGCTCAACTCCGAAAAACGATCATAATGCGTCGCCTGCCCGCCGATGTAGCTGGCAGGATCCCGCCGCGCCGTGGTGCGCGGTGCGACCGGAAAGGCGAAGGTGCAGGCGAGCGCGTCGCCATCATCGGGCGACGCCAACCCGCGGGCCTTCATGTGCGACTTCTTCTCCAGCGCGATCTCGGTCTCGCCGCCGCCAGCATAGGTGTATTCGATCCCTGTCAGGTCATCCTCGATCACCTGCTCGTCAGGGATCACGCCGCCCGCCTTGAGCCAGCCGCGCATCGCCGCCCACATCATCGACCGTTTGTTGACCGTGTTGATATGCACCCCGGCTGCCCACTCGACCGACCCGCCTGTGCCGCCGAAATGCACCTCGAACACCGGCACGCTGTCCTTGAGCAGCTGGCGCAGGCGATCGATCACGCCGCCGCCGATATTGCCGACATCGACCATGATGGCGTCGGGCTTCCACAGCTGCGCCTGCAGCGCGACGTCGCCAGCGACCGTCATGCTGTCGATCTGGTGCCACCGCTTCCATGGCCGCGTCCGTGCATCCTTGCCGCAGCGAATCGCCAGCGTCGAATGATCGCCACCGAACCGCGCACAGTCCACGCCGAACACCAGCGGATCGGACAGCAGCCCCTTGGGCACCGCCGCCGTGCGCGCGCGCTGAACGATATCATTGCCGATGAACTGCATCGACGACGCGGAGGGGAATTGCCCCAGCACGCGCACCTTCACGATGTCGCTGTCGATGCCATAGGCTACGACCAGGCTGTTCAGATAGACCTGCCTCCGATCGAGGTGCACTGGCACCAGGTAACGACCGACATTGCCAATGCCGGCGCGGACGCGCGCGGGCAAGGCCGCCTCCTGCGCGATGCCGCCATGGGCGTGCAGGAGGCGGCCCGCGAGAAGCGCACCACGCTGCACGATCGCGTCGCCAAGGTGGCGGAGATCGTCCAGGCGGACCCGGCCGACCACTTCATCCTCTGGCACGACCTTGAGGATGAGCGGAAGGCACTCGCCGCCGCGATCCCGGAAAGCGAGTTCGTCTACGGCACGCAGAAGCTCGACGCGCGTGAGGCCATCGTCGAGCGGTTCAAGGCGGGCACGCTGCGCAACCTCGGCGCCAAGCCGGTGATGATGGGCGCGGGCGGCAACCTCCAGCGCAACTGCCATCGCGCGGTGTTCGCAGGCGTCGGCTTCAAGTTCCGCGACTTCATCCAGGCGATCCACCGCATCCAGCGCTTCGGCCAGCCGCACCCCGTCCGAATCGACATCGTGCATGCCGAGACCGAGACGGAGGTGGTCCGCGACCTGCAGGCCAAATGGGCACAGCATGACGCGATGGCCGAGCGCATGAGCGGGATCATCCGCCGCTTCGGCCTGCAGCATGAGGTCGCGCTCTCCACCCTGCGCCGGTCGATCGGCGTCGAGCGGCGCGTCGTCACCGGCAATGGCTGGACGCTGGCGCATAACGATTGCGTCGATGAGGCCGCGCGGCTTGAGCCGGGTTCGGTCGACCTGATCGTCACCTCCATCCCCTTCTCGAACCATTACGAATACACGCCGAGCTACAACGACTTCGGCCACACCGACGGCGACGATCACTTCTTCGCCCAGATGGACCACCTGACCCCGGCGCTGCTCAACGCGCTGGCACCCGGCCGCCTCGCCTGCATCCACGTCAAGGACAGGATCCTGTTCGGAAGCGTGACGGGTGAAGGCGTGCCGACCGTCAACCCGTTCCACGCCAAGGCGCTGTTCCACTATCTGCGGCACGGCTTCCAGTATCTCGGGATGATCCACGTCAACACCGACGTGGTCCGGGAGAACAACCAGACCTACCGCCTGTCCTATAGCGAGATGCTCAAGGACGGGACGAAGATGGGCGTCGGCTCGCCCGAATACGTCCTGCTGCTGCGCAAGCCGCAGAGCGACACCAGCCGCGCCTATGCCGACACGCCGGTGGTCAAGGATGCCGCCGACTACAGCCTCGCCCGCTGGCAGATCGACGCGCACAGCTTCTGGCGATCGAGCGGCAACCGGCCCGCGACGCCGGACGAACTGTCAAACATTGCTTGTCGGTTCGCCGAGATGCCCGTGGGCCAGCTGGTCAAGCAATTCCTGACCCAGACGCGCGACCTGATCCATGATCATGAGGCGCACGTCGCCATCGGCGAGACGATCGAGGCGCGCGCTGGCAGCGACGGCCGTGGCAAGCTCCCCCGCACCTTAATGAGCCTCGCCCCGGGCGCGCATCGTGATGACACCTGGGATGACATCGCGCGGATGCGCACGCTCAACGCCGAGCAGGTGCGCAAGGGCGCCGAGAAGCACGTCTGCCCGCTGCAGTTCGACATCGTCGATCGCCTGATCGACCGGTTCAGCATGAAGGGCGAGCTCGTGTTCGACCCCTTCGCCGGTCTCGGCACCGTGCCGATGCGCGCGATCGAGAAAGGGCGGCGCGGCTTCGGCTCCGAACTCAACCCCGACTATTTCGCCTTCGCCTGCGGCTACCTCGCCGATGCCGAGAAGGCCGCGTCGATCCCTAGCCTGTTCGACCTGCTCGATCTGGAGGCGGCGGAATGAGCGGCGCCACTATCCACGTCGACCTGACTGCCAGCCAGAAAGCGGCGGCAAAGTGGCTGCACAATCGCGGCGGCGAAGGAATGTTCAACCGCCATCAGGTGCTGCTCGCACGCGGCGAATTGGCTGGCGTCATGCGCGCGACTTGGAACGCGCTCGCGAAGGCCGACCCGCCCTGCATCGTCTTTAGCCCATGCCGCAAGCGTGTGTCGCTTACCGAGGCTGGGCGCGTGGTCGCGATGACGTGTCTGAAGGAGGCCGCCACGGTTGAGGACGAATGGGAATGAGCGCCCGACCACGTCGCCGCGAAACGCCCGGCCAAGCCGCGAACACCGCACATCGCTGGTGGCACGCCGCAGGCATTGCCGCCGCCATCCCGCGCACGACCGACTGGTGCAGCCAGTGCGAGCGTCGCGTCACCCCCGAAGAAGCCAGCCGGTGCGCGTCGCGCTGGTGCCTAGCGAAAGGCTCCGCATGAAAATCGACCTCGCCAACATGCTGCGCCAGGCGCGCGGCGCAATCGACCCGAAGCGCGATCATGGAGCCTATGCCTTCATGCTCGAAGAGCTGGAGAAGCACGTCCGCATGGTCCGCGAGGGCAAGGCGACGCTCGACCAGTTCGCCGACCTCTACATGATCCGGCCCGAACAATGAGCGAGCCGGAAAGCGGCTCATCTGCCGACGCCATCACCGAGATGAAGCAGCGCGTTCAGCATCATCGCTGGATCAACTTCGCCGCGCTCTATCTTGGCGTGCCAGCCCTCGCCCGTGCGCTCGACATCGAGGAGCGATCGATCCGCGCAAAGGTCTCCGGCGATCGGGGCACGAACGCCGACGACATCCGCGCGCTTGTCCCCGCCCTTGAGGCCCGCGCCACCGCCATTGCCACCCTGCTCGGCGAAATCAACGCCGCGCGCCCCTGCCCGCCTGCCATCGAAAGGATCGACCGTTGACCAAAGCCCAGTCCCTTGAATTCGAGACCGGCGCGCTCGCCGCCGCCCTGCGCGAGGTGCGCGTGATCTGCCCCCACCGAGTGGACCGATAGGTTTGTTAGTGGATTAAGCCCATCGCCGCCATATCCGGACGGAGGTGGAGCGA